>Ga0066652_100000086_pt1 | contig 55743 bp, 45 predicted proteins | sample GraSoiAngelo_101_FD_71413 | JGI IMG/M metagenome (GOLD analysis project Ga0066652, IMG submission 71413) | Grasslands soil microbial communities from the Angelo Coastal Reserve, California, USA - 14_0903_02_30cm | ecosystem: Environmental > Terrestrial > Soil > Grasslands | place: USA... | reverse complement strand
ACGTCCACCTGCCGGTCGTGGTTCTCTCCCACGCGGCGCACCTTGCCGTCTTCGAGCACGCGCAGGAGCCGCGATTGGAGCGGCAGCTCCATGTCGCCGATCTCGTCGAGGAACAGCGAGCCGCGATCCGCTTCCTCGAAGAGTCCCGGCTTCGCGAATTTTGCATCGGTGAAGGCGCCGCGCGCGTGGCCGAACAGCTCGTCCTCGATGAGATGCGCCGGGATCGCGGCGCAGTTGATCTTGATGAACGGCTGATCGCGGCGCGCGCCGAGGTGATGCAGCGTGTTGGCGACGAGCTCCTTGCCGGTGCCGCTCTCGCCGCGGATGAGCGCGCGGGCGCCGGTCGCCGCCACGCGCTCGATGCGCTCGCGCAGCTGCGCGATCTGTGGCGAGCGGCCGAGGATCGTGTGGCGCTGATGGATGTGCGTCTTGACGGCCGCGAGCTCGCGCTTGAGCACCGCGTGGTCGAGGCAATTGCGAACGGACTGCAGGAGCCGCTCGCGGGTGAAAGGCTTCTCGATGAGGTCGTAGACGCCGAGGCGGAGCGCTTCGACGGTCTCGGAGATCGAGGCCTCGCCCGTGATGATGATCGCGGGCACCGGAGAATGCTTCGCCGCGCGCCGCTTGAGGAAGTCGATGCCGCTGGCGCCCCCGAGGCGGATGTCGACCAGCAGCAGATCGGGCGGGCTCTCCTGTTCCGCGAGAAACGCGTCCGCTTCCTCGGCGGAAGCGACCGCGTGCGCGTAAAACCCCTGATCGCGGAGCTGCACCAGCGTGCTCGTGCGAATCTTCGCGTGGTCTTCGACGATCAGGATGAAAGCGCTGTCGTTCATTCGGGGCATGCCGCCGCGGGCAGCGTGATCCGAAACGCCGCACCATGCGTTGAGCTCGACAGTTCCAAATCGCCGTGGTGATCGAGCAGGATCTTTTTCGAGATCGCCAGTCCGAGTCCCATGCCTTCGCCGGTCTTGCGCGTCGTGGTGTACGGCTCGAAGATCCGCCGGCGCACTTCCGGTGCGACTCCCGGCCCGTCATCGACGACGTCCACCGTCACCGCCTCCGGGCCGCCGCCGATCGTGAACGTCACGTTTCCGCTGCGCTCGCCCGCCGCGAGCGCACTGTTGTTGCACAGATTCACGAGGACGCGTCGAAGCATCTCGCGATCGAGCGCCGCGCATCGGCGCGACGGTGCTCCCGCGCAGTGAAGCGTCAGATGGGGCCAGTTCGATGCGAACGTCATGCAGAACTCTTCCAGGAGTTGCCGGACGTCGCGGACTTCGAGCTTTGGTGCGCCGACGTTCGCGAGCGCGACGAACTCGTTCGTGAATCGCCGCAGGTGCTCGAGCTCTTCGAGAATGCTCGCTTCCGCCCGGCTCCACGTGCTGGCGTCCGACGGCAGCCGCCTTTGAGCTTCCTGGACCAGCTGCCGGATCTCCAGATGAGCAGCCGTGAGCGGCGTGCGCATCTCGTGCGCATGCCGGCGCGCGGCCTCCTGCCACGCGGACAGATGCTCCAGCGCTCGCGTCCGGCGGCGCTCGCGTCCGATCACTCCCGACGTCTCCTCGATCATCCTGGCGATCCGTCCGATCACATCGCGTCCGCGGTCATCGACGGCGATCTCCGCATCGCCCATCGAAAGCGATTGCAGCGCATCACCGATCCGCGCGAGGCGTCGCGTGCGGCTGCGCTGCTCGAGGAAATACGCGGCGACGGCGGCCGCGACGATGACCGTGACCAGGCCGACCAGCACGAGCTCGAACTGCCGCATCACTTGGCGCCGCGTCAGCGCCATGATCTCGATTCGCGTGAGCAGACGTCGCGTGTCCTCGAAGCGGCGGCGGTAGACGTCGCGGTGCGCCGGATCGGCGCGCGCCAGCGCCTTTTGATCCTCGAGACTGCGGCGCAGCACTTCCTGCGACTCGCGATTCGCAGCAAGACCGTACGATACCAGCGATAGCCGGCGTGCGACGGAGGCGAACATCACCAGGACGGCGATCGCCAGCAGAATCAGAAATGTGTTGCGGAGAGTCATGGCCGCGTCAGCGGAACGGTCCAGCGCCACGAGCGAATCGGTTTTCGCCGGACTCCGTTTCCAATGATGACATCGAGGATGCTCGTGTCCGCGCCCGCCTCCCGCTGCGGCGGCGCGCGGGTGTTTCTCGCCTCGGTCATCGAGCGCATCAGCCAGCGCTGCGCGTCCGCTTCTTCCGCCGCCGAGAACGGCACCACTTCTGTTTTCACGGTCACGCGCGAGGGCGCGTCCGCGGCGGAAACCGCCGCGGCTCCCAGCGCCGCGTTGCTCCACCACGACACGAGTTTTTCGAACGTCGCAAAGGAGAGATTTTGCCGATGCGCATGGGTTCCGATCACTCCGACGAGGAACTTCTCGTCCCACAACTCGTAGCGGATCTCGACGCGCACCGCGCCGCGGATCGGAACGCCGCTCCGCGACGTTGCTTCGATCGATGTGATCACGACGGTCGTCAGTCCGTTCGTGAGCTGCTTTTCCATCGCGGCGTCGTTCAGCACTGAGGAGGGGAGGGAGACGAGAATCTGGTCCGACTGCAGGATCGCCTTCGGCGCGGCAGGCGGACGTGCGACGGCGGCCGCGGCGGCGATCAACACGGCGGCCGCAAGCCTCATTCGTTGCCGAGCCTCCATCCGTTGTACGAGAGGTCGAACCGCGCGACGCCCCACACGTTGCGGAATACGAGTCCGGCGCGTGCGCTCGCGCGCAATCCGCCCGAATCCGAGTACGCCGGCTCCGCCTCGAGATGGAATCGCAGCTCGCCGGAACCGGGAGCGTGCCCGCTCCAGAGGCTCGCCGTATAACCGGCACGCCCGGCGATCTGCCCGACGCCCGACGATCCTCTCGTGACATCGAGCCCGCCGATCACCGATTGGTGCGGAGTGATCTCCCAATATTTCGTCAATCCGGCGACGAGGTCCCGCGACCAGAAATACTCCGCGTTCAAGTTGCGCGGATCGTCCGGATCGGCAGACGTAAAACGGCTGTCGCGGTACGCGCGCGCGGAGATCGTTGCGTACACGCCCGACGACGGCAGCAGCAGGTCATCGGTGGTGTCGTAGATCCACGAGAGGTCCGCGGTGTGAACCGACCGCCGCACGAGGAAGTCCGTGCCTTCGGGATTCACATCACGCGTGCGCTGCTCGCGGTGCCACGTTGCGCGCAGCGCCTGATTTTCGCGCAGCGGAAACGCCGCGCTCACGTTCCAGATCAGATGATCGCCGAAGCTCGTCGTCGTCGCGCCGCCGAGGTCCGGAACCTCGGTGAAGTCCTGCCGAAACTCGCGATACTGGACGAGCGCGGCGATCGACGCGCGCGTAGCGAACAAATCGTATTGCGTGAACGCGATGCTGTAGCGATTGTCGCCTGCGCCGAGAGGATCCGTGCCGCCGATGTCGGCAGTGACCGCGAGCATGGTGCGGCTGCCGGGAAAAATGCGGCCGCCGATGGTTTCACGATCCACGTGATCGCGGAGCACGCGGCCGCTGACGGTTTCGGAACGGCCGGTCGAGGGGTCGATCACCTGCCGGGTCGTGGCGAACATGTCGATGGACGTGCGCCAGTTGCCGAACAGCGGCTTGTTTTCCGTGACGCGCAAGACGACGACGTACGTTCCGCGCACCGATCCTTTTTCGAGCTGCACGTCCGTATCGAGGACAAAGGGCAGCCGCCGCACGCGCGCAACCGCGTCGCGAATCTGCCCCTCGGTGTAGCTGCTTCCGGCATTCAGCTGCGACTCGGCGACGACGATCGCCGGCGATGCGAAGCGGAGTCCCGATACCCGGATCGATTCGACTGGGAATCGCGGCTCGTCCGCCGCGGCGGCAGCCACGCACGTCACGAGGAGGATCAGCAGCGCTGAACGCGCGATCGGCATTCGTCTGAATGCTATCGTCCCAGGCGCGTTCAGCAAACGGACGCGTCAAGATGCGTGGCGCCGGCAGCGTAACTCACACGGAACATGGGCGTTGGCCGTTGCGATGGCGAGCCGCGTGAAGTGTATGAAGCTTCATACGTTGACTGACCGCATCCCTCACACCTCACCCCCGGCTCACCTGCTCCCACTTCGCATTCGTAATCTTCCACTCTCCGCCTTCTTTGGCCAGCCAGACGTCGAACTTGTATTTTGCCGACGACGGCAGGAGTTGATCGAGTCCGCCGATTTCTCTCGCGGTGCCGTTGAAGTTCGCCACGAAGCGCGCCTGCGCGGTCGGGCCGCTCTGCCACGTCTGCAGATCGGAGATCGACACGTCGACGCTCTTGTAGCCGAGGAAGTAGCGCTTGAGGTTTTCTTCCGCTTCGCGGCGTCCGCCGATGTCGTCGGCGTAGTTGGTCGCGAGCTTCTCGACAATCGCACTTGCATCGCGATCGTCCGCCGCCTTTTCGATGTCATGGATCACGTTCGCGATCGGATCGCCTTTTTTGCATGCGACGAAAAGGAGAATCGCGATTGTGACGGCGCGGCGCATGGAGCGATCTTATCTTGACCGGGTGTACAATTTTCCCGTGCGTAAGTGGTGGGTGTGGTGGTTCTGCAACCTCGGCGCTGCAGCTGTCTTCGCCGCTCCCCTCGCGCAGTCTCCCATCGCCCCTGCAATCGCGATCGCCCAGGTTTCGTCCGAGGTGCGCGCGGCGTTGACGCGCGAATACGAGATCGAGGTGACGGTGCGGCCGCACTCGGGCGACGCGTGGACGCGTCTCGCGAAGCGCATCACCGGCGACGCCTCGAACTGGGAAGATCTCGCCTCCTTCAATCAAGCCGACGACAAGCTCGATAGCGAGCACACCGTGCGCGTTCCGTTCGTGATGCTGCGCGCGAACCTGCAGCGCGATCTCATCCGGATTCTTTTCCCGCTCGACAAAGCGACGCCCGACGGCTGGCAGCACGTCGTCGTCGGCTCGCGCGGCATCGAAGGCGAATCGCTCTGGAAGCTCGCGGAGTGGTTCACCGGCGACGGCGCGAACTACAGCCTCATTCGCAAAGCCAATCCCAATCAGGGTCTCTCGACGCACAAAGGGGACGTGATCCTCATTCCACAACGGCTGCTCACCGCCGCATTCGGCGGGAGCTCGGAGGGAGAGAATGCACCGAAGACGGCAGCGGATGTTCGGAAGGCACAGGACGATTCGGCTCAGCGTGCAACAGCGGATGAAGATGTTCCGGAGGCGGCTGCGAGTGTCGTCCCTCTGGCCTCGCCCGCTCTGACGTATGAGCGAAGCGCCGCCGAACCGTACGCCGTCTACCGGCTGCAACGAGGCGAGGCGCTCTATTCGTCCGTCGCGATTCGCTTCACCGGCCGCGTCTACTCGAAAGACGTCGGCGACGTGCTCGATCGCATCGTGAAGTTCAACGAGATCGAAGACGTGGCGAAGCTGCCGGTCAGCTTCGCGGTGAAGATTCCGATGGACCTGCTGCTCCCCGAATACCTGCCGCAGGATGATCCCGAGCGCGTGGCGCGCGAGACGACGCGGCGCGAGAGCGCGCTCGCCGCGCGGCGCGCGCGCGCGACGGGACTCGCCGGCGTGCACGTGATCCTCGACGCAGGTCACGGCGGCCGCGACGTCGGCACCGAGCACGAGGACGTGTGGGAGTCGACGTACGTCTACGACGTCGCGTGCCGCCTCAAGCGCATCCTCGAGAACAAGAGCGGCGCGCGCGTGTCGATGACGACGAAATCGAAGGGCAACGGCTACACGATCCTCGACAAGAACGTGCTGCCGGGCGCGAACGATCACTTCGTGCGCACGACGCCCGAGTATCTGCTCGACGACGCGATCGTCGGCGTCAACCTGCGCTGGTATCTCGCCAACTCGATGTTCCGCCGCGCGATGAAGTCGGGCGTGCCGAAAGAGAAAGTGATTTTCCTTTCGATCCATGCCGATTCGTTGCATCCGTCGCTGCGCGGCGCGATGGCGTACATCCCCGGCGCCGGATTCACGACCGGCACGTTCCAGAAGAAAGGCGAGATCTACCTGGCGCGCGAAGAAGTGCGCGAGCAGCCGACGGTCACGCATTCGCGCGACGAGGCGCTCGCCGCGGAAGGACTCTCGCGCGATCTCGCGGAGTCGGTGATCGCGTCGTTCGAAGACAAAGGACTGCGCGTCCATCCGTTCGAGCCCGTGCGCGACAACGTCGTACGCCGCGGCCACGAATGGGTCCCCGCCGTCATCAAGTACAACGAGGTGCCGACGCGCCTGCTCCTCGAGATCTGCAACCTCGGCAACCCCAAAGACCGCGACCTCGTGACGACGAAGAAATATCGGCAGCAAGTCGCCGATGCGATCTATCGCGGCATCGCCGACTTCTATTCCGCGCACGACGACGCGCGGCGCACGGTCGTGGCGAGCGGGTCGAAATAGCGGTTGCTCGGTTGCGCAGTCGCGCGGTTGCGCAGCGCCGCGTCATCCTCAGCGTGAAAAAAAAGTGTCATCCCGAGCGCAGCGAGGGATCCCCGGCACAAGAGCGCTAGACGCTCCGTCGACGGGGGATCCTTCGCCGTCTTCGCGGCTCAGGATGACATTGATTTTTTCATAGGCGTCATGACAACGATTTCTGCTCTCCACAAAGCGCCGCGCAACCGAGGGACCGCGTAACCGCGCAACTCATATAATCCCGCCCGCAATGCCCCGTTCTTTCGAAGGCGATCTCGACGCCCGGGATCTGAAGTTCGCCATCGTCGCGTCCCGCTTCAATGACGAAATCGTCTCCGCGCTGCTCGACGGCGCGCTGGAATGTCTCACGCGCCACGGCGCATCCGACGACGCGATCGTCTGCTGCCGCGTTCCCGGCGCATTCGAAATCCCGGCCGCCGTCGCGAAGCTGATCGGCTCCTGCGACGCGATCGTCGCCCTCGGCTGTCTCCTGCGCGGCGACACGCCGCATTTCGATTTCATTTCCGCGCAGGTGACGAACGATCTCTCGCGCATCGCCAGCGACGCGAAGTTCCCCGTCGCCTTCGGCGTCATCACCTGCAACACCTACGAGCAGGCCGTCGAGCGCTCGCGGCCGGGAACGAAAAACAAAGGGTGGGAAGCCGCGCTGGCGGCGATCGAGATGGCGAACCTCTGGAAGCGGATGGCAGAGGGCAGAAGGCAGATGGCAGAGGACCGAGGAAACGAAGAATGATGTGCCGTCCCTCCTGCCATCTGCCATCCGCCATCCGCCATCTGCCATCCGCTATCCGCCATCCGCCATCTGCCATCTGCCATCTCCTCCTGGCCTGCGAATCGCACAAGGAGTCCACCTGAATGGGTGCCCGCAGGAAAGCGCGCGAGCTGGCGCTGCAGATGCTCTTTCAGCACGACATGTCCGGCAACCGGCCGGAGCAGATCATCGACACGTTCGAAGAGTTGCAGAAGTCGAAGCCGAACACGCGCGAGTTCGCGACGAAGATTTTCAAAGGCACGATCGACCACATGACCGACATCGACGAGATGATCCAGAACCAGGCCGAGAACTGGCGCCTCTCGCGCATGGCCACGGTCGACCGCAACATCATCCGCATGTCGATCTATGAATTTCTCCACGAGACCGACACGCCGAAGCTCGTCATCATCGACGAGGCGATCGAGATCGCGAAAAAGTACGGCACGCAGAAGTCGTCACAATTCATCAACGGAATCCTCGACGGGATTTTGAAACGCTACAATCTCGCGGGTGCTTAAGCGCTTCGCGTTCGCGATCGCAATCCTCCTCGCCACCATCCCGCTCTCCGCGCAGAAGCGGCGCTCCGTTGCGCCGCAGCCGGTCGATGCCGAACAGCGCATTCTGTTCATCGGCAATAGTCTGACGGAGGGGAATGACCTGCCGGCGGTGGTGTGCAGATTGGCGGCGGCGGGACGGCATAACGCCAAGTGCGAGTCCGTCATCGGCGGCGGCTACGCGCTCGAAGATCACTTCGCGGACGGACGCGCGCTGCGAAAACTCCAGGACGAGCGCTGGTCGATCGTCGTGCTGCAGCAGGGACCGTCCGCGTTGGACGAGAGCCGCGTCAATTTGCGCGAATGGACCGCGAAGTTCAACACGCTCATCACCGCATCGGGCGCGCGTGCAGCGCTGTTCGCGGTGTGGCCCGAAAAAGCGCGCTCGCGCGATTTCCCGCGCGTCTCCGACTCCTATCGCCTCGCCGCCGACGACGTCGGAGGCCTCTTCTTTCCCGCCGGCGACGCCTGGCTCGCGGCCTGGCGGCGCGATCCGGGTCTGCCGCTGTACGGCGGCGACAACTTCCATCCGTCGTCGGCCGGCTCGTATCTCGCGGCGCTCACCATCTATCGCGTGATCTTCGGCGAGCTGCCGCCGATCTTCGCCGATCGCGGGTTTGCGGCGGCAGCGGCGGGAAGCGATCTCGGACTCGATGCAGGGCGATTGGCAATGCTCGTCGCATCCGCCGAGGAAGCGGTGCACTGAAACCGCTACAATTCGCCCGGCGCATCAGCCCGGCGAATGAAGGCAGAAGGCAGAAGGCAGAAGGCAGAACTTAGAAGTGCCGTTGGCACGGGCGACTTCTGCCTTCTGCCTTCTGCCTTCTGCCTTCTGCCTTCATCAGCGGGAGACCACCAATGAGTCTCCTCGGCCGCCTCGAAGACCTCTCCCTCACCGACATCGTCCAGATCGTCTATCTCTCGCGCCGCACGGGGGTGCTTGAGATCATCAACGATGACGGCCGGCACACGGTGCTGTTTCGCGGCGGTCTCGTCGTCAACGCGTCGTCGCCCGAGCTTCCCGATCTCCTCGGCTTCCTCGCCGCCGCGGGACTGCTCACGCGCCCGAACGCCGACATGATCCGGCGGATGGAAGAGCAGGCCATTCCCGCCGGCACGTCGCTCGTCGAGATGAATCTGATGTCGAAGGACGATCTCGGCAACGCGATCCGCCAGCGCGTGCTCACCGTGATGACGCCGCTGCTGCAGAGCAAGGAAGGGGAGTTCAACTTCCTCCTCAGCGACTCGATGGACGCGCTCGACATCGAGTACGACCCCGACGACATTTTCAAGGACGGCGGCTTCGCGCCGAGCAAGATCGTCGGCGTGCCGGAAGGGGAGAAGATCAAGCCGCTCAAGGGGCTCGAAGAGTCGCTCAAAATCGGCAAGGCCCTTCTTCGCGGCACCGCCGCGCCGGACGCGACTCCCGCGTCTCTCAACCTCGGCCTCGGCCAACCCATCTCTCCCGCGCCCGTGCCCGCTCCCGCGCCCGAAAATGAGCGCAGCGACAACATCCTCCCGTTCCCCGCGCGCGAAGAAAAACCCTTCACGCCGATCGAAGAACTGCCGGACCAGCTCAGTGGAGGACAGGCAATCCTGCCTGTCCGCGATGAACAGGACAGGCGGGATCGCCTGTCCTCCACGGCCGCGAGCGGCCAGTTCAAAGTCGCCGGCGGATTGTTCGAAGTCGAAACGCCGGAAGCCGTGTTCCGCAACGTCGTCCTCTTCGAGCGCAACCCGCTCGTGCGCGTCGCCGCGCGGCGCGCGTTCACGCAGGAAGGCGCGAAGATTTTTCAGTTCGGAACGCTCGACGACGTCCGCTCCGCGCTCACCGATCTCTTCGCATCGAACAGCTTCTTCGTCACGTTCCTCGAAGTCACCGAAGACGAGTCGTCGACGCGTCTCATGCAGCAGGTAAAGCGGAAGAACGCGCGGCTTCCGGTCGTGATGATCGACTCGAGCGCGGATCTGCGCCGCCGCCACAATCTCCTGCGCGCCGGCGCGGACTTGTACGTGACGAAGCCTTCGCCCGCGCGATTGCAGCCCGGCCTCATCGAAGAAGAGCTCTCGCTCTTCGCCGACGAGCTCGTGCTCTTCGCGGGGCGGCAGTTCGAGCAGTGGGAGCGCCTCACGCGCGGGCTCGGACCGAACGCCGGCAAGCAGTTTTACGAGATGGCGACGAAGGAGACGATCGATCGCTCGTTCAGTCTCCTTCGCCAGTTGATCAACGAGCTCTCGAATCCGAACGACATCGGGCAAGTCTCCTCGACGATCCTTCGCCTCTCCGCCGAATATCTCGATCGCGGCGCGCTCTTCGTCGCGCGCAAAGAAGATTTCCTCGGCCTCGGCGGATTCGGATTCGCCGGACAAGGACAGGACCTCGACGCGCGCGTGCGCCAGCTGAAGATCGCCGCCGATCAGCCGTCGATCCTCGCCGACGTCGCGAAGAGCGGCGTCGTGCATCACGGAAAAATGCGGCGCACTCCCGCGAACGTGTCGCTCATCGAAGGACTCGGCAGCATCCTGCCGACTGAAGTCGTCGCCCTTCCGATCACGCACGGCAAGCGCGCCATTGGTATCCTGTACGGCGACAACGCCGAACATCGGGCGCCGATCGACAGCATGACCGGATTGGAGATCTTCTTGTCGCAGGCCGGCTATGCCTTCGGCAACGCCGTGTTCGCATCGGAGAGAACGCGTCGATGAAGATCCTCGTGGTGGAAGACTCGTCGTCGATGCGCGCGTATCTGACGACGATCATCGAGAGCGGCAGCGAGAGCTACGAGCTCGAGATCATCGAGGCCGCGAGCGGCTTCGAAGCGCTCAAGACGCTGCCGCACCACAAATTCGACGCCATCCTCACCGACATCAACATGCCGGACATCAACGGCCTGGAGCTGGTGAGCTTCCTCAAGAACCATCCCGTCTACCGCAACATCCCGATCATGGTCATCTCGACCGAATCGACGGAAGAAGACCGCCGCCGCGCCGCCGCGCTTGGCGCCGAGGAGTACCTGGTGAAACCGTTCCAGGCGGGCGATCTCGTGGAGAAGTTGCGCAGGCTGCTCAGGGTGGCCTGATGCGTTGCGGAGCAGTCGCGCTGCCTGGACTTAGAGCTCAACCCGAGGTTCGTGCGGTGACTTTCAGCCATTCTTCGACCTGCAACACATAGTCGTTGAATGTGAGCTCTTGTGGATTCAGTTGCAGGCGTTCGCAGGCAGTAGGCAGTTCCTGCTTGAAGGTTGCGTAGCGCCGGGCAATCACGGTACCACTCGGTATCTTCACAGAATGGCGCGATGCCGTGGACAACCAATTTCTGACGGCCCGTATCGCCTCGTCAGGACTTCCCCCATGAGCTGAGATGTCCTGACCAGCGATATCCGAGATGAACTTCTGGTATCGATAGCGCTCGATGTCGAGGATTAGACAGGTCTTTGCCCTGTGCCTGGCTGAGCCGAATCGTTTTGCGCCGAGAAAGAGTCCGAGCTCGAGCGGCATGTTGAAACGAGGGAGCTGCGTGTCTGTATCGGCTTCTGTTCGAGATATGTCGTGAATACCGAAGCGACAGGAGGCAATGATTGCCGCGATTTTGTCGATCCGAACCTGACTCGCATCAGAGACTTCAAGCGAGCATCGAGCGACATAGCCACAATCGTGAACCGCAAATACGATGGCTTCGAAAAGCGGCCGATAGTGGTCATCGAAAGGACAGTTGATGAAGACGCCGTGTTCGGCGTCTTGCTCAGGCATTGCTGCTCGTGTGCGGTTTTTTTGCACGTTTCGCGCGAGCACCCATTTTGCGCTCGGAGCGCGCGTCCTTCCGCTCTTCCGCGATCGTCTTCATGACAGCCGCAACCTCAGTTCTCGTGACGGATGCATTCCGCGGTGCCGTTCGGATCGTGCGAAGTTTCGGAGCCATGCGCAGCAGTGTACCCGATGAGGAAACCGTGATCAGCTGCTCACGTGTTCCTTGGCGAAATGTTCGACCGGCTGTTGCACGGTTGCACAGTTGCGAGCCATCCGACAGTTGCCGCGTGACCGCGTAACCGCGCAACCGGTTAAGATGACTCCGGTCCATGGCACGCGAAGACGATCGCGCACGGGAAGAGTTCACCAGCGAAGCGGAAGAGCTCCTCGACACGCTCTCGCGCGACCTCGCCGACTTCGAGTCGCAGGGTGCGAACGTGCGGCCGGAGCTGGTCAACAAAATCTTTCGCGAGGTCCACTCGCTCAAAGGCCTCGCCGGCATGCTCGGCTTCACCGAGATCTCCGAGCTCTCGCACAGCCTCGAGGACATGCTCGACCGCCTGCGCATGGGACGTGTCGCGATCTCGAAAGACCTCGTCGATCTGCTCTACGACTCCGTCGACAGCCTGAATCGGCTCGTCATCGCCATCAACGATCCGTCGCTCTCCGGCCTCGTCGACATGACCGGCCTCACGCGGCGCATCCACCAGATCGTCACGAATCAGCCGCAGCAGAAGCACGGCGACGCGTTCTCCGAGTTGACGCTCGACGAGCAGACGCGCAAGTCGCTCACCGAATACGAAGAGCATCGCCTCCTCGAAAACGTGCGCGCGGGAAAGCACATCCTTTCCCTCGAAGTCACGTTCGACTTCTCCGACTTCGACGAGCGACTGCGCACGATCACCGCGAACCTCAGCGAAGCGGGCGAAGTCATCTCGACGCTGCCCGCGATCCCGACCGGCAACATCAACGGCATCGCGTTCCGTTTGCTCTACGGCTCGACGCTCGATGTCGATGCCGTGGCCGTGCTCGCACCTGAAGCCAACGTCAGCTCCCTTCGCAAAACCGCCCCCGCCACCCCGACCCCCGCACCCGTCACCCCGGCACCCGAAGTCGAAGAAGAGATGTCCCTGCGCTCGCTCTCACAGACCGTGCGCGTCGACATCGCCAAGCTCGATCACGTGATGAACATCGTGGGGGAGCTGATCATCGAGAAGACGCAGCTCGAAGCGCTCACGCGCGCAATCGCGATGCAGCAGGCGCGCATGGCCTCGCACGAGCTCGGAAAAATCTCGCGCAATCTCGATCGCAAGCTCAACGAGCTGCAGAAGTCGGTCATCGAGATCCGCATGGTGCCGGTCGGGCAGATCTACTCGAAGCTTTCGAGGACCGTGCGCAAAGTCGCGCGCGAATTGAACAAAGAGATCGAGCTGATCCTGCGCGGCGAGGACACGGAGCTCGACAAGATGATGGTCGAGGAGCTGACCGATCCGCTCATGCACATCATCCGCAACGCGCTCGATCACGGCATCGAGCCGGCGGACGAGCGGAAGGCGGCAGGCAAAAATCCGGTCGGCCGGGTGACGCTGACCGCATACCAGCAGGGCAACTCCGTCGTCCTCGACGTGACCGACGACGGACGCGGAATCAATCCCGAGAAAATCCGCCGCGTCGCCGTCGAGCGCGGACTGATCGGCGAGAAGGACACGGTCGATCTGGCGCGCGCGTACGAGTTGATGTTCACGCCCGGCTTCTCGACCGCGGCCGCGGTGAGCGAGATCTCAGGACGCGGCGTCGGCCTCGACGTCGTGAAGAAAAACATCCAGGACCTCAAGGGCTCGATCGACGTGATCACGCACCTCGGCGAAGGCACGACCTTCCGCGTGTCGCTGCCGATCACGCTGGCCATCATCCAGGCGCTGATCGTCGAGGCCGGCGGCGACAAGTTCGCGATTCCGCTCACGTCCGTCGAAGAATCGCTGCGCATCTACTCGCGCGACATCCGCACCGTCGAGCGCCGCGAAGTCTTCACGCTGCGCGACTTCACGCTGCCGCTTCTCAGACTCGCGGACGCGTTCGGACTCGAAGACCATCACGATCACGGACCCGACACGAAGTGGTTCGTCGTCGTCACGCGCGCGGGCGAGAAGACGATCGGCATCCTCGTCAACGCCCTCGTGCGGCAGCAGGAAGTCGTCATCAAGTCGATCGGCGAGCGATTGAAGACGATCCCCGGCATCGCCGGCGCGACGGAGATCGGCGAGAGCGAGATCGTGCTGGTCGTGGATGTGGGATCGTTGATCGATCATTTTGGGGGGCGGGCGCGAGAGGTGAGGGCGGCCGTCTTGAGTTGATATGAAGGCAGAAGGCAGAAGGCAGAAGGCAGAACTGAGAAGTGGCAAATGGCCGCGTCTCACTTCTTACTTCTGCTTTCTGCCTTCTGCCTTCTGCCTTCATCCGCATGTTTGAAGAGTTCTTCGGCTTCGCCACCAAACCCTTCGGGAAAACGCCCGATCCGTCCTTCCTCTACGAATCCAACCAGCACAAGGAGGCCCTCGCGCGGCTCGAGTATTCAGTCGAGGAAAAAGAGCTCGCGCTCCTCGTCGGCGACATCGGTTCGGGAAAGACGATGCTCAGCCGCGCGTTGCTTGATCGCATCGGCGATTCACGCCCGATCATCTTGCTGATCAATCCGCGCCTGACGCCGACACAGCTTCTTCGCGCGATCGCGCGCGGCCTCGGCGTCGAGCCCTCGCGCTTTCGCAACGATCTTCTCGATCAGATTCACACGCGCCTCTACGAGCTTTACGAAGAAAAGCGCGAGCCGGTGCTGATGATCGACGAGGCGCAGCTGATCCCCAGCAAGGCGACGTTCGACGAGATTCGCCTGCTCACGAACTTTCAGCTCGACGATCAGAATCTTTTGTCGGTGATCCTCATCGGGCAGCCCGAGCTGGAGAAGCGCCTCGATCGCGAGCACTACGCGCCGCTGCGCCAGCGCATCGGGATGCGCTACTCTCTCGGCCCCTTGTCGCTGGAAGAGACGCTTCGATACATCGAGCACCGCATCCACGTCGCCGGCGGCGCGCGCAATCCCTTCGACCGCAAATCGATGGAAGAGATCTACGCGCTCAGCGGCGGCATCCCGCGCCTCATCAACACCCTCGCCACGACCGCACTCCTCGACGCCTTTGGCGAAGACGCCGAGACCATCGACCCAGCGCGCATCGTCTCCGCGGCCAAAGAACATCGCATGGAGGCGGCGCATGGTTGATTTGGTGAAGATTCGGAAGAAGAAAGCAGAAAGCAAAAAGCAGAAAGCAGAAGAGTCTCCCGGTCTCCCGCTCTCCGAGCCTCCTGGTGAGTCGCCACCCATCCTCGCCCCTGCCACCGTGGCGGAGACACTCGAAGACTCCGCGCAACCGAGCGACCGCGCGACCGAGCAACCGGAGCCGACCAAGCTCGAAAGGTTCAAAGAATCCGCAGGCAAACGACGCACGTCCGAGTTGGCGAAAACGGATGAAGCCAAGGCGACAACACAGAATCTCGAGCTGCTCACGTTCGTCATCGCGCACGAGCATTACGCCGTCGACATCGAGCGCATCGTCGAGATCGTCACGCCTCGCTCGGTCACGCGCATTCCGAACGCGGACTTTTCCGTCGTCGGGATCATGTCGCTGCGCGGGACGATCGTGACGCTCGTCGACGTGCGGCGGAAGTTGCGCCATCCGTCCGCGGGCGAGCCGACGCCGGACACGCGCATCGTCGTCATCGACTATCTCAACGAGATGATCGGCTTCCTCGTCGATCGCGTTTTGCGCGTCGTCAAAGCCGACGCCGCCGAAATCGAGGCGCATCCCGTCGTCCATGCGACCGAGCTCGATGAATCGGTCCGCGGAGTGTTTCGTGCGGGCGGCGCGTTGACGATCCTCCTCGATTTGGACAAGCTGTTGGACAGCAGAGCACTCGCCCTGTGAAAATCAGAAAGCAAAAAGCAGAAAGCAGAAATGGCCGGCAGTTCTTTCTGCTGTCTGATTTCTGCTTTCCAAAAATATGGATCTGACCTGCAAAAAATGCGGCTCGACCTTTCGCGCCGCGGTGAGCCTCCCGCTCACGTCACCCGTTCGCGTGGCCTGTCCCGGCTGCGGTTACCAGATGGTTCTCAAGCCGCGCACGCTCAGCAGCATGCATCCCGTTCCCGTCCCGGAAAACGAAACGCCGCCGCCGCCCGCTCGTTTGCGCCGCCGCCGCATCGCCGCGATCGCCGATGAGCCGCGCCCGTTCCGCCATTTTCTCGGCGAGCATCTCCGCCGCCTCGGCTTCGAAGTCGAGTACTTCGAGACCGGCGATCCCGCGCTCGAATACGTCCGCTCCACGCGCGCCGATCTCATCATCGTCAACGTCTATCTCAAGGGAAAGCTCGGCGTCGAAGTCACCGAGGAGATCAAGGCCGATGCCGAGCTCAAAGAGACGCGCGTGATTTTGATCGGCGCACTGTTCCGCGCGAACCGCTTCCGCGCGAATCCGACGAACCTCTACGGCGCCGACGAATACATCGAAGAACAGATCCCGGAGAAAGAGTTCCGCCAGATCCTGCGCAAGCTCTTCCCGCAGATGGGCGAGACCGCCGAAGTGCCGCTCGAGCCGCGCGAGTACGATGACGCGCGCCGTCTCGCCCGGCTCATCCTCTCCGACATCATCATCTATCACGCGCAGAAGGTGGAGCAGGGGATCCGCGACGACAACTTCTTCGACGTGCTGCGCGAGGAGATCGAGGAAGGCCGCCAGTACTACGACTCGCGCGTGCCGCTGCGCGTGCGACGCGACACCGAAATCTACACGGAAACGCTCCAGCAATTCGTGCAGATGAAGCGCGAAGAGATGCAGAAATTGAGGACGGCCGCGCAATGAGATGGCAGACGGCAGATGGCGGATGGCAGTGCATCAACACGCAGGTCGTGTTGCGCGCGAGTCTTCCGCCATCTGCCATCCGCCATCCGCCATCCAAACCATGACCGCCGATCCGCAGATCATCGAGCAGGCGCGCTCCGCCGATCCCGACGCGCGGCAGAAAGCCGCGTATCTCGTCGCGCAGTCGACCGACGAGCGGAACCTGCCGCTCATGTTCGAGCTCCTCGGCGACAAGGACTGGCGCGTCCGCAAGACGATCGTCGACGGCCTCGTGCGCGACGCGCGTCCGATCATCGTCGACGGTCTGCTCAACGCACTGACCGATGCGGAGAACGCGGGCAAGCGCAATTCATCGACCGAAGCGCTGATGCGGATCGGCGAGCCGGCGATCGCGCCGATCGTCGATCGGCTGCGCGACGAAGCGGACGTCGATGTCCGTCTCTCACTCGTCAATCTCCTCGGCGATCTGCGCAGTCCGGAAGGCTTCACGATGCTGCTCGATCTTTTGCAGCGCGATCGCGACATCAACGTCGCGTCGTCGGTCGTCTCGTCGCTCGGCAAGTATCGCGACGCGTCCGCGCTGCCGCATCTGATGCGCGTGCTGCGCGAGCGCGAAGATCTCTGGCTCAAGTTCCACGTCGTCGAAGCGGTCGGCGAGATCGGCGACCGTGCCGCGCTGCCGGCGATCCTTCCGCTGTACGCGGAGAAATCGCTGCGCAAGCCGGTGCTCGAGGCGATCGGCAAGATCGCCGACGTCGGCACCGTCAACTTCCTGTTGCGCGTGATCGCCGACGAAGAGAAGTTGAACCTCACGGCGCTGCGCGCGCTCGTGCGCATCGCAGAAGCAAGCAAGCCGCGGATCGTCGAACAGACGGAGCGGCATCTCATTCAACACCGCTTCCGCGAGTCGTTTCCGCGCGAGAAAATCGACGCGCTCATCGAGCATCTGCACACCACGCCGAAGCGCGAAGTCAAAGCCTTCATCCTCAAGTTCCTCGGCTGGTCCGCCGACGAGCGCGCGCTGCCGGTGCTCATCACGCATCTCGAACATCCCGACACGTCCGAAGTCGCGGCGCAGGCGCTCATCGACTTCGGTCCCGGCGCGGTGCTGAAGATCCTCGAGGCGTTGCGCAACGCCGAAGAAGACGAGATCGTCGCGCTGCTGCTGCGCGTCGTGAACGTCGCCGGCAGCAAGGAAGCGATTCCCAGCATCCTCCCGTTCCTCGACCACGACAACTCGATGATCCGCCGTCTCGCGATCGAGACCCTCGGCGAGATCCCCGATCCCGCATCGATCGATTACCTGCTCGCGAAGCTCGACGATCCCGACGTCGCGTCGCAGCAGGCCGCGGTCAACTCGATCTCCGCGCTCGATGTGGCGTTCCCAGAGATCGAGAACGACGTGCTGGCCAAGATCCGCAGACTGCTGCAGTCGCACTCGACCCCGATCAAGCTCAACTCGCTCTCGGTGTACGTGAACATCCAGGGCGAGGGCTATCACGACGAACTGCTGCTCGCGTCGAAAGACAGCGATCCGACGATTCGACAGAAAGCGATCTCGCTGATGGGCAAGTTCGGTGAAGACCGATTCGCCGATCAGCTCGTGCTCTCGCTCGCCGACGAAGCGACGTCCGTGCGGCTCGCGGCGATCAACGCGATCGTGCGCTTGCGCCCGGAAACGGGACTCGAGCCGCTCATCAGCTCCCTCGACGACAACGACATCTGGATCCGCACCGCGGCGGCGCAGGCGCTCGGCGAATACCGCCATCCCGCGTCGATCGAGCCGCTGATGCGACACCTCACGCACGATCCCGCGCCGGTGCGCATCGCCGTGATCGACGCGCTCGGCAAATCGGAAGACGCCGACGTGAAAGACGTGCTCTTTCGCTGTCTCGAAGAGCCCGATCCCGAGATTCAGCGCGCGGCCATGCTCGCGCTCGCGCGCATTCCGGGACGCGATGCCTTCGAGCGTCTTCTCGCCGCGCTCGGCGGCACCGACTGGCGCATTCGCGCCGCCGCCGCGGCAGCTCTGGGTGTGCGCGGCGATCGCGCCGCGCTGCCCGCGCTGCATCGCGCGCTCGACGACGCCGACACGTACGTGCAGCAGTCCGCGGTCCTCGCGCTCGACAAAGTCGCGGACCGCTCGTCGTTCCCGTATTTGTTCAAGGCACTCGAAAACGCGGCCATTCTCGACGACGTGTCGGAAGTGTTCGTGCGGCACAAGGAGTTGTATCGCGACCTGTTGGAAGAGGCGTGGCGGACGGCGGACAGCAGGCGCGAGGTCGTAATCGCAGCGATTCTTGCGGCAATGCATAAGTAGGCTCATGGGCTCACAGGCTCATGGGCTCATAGAAGGGCTCATGGGCTCACAGGCTCATGGGCTCATAGAAAAAACTATGAGCCTATGAGCCCATGAGCCTCTGAGCCTGGTTAATCCATGACTACCTTCGGCTTCTCATTGAACCATCACATCGAGCTCCCTGATGACGTCTTCAGGTTGCTCCGTGAACAGATTTATAAACGCTCCGGCATCTGGTTCCACGACTCGTCGAAGTACCTCCTGCAGAAACGCCTCTCGCCGCGCGCGCGCGAGCTGAACTTCGACTCGTTCCAGAAATACTTCTACTTCCTGCAATACGACCCGCGCGCCGACGCCGAGTTCGATCAGATCTTCGACCTCGTCACCACGAACGAGACGTATTTCTTCCGCGAGCCCGCGCAGCTGCAGGCCTTCATCGAGGAAGTCATCCCCGACGTCCTCTCGCGCAAGTCCGTGAAGAAGGTTCGCATCTGGTCGGCCGGATGCTCGTCCGGCGAAGAGCCGTACTCGATCGCCATGCTGCTCGACGACGCCGGCTGGTACGAGCACGCCGCGTTCGAGATCTTCGCAAGCGACATCAACCAGTTGGTCCTGCAGAAGGCGCGCAAGGGGACGTATCGCGAGAACGCATTTCGCGCGACCGACGGGAAACTGCGCGCGAAGTACTTCACCCGCCAGGACGACAATTCCTGGCGCGTCAACGACGAAGTCCGCAACCGCGTCTCCTTCGGCCGCCTCAACCTCTACGACGAAGCCCGCGTCTTCCTCCTCGGCCACCTCGACATCGTCTTCTGCCGCAACGTCATCATCTACTTCGACGACGCGTCGAAAAAAGTCGTCGTCAACAACTTCTACAACCGCCTCGTGGACGGCGGGTACCTGTTGCTGGGCCACAGCGAGTCACTGATCTCCTTGTCGGCGCAGTTCAAGCTGCGGCATTTGAAGAACGACATGGTGTATCAGAAGTGAGCGCGCTCGCGTGCACGGCGAGATAGAATTGCACCATGGGGGAAGAAGAACGGCCGGTAACAATATTCGATGTCCGTCGTGCTGATGCCGAATATCAAAGTTTTCCTTCTTTCCGCGAGTGGGCGAGCTCCACTTCTGTAGATACCGTACGGTGGGAGCGATATGCTCGGCTTCTCCGGCAGCGTGCCGAGCTAACGCCGGAGTTGTTGAGCCGAGCGCGTAATGTCGCCAAACGTGCAGCAGCCGTCGATACCGGAGCAATCGAAGGACTCTACGAGGTCGATCGTGGCTTCACATTCTCAGTCGCAATGCAAGTGGCGGCATGGGAAGCGCAATTGGATGCGAAAGGCTCTCGCGTCCGCACGTTGATCGAGGCGCAACTCAGTGCGTACGACTTCGTGTTGGATTTCGCCACACAAGCGGTTCCGATCGCTGAGGCGTGGGTTCGTACACTTCATGAAGTGATGTGCCGGGGCCAGGAGACCTATAGTGTGGTTACCGAGGTCGGCGTGCAGGAGCAGACTTTACCGCTCGGCGCGTACAAAGTGCTTCCAAATCATGTGCTGAAGAGCGACGGTACGACACACTCCTATGCGCCGGTAGATCTCGTACCGGCTGAAATGCAGCGCTTCTGCCTGGAGCTCCGAAGTACGGAATTTACCGCCGCTCATCCCGTCGCTCAAGCTGCTTATGCGCATTATGCGCTAACGGTCATTCATCCTTTTGCAGATGGCAATGGGCGTGTTGCACGTGCATTGGCATCTGTTTTTACCTATCGTGCGCTGTCGGTGCCGCTTCTGATCTTGAGCGAACATCGATCCGAATACTATCTGGGCCTGGAAACTGCCGACCGGGGCGAGTATCAGCACTTTGTCGACTTCACGTTGTCACGAACGCTTGATTCGATCCAACTCGTGTCCGATACGCTCAAAGCCGCCGGCGTGCCGACACCGACAGAAGCGGCCGCTCAATTAAAACGAGTTTATCTGACACGCGGTGGTTTTACGCATGTCGAAGTGGACGCGGCAGGCTATCGTCTATTCGATGCCTGTTTCAGCGAGATCCAGAGGCAAGCCGGAACTTTGACTACCGGCGAGCTATCCATCACCTTTGGCAGTCATCACGGCGCAAACATTACGATCAAGAACCCCGACTATCGAGTGCCGCTGAAAGAGGGGCCGCGTCTCGCTCAAATCACACTTCAGACGTTGCCCCCTGCGCAAGTGAAACTCACGCGGCAGATCACATTAGAAGTTCCGAAGGACTCCGGGAAAGAGGATGACCTCATACTCCGATGCCTCGAAACAGACGAGACTCTCGAGTCTCGAATTACAGAGGCGCATCCGACAGTGACGGGCACATTGCAGTTACGAATTGGAGTGTTTGTGAACGGGTTTCTCGGCCGCGCTGTCGCCGAATTGGCAGCCATGGCTTCGCGCATTCTCAACAGTAGCGATTGATTCTTGAAGATGTTCGACGCAATCGTTGGCGGCGTGGGCGGGATGGGCAGCGCAACCGTCTACGAGCTCGCGCGGCGCGGCGCGCGCGTTCTCGGTCTCGAACAATTCGACATTGCGCACGATCGCGGCTCCTCGCATGGAATGAGCCGCATCATCCGACTCGCGTACGCAGAACATCCGTCGTATGTGCCGCTGCTACGCCGCTCGTACGAGCTGTGGCACGAGTTGGAGCGCGCGACCGGCGAGCGGCTGCTGATCACGACCGGCGGCATTGACGCCGGAACACCTAACAGCGAAACAATCGAAAGCTCGCTGCGCTCCTGCGCGATGCACGACATTCCGCACGAAGTGCTCGACGCGCAGCGATTGCACGAGCGCTTCCCCGGCTATCGCCTTCCCGGCTCGATGGTCGCCGTTTATCAACCCGACGCAGGCTTCCTGCTGCCCGAGCAATGCGTGCTGTCCTATGTCGCCGCGGCTCGAAACATCGGTGCAGAGATCCGCACGAACGAACGCGTTACCCGCTGGTCCGTCGATGACGGCGTCGTATCGGTCCTAACCGACCTATCGTCCTATCGCGCGCGCAAGCTGATCCTGACCGTCGGCCCGTGGGCATCGCAACTCGTGCCGGCGCTTCGATCGCTCGCGGTTCCCGAACGCCAGGTGATGTTGTGGACCGAGCCACTGCGACCCGGGCTCTTCACACCCGACGTCTTCCCGATCTTCAACCTGGAAGCTCCCGAAGGTCGCTTCTACGGATTCCCGATGCACGGCCTGTCGGGCTTCAAGATCGGCAAATACCATCACCGCCACGAGCGCGTCGATCCGGACCGCGTCGATCGCGAGTGTCATCCCGAAGACGAAGAGGTCCTGCGTGAAGGCGTTGCCCACTATTTTCCCGACGCGAACGGAGCGGCGATCGCGATGAAGGTTTGCATGTTCACGAACTCGCCCGACGAGCACTTCATCCTCGACACGCATCCCGAACATCCCGAAGTGTCGATCGCCGCCGGCTTCTCCGGTCACGGCTTTAAATTCTGCGGCGTCGTCGGCGAGATCATGGCGCAGCTCGCGCTGGAGGGCGGCACCAGCCACGACATCGGCATGTTCCGATTGCGGCGGTTCACTGCTCAAAATGAGTAGATGCGCACGCTGGCTTTTTTCTCTTCGCAACACAACTCGCCGGACATGAGATCACCGTCGCGATTCACGGCAATCGCATCTGCGTTCCGGCGAGCGTGAACGGTCCTAGCCGCTGTCGTAGCTTCTGTCGGTAGGGAAATCTGCTGTCGTGGCTCTCCTATGTCTGAGGGAGAGCGCACACATGCAATATCTTTCGAGCGGTCAGGGCTTCGCGCACTTATCTTTGGCGGATCTGCTCCGCGCGCGTGATCAGTTCCATCCGCACCTCGTTCACAAACACAATGTTGTTGGGACCGCGGTGGGACGGTATCTGATTCGATCGGGTGATCCGCGACCCGACGAGCCCCATGCGCAGACGCAGTCACGGCCACCACGGACGCTAGAGAACTCTGAGATACGTGACTACTCGTGGCCATGCGTAATTGCTTTTGTGAAGGAATGGGTGGACGACTCGGAGTTCGGGCGAATCGGTGAGTTGCCGGCATCGGCGTATGTGCCGAAGACGATCTACCTCGATGACGGCAAGGCTGTCCCGGTCTGCGTCGTGCTCGCGCCGCGAGTCATGACGCCGCCTTTGCCGTTACCGGATCTGCCGCGGTACGAGACGAAAGGATTGTTGCAAGGTGGCGCGCGTGTCACCGCCACGTTGCAGAAGGTTACGCGGGCAGCGACGATCGGCTGCCTTCTCAGCGATGGCCACAAGATCTATGCGCTCACCTCGCGCCACGTCGCCGGAAAGCCGGGCGAAGTCTTGAAGAGCGAAAGCGGCGTCACCGTCGGCACGACCTCCGAACTTCAAATCGGGCGTGTGCCGTTCGAGTCGGTATATGCGCCGTGGCCGGGGCGGCACGTTTTCGTGAATCTCGATGTCGCGCTCGTCGAACTCGAAAACCTTCGCCGCTGGAGCACGGGCATCCGTCAAGTCGGCCCTATAGGGCCGATGGCCGCGCTGAGCACGTACAACCTGTCGTTGAACATTATCGGCGCGCCGGTGCGGACGTTCGGTGCGGTCAGTGGGCTTCTCGAAGGACGCATCGCTGCTTTGTTCTATCGATACAAGTCCGTCGGCGGATTCGATTACGTCGCGGATTTCTTGATCGGCTCGCGCACCGATGAGCCTTTGGCGACGCGGCCCGGCGATTCCGGAGCTGTCTGGGTGTTGGATGTCGCTGACGATGATACGTTGAATGCCCCTATCGCTGTGCAATGGGGAGGCACGGCCCTCGGCACACATGCTATGACGTTCGCTCTAGCCTCGAATCTGAGCACGATTGCGCGTGAGCTCGACGTAGATGTCTACCGAGGCTCCGACGTAGCCGCATTCGAATATTGGGGACCGGTCGGCCACAGTGCAATTGGTCAGTACGCGTGCAGTTTCATCGAGAACGAGAATCTCAAACAACTGCTCGAAGCGAATTTTGCAGCAATGGGCAAGCTCGCCAATGTGCCGGACGACCATTGGAAGGAAGAGACCAGCACGCACAAGAAGAACGAGGGACCGAATCACTACGCTGACATGGACTATGCTCCCGAGAACGGGAAGTCTCTGGACGATCTCACGCAGAGTGAGGCCGGGCTCGATGTTCAGACATGGATCGATTATTACGACCAACTCGGGTGGACGAAGACGAACGAGCGCGGTCTTCTGCCCTTCCGCGTCTGGCAGTGCTTCAACGAACTGGTGGAGTACATCCGCCAGAAAGACATCGACCGCATCGTTGCAGCGGCGGGCGTGCTCGCGCACTACCCTGGCGACAGTTGCCAGCCGCTCCATGGTTCCATCTATTCACAAGGCGATCCATTCCGCGATCCCGCCGGCAATCCCGTGTCGATGCGCGGACCGTTCGATCCGATTTATGGCGGCGCCAAGAAAGGCACTCCAAAACTGGGCGTGCACAGTACTTACGAGAGCGTCATGGTGAAGGCCAAGGTGCCCCAACTCGAACAAGGGATCGAGAAGATCCTGCCGGCGACGCATGGCATGCCTCTCGTGGAAAACGGCCGTGCCGCGGCGTGGCAGACGATCGAGCTGATGCGCCGTACACGCCAACGGATCGATCCGCTCGAAATGGTCGACACCTATGCAGAGTCGTGGGAGCGTGGCACGCAAACCGGCCAGCACGACGAAGTGAACGACCTTTGGAACAAATACGGCGAGCGAACGATCGCGACGATGATCGACGGGTGTAAGACGTTGGCGATGCTGTGGGACAGTGCATGGAAAGCAGGAAACGGTGATGACATCGACGTCGCCGAGTTAACGGAGCGAGATGAAGAGACGCTCCTGACAACGATCTGCGACGATGATGAGAGATTCTTCACGTCGACGGGACTGGACGCCGTCAAAGATAGGCTGACGTAGTCGATCGTCGGATCCCACGCTGTCTCGGTTTTGAGTCCTGAAATCGAACACTTTCTCAATTTCAGAACGAACCAGCACGCGCGCTTAGAGAGAGATTCGTTGGCGTACCGCTTGCGCCAGGGCCGCGCATGTCGTTAGACGTCCTCCTTCGCAAGGCAGCCGACGCGGGCGGGAGCGAGATTCATCTCGCGTCGTCGCGCCGCATCATGATCGTCACGCCGGACGGTGAGCGCGAGATGCGCGGGCCGGAGGTGACGCCGCAGATGATCGATCAGTTCATCGCGCCGGTCGTTTCCGCGGCCGCGCGCGACGCGCTCGCGGCCGGGCATGCGGAGTGGACGGTGCGGCATCAGGAGTTGGGGCAGATCCGCGTCGTTGCCGATCGTGAAGTGGATGCCGCCAGAGCATCGTTTTATCTCATCAAAGGCGAAGCTCTTCGGAACGCCTTCGAAGGCGCGCCGGAGGCGCACACCACTCCCGGCATCGACTCGCTCTTCCGGCAGATGGTCGAGCTGAAAGCGTCCGACCTGCATCTCTCCGCCGGATTCGTTCCGATGATTCGTCACGATGGCGAGATGAAGCCGCTGCCGCATCGCAGCGCGCTCGGCGCGGCCGACGTCGAACGTTTGGTCTGGTCGATCGCGCCCGATCGCAATCGCGAAGAGTTCGCGCGGCGGCACGACACCGACTTCGCGTACGAGCTCGAAGGCGTCGCGCGATTCCGTTGCAACGTCTTTCTCGATCGCAAGGGCATCGGCGCGGTGTTTCGCGTCATCCCTTCGAGGATCATCACGGCCGAGGAGATGGGGCTGTCGAAAGAGATCCTCGACTTGTGCTTTCTGTCGAAGGGACTCGTGCTCGTCACCGGACCGACCGGCTCCGGCAAGTCGACGACCCTCACCGCGCTCATCGACCACATCAACCGCCACCGCACCGATCACATCATCACCATCGAAGATCCGATCGAGTTCGTGCACGAGAACAACAAGTGTCTCGTCAACCAGCGGCAGATCGGGGAGCATACCGACTCGTTCAAGGACGCGCTCCGCGCGGCGCTGCGTGAAGATCCCGACATCGTGCTCGTCGGCGAAATGCGCGACCTCGAGACGATCGCGATCGCCGTCGAGACCGCGGAGACAGGGCATCTCGTCTTCGGCACGCTGCACACGTCATCCGCCGCGACGACCGTCGACCGCATCATCGATCAGTTCCCGGCCGATCGTCAGGAACAGATCCGCTCGATGCTCGCGTCGAGCCTGAAGGGCGTAATCAGCCAGATGCTCTGCAAGAAAATTGGCGGCGGACGCGTGCCGGCGATGGAAGTGCTGATCGGCACACCGCCGATCTCGAATCTCATCCGCGAGTCGAAGATCTTTCAGATCCCGTCGATCATGCAGACGTCGAAGAAACACGGGATGTGTCTGATGAACGACTCGCTCCTCGACCTCGTGCGCCGCGGCGTCGTCGAGCCGCGCGAGGCGCACGCGAAAGCGGTCGACAAGCAGGGACTGCTGGGGATGCTGAACAGCAGCGGAATCGAGATGTAGGCTCATGGGCTCATAGGCTCATGGGCTCTGAGCCTGTGCGCCTCTGAGCCTGTGCGCCTCGCTCCCTCCCTCCTTCCAAAAATCGGCGTATATTCGTCCGCATCTCCCCCATGACGAATACGAAGCCGCGGCGTCCGCGCCGCAAGAAGGAGAATCCGATGAGCTCCGATCCCAACAAAATCGCGTACTGCCAGATCCATCCCGGCGTCGGCATCGCTCGCCTCGGGAACAGCCCCGATGAGTTTTTCATCGGACCCGAATCGCCCGGCCACATCGCCAAGGTGACGGACGGCAAGTTCAAGGATTCCGAGGGGCGCATCAAACGCCAGGCTGCGCGCTTCCGGATCTACGCGTTCAACGCGGACAACGAGGTGATCCGCGAGCTCACCGCGGATCACGCGACGATCCAATGGACCGTGCAGCTCGCGAACAAGAAGGCCTCGTACGACATGTTCCTCGGCCGCTACTGGGACCTCCAGTACTCGACCTCGAACCTCGGCGGGAAGCATCCGCCGCGCAATCAGATCGTGTCCGATTCCGCGCAGCGCGCCGGGCTTCTCGACATCACGCCCGCGCCGCAGAGCATCACGGGGCAGAACGCGAAAAGCGATCCGATGATCGGGACCTTCGGCCCGCTCAAGTACACCGTCGTCGACGACCGGATGTCGAAGGTCCTGCCCGGCATCCGCTCGGGATTCATCGGCAAGCCGCTGTATCCGTCTTCGCAGGGCGCGCCGTGGCCCGAGATCAACAAGATGTCGGCGTTCTGGGTCGATCCGGAGATCGCGAGCCCGCCGACCGACTCGCCGAAGCTCGAGGTTACCCTCGGCCAGCTCCGCACCGATCCGCACGGACGTCTGCTCGTTCTCGGCGGTCTCGGCGACTCGCGAAGCCTCATCCCCGACAACGAGATCGGCTTCCTCAACCAGGACAGCTACTACGCCAACAACGACTACTGGTACGACGACACGTCGGACGGACGGGTGAGCGCGGAGGTGACGTTACCTTCCGGCGAGCCGATCGAAGTGCGCGGCGAGTCGTGGGTCCTCGTGACGCCGCCCAAGTTCGCGCCGCACGCGGAAGTGCTCACGACGCTCTGGGACTGCGCGGAGTACGCCGCGGGCCGGCGCTGGCCGGAGAAGTATCCGCCGCACGCGACGATCTCCTTCACGCGCGACATCTACCCGCTCATGCGCCGCATCTCCGAGTACCAGTGGCTGAATCAGTACGCGAACTCGCGGCACGGCACGGGCATGCCGTTCGATCTCTTCGATTCCGACCGCTTCGCGTCGATGCACATGCAGCGCGGCCCGGGCGACAAGGCCGCGCGCGAATACGTGTTCGGCCGCATGCGCCCGCCGCTGCAGGTGATGGAGACGCTCACCCGCAAGAAGTATCCCGACGTGCTCACCGATCCGCGGGCGACGAAGTGGGCGTCGATGGACTACATGCCGCAGATGAACGGCGACGGCGGCGCGACGCAGCCGAACACGAACGAAAACGTCGAATCCAACGCGACCACCGGCGGCGTCTACGTCACGTTCAACGCGCTGATTCCCAGTCAATACGAAGCGCTGCGACGCTGGGCCGCCGGCGACTTCATCGACGATTGGCCGAATGACCTGGACGGCAAGCCGCTCGATCCGCGCGCCGGCCTTCCGGCGCCTCCGCTCACCGACGATCTCCCGGCCGCGCAGCAGCCGCGCTCTCTCGACCGCGCCGCGCTCGAACCGTGCGCGGGGGGCTCGTTCTATCCCGGCATCGAGATCACATATATCTGCATGCAGGAAGACGGAACCACGGAAGAAGGCACGCTCTGGTCGGAGCTCGGACGTTTCGACACGAAGAAGCTCTCGCCCGGCGACATCACGAAGCACATGGCGCTGCCGTGGCAGGCCGACTTCTCCGAGTGCCGCTATCGCTGGTGGCCGGCGCAGCGTCCCGACGACATCGTCAGCGAGGCGCAATACAACGCGGTGCTGGCGTCGTACGATCCGAAGCTCGACGGACCGCTGGCGACGGCGCTTGCGAACCGCGACCTCTGGACGCGCGATCTTCCGCAGGACGTGCCGCACATCGACAACCAGATGGTCCTCGCCTGGCGCGATCTCGGCTTCATCGTGCCGAAGACGGGGCCGGACGGCTCGATCGTTTATGTCGAGACCGAGCGTGCGCCATTCGTCGGCGAGAATCTGCGCGATGCGTTCTACCGCCTCATGAACATCAACTCGTATCCCGAGTTCCTGCCGCAGGCGCGACGTCTCGTCGACGAGTTCCTCAAGCAGGCGGAGATCAATCAGACCGACCCCGAGATCCCGCAGGGATACAGCTTCTTCCCGTACTCGCCGGAGGCGCTCAACGCGCGGCTGATGCAGACCTACAACGGCCTCGTCACGTCGAACACCACGGCGCTCGCCGATGCGCTCGTGAATTCGACGCGCGAGCACGAGATCTTCGGACAGGTGCAGATGGCGCCGTTCAATCAGCTCGACGGCACCTGGATTCGCGGCGCGGCGCCTCCCGGCACCGTCGATCAGGCGCGCAATCTCCTCTTCTCGATTTACATGGACGAGATGGGAGACGGCGTCGATCACCAGAACCACGCCAACGTCTACACCGACATGCTCAAGAGCGTGAACGTGTACTTGTACGACATCCGCAGCCGCGACTACGCGTACGACCCGCGCTTCCTCGACTCCGCGTTCGTCGAGCCGGTCTTCCTCCTCGGCATCTCGCAGTTTACGGAGCAATACCTGCCGGAGATCTTCGGCATGACGCTCTTTCTCGAGTGGGGCTCCGTCGGACTGCAGGGCGTCGTCGACACGCTCGACGCGTTCGGCATCGACTCCGCGTACTACAAACTGCACGTCGCCATCGACAACGCCGCCTCGGGACATGGCGCGCTGGCCAAGCAGGCCGTCCAGCTCTATCTCGATCAGGTGCGTGAAGGCGCGGGCGACGACGCCATGCAGGCGGTCTGGAAACGCATCTGGAACGGCTACGTTGCGTTCGGCACGCTCGGGACTCTGCAGGCCGACATCGCCAAGTACGCGGCGCCGTCGCTCACGAATCAGATGATCGACATGATCAAGCGGAAGGCGCAGTTCGGCAGCCTCAATCACGGCAACAAGACCGTCGGCTCGAACAACCTCAACGACATGTTCTCGCGGCCGTCGATGTTCCTCGACGCGCTCAATGACGCGGGCTACGTCATCCCGGGCGATCCGGAAAACTCGAAGATCATGCAGCTCATGAGCTTCACCGGCCCGATGTTCCACGTCTTTACCGACGACGAGCAGACGCTCTGGCGCAACTACATTCTTTCGCTCGCACAGCCGTCGATGCCGGAGACGCAGGAGACCGGGATCGAACGAGAGCTGCGCGAACGATGGGATCTCGATCGCGACATGATCAAAGTCATCTCCGTTCTGCGCCAGCGTCAGAACGGCGTGCCCGCGCACGCGGTGCGGCTCGTCGGGCCGCATCCCGACACCGGCGAGGACGCGACGATGCCGATCACGTGGTGGCTGAACATTCCGGGCAAGAGCGACAAGGAGATCGCGTACGCGGTGATGTCCGCATTGCGCGAGCCGCAGAACGGCTGGATCACGCCGAGCAACATCGCGCGCAGTCCATTCGTGACGAACATGGCCGCGGGGACGAACGCCATGGCGCGTGCGTTCCGCGACGTGGTGCTGGCGAGCAACCGCACGTATCTACAGGTGTTCGCGACCTGGGTGGCGAAGGATTGTCCGATCGAGGCGGTGACCTACACGACGTTCAAGCAGCAGAAGGAGCTGGCGAAAGGAAAGCTCACGATCCGCGCGGCGGCGGCCATCCCGCAAATGGAGATCGTGCCGATCCCCGTGATCGCCCCGCCGGCGAAGCGCCACAAGCGGCTCTTCGGCATGGGCAACGTGCACTGACTAAACCTGTGGAGCGGCGGCCGCTTCGGCCGCCGGTTTGTCGCGAAAATTCGGCGGCCGAGAGCGGCCGCCGCTCCACAGCTACAACGGCGTCAGCATCGCCATGATCTCTCTCTCCTTTTTGGGACCTGCGAAGGCGCTGATTTACGGCATGACGAACTGCAGGCTCAAAAGGCTCAAGGGCTCAGAGGCTCAGAGGCTCAAAGGAAAGATGCTATGAGCCTGTGCGCCCATGAGCCTATGAGCCTAGAATTCCCGCGGTGTCGTCCGCTCCTCCTCCGATCCGCGCCGTGGTCATCGACGATTCGGCATACAACCGCGTGACGCTCACGCGCATGCTCGAATCCGATCCGCGCATTCGCGTCGTTGCGACTGCCGTCAACGGAGAGGACGGGATCAAGCAGGTGATGAAGCACAAGCCCGACGTCATCACGCTCGATCTCGAGATGCCGATCATGGACGGCTTCGCCTTTCTGCGCTGGCTGATGGTCAATCTTCCGACGGCAGTCATCGCCGTGTCGTCGCGCGCGAGCGATCGCAGCGTGTTCAAGGCGCTGGAGCTCGGCGCGCTCGACTTCATCGCCAAGCCCGGCGGACGTGTGTCGCCGCGGCTCGAAGAGATCCAGCAGGATTTGATCGCGAAGGTGATGCAGGTCGCCGAGCTGCGGATGGAGAACCTTCGCAAGCGCGTGCAGGAAGAAGTGCCGCACGCGGAAGGCGGCGCGCCGCTTCCGCTGGGTCCGCGCGCGATCGATCTCGTCGCCATCGGATGCTCGACCGGCGGACCACCGGCGCTGCAGCATCTCTTTCAGTCGATGCCCGTGCTTCCCGTGCCGTTCGTCGTCGCGCAGCACATGCCGTCGACGTTCACGCGCCTCTTCGCCGAGAGAGTCAACAAGTTGACCGACTTCGAAGTGAAGGAGGCGACCGACGGCGAGATCCTGATTCCCGGCACGGTCTACATCGCGCCGGGCGGGATGCAGAGCGAAGTGCGGCGCCTGAACGAAGGTTTGCAGATTCGTGTATTCCCCGCGTCGCCGAAAGATCTCTACGCGCCCTCGGTCGATCGTCTCTTCCAAACCGCCGGCGAAGCGTGCGGCGAGCGGATCGTGGCCGTGATCATGACGGGCATGGGCGATGACGGATCCGAGGCGATCCGCGAAATCCACGCGCGCGGAGGCAAGACCATCGCCGAGTCAGAGGAGAGCGCGATCATCTTCGGCATGCCCGCCGAGGCCATCAAAACGGGCGCGATCGACGAAGTGCTGCCGCTCGCGGAGATACCTGCGGCGATCCGGAAGTTATGCGCATAGCAACTGTGCTACATTCAATCGTCTTGCGGGTCCGGGCAGGAAAGTCCACAGCATGAGCGAAGATCGCGGAGAAAAGTTTCTCGAACTGTTCAACAAGGGGAAGGAGTTCACCGAAGAGCTCCTCCGCGAGAACCAGCGTCTTCGCTTTCGCATCGCCTCGCTCGAATCGGACCATCCTTCGCCCGAAGAAGTCTCGCGGATGAAGGAACAGATCGCGCAGCTGGGCGAGGAAAATCGCCGCCTCCAGCAGCGCTTTCGCGAAGTCGAAGAAGAGAACAAAGACTTCGCCGTCCGCTACATCGAGATCGAAGAGCAGAACAACAATCTCGCGAATCTCTACGTCGCGAGCTACCAGCTGCACTCGACGCTCGACTTCCGCGAAGTGATCCAGATCGTTCAGGAGATCGTGATCAATCTCATCGGTGCGGAGGCGTTCGCGATCCTGCTGCTCGACGAGAAGACGAACGAGCTGAAGACGATCGCCTACGAAGGCGACGACGTGATGCCGGGCATCGAGCAGATCTCGACGCGCCTCGGCGAAGGCGTTCTCGGCAACGTTGCGAAGACAGGGGAGAGCTACTACGTCAATCAGGACGTCGAGGGCGGCGCGATCACGATCGAGAAGCCGCTCGCGGCGGTGCCGCTCAAAATCAAGGAGCATGTGATCGGTCTCATCGTGATCTACAGGCTCCTGCAGCAGAAGGACGCGTTCTCGGCGGTCGACTACGAGCTCTTCTCGCTGCTCGCCGCGCATGCCGCGACGGCGATTTTCTCATCCAAGCTGTATTCGCAGTCCGAACGGAAACTGAACACGATCCAAAGTTTCCTCGATCTGCTCACCACGACGAGTTAGGGGAGAGTAAGAGCCCGTGGCGATGGAGAACGCGAATTTCCTGGTCGTCGAAGACTCGCCGACCATGCGCCAGTTGATCTCGTTTTCCTTGAAGCGATTCAAGAACGCGAAGATCATCGAAGCCGTCGACGGCGTCGACGCGCTGAAGAAGTTGTCGGGGCCCGAGAAGATCGACCTGATCCTCACCGACATCAACATGCCAGTGATGGATGGGCTGAAGCTGGTCTCGCTCGTGCGCCAGAACGCGCAGCTGAAGAACATCCCGATCATCATCATCACGACCGAGGGAGCGGAGGAGGATCGCGAGCGCGGCCTCGCCCTCGGCGCGAACGCCTACATCAGCAAGCCGATCCAGTCGTCGCACCTGATCAAGACGATTTCGGAGCTGCTCTCGGTTTGATCTTGTGGAGGACAGGCAATCCTGCCTGTCTCCGTGATCAGGACAGGCAGGATTGCCTATCTTCCACTACTTCCTCTTTGTCGGAATCATGCCCCGAATCTGCCGCGCATTCGCCGAATCCTCGATCAACGTCGCCAGCCGCCGCTCGCGCGTCTCTTCTTTCTTCGCGCTGACCACCCAGTGCGTGGTCACGCGGCGGTACCACGGCGGCTGTTCGCTCCACCACTGCCACGCTTTCTTGTTCTTCTGGAATCGCGCGAGCATCTCCGCGGGAAATTCTTTCGGTGCGTTTTCGTACGAATAGATCGCTGATTTTTTCTCGTCGCGCGCTGCGAAGGCTTTGCGGCCGGCGTCGGTCATGAGCCCGAGCTTCTCCAGCTCTGCGACGCGCTTGATGTTGATGGCGCTCCAGATGCTCCCGCGGCGTCGCGGCGTGAAGCGAATCGTGTAGCTCTCGTCGTCGATGCGCTTGCGCACGCCGTCGATCCAGCCGTAGCTCAGCGCGCAGTCGACCGACTCCGGCCAGGTGATCGATTTCCGTCCCGATCCGCGTTTGTAGAAGCCGACCAGCAGCTCATCCGCTTTGTCGTAATTCTTCACCAGCCATTTTCGGAACGCCTGCGGCGTCTCAAAGAAGGTAGGATTCATTGCACTCCATCATGCCGGGTCCGGTGCTTCGAGTCATCATCCTCAAGCCGGGCAAGTATGACGTCGACGGAAGCGTGCAGCGTTTCCGCCGCGGCTTCATGCCCAACAGTACCGTTGTGTACCTGGCGAGCCTGACGCCGAAGGAGATCGACGGCGCGAAGATCGAGGTCACGACGATCGACGAGTACGTCTACGACGATCTCGATTACCTCCATCTTCTGACGCGCGATCCGAACCGGCGCACGCTCGTCGCGTTTGCCGGAGTGCAGAGCCATCAGTTCCATCGCGCGCTCGATCTCGCGGCGTTCGCCCGCTCGCGCGGCGTCGAGAACGCGATCATCGGCGGACCGCATCCGATGACCTGCGACACGTCGGAGCTGCACGGACGCGGCGTGAGTTTTTGTCTGTCGGAGGCGGAGAGCGTGTGGGAGCAGATCCTGCGCGACGCGCTGGCGGGCGAGCTTGCGCCGGTGTACGGCGGCGACGCGCGATGGGCGTCGGTCCTCGATCCGCCGGTGCTCGTGCCGCCGAGCAAGCGCAATCTCGAGCGCTACGCCGTGCGCATGCTCGGCATCTATCCCGCGCGCGGATGTCCGTACACGTGCAACTTCTGTTCGGTGATCAAGATCGCGGGGCGGCAGGTGAGGAGTCAGCCGGTCGCGACGACGATCGCGAGTCTGAAAGCGGCGAAGGCCGCGGGCGTGAAGTCGGTGCTCTTCACGTCCGACAACTTCAATAAATACTCCGAGGTGCGGCAGCTGCTCGAGGCGATGATCGAGGAGAAGATCGAGCTGCCGTTCTTCTGTCAGTGCGACACGCAGATCGCGAGGCAGGAAGATCTCATCGAGCTGATGGGACGCGCGGGATGCTTCCAGATTTTCGTCGGCGTCGAGTCGTTCTCACGCTCGGTGCTGCTCGCGGCGCACAAGTTTCAAAACCATCCCGACACCTACGGACGCATCGTCGAGATGTGCCGCAGGAATCGGATCAGCTCTCACTTCTCGAACATCATCGGATTCCCGACCGACACGCGCGAAGACGTCCTCGAACATCTGCGTCGATTGCGCGAGCTGCGTCCCGACATCGCGTCGTTTTACATCCTCACGCCCATCCCGGGAACAGACCAGTACGAAGAGTTTCTCGATCAGGGACTGATCACCGTCGACAATCTCGATCGGCTCGACGGCACGCTGCCGACGTGGCGTCATCCAAACTTCTCGAGCAACGAGCTGATGGACCTGCTGATCCACTGCTATCGTGAGTTTGCGAACACGAAAGACGTGATCGCGAAAATCGCGCGCCACGTGTTCTCGCGCTGGAGCTACCGCACCAGCGTCGATCTCTACACGGTCCTCGGATACGCGCTGCTGCAGCGTTCGTCGGTGAAACAGCGCATCCATCCGATGAACGGCGGCAGCGGACGCGTTCGCCTCGACACCGCGTCCGATTACGCGCATCTGCGCCGCGAATACTTCGGCGTCGACCTCGTGCCGCTGCCGCACATGCTGCACCTCTCGGCGGGCGATGAAGCCATCAATCGGAGCGCCAAACTGCAGCCGTCATCCTGAGTCGGCGAAGCGCGACGAAGGATCTCGAAATGCGAAACGCCTGCAATTTTGAGATCCTTCGGCGTCTACGCGCCTCAGGATGACGGCTGCGAATTTCACGCTTGACCGGTACGTTACACTGACCGACCAAATGCCTCATTTCATCACCGACGCATGCATCGGTTGCTCGGTCTGCGAGATCAAGTGCCCGACGAACACCATCTGGGGCGAGAGCAAAGGGCAGTACTACATTCACCCCGAGCGCTGCATCGACTGCTCGGTCTGCGGCATCTACTGCCCGGTCGACGCGATCCAGAACCAGCACGGCGAGCTGATCCCGCGCATCAAGCCGAAAGACATCCCGAAAGCCGAGGTCATCAAGGACCTCTGCACGGGATGCGAGTTCTGCGTCGACATCTGTCCGTTCGAGTGCATCAAGATGATCGATGCCGAGGACGAGACGCTGGCGAACCACTACAAAATCGCGTTCGTCGAGAAGAACAAGTGCGTCGCCTGCCGCCTGTGCGAGAGCGTGTGCGACAAGGACGCGATCGTGGTGCCGGATGCGCCGACACAGCTCAAGACCTACTTGCCGGACTTCGTGGTAGCGGGGACCGGGAGATGAACCGAATTGAGAATGGTGAATTGTGGATTGTGGATTGAGAACCGAGAATGGCTGAGCCTACGGATCCCAATTCACAATCCTCAACTCACAATTCTCAATTCGACTCGCGCGGCGATGTGCCGCGCGAGTCGTCCAAAACCATCCTCTTCCAATTCGTCGTCTTCCCCCTCGGCATCGTGGCGATTGCCGTCGGCATTTTCCTTCTCTTCGGCAAGCTGGCGTCCGATGAACAGACGATTCCCGACTACCTGAACGAAGTGCGTGCCGGCGGGCGCCGCGAGCGATGGCAGGCCGCGTATCAACTCTCGCAACTCATCAATGCCGGCGAGGCGAAGAAGTATCCGAACCTCGTCGACGACGTGATCAAGGCTTATCAGGACGCGAAGAGTGACGATCCGCGCATCCGCCAATACCTGAGCATGGTCCTCGGCAACCTCGGCGATCGCCGCGCGACGCCGCTGCTCGTCGGCGCGCTCGACGAATCACAGCCGGAGACGCGCATCTACGCCGCGCTCGCGCTCGGACGTTTGCGCGATCCCGCCGGCGTCCCGCCGCTGATGAAGATCGCGGCCTCGGATGAACGCGACGTGCGGAAGTCCGCCGTCTACGCGCTCGGCGAGATCGGCGACCCCCGCGCCCTCGACATCCTCGCGCAGGAAGCGAACGACCAGACCCCCGACGTCCGCTACAACGCCGCAATCGCCCTCGCGCGATTCGGCGACAAACGCGGCATCGGCGCGATCCGGGAAATGCTCGACCGCACGCGCCTCGATCGCGTCCCCGGCATGCGTCCCGATCAGAAGGAAGAAACCATGCTCGCCGCGATTCCCGCGCTGATGAAGATCGCACCGGAAGAGGCGCCGAAGCTGCTGGGACCGGTGGCGCAAGGCGACGAGTCTTTGCGCGTTCGCGCGGCGGCGAAAGAGGCGCTGAAGAAGTAGGCGTGGAGTAGGCTGCGGCCTACGACGCGCGCTTCCGTTTTCGTTGTTCGGCTTGCGGCATGGCTTCGATCGCCGAGCGAAGAAACGCGTTCACGGCCTCTGATGTATGAAATACGTTCGCCACATCAGGCTCCAACACTACGATGACGCTCTCTCGAGAGAAACGACCGGCGAAGCGGTTGGCGCGCGCTTTCGAATAATCGAAGTCGTAATGATTCCGCAGGTCATCCGATGCTGATGAGCGCCGAGGTGCCGCTGCTCGTTTGCGGGGTGTTCTGATGGATTTCTTATCGTCTCTCTTCATGTTGCCGCCGCTCGCGTGAATCACTGCCGCGGGCACTGATGATCCGGATCAAATCGTCCTCCGGTTCCGTGAAGGATACCAATAGCAGCCGGCCAGTGACCGAGTACCCGATGATGAGCTCGCGAAGTTCGCCTTTGGAATGATCAGGATCGTCGAAGATAGAAGCCTCATCGTCCAGGAAAACCGTCGCCGCCTCCTCGAAAGTTACGCGGTGTTTTCGAAGGTTCGATCGCGCCTTCGCGGCATTCCATAGGAACTGCACCGTTGCGTAGCATACGCACAAGCTCCATTCGACTCTCCTCGATTTGGTCCTGCGGCACCGGGCTGCGGCATCAGGCAGCCGTGTTGCGCAGTTCCGGCGTACACTTTCGGACGTGACTCACGAGCAACTGCTCCAACGGATTTCGATTGACCCCGCGATCTGCGGCGGCAAGCCGTGCATCCGCGGACATCGCATCTGGGTCTCGCTCATCGTCGATTTACTCGCATCGGGCATGAGCGTGGAAGAAATCCTGGAGGAGTACCCGCAGCTCGCCGTTGAAGATATTCGCGCGTGCTTGGCGTACGCGTCCGAGATGACGCGCGAGCGCACCGTTCAGGTGGGGTGATTTCTGCGCGCCAAGCTCGACGAGAACTTCGGCGTTCGTGGAGAGGCCTTGTTACGCGGACGCGGTTGGGAAGTGGCGACCGTTGACGGACAGGGACTATCGTCGGTTACGGATGAGACGTTGATCGAGATCTGCCGCGTTGAAGACCGGGCGGTAGTCTCGTTCGATAAAGACTTCGCCGACGTGGTTCGTTTTCCACCGCTTCGCTATCGCGGAATCATTGTGCTCCGGCTTCCAGAGCCGGTGACGCTACCGATGATTCTGAACGCGTTGACGAGAGTCGCGGACCTGTCTGAGACGAGGGGTGTGGTCGGGCGATTATGGATCGTGTCGATCAACCGAATTCGTGAGTACGAAGATCCGATGAGTCAAGACTAAACGCCTCACACACCCTCGTGTTTGCCGTCACCGATCTTGTTGACAGCGTTCCTTTTTTCACCGATAGTTGCGCCCGCGTCGACCCGTCAATGTCTGAGCAAATCACGCCATATCAGGTGACCCCGAAAACGCCGCTGGCGGGCAGCGCTGCGTCCGATATCCGCGAGCAGGGGGAGATCACCCGGCGCAAGTTTCCGTTCGTGCTCACCACCGCCTGGGTCGCGCTGTCCGCGGCTCTCGGCGGACTGGCCAGCGTGCTCGGCCGCTTCATGTTCCCGAACGTGCTCTTCGAGCCGGTGCAGAAGTTCAAGGCCGGGCTGCCGAACGACTACTCCGTCGGCGAAGTGGATGAGCGCTGGAAAGAGAAGTACGGTATCTGGATCGTGCGCAACCAGGAGATGATGTACGCGCTCATCACGACGTGCACGCACCTCGGATGCACGCCCAACTGGCTTCCGTCGCAGAACAAATTCAAATGCCCGTGCCACGGCAGCGGCTACTACCGGACCGGTGTCAACTTCGAAGGTCCGGCGCCGCGGCCGCTCGAGCGGGCCAAGATTTTCGTCGACCCGGCTGACGGCCAGATCGTCGTCGACAAGTCGGTGCAGTTTCACCAAGAGCGCGGTGAATGGACCAATCCCGATTCGTTTTTGAAGGCGTGAGCGAAAGAGGAGAACGATGACGCTGAAGCAGGTTCAGGAGGGCATCGTTAATTCGCAGGTCTGGAAGTCGGTCTTCCGGGTCGGCATCCCCAACACCAACCGCAAACGTGTCCTGGCGGTTCTCGGCTCCCTCATCCTTCACCTGCATCCCGTCAAAGTCCGCCGCAGCGGCGTGCGCATGTCGTACACGTGGTGCATGGGCGGCACGTCGTTCTTCCTCTTCCTCGTCGAGACGGTCACCGGCCTCTTGCTGATGTTCTATTACCGTCCGACGATCGAGTACGCGTTCACCGACATCATGGACCTGCGCGAGCAGGCTCCGTTCGGGATCATGCGCGAGATGCACCGCTGGGGCGCGCACGCGATGGTCATCGCGGTCTGGCTGCACATGTTCCGCGTCTTCATGACCGGCTCGTACAAGCCGCCGCGCGAGTTCAACTGGAACGTCGGCGTGATCCTCCTCGTGCTCACGCTGCTCCTTTCATTTACCGGATATCTGCTGCCGTGGGACCAGCTCGCGATCTGGGCCATCACCGTCGGCTCGAACATGGCGCGCGCCACACCCGGCGCGGGGAATGAGGGGCCGATGTCGGCCCTCATAAAACTTGGCGATGTGCCGCTGATCCACGCGGGTGACGACGCTCGGTTCGGGCTGATCGGCGGCCGCTCGATCGGCGCGGCCACGCTGCTCCGCTTCTACGTGCTTCACTGCATGGTCATCCCGCTGGCCGCGGGTTTCCTGATGGCGATTCACTTCTGGCGCGTACGCAAGGACGGAGGCATCAGCGGCCCAATGTAGTGGAGCGGCGGGCTCTCTCAGCCCGCCGGACAAGACGGCGGGCTTCAGAGCCCGCTGCTCCACCAGACGAGAACGACGACATGACATTCCTCAAGAACTTCATCAACGTCCTGTCCGTCGCATCGATCTCCTTCATTTTCCTTTCCGCCACCTTTGCCTTCATCGTCTACTTCTGTCTTCTCGACGGAAAGGTGAAGTCGAAGGCCGGCGTCGCCTTCATCATCGTCGGCCTCATCCTCGCCACGGCGGGACTCTGGTTCCTGCCGATGTTCTATCTCTCGATCGCCTACTTCCTCTCCCTCTGGGGACTCGCGACGCTCGGTCCGCGCCTGTGGGACAGCAAGACCGGGCTCTGGCTGCTGATCGCCGGCGCCGGCGGATTCGGCCTCTCGCTCCTCGATTCGAACTTCAAGCTGATCGCGGCGAAGCCGGACAACGTGCCGATCGGCGCGATGATCTTCCTTCTCGGCATCTTCACCTGGATCGCGCTGCGCAAGGCCTACCTCAACGACCGGCAGATTGCCGCCGGCGGCATGACCTTCGAGAAGACGGAGACGAACGAAAAACTGTTCGTGTGGCCCGACCTCGTTTACACCGAGATGCTCTGCATGATCGCGCTGACGATCGTCATGATCATCTGGTCGGTCGCCCTGCGCGCTCCGCTCGAGGAAGCGGCGAACCCGACGTCCTCTCCGAATCCCGCGAAAGCGCCGTGGTACTTCCTCGGCCTGCAGGAGATGCTCGTCTACTTCGATCCCTGGCTCGCCGGTGTCGTGCTGCCGACGCTCATCATCGTCGGCCTGATGGCGATTCCGTACATCGACACGAATCCGAAAGGAAACGGCTACTACTCCTTCCGCGAGCGGAAGTGGGAGATCGGCGTCTTCCTCTACGGCTTCCTCGTGCTCTGGTCGTTCCTCATCATCACCGGCACGTTCCTGCGCGGCCCGAACTGGAACTTCTTCGGACCCTTCGAATTTTGGGACCCGAACAAACTCGAGCCATTGGTCAACGTCGACCTATCGGAGTTGATCTGGGTCAAGGCGCTGTCGATGCCGCTGCCGAAGCTCTGGATCATCCGCGAAGCGTTCGGCCTCGGCCTGATCCTGCTCTACCTCGGCCTCGCACCCGCCGCCGCGAAAGGTCCGTTCCGCCGCTTCTATTTGAAGATGGGCGCGCCGCGCTACTACGTCGGTGCGTACCTGTTCCTGGTCATGCTCGCGCTGCCCATCAAGATGGTTTTGCGCTGGATCTTCAATCTCAAGTACATCGTTCATATCCAGGAGATCTTTTTCAACATATGAAGGCAGAAGGCAGAAGGCAGAAGGCAGAAGTGAGAAGTGATTCGCTGCACGCGTTTGGTGCATTTCTCACTTCTGCCTTCTGCCTTCTGCCTTCTGCCTTCATCCGGGCGGGGGAGCGGCCATGAAGCCCCAAGAGCCCATCCCCCACAACTACTCGATGAGGAAGCTCAACCTCATCTTTGCGCTGACGAGTCTCGGCTTGTTGGCCGGCACGGGCTTGATGGTCGGCTACGACTACATCCGCGGCTGGAAGTGGTTTCAGCTCGAGTTCAACCGCATTCAGGAAGAGCGGATCGAGCAGGAGCTGAAGGCGAAGGACGACCCGGCGACGCGCGCGAAGCTCGCGGAATTCGACAGGGAAATGCGCGAGGGACAGGTCGTGATCGCGAAGAAGCGCGATGCGTACCTCGAGGCGCAGAAGGTCCTCGACGAGTGGGAAGGGAAGCATTACGCCGCCGATCAGGACTACCGCTTCACCAAGGCGAAGCTCGACGCGCAGCGGTATGTCACCGAGCTGTCGGTCGTCCAGCATCGCTCCGACGGCCGGGAGCAGCAGAAGAAGTTCGCGGACCTGACGGCGAGAGTGCAGGCGCTCAACCTGCGCCTGCAGCAGGCCACGCGCGACCGCGACGCCGCACGCGCGCGCGTCGACGCCTATCTCGCCGAGATCAAGAAGATCGAGGACCGTAAGAAAGAGATCACCGCCAGCGTCGAGCTGCTGAACAAACAGCTCGAGGCCGTGTCGCCGAAGTCGAAGCGCATGGTGTTGAACCTGCCGATGCTCGACTTCATCAATCCGACGCTCAAGATCGATCAGGTCGTCCTCGGCGATCTCTTCATCGACATGAACTACATGTCGGTGCCGCGCGTCGACCGCTGCCAGACCTGCCACCGCGCGATCGACCGTCCCGGCTTCGAGTCGAAGAAAGAAGCGGAGCGTCTCGCCGCCGAACTGAAGCGGGAGCTCGACGCGAACCGCATTCAGCCCACGAAGCGCGCGGAGACGGAAGCGCGCGTTGCGGAGCTGCAGCGCATCGTCGATTCGCCGCGCGAGATTCCGAATCCCTTCCGCACCCATCCGAAGCTCGACATGTTCGTCGGCTCCGCGTCACCGCATCCGCTCCTCGAGTACGGATGCACGGTCTGCCATCGCGGACAGGATCGCGCGACCGAGTTCGGACGCGCGGGCCACACCGCGATGTCACCGAAGATGGAGAGCCGGTGGAAGAGAGTGAAGATGCCGTTCTTCCCCGGCCCGTGGGACTACAAGCAGCGCAACTGGGGCTACGAAGAGAACCCGTTCCTCGAGACGCCGATGTATCCCCGCCAGTACACCGAGGCCGGCTGTCTCAAGTGCCACGGCGGACAGATCGAAGTGAAGAACGGCGACCAGATCAACAAGGCCACGCACATGGTCGAGCTGTACGGCTGCCATGCGTGCCACAAGATCAACAACTGGCGCTTCACCGGCCTGCAGAAGCCGGGACCGAGTCTCGAAGGCATTGCCGAGAAAACGTATCCGGCGTGGGCCGTGCGCTGGATCTCGAACCCGAATCACTTCCGGCCGACGACGCGCATGCCGTCGTTCTTCTATCAGCGCAACATGGTCGGTCCGGCGGTTCCGGCCGACGAGCGCGCGCGCAACATCAAGTACCAGGACGCCGAGATCCACTCGATCGTCACGTATCTCTTCGATCGCTCCACGCATCGCACCTGGACTCCCGGACCGCAGGGCGACGCCGGCCGCGGCAAGCAGCTCGTCGACTCGATCGGCTGCATGGCCTGCCACATCCAGCAGGACACGGTGAAGGACGAGAAGACCGGCGCCGTGCGCGTCGCGCGCCGCGACGACTTCCCGCTCGAGCGCAACTTCGGCTTCAACCTCGTCGGCGTCGGCACGAAGACGCACGCCGCGTGGATCTACAACTGGATCAAGAACCCGAAGGCCTACGACAAGCTCGCGCCGATGCCGAGCCTGCGCCTTTCCGACGGCGAAGCCGCCGACATCACCGCCTACCTCCTGACGCTGCAGAAGCCGAAGTTCCTTCAGGAGCCGATGCGTGCTCCCGATCCGAACGTGATTCGCGAACTGGCGAAGGGCTATCTCATCGGCACGATGACGGACACCGATGCCGACGCGAAGCTGCGCGTCATGCCGGTCAAAGAGCAGATGCTCTACCTCGGCCAGCGCAGCATCGAGAAGTACGGCTGCTACTCCTGCCACGACATCAAAGGCTTCGACGGACTCAAGCCGATCGGCACCGAGCTGACGACCGAGGGATCGAAGGCGGCGCATCTCTTCGACTTCGGGTTCGTGCATGAATACGAGCACGAGGACGGCAAGCACGAGCACATCATGCACAACGTCCCGTCGTGGATTTACAACAAGGTGCGCAGCCCGCGCATCTACGACGACGAGCGGACGAAGCCCTACAACGACAAGCTGAAGATGCCGAACTTCCACCTCTCGGAAGAAGAGGCGCGCCTGGCCACGATGGTCGTCGTCGGCCTGACGAAAGAGAGAGTCGCGGCGAATCGTCTGGCCGCCTCGGACTCGCGCATGCGCGCGGTCGAGGAAGAGCGGAAGATCATCTCGCAGCGCAACTGCCGCGGATGCCACATCGTGAATCGCAGCGGACGCGCGATCGCGGCGATGATCAGCGACTCGAACTTCCTGCCGCCCGATCTCACGCCGCAGGGCGCGCGAGCACAGTCGCCGTGGCTCTTCAACTTCATCAAAGATCCGACGGTCATGAAGATCCGTCCGTGGCTGAGCGTGCGCATGCCGACGTTCGGCTTCAGCGATCACGAGGCAGCCACGCTCGTCGCGGGATTCGCCGCCGAAGGAAACGAGTCGCAGTTCGATACGCATCGCTACGACATTCCGCCGCAGGGCAACGTCGCGGTCGGACGCGAAGTGTTCGCGATGCTCCGCTGCGCGCAGTGCCACTCGACGACGTCGGTCGATCCGGCGAATCCGCCGGTGCCGAACACCGCCGACGCGACGTCGCTCGCGCCGAACCTGACACTCGCGAAACTGCGCCTGCATCACGAATGGATCGCCGACTGGATTCGCCGTCCCGGCGAGATGATCCCCGACACGCGCATGCCCGCGAACTTCCCGCGCGACGCGCAGACCGGCGGCTTCAAGTCGCCGCTCGCCGGCGCGATCGACACGCCCGCATTCGCCGCGCACAAAGCAGCGCTGCTGCCGTACTTCGAGAGCGAAGAAGCGCTGCGCAAGACGATGAGCGACGCCGTCGCACTCACCAACTATCTGCGCGACTACATCTGGTCCATCGGAATCAATCAGATGCGCAGCGCCGGCGCCGGCCCCGAATCCCCCGCGCCGCAACAACAACCCACATCGCCGCCGGTGCCCGTACAGACCGGCGATCGCGCGCCGGCTCCTCCGGTCAGGAGCGCGCGCGCAGGATCACGCCGATGAGATGGCAAGGCGGATGGCAGATGGTGGATGGCGGATGGCAGATGGCAGATGGCAGGGGGACCGACGCTACGGTGCCGTTGGTCGAGACCATCCGCCATCTGCCATCCGCCATCTGCCATCTGCCATCTGAGGCGCCATCCGCCATCCGCCATCTGCCATCCAACAAAGGAGAAATGATGTCCGCACGGAAGTACCTCAGTTTGTTGTTCGCATTCATGCTCGCCTTCGCCCTTGCCTGCGGCAAGGGCAAAGAAGTCGTCGACGAAGGCGAAGACGACGGCGCGTTGAAGACCGCCGACACCGCCGCGACGTCGACTGCCGCCGCGACTCCCGCGGCTGCGCCGGTCGCAGTCGCCGACGCCGCGACGATCAACGGCCTCGTGAAGTTCGAAGGCGCCGCGCCGAACATGCCGGCGATTCCGATGGGCGCCGATCCGTACTGCGCGTCGCAGCATCCGACGCCGGCGAAGGACGAAGAAGTCGTCGTCGGTCCGGGCGGCGAGCTGGCCAACGTGATCGTGTGGGTGAAGAACGCGCCCAACGGTCCCGCCGCGACGACACCGGCCGTCCTCGATCAGAGAGGCTGCCAGTATCACCCGCACGTGCAGGCCGTGCAGGTCGGCCAGACGCTCCAGATCAAGAACAGCGACAACACGCTGCACAACGTCCACGCGATGCCGGCCGTGAACAGCCAGTTCAACGAAGGACAGCCCGTGCAGGGAATGGTCTCGGAGAAGAAGTTCGACAAAGTCGAAGGGACGCCGTTCCGCGTGAAGTGCGACGTCCACGGATGGATGAAGTCGTGGATGATCGTCCTACCGCACCCGTACCACTCCACTTCGGCAATGAACGGCACGTTCTCCATCGCCAACCTCCCGCCCGGCAACTACACCCTCGTCGCCTGGCACGAGAAGTATGGCCAGCAGGAGCAGCAGGTGACGGTGGGAGCGAAAGAGCAGAAGCAGATTACGTTTACGTTCAAAGGATGAGAATGCGGTTGCGCGGTTGCGCGGTCACTCGGTTACGCGGCAAATGCACCGCGCGACCGCGCGACCGCGCAACTGCGCAACCGAGGTGAGGAGGCAAGATGCCCCCAAAACGACAGATTCGCGTAGGCACCCAATGGATGTACGCGCGCGACGCGCAACGCGCGCTCGAAGAGGCGATTCGCGTCTCGGAAGACGAACAGCGCGAGCACGGGCATCACGTTCCGTTCATTCGCAAGTACGTCTTCTCCACCGATCACAAGTGGATCGGCATTCAGTACGCGATCACGGCGCTGACGTTCCTCCTCATCGGCTTCTCGCTGATGCTGCTCATGCGCTGGCAGCTCGCGTTCCCGGGCCGGTCGATGACCGAGATCCCGATCATCGGCTCGTTCCTCGTGAAGTTCCTCGGGCAGTCCAACGTCCCCGGCGGCGTGATGCTCCCCGAGTTCTACAACCAGCTCGGCGCGATGCACGGCACGATCATGGTCTTCCTCGCGATCGTCCCGCTCGCCGTCGGCGCCTTCGGCAACTACGTCGTGCCGCTGCAGATCGGCGCGCCCGACATGGCCTTCCCGAAGCTCAACATGATGAGCTACTGGTGCTACCTGCCGGGCGGCATCCTCATGCTCTCGAGCTTCTTTTTTCCCGGCGGCGCGGCGAACTCCGGGTGGACCTCGTATCCGCCGCTCTCCATCATCGCCACACAAGGGCAGACCATCTGGATTCTCGGCATGGTCCTGCTCATCACCTCATCGCTCCTCGGGTCGGTCAACTTCATCGTCACGATCTTCCAGCTGCGAGCGAAGGGGCTGACGTTCATGCGCCTGCCGTTCTTCGTCTGGGCGCAGCTCGTCACTTCGTTCCTTCTCCTCCTTGCGTTTCCTCCGCTGGAGGCCGCGGCGATTCTGCAGCTCATGGATCGCGTCGCCGGCACGAGCTTCTTCCTGCCGAGCGGTCTGGTGATCAGCGGCACGCCGCTCACCAACGCCGGCGGCGGCAACCCGCTGTTGTGGCAGCACCTGTTCTGGTTCCTGGCGCACCCCGAGGTGTACGTGCTGATTCTTCCCGGGATGGGAATCATCTCGGAGGTCATCGCCAACAACACGCGCAAGCCGCTGTGGGGCTACAAGTCGCTCGTCGGCGCCGGCGTGTTCCTCGGCTTCATGTCCTTCGTCGTCTGGGCGCACCACATGTTCATGACCGGCATGGGCACGGTCATCAGCGCCTTCTTCCAGACCACGACGATGATCATCTCCATCCCGTCGGTCATCATCCTTACGGCGCTCATCATGTCGTTATGGGGCGCATCCATCCGCTTTACAGTGCCGATGCTGTTCGCGCTGGCGTTCCTTCCGATGTTCGGCATCGGCGGCTTGACCGGACTTCCTCTCGGACTCGCCGCCGCCGACATCCATCTCCACGACACCTACTACGTCATCGGTCACTTCCACTACGTCGTCGCGCCGGGAACGATCTTCGCGATGTTCGCCGGCATCTACTACTGGTTCCCGAAAGCGACCGGGCGCCAGATGAACGAGAAGCTCGGCAAGATCCACTTCTGGCTCTCGCTGATCTGCATCAACTGCGTGTTCATGCCGATGTTCTATCAGGGACTGGCCGGCGTCTCGCGGCGCCTGTACGACGGCGGCGCGCAATACGCGCACGCGAAGCCGGTCATCTGGTCCAACCTCTTCATCTCCAGCGCGGCGTGGCTGCTGCTCGTCGCGCAGATCCCGTTCATCTTCAATTTCTTCTACAGCATCTTCAAAGGACAGCGCGTCGGCGCGAACCACTGGCAGGCGACGACGCTGGAGTGGGCGGCCGCGACTTCGCCCCCGCTCGCACACGGCAATTTCGCCGTCGCGCCGGTCGTCTATCGCGGACCGTACGAATACAGCGTGCCGGGATACGAAGCGGCCGACTATCTCCCGCAGAACGTGCCGGATGAACCGGCGCTGCCGCCGGCCACCGGCGGCGGAATGCTCGGCGCGGCCGCGGTTGCGCAGAAGGAGTCATAGACGATGACGGCACATGCGGAACCGCTGCACGCGGTCGGCGGACACGAAGAACATCACGAGATCGAGATCCCGTACACCGTTCACGCGCGGCCCGACACCGGCGTGTACAACGGCAAGCTCGGGATCTGGCTCTTTCTCGCCTCCGAGGTCATGTTGTTCGGGGCGCTCTTCTCGACGCTGATCCTCTTGCGCACCAGCGCGCCGACGTGGCCGCGCGGATTCGAAGAGCTGAACATCCCGCTGGCCACGATCAACACCTTCAACCTCATCGCCTCATCGGTGACCGTCGTGATGGCCTGGGCGAATCTCCGCCTCGGCAAGCTGAAAAGAGCGAAGCTGTTCCTCGGCATCACGCTCTTGTGCGGCTTCATCTTCATGGGGATCAAGGCCGTCGAGTACGGCACGAAGTTCCAGCACCATCACTATCCGTCGACCAACAACTTCTTCGCGACCTACTTCGTGATGACCGGCCTGCACGGACTGCACGTCCTCGGCGGGATGGTCGTCTTCACCTATCTGCTGCTGACCGCGGACAAGTGGTACGAGAAGCACCGCGATCAGTACACGAACCGCGTCGAGATCACGGGCCTCTACTGGCACTTCGTCGACCTCGTCTGGATCTTTCTCTTCCCGACTCTGTACTTGTTGTAGGAGCGCGCGATGACTGACAACGCAGCACCGCATCCCCCCGCGCACATGGCCCCGGATCAGCAGGCCGGAGGACCGCCGCAAGAGCCGCTCGGCGATCACTCCGGCCACGATCATGCGCACGAGCTGGGACACGACAACAGCCCCGAGGCGGTGAAGAAAGAGATCAGGAAATACCTGTACGTGTTTTACTCGCTGGCGGTGCTGACCGGCATCACCGTCTGGATCAGCACGTTTCATTTGCCGATCCACATCGCCGTCATCATCGCGCTCGTCGTCGCGGCGACGAAGGGCTCCCTGGTCGCGGCGTTCTTCATGCATCTCATTTCCGAGCGAAAGCTGATCTACGCCGTGCTGGTGCTGACGGTGTTCTTCTTCGGGGTGCTGATGTGGGGACCGTGGCATCACCGCTACGACGCGCAACGCGAATGGCCGGGCTACGACCTGCACGCGGGCAAACCGTCCGCGGCGGCCGAGCCGGCCGAACAGAACCCGAATCACCCGGCAACCACAACGACTCATTAATGCATGTCGCTCAAGGTCTTCCACATCGTGTTCGTCATCGTGACGACGATCCTGTCGCTCTTCGTAGCGCTGTGGGGGATCCGCGAGTTCGCGCAGCAGAAAAGCACCGGCGGACTCGCCCTCGGCCTGGTCTTTCTCGCGGCCGCGATCGCGCTGATGGTGTACGGCAAGCGCGTGTACGCGAAGTTGAAGGAGATTCCTTGATTCGGTTGCGCGGTTACGCGGTCGCGCGGTTATGCGGCAAAGCGCGTGCGATGTTCGCGCCGCGCAACCGCGCGACTGCGCGACTGCGCAACCTCGTGCTCGTGCTCGTGACATGGTTGCGCGGTTACGCGGTCACGCGGTTGCGCGGGAAAGCGCGTGCGATGTTCGCGCCGCGCAATCGCGCGATTGTGCGACTGCGCAACCTCGTGCTCGTCCCCATGACGCGGTTGCGCGGTCACGCGGTCACGCGGTTGCGCGGCAAAGCGCGTGCGATGTTCGCGCCGCGCAACCGCGCGACTGCGCGACTGCGCAACCTCGTGTTCGTGCTCGTCGTGCTCATGCTCGCCCAGCCTTTGTTCGCGTGTCCGGCCTGCTACGGCGCGCCCGGCGATCCGATGGTGAAAGGCACGAACAACGGCGTGTGGGTGCTCCTCGGCGTCGTCGGCTTCGTGCAGACCGGCTTCGTCGCGATGTTCTGGAGTTTCTGGCGGCGCGCGCGGGCCCAGAAGAAGTTCCGCGACCAGTTCCACGTCATTGAAGGGGGACCGCATCCATGAGGAATTTCCTCGCCAAGTACATGCCGCCGGATTACTCCGCGCATGGCCCAGCGCTCGATCAGCTCAATGCCGTCGTGCATACACTGATGCTGATCCTCTTCGTGATCTGGGGCCTGCTGTTCGCGTACATGCTGTGGCGCTTCCGCGCGTCGAAGCAGCCGAAGGCGGTCTATCACGGCACCCATTCGCATCTCTCGACGTATGCGGAAGCAGGCGTGGCGGTCGTCGAAGTCATCCTGCTGGTCGGCTTCTCGATCCCGCTCTGGTATCGATGGACGCAGCGTCCCGAGCCGGCCAAGAACCCGATCGAAGTACGCCTCGTCGCCGAACAGTTTGCGTGGAACGTTCACTATCCTGGACCCGACGGCGTGTTCGGCAAGATGAACGTGAAGCTCGTGTCCTCGTCGAATCCTCTCGGACTCGATCCGAATGATCCGACCGCGAAGGACGACGTCGTGACGCTCAATCAGCTGCACATGCAGGTGAACCGTCCGATCATCGTGCGCATCACCTCGAAGGACGTCATTCACAGCTTCTCCCTCCCGTACATGCGCGTGAAGCAGGACGCCCTTCCGGGGATGGAAGTTCCGGTACACTTCACGCCGATCAAGACCAGCGGCACGGAGCCGTGGGAGATCGCGTGCGCGCAGCTGTGCGGCCTCGGCCACTACCGCATGCGCGGGCAGTATCACGTCCACACCAAGGCGGATTTCGACAAGTGGTACGCGTCGGAGCCGCGCGCGGTCGCCAACATCTCAGGATGAAACTCGTTCAGCCCAATGTCCCCACGGAAACGACGCCTCTCTGGCTGCGGCGCTTCACCAGGCTCGTCGCGGTCAGCACGCTGTTCCTGATCTTCGCCGGCGCGATGGTGACGTCGCACGACGCCGGCCTCTCCGTTCCCGACTGGCCGACGACGTACGGCCGGAACATGTTCACGTTCCCGTTCAGCCAGTGGCGCGCGAACATCTTCTACGAGCATAGCCATCGTCTCGTCGCGTCGACCGTCGGCTTTCTCGTCGTCATCCAGGCGCTCTGGCTGCAGCGCCGCGAGCCGAAACGCTTCGTGCGCCGCCTCGGATGGCTCTCCCTCGGCGCCGTTCTCGCGCAGGGACTCCTCGGCGGATTGACCGTGATCTTCCTGCTGCCGAAGGCGATTTCGATCTCCCACGCCGGCCTCGCCGAGATCTTCTTCTGCCTCAATGTCTCGATCGCCTTCTTCACCTCGCGCTTCTACGAAGACCTGCGCAAACACGAGAAAGGCGACGCGCCTGTCGGCATGGCATGGGGACTGACCGCGCTCGTCTACGCGCAGATCCTCGCCGGCGCGCTGATGCGCCACCTTCACGCCGGACTGGCGATCCCCGACTTCCCGCGCTCGTTCGGACGCTGGATCCCGCGCTTCACGTCGATCGAGATCATCTCCGCCTTCACGCATCGCGTCGGAGCCGTGCTCGTCGCGCTGATGGTGATCGCGATGGCCGTGCGCCTCCTGCGCTTCGATCGCAATCATCCGCTGCGCTTCTTGTCCACACTGCTCGTCGTCATCGTCGCCGCGCAAGTCCTGCTCGGCGCCTACACGATCTGGAGCGGCAAACAGCCGATCATCACCAGCTTGCACGTGATGACCGGCGCGTCGACGCTCGCGATTTCGCTCATCCTCACGCTCACCGCGCGGACGGTCGCGTGGCGTCACTTCCGTGCTGGTGCGCTGATCGCAAGCGAGGTTCCGGCATGACGACGATGCCGAATGTGGCGACCGCTGCCCCCAGCGGTCGCGGTGCCGCTGAGGGCAGCGGCACCCACAAGCTTGCGGACTACTTCGAGCTCTCGAAGTCACGCATCGTTCTGATGGTGCTCATCACCACCGCCGCCGGCTTTCTCTTCGCGGCGAAGCACGTCGATCCCGTCCTGCTCCTGCACGCGCTCATCGGCACCGCGCTCGTCGCCGCCGGCACGAACGCGCTCAATCAATACGTCGAGCGCGATCTCGACGCGAAGATGCATCGCACGCGCTCCCGTCCGCTCCCCGCCGGCCGCATGGCGCCGCGTACCGCGCTCCTCTTCTCCTCCGCGATCGCCATCCTCGGCACGCTCTACCTCGGCGTCTTCGTCAACTGGCTGACCGCCTTCCTCGGCGCGTTCACGCTCACCAGCTACATCTTCGTCTACACGCCGCTCAAGCGCGTCTCCACCATCTGCACGCTCATCGGCGCCATCCCCGGCGCGATCCCGCCGCTCATGGGCTGGACCGCCGCGACCAACGCGCTGTCGCTCGGCGGCTGGATCGCCTTCGGCATCCTCTTCCTCTGGCAGCTCCCGCACTTCATGGCCATCAGCTGGATGTACCGCGACGACTACGCGCGCGGCGGCTTCGCCATGCTCTCCGTGCGCAACGAAGACGGATCGGCCGTCGCGCGCCAGGCGATTCTCTACACGCTCGCGCTCCTCGCCGTCAGCGTGCTCCCGTGGACGTTCGGCATGACCGGACTCGTCTACCTCATCGGCGCCGTCGCCGCCGGAGCCGCACTCCTCGCCGCCGCGATCCGCTTCTTCCACGACCGCGACGTCAAACACGCACGCAGCGTGTTCATGATCTCGAACCTCTACTTGCTTACCGTGATGTTGCTCCTCGTCATCAATGCGCGCGCGTAACGCCTGTCATCCCGAGCGTAGCGAGGGACCCGGGCGGGAGGGGCGCGATACTCATGCCTGTGCCGCCACCCGAGCCCCAGCTCCCTCGCTCGCGCTCGGGATGACATTGCTTCTGTTCGCATTCGCCTGCCATCAGCACTCCGATCTCCCGAAGCTCTTTCCCGTCCCCGACGCGCATCTCGTGAGCGAGCGCGGCACGCCGGTCTCGCTCGCATCGATGAAAGGCAGCGTGACGGTCTACGACTTCATCTACACGACCTGCAGCGGCACGTGCCCGATCATGACCAACAACATGCGCGCGCTCACGAAGCAGATCGGCAAGAACGCGCCGGTGCGCTTCGTCTCCATCAGCGTCGACCCGACGCACGACACGCCCGAAGTGCTCTCCGTGTACGCGAAGCGCGTCCGCAACGACGACCGCTGGTCGTTCCTCACCGGAACGCGCAACGACATCGTCAAGCTGTCCATTCAGGGCTTCAAGCTCGCCGCGGGCGATCCCGGTCCCGGCGGCGATCCGCTCCTGCACTCCTCCAAATTCGCCGTCGCCGATAAAGAAGGAACGATCCGCGCGTACTATGACGGCGCGGACGGCGCGACGACGGACGACATCGCGAAAGCGGTCAACGCGCTCGCGCGCGAATGATCGTGTGTCTACGCGATTCAACCGAGAACAGCCGCGGATGAGATATCCCTGCCACGCATGGAATCACACCAATAGCCGTGGCTGAGACATCCTTGCATGCAGATGATCGGAGTAACAGCCCTGGCTATTGATATCAATGGTCACGGAGCAGGCAGCCTACTCGAGATCAGGAAGAACGTTGATGATTTGATCAAGGAATGACAGCCAAGGCTATTACTACTTTGACTGAATGAGCTACCCGTACCAGCCCGGGCTAATGAAGACAATACAACACCAGCAGAGTAGCAATTGCCGAGGCTATTGCATCTGACTCATACATGCCAGGGCGTACCAGCCATGGACAAGAGCCCTAATAGCCGTGGCTATTGCATATCCTCGCCGCGGTCAGTCGCTGATTGTTACTCCCAGCAACAGGGTAACAGCCACGGATGGCGTCACAACCTTGATCTGCATTGATCTCAATAGCCACGGCTGGTACGCTTCATCAAATGCCGAAAGCAGCGCGACGAAACCCAGATGCGACCCGCTTCGGAATGGTGATCCGCCGGCTTCGACAGGAGCGCGGCTGGACCATTGGGACCTTGGCTCACCGTGCCTTCATGAATCAGACCCACCTCGGCGTGCTGGAAGCCGGCGGCAACATTCCAAGCCTGATCACCATCCTCCGACTCGGCGACGCATTGGGAATCAACGGCGCCGATATCGTCCGCGAAGTCGAGGAGATGCGGCGAGAAGCGGAACGCGTCCGGCTCGCAGCGAAGAAGGCCGCCATGACACCGCCGCCGCCGGTGAACGACGACGATGTCGGCGGTTCATGATGCACATGCCAACGAACTCGCGCGCGATTGATCGCCGCGGCGAGCACGGACATCCCTTTGCGAATCGCTTTTTGCATCCGTCGATCCGTAGCCGAGGATCAGGCCGCGCGCGTTACCGTAGTCGGACACGAGCGGGACTTCGATGCCGTTGGCCGCCGCCATTTTTGCGAAGCGTGATTCGTTTACGCCTGCGTGCAGACGGACGACGAGATGCGATCCTGCGCCCTGCACCGAGGATGACTAACGCGAGTCAACTCGAGACCGTCGCTTTGCCTTCTTCAGGAACGTAAACCTCACGACCGTGCCTACGAAGCGTGGTGTCGCGTGATGGGTGGGCGATGGACGAGCAAAAAGAAAGCACCGCGACAGCCGTCGATGAGAGGAGGAAGCAGAGCGGTCGCGTACCGTTGGTCGTCTTTGCAAAATCCACTTCGTCCCGTTTAATGCCTGGCCGCCCGGCGGCGACCGACGGGCGAAGTGGTTAGCCCTAACTCGACTCCAGCCAGTTGCACTCCGCTCGTGTTCGTTCCGAAGCCGTCGAGGCGAAAGACAATGCTGTGCGTTGCAGGCGCTAACGTGCCGGTATCACCACCAACATAAATCTGCTCGGTGGCTAAGGACGCCGATGACACGTGGCGTTGGTCGAGTTCGCGCATGAGTATCCCGTCTACGAATACGCGCAGGAAGCCCTCGCCCGAAGCCGCGAAACTCCAGTTGAAACGCATTGTGTTTACTAGTTGCGTCGTTTTCACCTGTACGGTGATCGATGACGGTGATTCAGTGGGAGTAGCCGCGAGTCCCGTGGGGATGACAGCAGTAGAATTAGGCGTCGGAGAGTTCGCGCCGAGCTGGAGTGAGTTGAACAACGTGCTGCCAGCACCCGCAACATAATTGACCGCACCTGTCGTTGCCTCGACAACGCTGCTGGCGACCGCACCAGGGAAGAAGGTCCAAGTGCTTGCGGGTAGACTGCCCGCGTAACAGATGCCCTTGTCCATGATGCACTTCGCACCCGTGGGGTAGAGGTTGTTTAGAAGACTCAATGAGTGACCATTTTCTAAAGAGAGAGGGTAGCCCATGCCACCGGTACCGTTGATGGGATCGCACGACGCAGCAGTGGCGTCACTAAAAGAAGAGTCGACTGACTGACCATAGAACCTGTAGGGCCGACTATGGCGGCATTCATAAGAATAATCATCGGTCGCTGGATTCGGCGTAACGTCGATGTTGTAGGCGTTCTGCAGAAACAGTTTGGTTCCGTCGAAACCGGTGACACCAGAAAGGAGGCCAACGTCGCGCGTGTCCACATAGCTGTCAGCCCAGTCGGCTTGTTTGCCGTAGCGCGAGGAATCTAGTCCGGGGTCGTAGGCATCCAAGAATGTTTCGTGTATTTGAAGCGCCGGCCGATTCTCTTTCTGTACCCAGAATTTCAGTCCGATTGTCGCGAAGTCGATCAGATTGGCGCCGGCGCTATGCGCAATGAAATGGATATATGAGTAGTTTTTGGCTCTGAGGTTCAAGGCCAAATTCTCGCCGATCGCGCTAGCGTTAGCATAGGCCTCCCACGGGCAAGGGAGGTGGCACGAGTTCGCAGCCTTGCTCTGCCAGTCCAGGACCCAGACATCCCAATTCGTCGCGTGACAAATCCGAGTCAAGTAATTGAGCTTGATCGCAGACACGATCGGCCGTGCATCGAGTTTGTCGCATAGTTTGGCGGCCAGTTGCTTCACCCAGCCCGTTGCATTGCTCTTCCATCCATGCGTGATCACAACTGCACGGTTGGCCAGAGTGGGCCCTAGCGCTAGAGACGATGGGTCTTCGGAGAGATTGCCCCGGTTAGGCTGTGTCCCATCCGGTAGCGTAGCTGTCGTGAAGGAAACGGGCGTCGACCAAGTGCCGTTTTTCGTCGCGTTTCGGCCTTGGACCTGCCAGTAGTAGGTCGTCCCCGCATTCAATGGAGTCGGCGGAGTGTAAGAGTTGGTTTGCGGCGCGGTGTTTATCGTGCAGCCGCTGCAGGTTGAGGAGATGAGATCAGTTGGCAACGCTCCAGCCGTGGTAGCGAGCATGAGACGATATGAGGTTGCCTCGCCGACGGGTGACCACGCGAACGTTGGAGACGTCGATACATTATTGCCGGCGGGTCCGGTCGGTGCAGGCGCCGGAAGGATGTTCGTATTAGTGGAGGCTACAATTATGCTTGTTCGCTGTTCCGCTGGTGACGCACCGCCGCGCTCGATGATCACCTTGGCACTGTAAGTTGCGGGGGCGCTGTACGTCGTGGTCGCCTGGGTGGCGCTGTTCACGCTGTCAAACTGCATTCCAAACATCGCACTTGTCGGGTTGCCGCATGCTGCGGTTACTGCGCTGACGCTCGCTCGCGCATCCGCGCAGTTCCACCAAAACGTATAGGTGATCGTTCCCGTGGCTGTTCCTCCGGCGGTTGCCGATAGAGTTGTAATGAATGGAGCTGTGCCACCAGCGGGGTTCGCACTAAGACTCGCCGTGAGCGTTGGGGTCGCAGTTGTGAAGGGGGTGGCGTCTACTGTATTGCTCGGCGCACCGGTGCCTGCGCTATTGTCGGCGCTGACGAAGTAGTAATACTTTTGGCCGTTGGTGAGGCCCGTGTCCGTGCAGGCGAAGATCACACCGAGGTTCGCACAGCCTCCGCTGGTGACGAGCGTTTGGTTCGAGCTGGTGGTTCCTCGGAAGACGCGGTATCTCGTAATTGCGGCTCCGCCGTTT
>Ga0066652_100000085_pt1 | contig 55903 bp, 50 predicted proteins | sample GraSoiAngelo_101_FD_71413 | JGI IMG/M metagenome (GOLD analysis project Ga0066652, IMG submission 71413) | Grasslands soil microbial communities from the Angelo Coastal Reserve, California, USA - 14_0903_02_30cm | ecosystem: Environmental > Terrestrial > Soil > Grasslands | place: USA... | reverse complement strand
CGACGTATGGGGCCCTAGTGAAAAGATCGTTGCGTCGCCGCGCCGTGGCGTGAAATCAAAAATATCAAAGATTCTCCGTTAATTGACCTACCTCTTTGTAGTAGTCGTGCTGAAGGTCTTCATGCAGCGTTTGTAATACAGTACCTATTTTCTTTACCTGCGAATGATAAAGGTTATTGATAACCGGGTTCCTGGTGATCGGTATACCCGAATCTTTTATCTGCCTGCAAAAATAGATTCGCAGTTCAACTTCGGTAGTTTTAGACCCACTATAACGGCAGTATTTATTGATAAGCCTCGCGATCTTGCGTAAGCTCTTTTTAGCAAAATATAATTGCGAAAGATTGATACTGGCAAACAACTCATCTATTTCGGCCTTTATCCCGCGAATATAACCCTGTTCATCATTCGCTTCAAACAGCAGATAAGTAAGCAACTCCTTATTTTCTTTCTTGAACCGCGCCAGGCGAAGACAGAGCTCAACCAGTTCGGCAGGCTTGGCGGTGGATAATTCCTGTTTTATTTCGTTGATAGTGGCGGATTTCATGGGCATGAAGATATTATTTTACAGTCAACCTTCCACCAGGAAGCAAATAGGACACAGAGAGCCAAGAGTTTTCTTTTTCTCTAAATACAAGCAACAGTCGAAAATCGACAATCACTACTAAAAGAGGGGGAATGGGCACAGAGAGCTGCGGGGTTTTTCTCTGTGGGCAACTTGATTCTTCAAACTAAGTTGCACCCCGAACCCGGTTTGGATCATATTTTGTAAAGCTCTTTCAATCGTATGCCCCATAAACTACGTCACGGTTTATTATTTATTTGCATTGCTGTTTTTTTCGGTTCCTGTATTCGCCAGCCCGATGAGCCGAAGCAGCCCTCTCCCGCCAACGGAGCCGCTGTCACTTCAGTTAATCCCCTTCTTTGTGCAACAGTCGATGAACCGAAAGGAAGAACGTTGCAGGTAAGATTTTTTGGAAGACAAAAAACGGATAGTCACTCAAAAAAATTCACCATCATATTCTTACCCGACACTCAATATTATACTGAAGAACCACAGGGCAATCGCGGTGCAAGCATAGATATGTTCAGGGCGCAAACGAAATGGATTGCCGATAACAGGGTCTCCAGAAACATCGTTTATGTCGGTCACCTGGGTGACTGTGTTCAAAACGGGGACAGTATCCCCGGTTCAGCTAAAGATATCGAATGGCAGAGAGCCGCCACAGCGATAAAAACCATCGAGGACCCGGCAGGGACTGGTTTGCCAGAAGGTATACCATTTGGCATCTCCGTGGGTAATCATGATCAGACCCCGAATAGTTCGGCATCGGGTACAACTATGCTCTATAACCAGTTCTTTGGCAGCAATCATTTCGGCGGTCGCAGTTATTATGGCGGGCACTACGGATCCAACAATGATAACTTCTACGATCTTTTCAATGCCAGTGGCATTGAATTTTTGGTGATCTCGCTCGAATTCGATCAAACGGGATCCTTTTCGTCTCCGGATGGAGCGTTGGACTGGAGTGAAAACCTGGTCCGGAATAATCCAGGTAGAAAAGTGATCGTGATGACGCACTATGCCATGAATGAAACAACCAGTTTCAGCCCGCAGGGCCAGGCCATTTATGACCGGCTAAAAGTATATCCCAATTTTTGCCTGATGATTTGTGGTCATCGCCATAGTAGCGATGGAGAAGCGAACCGTACTAACATATACAATGGTAACAGGGTCTATACGCTGCTTTCAGATTACCAGGGCAGGCCGGGTGGTGGCGATGGATTGCTACGCATCATGGAGTTTGACCCGGAGTTAAATAAGATTTTGGTAAAAACATATTCGCCATATGCAGACCGCTATGAAACTGATCCCGACAGTCAATTCGAACTCTCCTTTAATATGCTTCCGCTGATAGGGCAGGTAAACGGTGTCGGTCCAGGTATGAAAGCTTGTTTGAGCTGGAATAATCTTGAACCCGCCAATAGCTATGAATGGAATATGGAGGTATACAACCGAGAGAGTGTCACGATTGGACCGATTTGGAGTTTCAGGGTACCTTAACTTACGGATGCCGGATGTCGTGATCGCAAGGACCGAAGCGACGAAGCAAGTGGATGCTGGATACGAGATGACGGATGTTCGTGCAAGATTTAGACAAGTTCTTCGTTATACATCTATTCCACCTGTTTTATACATGAAGAAATTACTCCTCGTCACTCTTTTGGCCACCTCATTCATTGCTAAGGGCCAATTGATCGATTCTTTGAACACTGCCAGGAACTGCAGTTATATGAAAGCCGAAGAAAAAGAAATGATATACGAGATAAACAGGCTGCGAAGCAACCCGAGATCCTACCTGCAATACATCGAACCGATGTTATCCAGGGCCAGGAATATTTTGAAAAACTATGGGAAAGGATCAAAAAACTATAGTCTTACCTATACGATGCGGACCGTCGGGGGCAAAGAATCCAATACGATCGATACCACCTGGCATTATACGAATGAAGAAGAGGTAAAAGCTTTATCAACCCTGGTTAACGATCTTAAAAAATTAAAAAAGCTTTCGGTATTACAGCCTGATAGCGGTATTAGTAATGCCGCTCAAAAACATGCAAGGGACCAGGATGCTCATGAATGGAAACTGATGCATACAGGAAGCGATGGTTCATCGCCCTGGGACAGAATACTCAAGTACTCCCCTTCGATGTCCTTTGGAAATGAAAACATCGCCGGGCGTGGCGGAATGTCTGCAACGCCCCGGGATTTTGTCATCCAGCTATTAGTTGATTCTGGCATTCCCGGCTATGGCCACAGGTATAACATTCTCGATCCCCAATGGACACATGCTGCCTGTGTTATGGAGGATTTCAACGGAATGAACTGGTGTATTCAAAATTTTGGACAAAAAAGATAAACTGAAATTACCCTGCACTTGGCTCCCACTCTTCGTTCTCGCTCGGACTCCATCTAGTCATTCAACGCCTGGTAGACCAATACTCTAAAATTGTCCGCTAATCCACCTCGGGTAGTGCGCTGCAACTGGCGATAAAAGAGCATGACCATCTTCTCTTTTGGATCTACCCAATAAGATGTGGCATAGGCGCCGCCCCAGCTATAGGATCCAGCCTGAGCCGGTACATCTCCATTTTTTTCTGAAACAATCTGGAATCCCAAACCGAATTTATCATAACCGCGGTAAGGAATATCACCGATCTGGTTCATCGTCATTAACCGGATGGTATTGCGACTTAATATCCTTTTGCCGTTGTATTCGCCCCCATTCAACAACATCTGAAGGAATACCGCGTAATCATAAATCGTAGAAGAAAGACCCGCTCCGCCAGAAAAAAACTTTTTTTCCAGCAAAGGATAGTCGGGAGCCACCGGCCCGTTAAGCAACCCTCCTTTCGATCTCACGAGCTGCCCTAATGAATCTTCGGTATACATGATCACTAACCGGCTGGCCTTTTCCTTTGGAATAGTAAAATAGGTATCCTTCATGCCCAGGGGTTCGAAGATTTTTGTTTTGAAAAACTGGTCGAGCGTCATACCAGAAATAATTTCCACAAGACAGCCCAGCAAGTCTGAATTCAGTCCGTATGTCCATTTCTGACCTGGCTGATGCATCAGCGGCAGGGTGCCCAATCTCGTCATTGCCTGGAGCAGCGATTCATTTTCGCCACCGATACCGGCGGTCAGCTTATTCTTTGCATAGATCGCATTGGATTCCCTCGAACCGATCATTGCATAACCAATCCCTGAAGTATGTGTCAGCAGGTCCTTGATAGTAACCTCTCTTTCGGCAGGAACAGTCGTATAACTTGTATCTGCTGCATTGAACTTATCCAGCACGCGCTGGTTTTTAAACGATGGAATGTATTTTGAAACCGGGTCATTCAGCATCAGCTTTCCCTCTTCAAATAATATCATTATTGCAGTACTTGTGATGGCTTTAGTCTGCGAAGCAATTCGGAAGATGGCGTCCTTTTGCAAAGGAGCTTTTGAATCGAGGTCGTTATAGCCCGCGGTTTTGTAATAAGCTATCTTACCATTGCGGATAATGATTGCTTCACAGCCCTGCATCCATCCTTTTTGCACCCACTCATTCATCGTATTGTCGATGCGCTTTAAACGTTCTGACGAAAAACCAACCGTTTCAGGCGAGGCAGGTGCAATTGGTAAGCTTTTCTGCGCAACTACAGGAAGAGCCGCTACGATCAACAAAGCGAAGATTAATACTTTTCTTTTCATATTTATTATTTGAGTTGGATGCTGGATGCTGGATGCTATATCCTGGGTAGTCCACAATGGACACTGATGCATCTAGCGACTAGCATCCCGCATCTAGCATCCATCTTTATCTCTCTACAAAATCAAGATCTTTTCCAAAAGTTTCTTTTGTATAATAAACAGCTGTCCATGAGCAAGCCATTACAATTATCCCAACTACCCATGCACCTGTTATATAATCATTGAAAACTGTTTTACTTCGCAGGAACTGGAATAAAAGAGACATCAACGGTAAAAAGCCTCTTACCAGGTTGGGTATGGAAATGGCGGCCGTGGCCCGAAGGTTGGTGCCAAATTGTTCGGCGCTCATAGTTATATATAAAACTGATATCCCCGCTCCAAAGCCAAGTCCCATGCAAAGCAGGTACATGGAAGCGGCACTGCCACCGCCTTTCGTTATAAAAAACAGAGCGATAAAAACCGTTAGTATACTGTAAAAAACATATAAGGTCTTTTTTCTGCTTTTTAAATAGTTGGCTAAAAGGCCCGCACCCATGTCACCAAAAGCAAGAGCCACGTACTGAAGCATCAATGACCTGGGTTGATCAAAATCTTTGATGCCAAATTCTGACGCAAACTTGTTGGAAAAAAAGATCAGGATACCGATAACATACCACACCGGTAATCCAATAATTATCCCGCGGAAATAACGGAAAAATCTTTCCTTTTTATTTACGATCATCATCAGGTTACCCATTTGCACCCCCCCTTCCTTTACCGTACTGTACATGCGACTATCTAATACGCTCATGCGTAAAAATAGCAGCGCCAATCCCATTCCCCCGCCAATAAAATAGCAAAGACGCCAATCACCGTGACTCAATTTCTGCACGTAATAGGCGACTATCGTTCCCATGACTCCACTGGTGGCTATAATTGCAGCTGCAACGCCGCGTTTCTCCTTAGGTAACATTTCACCAGTAAGAGTTATGCTCGCACCTAATTCACCGGCAAGCCCAAGTCCTGCAACAAATCGTAAAATCGTATAGGCAGTGATGTCGTGGACAAACCCATTCGCAATGGTGGCAAGTGAATACAAAAGGATCGAACCAAACAACACGCTTTTTCTTCCTTTTTTGTCGCCCAGTACGCCCCAACAGATGCCACCGATAACCAGTCCAATCATTTGCCAGTTCAGCATGTTTTCTCCGGCGTGAGTGGCCTCATCACCGGTTAGGCCAAGTTCCTGGAGACTGGCAATACGCGTAATTCCGAAAACCTGCAGATCATAAATATCAACGAAGAATCCAAGAGCGCCTACGATAACTGGAAGAGAAAAAACTCCATATTGTTTTGGCTGCATGCGTTAGAAGTTATTCACTAAAGATATTTAAAACTTATTCTCAGGGTGAAAAAATATCATTGCTGCAGTTGCCATTCTTCCCGCGTCATTTCAAATTTTATTTCCCCCTTGCCATGCGTACCTGCTTCTCTCCATCCGGCTTTTCGGTAAAAAGCTTCTGCTCTTGTGCCCGGAGCCGTGCCCAGCCATATCTTTTTATCAGTCTGGCTGAAATACCAGCTCATCATCTCATCATGAAGCTTTTTGCCTATACCTTGTTTATCATGACCGGGTTGAATAAACAATGCCCACACATTATAATCGGTTATAGATACAATTGCAAAACCGGCGATCTCACCATTTATCTCACATACCCATCCCCTCCCGCGATTGTTGATATAGTCCTCCACATCTTTATCAGGTACCAGCGAAGGATCCGAAAGCATATTCTCTTTTACGGAGTTCCTGACAACCTGTATTTGCGGGATATCTTCTGTTCTGGCCTGTCGGATCAACATGACGATACATTGATAATAGCAAATATAAGCGCCAAAATAAAACCGCCCCGGCTTTTGCCGGGGCGGTTATGTGATTTATTCTGTTAGATTAATAAGGTCTGATGACTGTGATACTATTTCCGTTGGGTCCTGTCCAAATTACCTTGAAATAATAAGTCCCTAAACCAGGACAGGTCGTTGGCTCCCCATTGGCATTAAGACCGAAAGTAACCGTGGCTGTTACCAGGCTGGTAGTGTGTTTTACCCGGCCACTTGTCAAACGGAAATTACAATCCTGGCGAATGACCAGCGGTTCTGTAATAGCCGTAGCGAAGCTTCCACCGAAACGGTTGGTTCCCCATTCAGCAATACCAGTATTATTGCCATCTGTATGAGTACCTGTGGTAGTGACGACAGCAGAATTAGTTAAATAATTACCAGTAAACACTCTTTGTTTAGCCACCTGCCATGTCCTTTGCGTATTGTTATCAAAAGTCACCGACAAACCGCTGCTGGTAATAGCGTGGGTAATACTGTTAAGGTTAGGCAGGTTTACCAGTAATCCGCCGCTTACGTTAGTATAAGTCTGGGCTCCGTTGATCGTAATGCTTTTGTTATCCCTTAAACGGGTAATCTTCAGGTTTTGGAATGTTACAGTGACCGCTGCACCCGCATCTTTCCATAACACACCCTGTGCCATCGAAATCACAACAACCCCCTGGCGTTTGTGAAAGGCTCCCGGGCATACTGTACCATCATAGGTAATCGTGATAGTTCTCGGGTTGGCGGCAAGATCCAATGTAACAGATGCGTCACAAATAGTCCCCTGGATACCTTCAAAACGACCTGTAACGCCGCTACCTGAAGATTCGATGGTAAGATCGGCATCATTAGCTATTCCGTCGATCTCTGATGAAAATTGCGACTGATCATCGGAGTGAACCGACATTTCATCGTTATCCTTTTTGTCTGCTTGTTTTTTACAGGCTGCAAAACTTATCAGCAGGGTAAAAGCGAATAAATAATGTAAGAGAGCGGTCTTTTTCATAAATGTTGATTTGTTTAAACCGGTCATAGACTGTGGCATCTTTCCGGGGTTTAAAAATGCAAAAAGTTTTTTCCGCTTTTCAACACTGAGCGGTATAAAAGGCTATTAAACGCAATTAGCTGGCGTTTATTACAGTTTATGATGAGAATTTATACGATTGCAGCTGAGGATTTTTACTATCCGGCTCGTTTAGCCTGCATAATGTGTCAATTTGAGAATTTGAAATTCCGAATTGCCGGAGTCAGCTCATTTTCAAATTTTCAAATTACCTCATTTTCAAATTCGTTCAAGAAGGTCCCAAAGATTCCCATAAAGGTCCTTAAACACAGCAACGGTTCCATAACTTTCCTTTACAGGTTCTCTTACGAACACAACTCCTTTTTCCAGGAAATCTCTATGGTCTCTCCAGAAATCATCCGTATAGAGAAAAAGAAAGACCCTTCCGCCGGTTTGATTACCTATCCGACTCCGCTGCTCTTCATTAGCAGCTTTCGCCAGCAAAAGACAGCATTGCCCGCCACCTTTCGGGACAACCAGCACCCATCTTTTCGTTTCGCTGAGTATTGTATCTTCTACGAGTTCGAAACCTAGTTTTTCTGTGTAAAAAGCAATGGCTTCATCATAATCCGCCACCACCAATGCCAAATGTGCGATATGTTGTTTCATTACGAGAATGTGTCAATTTGAGAATTTGATCCCGCAAGCATGCGGGAGAAAATTACAGGAGTTTCCCCAGTGTCATGCTATTTCATTTTCAAGTTACCACATCCCGCCCGCAGGCGGGATCAAATTAGTGTCATTTTCAAATTATCTTTAGCGCTCAATTTAAATTAACGATATGCGAGCCTTAATCAAACTGTCCGTTATCCTTATCACAACGGTATTGTTCATTTCAGCCTGCAAACTGATGCCAAAAGAGGAAGAAAAGAAAGCAGGTTTTATTGATGGTCATCCCGCCTGGATCATGCAGGGAAATGTTTATGAGGTAAATATCCGCCAATATACACCGGAAGGCACTTTGATAGGTTTTGAAAAACATCTTGGCCGTTTAAAAAATATGGGAGTACAGACGCTCTGGTTCATGCCGATCAATCCTATCAGTAAAGTGGACCGTAAAGGTGCGCTCGGCAGCTACTATGCTGTTTCCAGTTATACCGGCTTCAATCCTGAATTCGGGACTATGGATGATTGGAAAGCCTTTGTGAAAAAAGCTCATGAAATGGGTTTTAAAGTCATTATCGACTGGGTTCCCAATCATGCTGGCGCCGACAACGTGTGGCTGACTACACATCCTGATTTTTTTGTAAAAGACAGTACAGGAAAAGCTGCTGTTGCATTTGACTGGTCGGATACACGCCAGCTTGATTACAAAAACAAAGAAATGCAGGATAGTATGATCGCGGCGATGAAATACTGGATGAATGAAAGCGATATTGATGGTTTCCGTTGCGATGTTGCCTGGAATGTTCCCGGTCCTTTTTGGACAAGATGCATTGGTGAATTGAAAAAGATAAAGAAAGATATTTTCATGTTGGCCGAAGGCGATAAGAATTACCTGCATCCAAGCGGTTTCGACGCCACTTACCCCTGGGCAATGTTTCATAAGATGATACAGGTAGCTAAAGGCCAAAGACCGGCTTTTGCACTGGACAGCGTAAAGAACTATTATGATACCCTGTACCCAAAGAATGCGCTGGAATTATATTTTACAAGCAACCATGATGAGAACAGCTGGAACAAGGCCGATTATGCCACAATGCCCGGCCCTGTTCATGCCCCTTTTGCTGTATTCACCCAAACCATGTACCACAGCATACCGCTTATCTATAGCGGCCAGGAAGAACCTTTTCTCGATAGCGTGAGTTTTTTTTATAAAGACACGATCACTTTTAGCAGGTACAACCGGGAAAAATTTTATAAGACCCTGCTTGACCTGCGAAAGAATAACCCTGCGCTTGCTTCCAATGCCTCTTTCAAAAAGGTTACAGTGGGAGACGATAAGGCGCTTTATGCCTTTGTACGCGAAGCCGGAGATAAAAAAGTGTTAGTGATCCTGAACCTATCGGCTGCCGAACAAACCATAAAAGTGACAGACAGTTCCCTGCATGGTCAACCTTACAATGTATTTATGGGCACAAAAGAACCGCTTAGCGACAAAGAATGGAAGATCGAGCCCTGGGGATATGTGATATATACTTACTAAGTGCGGAGAAACAGTGGGAGAGCGATGATTTCTTCTTTTTTCGCCCCTCGCTCCCGCTCTGTTTCTCGCTCTCTTTCATTTGTATTTGCATTTCGAATTATCCGCTTTTATAAAATAGGACTTATAATTAAGAGCGCTTTTATCCATGCACCCTTCGAGGTTTAGCAGTTCAACTTTCCGGAATTCGAGCGGGTGACTTTCGGCTTGCAACGCGATATAACCCGAAGTTAAGGCAGCCCCCTGTTTTTGCATCCAAGACAATGAATCGGCTCCAAAGCCTCCTCTTGTCCAGGTAAGATCATTATTCACAAAACCTCCGCCTACACGCGGTTTCTCATAAGTAAGCACCGTATCGGCATTAATAATATGATAGATCACGGAATCACCCAGCACCACAGCTTCTGCCGTCACCCACTCATCAGCCATATTGTTTTTTGAAGAGGAATTGATACAATGCGAATTCACAAGACTGCCCTTCATGTTTACCTGTGTACCCGGTGTACACAAATTGCCGTTGGTCCTTTTCTGTTTTTCATCACTTCCCAACAACTGCATCTCCAATGAAACAGGAAAAGTCTGATTGATCCCCAAAGAAGAAGCCGGTTGTGAATGCAGCATGACGCCACTGTTGAGCCAGGCATAATCAGGACCGCCCTGTAGCTGCTGTCCATTAAACCGGTATTCGACACGGACCTTGTAATAAGAAAAAGGCTCCTTATAGTAAAGATGTCCAAACTCACCATCAAATTTCTGGAATGCACTATAGTCGATCTTCAAAATACTGTCCTTGACATAGAAATTGTTATTGAAATTATCATTAAGTGGGTGCTTCGCAATCTTTATGTCCCAACCCGACAAGTCCTTTTTGTTAAAAAGCTGGATCCATTCCTCCTTCTCCGGCAGATTTTTTTTGCCTGGTGAACACCCTGCCAGCGCAACAGCGAAAAATAAACAGGTGATGCTAAAATGTTTCATTATTTGGTTTTGGGTTAATGGAAAAATAGATTGACACAATGTATCGTTATGTATTGATGGGTTTATTAAGGTTGAACGCATCGATCAGTTCCATGATCCTTACCCCCTCTTCCCCACTGCAGGGGTTGGGTCCTTTGTCCAGGAAATAATTAACCACGTTTTCGATCATTGGTTGCTGCACGTGCTGTAAAGGTTCAAAGACCAGCGATTCAGTCTTACCACCTATAGTAAGCAGGATCGGTTTCTGTTCAAAAAAACTAAATTCTATTTTGCCTTTATCTCCGACGATCTCGCAGTGATCTTTTTCCAGTTCCGGTGCAACATTGAAACACCAGATGCCGTTGAACAGCACCCCGGACTTAAAAACTATATTACCGGCTACTATATCTTCGGCCGGGTACTGATTCGATTGATTCACCGCAAAACCCGAAGCTTTTACTGGTTCTCCGAAAAAATAATACATCAGGTCGAGTTGGTGTGGGGAAAGATCGTTGAACAGGCCACCGCCTGCTATCTCCTTGTCAACTCTCCATGCCCTGGATGGATTCGCCATTTCGGTATCCGTAACAGCTTTTTTATAGATTGCTGAATGGGCGAACCGCGTTTCGCCGATTGCTTTTTCATGGATCAATTGCCTTACCTTATTAAATAACTGCTGTCCCCTCCGGTAATGGGCCACGACCAGTTTGATGTTTTTTTCTTTTGCCACGCTGGCCATTCTCCAGGCCGATAGCGCGTCGACCGACATAGGTTTTTCTACATATACCGGTTTGCCGGCGCTGATTGCTGCCAGCGTATATTCTTCGTGTGATGAAGGTGGAGTTGCCACATAGATCGCATTGATATCCGGGTCGTTGATCAACTCACCTGCATTGTCGTACCACTTAGGAACGTTGTGGCGTTGCGCATAGTCCTTTGCTTTCTCCCCATCGCGGCGCATGACCGCTATCAATGATGAATTTTTAACTTTATTAAATGCGGGACCGCTCTTTATTTCTGTAACGTCGCCGCATCCGATGATGCCCCAGTTAACTTTGTCCATGAGTAAGTTTGGTTGAATTAAAGATAATCGAAATCTAACAAGCCAGAGAGGAATTTGCCACGGACACGGATTAACAAATTAACTGGACAGCCGCCATGTATTCGCAGGGATTATTGCCATGGATACACTGAATCTATTTATCCGGGAGCGTGGCAACGCTCACCAAATCCCGCGAAGGCATTCAATCCTTTATCCGTGAATCCGTGACAAGCTGTATTTTTGTGTTTTGAAACCAACCACAAAACGTTTCAATGAATTAAAATTTGAACTAATGGAATATTTTGTGGACAAAGGATCTATAGTTAGAAAAATATGGGGCAAGGGTGATACCGTACTCTTTGTATTCGCCGGGGCTTCTGCCGAATTCGCATTGAATAAGGCTGTCGATTGGCTATACTTCACCGGCCGTCTTCCCGCCGATCCTCTTGGAAGATTGTTTTCCACCGTCATGTATGCCCGGCTAATCGTTTTTTCCGAAAAAGCGGCCGCGGAGAAAGCCATTGACAAAATCACATCTATACATACAGCAGTTGAAACGAGTCGTGGCGCCAAAATTCCGGATTGGGCTTACAGGGATGTTCTGTTCATGCTGATACACTATTCACTTGCATCCTATGAATTGCTGGAGAATAAACTTTCGGAAAAAGAAAAGGGAGATCTCTTCGATGTATTCAATCGCGTAGGCGCACGAATGGGTCTGAAAGGATTGCCTTCTACTTACAATGAATGGATGAAAATGCGGGATGAGCATTTGGAGCAGGACCTGGAAAAAAGCTACTACACAACGGATTTGTATAAACAGTATAAAAAGCATCTTGGTTCTTTCCGGTACAGGTTATTAATCGAGTCTCAAAAACTGGTAGTGCCCGGGAGGGTAAATGACCTCCTGCGTCTTGGGCGGTTTTCATGGATCACTCCCATTCTTTTTTTCTACAAACTAAGCCGGAAAATCAAACTGGATTGGTTTTTGAAATCGCTGGTGCTGCCAAATGAATATAAGAAGCAGATAAAGGATTTGGATATCGAACCATCTTGATAAAGCAGCAAGAACCAATCCCGCCATTTGGCGGGACAAGAACCAAATATATTCGAATTTGTAAATCCGAAAACCGAAAAAAGCATCTCGATCATTCGGGAATTTTTAATTTAATTATTTCCCCCTTTCGGGTTTTTGTGCCGCCAGTTGGGAGGAAGGGTTCTTGGATCTTTTTGAAGCCACTGGTGAAAAAAGAAATCAAAATCCAAATTAGATAGCCAGAAAATGCCTGACAACCATTTCGGATTTCAAAATTATTATTTCGAATTTTTTTGGCTCTTGGTTCTTTTTTGAAGCCACTGGTGAAAAAAGAAATCAAAATCCAAATTAGGTAGCCGGAAAATGCCTGACAACCATTTCGGATTTCAAAATTATTATTTCGAATTTTTTTGGTTCTTGGTTCTTTTTGAAGCCACTGGTGAAAAAAGAAATCAAAATCCAAATTAGGTAGCCAGAAAATGCCTGACAACCATTTCGGATTTCAAAATTATTATTTCGAATTTTTCTGGTTCTTGGTTCTTTTTGAAGCCACTGGTGAAAAAAGAAATCAAAATCCAAATTAGGTAGCCAGAAAATGCCTGACAACCATTTCGGATTTCAAAATTATTATTTCGAATTTTTTTGGTTCTTGGTTTTTGTATCTTGGTTCTTTTCGAATCCTATTATTTCCCTGAGTTCTTTCAATGAACGAATGACGAAATCAGGCTTTTGATAGCGGATATCCTGCTCATCTTGTGTACCCGATAAAACCGCTACCGTCATAACTCCCGCGTTCCTTCCTTCCTGTATATCGGCAACGGTATCTCCTACTTTGATCAGCTCATCAACGCCAAGACCCAGTTTTTTCATCATATCAAAGATCATATCCGGATGTGGCCGGCCGTTTGCCATTTCTTCAGCAATACCTATGTAGTCGAAATGTTTTTCATGCCAGCCGAGATAATTGAAAATGGCCTCAAAGGTGTCTCGAGGCAAGCCTGTGCCAAGTCCGATCCTGATCCCCGATTTCACCAGATCATTCATTAGCGTTGTCGCCCCCTCGTTTTCACGAAAGTTATCAAGAGCATTTGCGAGTCGTTCACGGAATGAATCCAGCACTGGCTCCGTTAGATGCAGCGGAAGACTGGCGCCCGATAAAATATCCCCTATCATCTGCTTTTTGTCCTTACCCCGGTTGGCCCTGATCACTTCGACTGAGACGTTCGCATTGTGATCTTTAAAAGCTTCTACAAAACACCAGTTGAGAACAATGGGGTCCTGTTCAATCACCACGGTCCCGATAAAATCAAACAAAACGGCTTTGATGGGCATAATTCATTGACTGGTTTGATCTGGACCGGAAGTTCCTTCTTTTTATTAAAACAGGTCTAACATAGCAGGATTCGACAAAACTCTATTTAATATATTGCCACGGATCCACGGATTATCCAATTAACGGATTAAATTGGATAATCCTCACGAGACATGGGAGCTGAATGCGTTGCTCCTGTTCCCGGCCTTTTATCCGTGGCAATTCTTCAACTCACCAGCGTCGATCTATTTTCAAACCGAAATACTGATATTTTCAGAAAATTTTGAAAATACGAAAATTACAATTAGCTTTACATCGTAACAAAGAGTCAAAGATCAAACCAGTTATATGAACACTCTTGCTTACATAATCTACCTTTTCATCACTTATCTTGTCACGGTCCATGTAGGGCTGATCTTTTACCGGAACGGCAGAGTTTATATCCTGAACCTGCTTCGGGGCGACGAACCCCTGACAGATTCAATCAACCGGATATTGCTAACAGGGTACTATCTCCTGAATCTTGGATATGCGGCGTTGATGCTACGTTCCTGGCAGACGATCACGAACTGGTCCGGCCTGGTCGCCAGCATCGGTTCCATGACAGGAAAAATCATACTAACCCTTGCTGTAATGCATTTCATGAATATGGCTGTCATTTTATGGATCAGCCATCACCACAATCATACTGTAAACACAAAAACTTAAGTATATGAGAACTTCTTTAAACCTCCTCGCCTACTTCATCTACCTGCCCATTGTGATCCTGCTGACCTGGTACGTGGCTCGCACCCTGTTCAGGAACAGCAAGATCTTCATGCTGGATATTTTCAACGGCAAATCAGATATCGCACTTTCTACCAATAAGCTTTTTGAAACAGGGTTTTACCTGCTGAATCTTGGTTTTGCCCTGCTGATCATGAAGATCGCCGTAGAGATCTTTGACAGTCGCAGCATGCTGGAAATCCTGAGCGCCAGGATCGGTGGCTTCAGTATCTATCTCGGCATCATGCTGTTTTTTAATCTTTATCTCTTCTTCCGCGGCCGGCGCATCTCAAAGCAGAGAGCCAGACTGGCTGAAGCACTAAAAAGGATTCCGGGAAATGAGGAAACGAAATAACCGGTTCTAAAAACACCAAGCCGTCCGAATGGGCGGCTTTTTTATTTGCAAGTAAATGGACATCTGACATCCGAACAGGGTTCACGCGACACGAACCCTGGCTGAGAAGATTCCGGGAAATGAGGAACGAAATAACCGGTTAAAAACACCAAAGCCGTCCAATAGCTGGCTTTTTTATCCCGAGGTTCGTGTCTCAAGAACCACGGCGAGGGATTTGGTTGTGGCGGCTCTTTATTTGTCTCCTGCAACAGTATATTCTACAGTCTTCGCGATCATTCGTCTGTTACCATCCCGACCAGTGAATGTAATTTGGACAGGCAAAAAATGTTTCCCTGCTGCTTTGTCAGCCTTAAAGTGATAATACCCTACGCCGTCCGGTTCAATTAGTATTGTTTTACCGGCGATTACAATTTCAGCGTCTGCTGACTTCAAAAACGAAACCACTCCCGCCATGATTTCCATTTTTTCCAGAGGCCTCACATAAGTACTGTTGATCGAGGCAAATCCTCCCGGTCCAAAATCATCTAAAATGAGGTGCGGTAAGCTATTCACACAAAAACGAAGAGCCTGGTTTTCCACTATCCTAATGTTATTTTGAAATCTATTTAGCATGGCCAACGCTGCTACTGTTGAGATATCATCAAAATAATTTTTTGTAAAATCATCACTTGCCTTCCCGCCGGACCCAAAATCCTTTATCATCACTTCCGGACCACGCTCAAGAATAGAAAGCATTCCGCTATCAATTTTTGATATCTCACTTCTGTATTCTTTTAAACGTTTATATAGCTCATTTCCTTTTCCCTGCTTTCTAAAAAGACGCATCACCGCGTTTTTATCATTTTCTTTAAATAATTCGTCTCCATCTTTGATTTTAAGTCCTGCCTCTTCTTTTAAACTAGTTCGCAATCCTTCAACATACCTGGAAACATTCTGGGAAAGAGACTGGATAAGTTGAGCCTTGGAATACCAGATCTGTGCCTTTTGCGCTGTTGACGGATCGGTTGTCTCATCTTTAATACAGGCGATTGCATCTTGGTTTTGGGCGTCAATTATGTCATTTGAACTACCCAACCCTTGATCCAGCGCCTTAAACGCAATCAAATCCGTCTTGACCCTGTCTGCACAGGCACCAAAAAATAAAACGCAAATCATGACTGTGACAGGCAATAATTGCCTGCGGGAAAAGCGAGGTTTCGGCAACATATGATTGGGTTTAGATGATTAACGGGAAAGTTAAACACAAACGAAAGGAATAACAATGTTATTGCAGAACCAGTGCGAAATTAGAAGCTGATGTAATCGAGCAGCGTCGTTTTTTTATTTAGCATGCCCTGTTATTTATTTGCCTGCGCCTCGCAAAAACCTATTGCTTTGTTTTCAATGATTCGAATATTGTTCTGAAACTTACTCAAGACAGCCAACGCAGCAACGACCGGAATGTCATCGAAAAAAAGCTTCTCAAAATCCTGAGCCCTCGCCCCAGATGATTCAAAATAATGATCTGTCACCTGCAGCGAATCGCGAAATGAAGAGTCTATTAGTGGGTCTGTCATGAGGACATTCTTTCTGTAATCTTCCAGGAACTTGTACAATTCATTCGCCCTTGCCTGTTTTCTAAACAAACGAAGAACCGCATTCTTGTCATTTTCCCGGAATGACTCTCGTTCCGCAGTTTGCTTTAATCCAGCTTCTTTTTTCAACTGGGATTTTAATCCGAGGATATAGTCAAACACATCTTCGCTAAGCTTTTCAATTTGCTGGGCTCTTGGAAGCCATATTTGTGCTTTCTGAACCGTGGCAGAATCCATTAACTGATTTTGCAGCGATTTAAGTAAAAATTTACTTTGCTCACCAATCACGTCGTTTGAATTAGTTAAACCTTCATCCAGGGTCCGGTATCCGAGCAAATCTGTCTTTATCTTATCGGCACAACCAAGAGACATAATTATTAATAATAAAAAACAGACAGGTAAAAAAACTTTTACCGTAGTGAAACGATGTAATAACATAAGATTTGTTTTGAAAATACTCCCGGAAGTTACGCCCCAAACAGATAGCATAAACATGCTATTATCTCGATTCCGCCGCGGGTTCAGTTTATTTACGTTACATTTGGTTACATCGAAAATCGCCTTCCTAAATGGAACAAACTCCTGCTGATACTATTGCTTCACCGCAGTTAACAAGGCAACTGGCAGCCATCCTGTTTGCTGATATGACCGGCTACACCGCCATGATGCAGGAAGATGAAAAAAAAGCGAAACTGTTACGCGACCGCCAGCGTTTTGTGCTGGAAACTGTAATTCCCGCCCACAATGGAAAGATCATCCAGTATTTCGGGGATGGCACACTCAGTCTTTTCGGAAGTGCTATTGATGCCGTCAGATCAGCCGTTGCCGTACAGGATGAGTTGAGAAAAGATCCAAAAGTATCCCTGCGCATAGGCATTCACTCAGGCGATATTACGCTTGACAAAGACGGCGTGTATGGCGATAGTGTAAACCTGGCTTCACGCATTGAAGCCTTGTCGCTCCCCGGCGCCATATTGATCTCCGACAAAGTGTTTGATGAAGTAAAAAATCAAAATGAAATAAAGACCACTTCGCTGGGCAGGTTTAACCTGAAGAATGTAAAACGTCCAATCGAAGTATATGCGGTTGCCAACGACGGTCTTATCATTCCCACAGCGGCACAAATGGGCGCCGTGACCGGATCTGAAAAAAGCATTGCAGTGCTTCCGTTCATCAACATGAGCGCGGACCCGGAGAATGAGTACTTCAGCGATGGTATATCCGAGGAAATTCTCAATGCATTGACCCGCGTGGAAGGGCTACAGGTCACTGCCCGTACTTCTTCTTTTTCTTTCAAAGGAAAAAATGAAGATGTCCGGCAGATCGGAAATAAACTGGGCGTCGCTAATGTGCTCGAAGGAAGTGTCAGGAGGGCAGGAAAAAAAATACGGATCACGGCGCAGCTGATCAATACTGCGGATGGTTATCATGTGTGGTCAGAAAACTATGACAGCGATCTTGAAGATATATTCCAGGTACAGGATGAGATATCACTGAAGATCGTTAATCGCTTAAAAGAAAACTTTTCAGTCAATAAAAAGCATGCGCCGATCGTCAAACAGCCCACGGAAAACCTGGATGCATATAATCTTTATCTCAAGGGCCGTTATCACTGGAATAAATCTAACCCGGAAGACATTCGCAAGGCCATAAACAAATTCAGTGAAGCCATCGCCATCGATCCTGATTTTGCACTGGCCCATTGCGCCCTCTCCTTTTGCTATTCATTTCTCGGCTCAACCGGGCTGATGAAGCCCGAAGAAGCATTTGCTAAAGCAAAAGACCATACCTTAAAAGCTATCGAGATCGATCCCAATCATGCGGAGTCGCATCTCTCGCTGGCTACTATAAAATTTTATCATCACTGGGATTTTGAAGGCGCCGGGTTATCACTAAACAAAGCATTGAGCTTAAGTCTAAACTCTTCGCTGGTGAACCAGGTGCATGGATGGCTACTGATCGCCAAGGGTGAATTTGAAAAAGCAATCGAGAAAATGGAGCAGGCCGTCATGCTGGACCCACTCTCTCTCCCACTTATGAGCAACCTCGGGGATGCTTATTCTTTTGCAGGAAGATTTAAAGATGCGCTGGCTCAATACGACAAGATCGTTGAAATGGACCCTTCTTATCGCCGTGGTTTCGAAGGAAGAGGAATGGTCTATCTCGCGCTAAACGAACATGAAAAAGCGATCCGCGATTTTGAGCAATACCATAAGCTGATCGGTCATCCATTGAAAGGATTGAGTTCACTGGCGCATGCTTATGCTGCCGGAGGTCATGCAGACAAAGCTTTGGAGTGTCTGGAAAAAATAAATCAAAGGCAACTGGCAGAACCCGATGTTATCCTGGACATGGATTATGCATTTGTGTATTCGGGAATGAAAGATTTTGACAAAGCGTTTTATCATCTCAATAAAACCTATGAGCAACGGATCGGCATCGCCTGCCTGGGGATGATCTTCTGCATCCGTTATCCAATGCTCAACGAATTGAAAACAGATCCACGGTTTAAAGAACTGACCGGCAAAATGGGAATATAAGAGAGAGTCGATAGTCCGCAGTCGGAAGTCGATAGTGGGAAGTTGCGTTGTGGATGCTAGATGCCGGATACTGGATGCTGATGTTTAATAGTCCCATAGGGATCTGATATCGGCGGCAACATGCACAACGTTGTCGTTCGCGCCGTAGGTGCGAAATATCTAGAAGCGGGATGCTGGATGCAAATGCTAACGATCCCAATTGCCAGGGACGATCCCCGAAAAAACAATGGCATTAAATCGTTCATTTTATAAAAAGGTTGCTTAACTCATTTTTATTTTTTTAAACATAAAAAAGTTGCTCTACATTGATCGGCATGGTACATTTTTAGCAGCTTATCTCCTGCTAATAAATTTTTTACCCATAGCCATTAGTTGATTCTGCCTGCCGGCTACTTCTTCTCTCCTCCTTAAGTTGATATCCCATGTTTTGAATGATTTGACCTGAACATCAGTTTTATTTTTTTAATCTTTTAATTCTAAATCTATTTTATGAAGACTTTTGTGAATAAGACCTCCCGGTTGGTAACAGGAGGGATCTGTGTCGCACTGACCGCTATGGTTTTTACTGCCTGTCATAAAAATAAAGATGCAGTAAACGAGCAAAGTTTCGACCAGGTAAACCTGGTAGCAAGCAACAATACTTACACAGGAGCGAGAGTTGACCCCAATTTTGTCAATGGATGGGGAATTGCTTTCTCACCTACCGGCAATGCGTGGATATCTGCCGAAGGGACCGGTACCAGCGTGATCTATGACAAGACTGGTGCACAGGTGTTGGCAGCAGTTACAATTCCGACAACTGGAGCCACTACCGGTGGTTCCCCAACAGGACAGGTTTTTAATTCGACGACCGAATTCATAGTCCCGGGTAGCACGGCTGCAAAATTCTTTTTTGCCGGTACAGATGGTGTTATCTCAGCCTGGGTCAGTGGTGGCGCAGCGGTAAAAGTGATCGACCGTTCGGTTACCTCTGCATACACAGGAATTGCTTTGGCTTCGGATGGCGGGAATAACTTTTTATATGCCGCTAATTTCAAAACCGGTAAGATCGATGTATTTGATAAAACCTTTACGTTAGTATCTAAACCCTTCACCGATCCCAACCTGCCAACAGGATATTCTCCTTTTAATATTCAAAACGTCGGCGGACAATTGTACGTGATGTATGCTAAAGTTGATGAGGCCAGCGGTGAAGAAACAAAAGGTGCCGGCTTGGGCTACGTCGATATTTATAACCCGAATGGATCATTTGTCAAAAGATTTGCATCACAGGGTGCATTGAACGCACCGTGGGGAGTTGCCATGGCGCCCGCTGGATTTATCAAGGGTACCGGTAGTGTAATATTGATCGGGAATTTCGGCGATGGACATATCAATGCCTTTGATGCCAGTGGAAATTCGCTGGGCAGTATCCGCATGGATGGTGTGCCGGTAGAAATAGAAGGATTGTGGGGAATCAGTTTCGCCCCTTCTACAGCCACAGGTATTGATCCTAACTGGTTGTTCTTTGCAGCAGGGCCCAATGATGAAAATGATGGATTGTTTGGATACATAAAACCCGAATAAATAAATCAAATCACGCTACGACGCGACGCCGCAACGAATCATCTATGTGAGCAGCCTATAGCCAGACTAAAAAAGCATTGGAACAGTCCTGCTCTCCTCGTAGCGTCGTAGCGTGAAAACAAAAAGTTCGTTAAGCACCATCGTGAGACTGTACGGCCCAATTTCTTTTGCGGATAATAACCTGGTCGATCCTGTGTTTTTTTCTATTTATCACTTCGAATCGTTTTTCGAATTTTTCTTTATCCTCGAAATACAACATCGCAAGATTGATCTGCCGTAATCGCCAGTTATAGATCAGCCATTCACCATAGCGCCTTGACGTGCCCTTGGTAAAACCATCGATGAACCGCAGGTAGGAACTTTCCTCCATCAGTTCATCGAAAAAAGGTTGGAAAGCTTTTGCGATGGATCTCTGAAATGACAACAGGTTCTTTTTATAGTACTGTATCTCTTTTGCTGAAAAATTTTTTACCAATCCCTTCCAGATATCTCCATTGATATGCGCATTCACGCCAATCAGTGTCAATTGCCAGGGCTCGGCCTTTGGATTGGAAAAATAGAAATACCACACGGATTCCGGGGACAATGTGCCCTTATTATATTCGATGCAGGCTTCCAGGAAGTAAGAGATAAAACTGATCTCGAATTTGGTGACGAATGCCTGCGCCCCGCTGTCCATGGCGGCCAACTGAACCTTTATATTACTCATGGAGTTTGTATAGATGCTGGCAAAATGCCTGGCGATCCCCGCCGTTCGCGAAATAGAATCTATTTGCCGCATCAGGGTGAGTAAGGTCCGGCTGTTTTCGCTGACAGTTTCTTTCCGGCGCCAAAGGCTCTGCCCGACGGCGTCAGGGGAAATATCGGGAATGGAAATACTTGCCTGCTGGGAATAAATTGTCACGATAATAAATGATGAAATGCAAAGCAGCCATATTTTCGCCATCTTTTGCCGGTTGAAAGGTTTAAATTGTTTAAAGGTTCGTCGTGACCGAATCGAAAATATTTGCTTTTGTTTCGGGAGACAGGGAAAGCAGGTTATACCTTAGTTGATACCTTTCTGAATGGTTAAGTCTATCGAGCAACTGTTTTCTCTCTTTGCGCAAATGAACGCAGGTATTGATCACGTAACTTTTGATGGCCTGCGGAGGCAGGTGAGTCATTTTATCTTTTACCTGCAAATACAGTCGCAACAGGAAATCATCATCGTTGCTAATATGCTGGTCCGCATTTTCCTTATATAAAACGTAATTGTTTTTGAAAATAAGGTAATGCATGATCTTTTGCTGTTCCCAGTTCATCGTCGTGATCTTACTGCTGGCCAGTTGCAGGCAATGTTCCATGCTGCAGGGCATGTACAGTGAGAAAAGCAATGAGCGATTGTCTTCTTTTTCCAACCGCTGCTTATTGGCGCAAAACCATTCCCACTCTTTCGGAAAATAATGACAGGCAATACTAAGCAGTATATTGTCCTGCACTCCATCGTCAATTACCGGGTCATGGATATCATCATAAATCTGAACCACCCGCATAATATCCAGCCAGCCGGAAGCCTGTGTGCTGCTCATCACTTCTTCTTTCCCCACCAGAATACACCTCAGTTCCAGCAATTTTTTTTGCATGTAGGCTGTCTTCAATTCATGAAAATGCTGCACGATCGGAACTTCACGAATGCTGCCTGGGACCGGACAGCTGTTTACATCGTGCAAAAAACTCTCGATACAGGTATTGCAGGCATCGGCAATCTTATAAGCCGCTTTTTCTGCCACTGGTTTTGGCAACCGCCCGATGTATTCGTTTATTAAACGCAAAAAATACTGCAGTATCTCATAGAACCGTTGGTAACTGATCTCATATTTGGGATTAATTTCCTGCATGACGGACGCAGGCACCAGTGCGGGCAGGTTAAAACGGTATGTGAGGATCACTTTCCCAGCTTTTATCTTCACCTGCATATAAAACAACTCTGGATCTTCTTTTACGAGACCGCGGATGAAGGGTTTACCAGCTGTGGTAGCTATCCCATCGATGAATTCATCCCCAAAAAAAAGAGCGAGGGTAGTTATGTCGGCAAGATCAGTTGCTGAACGACGCAGCGGCGTCATCCGGAAGAATAAAGTATTATAGGCAAATGCGCCTTTTTGGATCGTTTTCCACAGATCATAAAATTCCGGCAGCTTTTTGCAGGACAGGAAAAAATCGGATTGGGTGAACCAGCGCTGGCTCGATGTAAAAACCGGCCACCAAAGAATGCTTATGAATTTCCTGGATGTAAGATGCTGCAACTCAGAAGACCATGAAAATTTACCACCACCAGGATAGGCATGGAGATAAGGTGGAACGTAAGCAAGTTCGTTTCGGGGTAGTGGCATTCGGTTTCTTTGGCGGGCTAAAGAAAACGATTGCTGCGGACATGGCCAATAATTTTGATGGTTATTTATGCAAATAAACCTGGGGAAACTTCACGCCCATTTTTCAAATAAAATTAATTTCTTATAGCAGGACCATGGGTCATCTAACCCTAAAATTATTTATTGGAAATCGGGTTTCAACAACCTCCGCACCTGGTTTAAAACCAAGCCAGTATCCTTTCCCTGGCAGAATGATTTAATTGGTGCCAGCAAGTTCTCTGTCGACGATCTATTTGTTGTCATTCACATTTGTCAAATGCGTTAGAACAACCAATTCAACAATGCATTTTTATAAGATCAACAACAATTGATTGGTGAAACTACTTAAGTAAATCTTCCTATTAGAAACGGATTAATTTCTGCTATTTTACCAGGCAAAGCCTAAATCCAATCCATTGAAAAACCTGACCTGCTTTCTCGTCTTGTTTGCCTGCATGCACTATGCAATGGCTCAACCACCTTCGCTGGCCGATACCGGCGCATTAAAGGAGCAAAAAGAAAAGATCATTACTGCTTCAACTATCATTAAAATAGAAAATCTGGGAGCAGATATCAATACCAAGTACTCGGAATTGCGTCCCACGATCTCCGCTGATGGAAATCTTTTGTTTTTTATCGTGGAGAACCATCCCAAGAACACGAACTATCGCATCATCCGCAATTCACAGGATATCTGGTACTCTTTTCGCAATGAAGATGGAACCTGGACCCCGGCAGAACATTTGGGCTGGCCATTGAATACTTATTATTACAATGCTGTATTCTGGGTCTCTCCTGACAATAACCGCATATTGGTGCGTAATGCTTATATCAATGGAGATTATGTGGGCAATGGAGTAAGTATGAGTTCGCTCAAGGCCGACGGCACCTGGAGCAAACCGGAAATGCTCAAGATCAAAAATTACCAGAAGTATGATCGCGGCCATCAGTATGGTGCAACCATGGCACACGATGCGAAGACCCTGTTACTTTATATGACCGAACAAAAAGATGGCTACGACAACGATATTTATGTATGTTTTTTACAAAGGGACGGAACCTGGACAGAACCCAGGAGCCTTGGCAAAAAGATCAACCTTCCCAATTATGATGAAATGACTCCTTACCTCGCTGCTGACGGTGTTACGCTTTATTTTAGTAGTAACCGTCCGGGTGGACTCGGTGATAATGATATCTGGATGACCAAACGTCTCGATAGTACCTGGACAAAATGGACCGACCCCGTTAACCTGGGCGCGCCTATCAATACGCCCGACTGGGATGCATTCTTCACCCTGGATGCTGGTGGCGAATATGCTTATATGACCAACAGTACCGATACCTACGGCGAAAGTGATATTGTAAGGGTGAAATTGCTTGAGAAAGAAAAGCCCGACCCGGTTGTCCTGGTTAGTGGTAACGTTTACAATAAAAAAACACTTAAGCCGCTGAGTGCTTCGCTGGTGTATGAAACATTACCCGATGGTGTAGAAGCCGGAAATGGGTTTTCAAATGCAGAGGATGGCTCATTCAAGATCGTTCTCCCATATGATCAGAATTACCTGATCAGGGCCACAGCAGATCACTTTTTTGCGCAATCGGAAAACCTGAACCTCGATTCGCTGATCAAGGTCGGTTATAAAGAAATCCATAAGGATCTCTACCTGGTCCCTATCGAGATCGGGCAGGTAGTCAGGTTGAACAATGTATTCTTTGATTTTGATAAATGGGATTTGAGATCTGAATCATTTGTCGAGCTGGACCGCGTAGTAAAACTGTTGAATGAGAACCCGGCAATTGAAATTGAAATGAGCGCCCATACCGACAGCTATGGTTCTGACGATTATAATTTTAAACTCAGTGATAACCGCGCCAGGTCCGTCATGGAATACATCATTTCGAAAGGTATCGCCCCCAATCGGATCAAGTCGCAGGGATATGGCGAAACAAAACCAGTGGCGCCAAACGATACACCCGAAAACCGGCAGCTGAACAGGCGTGTCGAGTTTACTATTCTGAAGAATTGATCTCCACTAATTAATAGATTGTTCCTGCAAAGATCCAGCGTTGATGATCTTTGCAGGAAAGGCCACAGAGAGCCGCAGAGGAAAAACAAGTCTTGCCCTGCTCGCCTTTCTTCGACATGGCTACATCAAGACAGCACCAGAGAGCCACACAGTAATACTTAACAGTGAATCTATTTAGACCTTCTATCTTATTCAATTCCATCTCTGTGGCTCTCAGCGTAATCTCCGTGGCTCTCTGTGGGCAAATTCAAAATGACACTACACAATTACGGACATCCCTTTTCCCTGCTATTTTTTTCTTTATATTTGAAACAAGCCATTTCTATCCGTATGTTTTCTTTTAATAATAACTATTACTATATCATTATCGGCCTCCAGGCGATTTGCGTAATACATTGTATAAGCAAAGGACGGCAAAACAACTGGATCTGGCTGCTCATCTTTCTTCCTCTTGTGGGTTGCCTTATTTACATTTTTACAGAGATATTCACGAGACGCGACATGCACAGTGTACAATCAGGGGTGACCTCTATATTAAATCCGAAAGGATCCGTGCGTAAGTTGGAAGAAACCCTGCGCTTCTCAGACACATTTACCAACCGTGTACAACTGGCCGACGCTTACCTTGCGACCGGGAATACGGATGGAGCCATTGAACTATATGAATCAAGTCTCACCGGCAATTTCGCAGAAAACGAATATGTACTGCGACAACTGGTAATAGCTTACTACCAGAAAAAAAGATACAGCGACATCATTCCAATTGCAAAAAAGATCTACCCTTCACCTCAGTTTGCACGTTCCCGGGCGCATATTCTCTATGCTGCTGCACTAGGTTATCTCGGTAACGATGAGGCTGCTGAAAAAGAGTTCAAAACCATGAAGGGCCGGTTCGGAAACTATGAGGCAAGGTATTATTACGCGCTGTTGCTGGCCGGTACCAATCGTGTGGATGAAGCGCGGCGCCTTTTTTCAGAAATGCTCGATGAAGTGTCACACCTCAGCTCACGGGAAAGACGCTACAACCGGCAGTGGCTACAGTTAGCCAGGGAAGAACTCAAAAAGCTAAGCAGTTATGCCGTGACAGGTTAGGACCCGGTTTAACCAAAGTCTTTGATCCGCATCTTTTTCCCGGTTGGCAACCTTCTGTTTCAAAATCAAGATTTAAAGAAAAGAGCAGTCCGCCACGACTATGGCATTTTTTTTCGTGTACTTTGATTGGTAGTTTCCCGTCTTCAAAAAATTTGGAGAGAAGGAATGGTAAACTTACGAAAACGTGCAAAGATTGATGAGGGACTACTCAAATTAAACCTTAACTTTAAGAGACTAAACCAGGGCGATCTATCTCAGGACTTTTAAACGCTTTCCAAGTATATAATATGCGGTTGTGCCATCCCGGATACCCACTATTATTGTTCGCTGCCTTTATAGTCTGCCCTGTATTAATTAAAGCACAGGATTGTCCCCCCAACATAGATTTTGAAACTGGCACCTTTGATGGATGGACCTGTTATACCGGGTTTGTAACTGGTAACGGTTCCAATGTGATCAGCCTGACAGCCGTCAGTGGCCCGCAACCGGAACGACAAACGATGTATTCTTCATTCCCGGGGAATGGCGTTGATCCTTATGGAGGTTTTCCTATTAACTGCCCCAACGGAAGCGGGCACTCGATCCGGCTGGGCAATAACTTCGGCGGTGGTGAAGCTGAAGGTATTTCGTACGAATTCACCATACCGGCCGGCCAAAACTATTACACGCTCATTTATAATTATGCTGTGGTATTCCAGGACCCCAATCACGAAGAATATCAACAACCCCGGATGGAGATCGAGATCAGCAATGTGACGGACAATGAGACTATCAGTTGCTCGTCCTTCACTTTTGTTCCTTATGGTCAGATATTACCTGGTTTTTTTGAATCGCCAAACCCGGGTGGGGACTCCCCTGTTTGGTGCAAAGACTGGACAGCTGTTTCCATCAATTTGGACGGCCACGCCGGAAAGAAGATCAGGCTTTTTTTTAAAACAGCAGATTGTACCTTCCGCAGGCATTTCGGTTATGCGTACATCGATGTCAACTCCGAATGCAGCGGCACTTTTATCGGCGCTACTTATTGTCCCGATGATACAGTGGCTAACGTTGTTGCTCCTTACGGTTATCAATCCTACACCTGGTTCAACAATACATTTACGCAAATATTGGGCAACAGCCAGGTGTTGACGTTTTCACCGTTACCGATTTCAGGAACAACTGTAGCAGTTGTACTTGTTCCTTATCATGGCTATGGCTGCATGGATACCTTGTACGCTCAATTGATCGATACGCTAACGGTTCGAGCAAATGCAGGACCTGATGTCCTGTCGTGTAATCATAATCCTGTTCCGATTGGTGTCCCTCCCCGATCCGGGTTGGTATATCAATGGAGTCCGGCTACCGGGCTAACCAATCCTAATATTGCCAATCCATATGCGGCGCCAGCTGTTACTACAACGTATATCGTAACGACGCGGCACGATGGAGGTGGTTGCATGGTCTCCGACACCGTAACGGTGACGGCTGCAGTCATCGATACCAGTTTACAACTACTCGGAAAGGATACCTATTGCATCGGCAGAGGCGATAGCGCAGTATTCGTGCTGCAACCCAATGACAGTATTCAATGGTACAAGGATGGCGCGGCGATTCCCGGGGCTAACCAGCAAATATACCGGCCGATGCAAACGGGATCTTATCATGCCATGTTGTTTAGCCGTACTGGTTGCAACCTGGCTACGCGAAGCATACAGGTGAATATTGCTACGGTACCGGTTCCGGGTATTGCACCTGGTCTCGGCAGCCAGTGTCTTGTGGGCAATAATTTCATGTTTACCAATACAAGTACCAATGCCATCGGTGGCATGCAGTATAACTGGATATTTGGAGATGGTGGCTCTGCCACAACCAGGGACGCGAACCATATTTTTTCCGCAGCAGGTGTATACGATGTAAAGATGATTGTCAGTAGCAATGCGATCTGCATGGATAGCAGTACGGTGAGAGTAACAATATACCAGAATGCGATCGCCGACTTCACTGTCAAACCTACCTGTATCAATCTCCCGGTCGAATATACCAACCTGACAATAGATACGATGAATTCACCGGTGCATTATACATGGAATTTGGGAAATGGCCAGACTTCAACGGTTCGAATCCCGCCTTCGCAGATCTTTACTTTGCCTGGAAATTATAAGGTGACCTTGTCTGTAAATACAGATCAATGCCCTACCCCATTGAATGTGCTGAACCGGACATTGGTGATTGATAAACCAAAGACCGGTATTAATTATTCCGTCAAATTTGCGGTAGAGAATTACCCGCTAGTTTTGCAGGCCCGGAATTTTGGAGAATCTGCTACCTGGAGCCCGGGCATTTCGTTGGATACGAGAGAAAGCTATACACCAACCTTCAATGGAGTAGAAGATCAAATTTATACTATCAGGATAAAAACGGCCAGTGGCTGTATAACTGTAGATACACAGGCAGTAAAAACCGTCAAGCAATCGGATGTCTATGTGCCAACAGCTTTCACCCCCAATGGTGATGGAATGAACGATTACCTGCGACCGATCTTCATGGGTATAAAAGAACTTCACTATTTCCGTGTATACAATCGCTGGGGTCAACTGATGTATGAAAGAAAGACTGAGTTTCCCGGATGGGACGGCACAGTAGGTGGTGCACCGCAGGGTTCACAGGTTGTGGTATGGATGATCGAAGGTGTCGGCCTTGACAATCGCATTATTACAAAGAAAGGTACCAGCACATTGGTGAGGTGAGTCGTGTTGCTTCGCTCCGCTCGCAATGACGGTCAGTGGTGAATCACGCCAACTCACTTACGACTCACCACTCTAAACTCTTAACCTGCCGGCAGGCAGGCTCTAAACTCCCGGCAACTATTTTGTGCACCCCAACACAAAGAATAACAAATCAGTTATAAACCTTTTTCCGGTTAAATAATATCTTAGCGTAATAAGCCAACTTAGCTCAGCTGGTAGAGCATTTCATTCGTAATGAAAGGGTCGTCGGTTCGAATCCGATAGTTGGCTCTTTGAACAAATTTGGAAACAATGGTCCGCTAAAGCACATCTAGAACAACAAACTGATATTGTATTATTTTTTTCGGCTAATAATAAGTTCCTTGATATCCTCCGAATTTAATACGCGTGAACTATTATTTTTAAAATCATAAATAAAAATATAGCTCCTTGTTCGGCCTAAAAAGATTATCGTGCTATCTGTCTTCAAATTTGGTTCGTTATTTTTGAACACCAGTTCGTAGACTTTATCAATTCTTTTTCGCTTTAACCTTTCAGTTTGCGAAAAGACTGTCCAACAAGTAATACCAATTAAAATTATTAACAACAATAAAATTTCTCGAAAAAAATTGGGAAACTGCATATAGAATGTCTTCTCCAAAAAATCAAACAATACATCTAATAAGATGGGTCCAAAAGTAATCACACCTACTACTAAAGAAATAACTGCAGTGCGTAGATAAACGGGATGCCAATTGGAGACTATATATGTTACAATGGATAATAGTAAAAAGAGAATAAAAAAAATAAAACACATTCGAATCAAATCTTTATTTTTTTCTTCACCATAATTTGCATAGGTGGCACGCATTATAAATGCCAAGGGCACCCAAAACAGAAACATTATTGAAAAAAAGTCAGTTAATAGCGGAGTAAATAATGTCAAAACCTCTCCCAAATCAATATACTGCGTAATGGAAATTCCAAAGGTCTGATAGTAAAAGAAATTATACAGTAACCCTATTAGCGTTAATAACACGTATGATAGTGAAAATATTTTTAAAGCTTGTTCAAAATCCCTCGGCTTGCGTTCTGATTCCATAAGCAGTTTCAGTAAAATTAATGGCTCTCAGTTGAAATTCGATAGTTGGCTCGCCATTACTTCTTTTTCTTTTTAACTACCGTGTTATAATACAGGCAAACATCCGTCATAAAACAGATCTCGCATTTTGGGGTAGGCCTGCAAATCTCCCTTCCATGAAATGACATGGCCATACCCGCATCCCATTGCTTGGGAGGAAGCTCTTCCATGATCTGTTTTTCAATTTTCTTTGGATCGGCGCCTGTAGCGATGCCCAGCCTCGGCGCTACTCTTACTACGTGCAGGTCCACGATCACTCCTTCGGCTGGCTTGCCGGACTCGCGAAGAATTACATTCGCAGATTTTCTACCGATACCCGGCAGTTCGGTCAGTTCTTCCAGCGTGGATGGAATATTGCTGTTCTTTTTTATTTTCTGCCCGATCTCCATCAACCATTTTGTTTTATTGCCAAAATTTCGAACCTTACTAATGAACGGCAATAGCGTTTCCGGCGTGGCTGTTGACAGGGCCTTCATATCTGGAAAGGCTTCAAATAGCTTTGGTGCGATGTTATTGATGTTACGGTCTGAATCCTGTGCCGATAAAACAACCATCACCAGAAGCTGGTAGGTATTCTTATATTCGAGCGGATGTTTTTTGTCCTTGTACGCCTTGAGCAGAGGTTTGATAGCTTCTTTCCAATCGACTTTTGCCATAAGAAGAAATTTGAGGGATAAATCTACAATAAGAATTGCTGATTGCGCTGATTGATGATTTTTTGTCACGAAAAAAAAACATGAATTCGGGATTACGCGGACTTATGCTTTTTTTGCCACGGATTCACGGGTTGATTTTATTCGGTGTATCCGTGGCATCCTCCGCCGAATTACAGTGACAGGGCTAGGCCAATATGCCTTTTTTATCCATGCATTCTTTATGAAAATAAACCTGGTTCAGCATCTGATCAGTGTATCCGTGGCAATCTTTAACCATGTGAAAATATCTGTGTATCCGTGGCATCATTTGGCTGTTCACTGTTGCCGCCTTATTTTTATCGACATTTCCATTAAATCTTCCATCATGAAAAAAGCGCTATTCCTCTTTTCGGTTCTATTCGTAACATCGGCCATTTTTGCGCAAGACAAATATGTGTATTCGGCCGATCTCAAAAACATTGTTGACGACAGGATAAACATTGAATTGCTGACCCCCGCTGTGAAAGAACAGGAAGTGGTGTTTTCTTTTCCCCGCGTGATCCCTGGCTCCTACAGTGAAAAGAACTATGGAAAGTATGTGGACGATTTCCAGGCTCTTGACAAAGATGGCAGGCAACTGAAAATAAAAAAACTGAACAAAAACCAGTATTCAATCAAAGACGCAAATAAGCTGGCCAGGATCACCTACAAGATCAATGACACCTGGGACACTCCAGATAAAGATTTCATTTTTCAACCGGGCGGCTCGAACATCGAAAGCGGCAAGAACGTCGTGATGAACAATCATGCGTTTTATGGCTACCTTGAGGGATATAACACACTTCCGTTTGAAATAAGAATAAAAAAACCGGCAACGATGTATGCTTCCACGCATTTGAATGTCGAAAGAAAGAATGCCGAGGAAGACATACTGACAGCAAAAGATTATGTATATCTCGCCGACAATCCAGTTTTCTACTGTGCACCGGATACCACATCGATTGCCGTGGGCAGTAGCCGCATTTACATCTCGGTTTATTCGGCTACGGGCCAGGTGAAAAGCAGCCAGATCAGCGGTTACCTGAAACCCATGGCGCTGGCTCTCCAGAATTTCTTCAATGGTTTCCCGGTAGAGTCTTACCAGTTCCTTTATTATTTCGAAGATCCTGAAGTAGCCCTCGCCGACAAAGAAAAAGGCGGTGGAGGTTATGGTGCTCTCGAGCATAACTATTCTTCGTTATATTTTTTACCGGAAATAGCATTTGAACCAAGATTAAAATCAATGGTGAACGAAGTGTCCAGCCACGAGTTCTTACACATACTCACGCCGCTTAATCTTCATAGTGAACTGATCGAACATTTTGATTTTATAAACCCGAAAATGTCGAAGCACCTGTGGTTGTATGAAGGCGTAACGGAGTATTTTGCACATCTCGTCCAGGTAAAAAATGGATTGCTCACCGAGAAACAATTCTTTTCCAACATGCGTGACAAGATTAACGAGGCGGAAGATCTTGGCGATTTTTCAATGACTACCATGAGCGAACGGGTACTGGAAGATAAATACCAGAAAAAATACGGCAGCGTTTACAATCGCGGAGCCCTGATCGCTTTGATGCTGGATATATTTATCCGTGAAAAAACAAATGGCGAAAAAGATCTCAAGAAAGTGATTGTTGATCTCACGAAGAAATATGGCGCGGGCCGCCCCTTTAAGGATGATGAGTTCCTGTCTGAGTTTGTAAAAGCCTCTCACCCCGACGTGCAACAATTTATCGATAACTATATCAATGGTGAGCAACCACTGCCTTTTGCAGAATATTTTGGTAAACTGGGTTACGAATATGCACCTAAGAAAAGGATCAGTGTTTATTATGCAGGCAAGATGGGTCTTAAATATGATGAGGACGCCAGGGCTATCGCGTTTAACGAAGTAGACAAAGACAATGCCCTCGGCATTGAGGAAGGTGACCTGTTCCTGTCTGTAGAAAACAACCCGGTTACTGAAGAAAACATTGACGAAATATGGGAAAAATATTTTCAACGGAATGATACCTATACCTCCCTGTCCATTAAAGTAAAACGCAAGGGCCAGGAAAAAACCCTGAGCGGTACCCTGTTTCGCGGACAACTGGAGTCGAAAAATTATCTCGGGCCAATGACCAATCCTACAGCAACACAAAAAGCTTTCCTGAATAGTTTGATCAAAGGATAATATAGTTTGCAAATGCAAGAATAAAACCCGGAGACTGGAAGAACGAAATCCGAGATACTACGCGATGGGCTCCTGCTATTCGTTTCGGGTTCCGAGTTTTAAATATTCGAATCTCGACTTCATGTTTGTCTTTTATCACATCTTCTCCTGATGGAGTTCAATTCATAAAAAATTAAGTACATTTCTTTTTAAACCACCACTGTACATGGCCCAGTCCAGGCAACTTGCCGTCATTATGTTCACCGATATCATGGGCTACACCGCTATGATGCAGGAGGATGAAGAACTTGCCCTGCAGACAGTAAACCATTTCAGGGACCAGCTAAAATCAAGGGTCAGTGAATACAGGGGCGAGATCATCCAGTACTATGGAGATGGCTGCCTGGCCATTTTTACCAACTCTGCAGATACAGTGCACTGCGCTGCTGTCTTACAACAGGATTTCCGCAAGCAGCCGATGGTACCAGTCCGCATCGGCATTCACATGGGAGATATCCTGGTTAATGATGGAAATATTTTCGGCGATTGTGTCAACATCACTTCGCGAATTGAGAGCATTGGCGTTGCGGGCTCGGTTCTGCTGTCAGATTCTGTAAAAAAACAGATCCAAAACAAACAGGGATTTGAACTCAGTTCACTCGGCAGGTTTGAGTTTAAGAATGTTACCGAACCGATAGAAGTATTCGCATTGTCCGGTTATGGTTTGCAAGTACCGGAATACAGTGACGGCAACGGCAAATTCAAGGAACTGAAAACTGTTAAGTCTATTGCGGTATTACCGTTTGTAAACATGAGTAATGATGCCGAGCAGGAATACTTCAGCGATGGGATTGCTGAAGAGATAATCAACTCGCTGGCACATTTAAGCAACCTGAAAGTAGCTGGCCGCACATCTTCATTTCAATTCAAAGGCAAGAATGCAGATATACGAGACGTAGGGAAAAAACTAGCCGTCCGTACAGTGCTGGAAGGCAGCGTTCGTAAACAGGGTTCCCGTCTCAGGATCACCGCCCAATTGATCAACGTGGAGGATGGCTATCATATTTGGTCTGAAAGATACGATCGCGAGATAGACGATTTGTTTGCAATACAGGATGACATAGCCCTGTCAATTACAGAAAAACTGAAACTTACGTTGCTACAGAAAGAACGCGAGCTGATCACCAAAACATATACACAAAACAGGGAAGCTTATGACCTGTATTTAAAAGCACGCTTTTATGTAAGCAGGCGTGGCATTTCCATCCTCACCAGCATGCAGTTCTTTCAGAAGGCCATCGAAATGGATCCTGGTTTTGCCCTTGCGTACGCAGGCTTAGCAGACGCTAATCTACTTGTGGCGACATATGGCCTGGCTCAACCAAAAGAAGCGATGATGCGGGCACGGAAAATGGCGGAAAAAGCCATCCAGTTGGACCCAAGCCTACCAGAACCTTATTGTTCGCTCGGGTATTATTATGCCTGCTATGAATGGAACTGGAAGGAAGCCAAAAAGAATTTTCTTCGTTCCGTTGAAGTAAATCCTGACTATGCCGAAGGTCATTACCGCTATAGCTGGAACTACCTGGCTTGCGTGGAAGGAAAATTTGATGAAGCCGAAAGACATGGCGAAACGGCAATAAAACTGGAGCCGCTTAGCGCAATTTGTTATGCTAATTATTCGCTGAGTTTATCGTTTGCTGGAAAATTTAAAGAAGCCATTGCGGCGTGCCAAACCGGGATTGAATTAGATGCTAATTCTTTTCTTTGTCACCTGAGCGCTGGTAGCGCCTATACATCATTGCGCAGGTATGAGGAAGCAATACAATCATATGAGATGGCAATGAAACTTTCAAACAGGCATCATTTTGCATTAGGTCCGCTGATCGTCACTCATTGTATCACTGGTAATTTCGACAGTGCCCGTTCACTGATGGCCGAGCTAAAAGAAAAATCAAAAACTGGTTACGTTGCCAACACGTTTGTTGCACTGGCTGCCTCCTTACTCGAAGGCTTAGATACAGCATTCGATTATCTTGAAAAAGCATACGAAGATCATGATCCGGTGCTGCTGATGTTAAGGTATGAGCCACTGGTGCCTTCCATACTTAGGGAGGATCCGCGGTATAAACAGGTCCTTGAAAAAATAGATTTTCCGTAATGCCTTGAAAAGCGCCTATTGCTGTTCACTATTTGCTTGAGATTTATAGTAAATATCCGAGTGCGGAAATCTGAAAAGGTAAAAAAGGTGCACCTAAACAATTGTATGTGGACTTTTTTGCCCTAAGGAATTACCACTAGATATACGCAAACGTTTGAACAAGCTTGCATGGCTTTTGTGGATATTTCTCCTGACCCAAGAACCAAAACCATCATGCAAGAGCTAAAACACCTGTCCCTAGTTGAATTAATCGATCTTCTTGCCCTGCAAACCGGCGATTATATGAAAATGTTGAAAGCCGGAGCCAGCAAAGAGCAACTACAAATTTGTCGTGGCCTAATGACCCATATCCAGGTTGAAATAGAAAGCAGGAGAGCAAACCAAAGGTCCAGGGGTCCGGGCCTATCCGAAGGAAAAGATCTCAAAACCGGCAAAGATAAGCCCTGGACTTAATGCCTTTGCGAGGTAACTCCTCATTAATGTATCCATCTTTCAAAAAACTCCCAGGTTCGCAGCATTTGGTCAATACGCTGCCGGTTATTCCCACTGCGTGTTATTTCATGTGAAGCGCCGGGATGACGGACATATTCAACAGGGCGTCCTAAAACCTTCAGGCTGCGATACAACATCTCGCCTTCTACAAATCCGGTTCGCCTGTCATTGTCGCCGTGAAATATGATATAGGGCGTCGCGATATTTTGTACATAACTGATCGGTGATTCGCGTTCTAAAATAGCTTTTGTTTCAGCTTGCCATGGATAGCCCCCAAAATAATTCGGCACCAGTCTCCAGGCGTTGCCTTCCCCAAAGAATGTAGCCAGGTCATAGACCCCACGTTGCGAACAAGCGGCTTTGAACCTGTGGTCATGACTGATGATCCATGCAACAAGATAACCGGCATACGAACCGCCAGTGACCAGCAGCCTGGAAGTATCGGCCCAACCTTCGGCAACTGTTTTATCTAAAGCTGACAGGACATCTCCAGAAGGACCTTTGCCCCAGTCATTGATGTTGGCGCGCAAAAATTTCTCTCCATATCCGCCGCTGCCCCTCGGATTGCAGTATACAACGCCATATCCTTTGCCACAAAAGAACTGGTATTCGTGCCACATGGATAATTCTCCAGGCCCCCACATAGCGGCAGGACCACCATGGATCTCGAGCAGCAACGGATACTTTTTGCCTGGCTCATAACCGGCCGGCTTCATCACCCAGTATTCAATTGTTTGTCCCAGTTCATTTTTGAAACTGTGCTTTTCAGGAATTGAAATTTGTTTTTGTTGCAACCAACCTTCATTAAACCCTGTAATTCTTTTTGGATTAGCTGCATTCATGTCTGCTGCATACAGCTCGCATGGATTGGTAATGGCTGTTTGTGAATAGACCAGTTTACCGGCAGCTATATCAAAACTTAATACACCAGCGTCCACATCCGTCAATTGTGTTACCTGTTTGGTTTTTATATCGAGCTTATAAAGGGGAGCGCCACCATTGCTTTGCGCAGTGAAATAAATAGATTGATCATCTTTACTCCAAATCAAATTGCCGATACCCCGGTCAAGAGGAATATTGACCAGGTCTTTTTCCGAGCCGTTCACCGGCAAAAGCGCCAATGTCGGTACAGATACATATTCAACTTTATTATACCGGAGTGCGATCCATTTTCCATCATGCGATAGCACCGTACCTCCATACGACATGCCTTTTTTACCGATCAGCTTGCGCATATGGCTTCCGTCGGCATCCGCAACATATATCTCTGATTCCAGAGCACGATCGGCATGCTGCGATGAATCTACATCGGCAGTTATGATCGATTGCCTGCCATCCGGTGTAAGCTCCAGGTTGCTAAAACGATAAAAGCCGTGTGTTAAAGGAATGGCACTCGCATTAGGCTGGACATCTATTATAAAAAAATGGTTAAAGGTCATATCAGCTGACACATCGGTTTCGCTCTGGAAATTCAGTTTAGCCCGGCTTTTCCATCCACCAGGAAGGCACTCTTTTTCCAGGATTGATCAATGAATCTTTCATAAGCTCATTGCTTTTCACGGCGGCAGAGAAAATGAGTTGTTTTCCATCGGTTGTCCACCTGGGCGAAGAAGCGCCATACCGTGATTTTGTCAATTGCATCGGTTCCCCACCTGCCAGCGATAATATGAACACCTGTGGCTTACCATCTGCTGTTCTTACAAATGCCAGCTGTTTCCCATCCGGACTCCATGCCGGTTGCGAAGCGCCTTCCTTGCTAAAAGTAAGCTGTCGCGGAACAGCTCCCGGTTCGGTTGAAACCACCCAGAGCTGGTTGATGTATTTATAATCCCATTTGGCGCTGTCGGCCTCTGGTTCTATTGCTGTAACAACAAACGCTGCCATCGTTCCATCGTCCGTCAATGTCACATTATTTACTGTTTTTATTTTGAGCATGTCTGTTACAGACATCGGTTGTCTTCCACTTTGTGCCCGGGCAGCCATGACCGGAAGAAATGCCAGGATGATTAAAAGCTGACGCATGAATGATGATTGATGTTTGGTAAGATGATATTTCAATATTACAGTTTTAGTTTTAAAAAAAATTAATGGGTCGTATTGAATTTTATTTCTCTTATTCACGCAATTACGCGAAACAGCGAGAATGAAATTGATTATTGGCAAAAGGGGAAACAAATAAACAATATTGCACATCTGGCTATTTTCCCTATTTTAGGTTGAATTAAAACCAGGTTTATGAAAAAAATGATTCTCTTATCGGGATTGTTACAGCTGATCTTTCTTTTTACATTCTCCTACCAGTCGCATTCGCAGAACTTGAGCTCCGAAGATATAAAGGGGCAGATGGTCAAAGATTGGGAAAGGGCCAAAGCGTATACCATCGATTATTTAAACACTATGCCTGCTGGCAAATATTCATTCAAAGCGGTTGATAGCCTTCGCAGCTTTGCCATGCAAATGCTTCATCTTTCGGCTGGAAATGTATTCCTGATGTCAAATGCTACCGGCAGTGAGCCTCTCCCCTGGCTTATGTCGAATCCTGAACACAGGGCTTCAGCCCAGAAAAAAGATTCTGTGATGTATTATGTAACGACCAGTTATGATTATTGCATCAATGCGGTCAAAACTTTCGATGTCAATAAATGGGGAGAAAAAACAAAAATGTTCAATGTCTTTGAAGAAACACGTTTTGCTTTAATGAATAAAACATTTGAACACCAGGGACATCATCGCGGTCAAACGACTATTTATATTCGCTTGCAGGGCATCAAACCCCCGGAAGAAAGACTGTTCTGATAACATATTTTCTTACTGCAAAAGTGCCTTCCTGTGGCGAGGAAGGCACTTTGTTATGAATAGTAGGGCGTCGGATTAAAAACACTATCTATCTATCTTTCTTTTCTTCATTAACTGCGGACTCGTCTTCATCGGAAAGAGAGTCGAAGCTACCACATTCGAAAGGAGAAGTCAATACAACAAATGTGGTATCTTTATAATACGCTTAAACACATCATTTATTAACGGTGCATTCATCCTATTTTTTTATTAGTGGCTACCACATTACTTTCACCGCATGCATCCTCATTTACAGTTATTATTAAAATGCATTGAGCTTGAAGAAAAGGAACAGTCGCAGCGATACCGGCTGGACCAGCAGCATACCTTAAAGCAATTAAAAGCCGAAGGACTTGCCCTCCACCCTCTTATTATTATCAGAAAGAATTTCGGGTATGCCGATTATCCTGAGATCAGCTTTAAACTGGCGTTTCCTCCCGAGGCTAATATGTTTCGGGACGGTGCGGCAATCGAATGTTTTGTCGCTGGACAAGATCCGGTAAAAGGGATATTGATTAGCCTGGAAGGCAAAAGCGGTGAATTTCGTTTGTATGCTCCCGATTTCCCAGACTGGATCGAAGATGATGGCGTCGGTATTAAACTGGCGCCCGATACCCGCACTACCACCATCATGAAGAAAGTGCTGAATGAACTGGAGAATAATAAACCTTTATATAAATTATTCGAACAATTACACGGTGACGCGTCATTTGACGGCAACGGGGTCACAAATAATCCGCTTCATTTTCATAATCAAAGATTAAATCAGAGCCAACAGCTTGCTGTAATGGCGATCACAGAAAACCCGGGAATAACGATCGTGCACGGACCGCCGGGAACCGGGAAAACTACAACACTGATCGAAGCAATCATCCAGCTTATTAAAGCTGGAGAAAAAGTGTTGGTGTCCGCGCCCAGCAATACCGCAGTTGATAATATTGCCAAGGGATTGATCAAGGGGGGAGTTAATTTATTGCGGGTAGGTAATACAAGTAAAGTAGATGAAACCATTTTTGCGCATACGCCTGAAGGCAGGCTTAGCAACAGCAGGCAGGAAAAGGAGATAAAACAACTAAAGATCAGGGCTGAAGAATTTCGCCGCATGGCATTAAAGTATAAGCGCAGTTTTGGAAAAGCCGAAAGGGAACAGCGCAATCTTTTATTTAAAGAAGTAAAAAATATCCGGACTGAAATAAAAAAATTGCAGGCTTATAACGAAGAGAAACTGTTTGCCGAAGCGGAAGTGATCGCCGGCACTCCTATCGGGCTGTATGATGCAGACGTGGACCATCTTCATTTCAAAACACTGGTCGTTGACGAAGCGGGTCAATGTATAGAGCCACTGGCATGGTCTATCTTCCCGCTTGCCGATAAAATTGTGTTAGCGGGAGATCATTGGCAGCTTCCTCCTACGGTTCTCAGCAATGAAGCGGCGTTGAAAGGTTTTAACCGTTCAATCCTGGAGGTGGCGGTTACCAGGGTTAAAAATACTTTCCTGTTAAATACCCAGTACAGGATGCGCCAGGCCATCGCAGGCTTCAGCAGCAACTATTTTTACAATGATCTTTTACTGACTGCAGAACATTTACAAAATACCGGTGTGCATCTTACATTTATCGATACAGCCGGATCCGGTCACCAGGAAACACATGGCCCCGATGGCATTAGCTTGCAAAATGAAGGTGAATTGCAAATTGTACAGAAGCTGTTGGAAACGGAACAGCTCGACCCGCTAAAAACAGCTCTTATTTCCCCCTACTCGGGGCAGGCGGTAGCCGCAAAAGAATCTTTGCCAACATCTTTGCGTATAAGCACCGTTGATAGTTTCCAGGGACAGGAAAAAGAAAATATCATTGTATCTCTTGTAAGAAGCAATGACGATGGAGACATCGGCTTCCTGAAAGATTACCGCCGGATGAATGTGGCCATTACCCGCGCCAAAGAACAGCTATTTGTGATCGGCGATAGCGCCACAATCGGAGCCGATCCTTTTTATAATGCATTTTTGGGCTATGTCGAGAAGCATGGGAATTACCGAACGGTATGGGAATTTGAACTATGAGAAGAAGATCGGAGAAACAGAGCGAAGAGCGAGGAAGAAAATGATAGGACACATCGCTCTCCACTCTGTTCCTCGGCTAATTATTTTCAGCGTGTTTTTTGAAACTATCAAGTATCGATTGCCAGCCGCCTTTTTGTAATTCGACAGGGTTCGTGCTTTCTGCTTCAAAGCTCTCTACGAGTTTCGTTTTATTTCCTTCGCCCTTAAATGAAACCTGTACTTTCCTTCCATCACCCATGGTATACTCGATGTATTCATTCTTCTTTACTTTATCATACACACCGAAAAAGTCAAATCCCATACTGCCATCCTTTGCTTCCATCCTGATCTGGAACTTTCCTCCTTCGCGAACATCGTTTTCTGCACGCGGAGTATGCCAGTCATCGCTGGCGCTGTTCCATTTTGTGATGTGTTCAGGCTGTATCCAGTATTGCCATACTTTTTCTACCGGGGCATCGATGGTGTTTTCTACCGTGATGATCGTTTTTTCCTGCGTTGCCATTTTACATGTTTTTGGTTAATAGTTTTGTTTGTCGACACAAATATCAGCCATCTGGAAATTACAAAAGATGTGTAAAAGCGAAAAAATTAGGGGCCGTTTGCGACAAATGATCAAAAGCCTGGCTTTAAATTAACCACTGACCGTCATTGTCAGTTATGATCGATCATCCACATCGTGATCCCAAAACCGGTATAGTGTTTAGTTGGGTCGGTTTGATAGTCCCATATTTCATACTTGCGATAAACCAGGCCAATATTTTTCGAGTACTTTTCAATTGACTGGGTGTTGTAACCAAACTGGTTGACGTTTGTTACCGGGGCATTTTGATGATCATCTTCTTCCAACACGGTGATCACATCTTTGTAAGTATTTCCCCTATAAGTGATGGTAGGTTGAAAAACATCATAAGTAAAATCCCAAAACTTCATATCATTATCATTCAGGAGATCATAGCGTGGATAATACGGATCATCGGGTAAATAAGTATTGCCTGGCCAGTGATAGCCTTCGGTGATCGGTAAGTGAAGCTTGATAACGCGAAAATTATCTTCCGTCACTTCCATCTGCGAAGCCAGCGGCGTAACCAGGATTGTTCCAAGAGGATTCCAGGGCTGCGTACCAGCCGAATCACGTATATAGGTGTACACACGATAGGTCGGTCTTCCCTGGCTATCCATGATTTGCGCATCTACTTCGTGCTTCACCTGGTAGCGGGTAATGACGGAAGCTGTTCCAAAACTTGTAAAGGACAGCGAATCGAGACGGTAAATAATAAATTTCCCCGGCTGAAGCGGCATATAGTCACTCAGTTTATCCGTGACTAATTCTTCCGTTTTGTTTGTACAGGAAAATAAAACAAGTGCAAGGCTGAAAAAAAGAAGAAGTTTCAATTTCATAGTCCGACTATTCCGTTAATTACCACACCGAATTAGTATATGAAAATACGAAACTATCTCTAGCATTCAAACTGGCACACGCGCGCTTATCCAGCGATCGAGCTTTTCTTAGACTGCGTCGGCAACTGCCAGCTTTTTTTAATAGGACTTCTGTTGCCTCCCAGAGACGGGTTTGAGGAGGTTGCTGTCCGCCCGGATTGACCAGCCAATATCCAAACCGCAGAAGCCTTCTGCTGCCTCGCAGTGACTGGTCCTGGAGAGATTGCTGTACACCCGTAACGACTGCATCTGGCAGCCAGTTGCGTCGTCGCTTCCCCCTCCGCAATGACTGCATCCAGCATCCAATTCTATCCCTTATTTTTACCCAAAACATTTGCTATGAGAAAATTGCTTGTTATCCTTTTCGTTTGCTGCTTTACCTGTGCATATTCACAGCCCCTTACGGAAATACAAATCGATTCGGTAGCTGGGCGAGCACTCAAAGCATTTGATGTACCGGGCATCGCTGTTGGCATCATTAAGGACGGGAAGATTGTCCTTGCCAAAGGATATGGCGTTCGTTCTCTAAATACGCAGCAAAAAACCGATGAAAATACATTGTTTGGTATAGCTTCCAATAGCAAGGCATTTACCTGCGCAGCGTTGGGCATTCTGGTCGATGAAGGAAAAATAAAATGGGATGATAAGGTGAGAGACTACATTCCCGAGTTCAGGCTATATAGCCCATATGTCACTGAAGAGTTCACGATCCGTGATCTTCTCTGTCATCGTAGCGGACTGGGGCTCGGCGCCGGCGACCTGATGTTCTTCCCGGATTCCAGCGATTTTGAACTGAAGGATATCATTTATAACCTGCGTTTTTTAAAGCAGGCTTCTGGTTTTCGCACCAAGTATGATTATGATAACAATCTTTATATCGTGGCCGGCGAGGTAGTAGCCAGGGTATCGGGTAAGAGCTGGGATGATTTCATTGACGAAAGGATCTTACAACCGCTGGGCATGAACAAAACAGCCACTGCATTTGATCGACTGAAAGATAAGTCCGATGTCATCGATGCACATGCCCCGGTAAATGGTAAAGTACAGGTAATCGCACGCAGTACGGTAAAAGTGGGACATCCGGCAGGTGGCATCAATTCAAATATCACCGATCTCTGCAAATGGGTTCAACTGTGGCTGAATCATGGGAAATATGGAGAGGGTCTTTCAAAAAGAATATTTTCTGAGAGTGTTTACCGCGAAATGACTTCTCCGCAAACGATCATACAGGTTGGCGGACCGGGCCCGTACAACACGCATTTTTCCGCCTATGGGCTTGGATTTTTCTTAAGCGATCAAAAAGGATACAAGCAGGTAACTCATACAGGCGGGCTGGAAGGCATGGTTACACAGATCACCATGTTTCCTGAATTGAACCTCGGCATCATTGTGCTGACCAACCAACAGGAAGGAGGTGCATTTGCCTCCATCACCAACCAGATAAAGGATGGCTATTTCGGAATTAAAAATACTGACCGGGTCGCCGAATATTCAGCAGGACGAAGACTCCAGTTGGCTTCTGCCACTCACCTAACCGATTCTATCTGGAAAGAAATCGAAACAGCCCAACATTCAGCCTCATCAAAACCCGACTTTAATTTATTTACCGGCACGTACCGTGACGTATGGCTCGGCGACATCATTATCAGCGTGAAAAATGGAAAGCCCCGGTTCGACTCGAAACGTTCTCCCAAGCTCACCGGTGAACTGTTTTATTATAAGGGCAATACTTTCGTCGTTAAATGGAGAGATCGCAGCATGGATGCGGATGCTTTCGTTAGTTTCACCCTGGACGAGGAGGGTAAAGCCTCCGGTATTAAAATGAGAGCCATATCCCCATTGACGGATTTCAGCTATGATTTCCACGACCTGGATTTCAAGCGAGTTAATTAACGTGAATGGTGTCCCGATAGCTATCGCGAGGTCAATAGTGAATGATACCAAATACTGGATACCGGATTCTGGCACATTTGCATCCAGCCATTCACCAATAAAGTTTCTCACATCAACTCCGAAGGCACAATACTTGTCGTTCCAGGTTGAAGACAACCTGGTTCTTGTTAGTTGGTTCTTGTCATTGGTTCTTGGCTAATATCATATTCATAACCCTAAAGAATACAGTTATGAAAAAAATTATCTTTCTTGCCTTTGCCGCCTTTATAATAAATGGTTTTATTTCCCGCGACAACTACAAATCCGGAATATTTGGAAGCATCGAGCCGGCTGACGGTGCTAAAAAAGTGTGGGCATTAAGTGGAAACGATTCTTTTTCCGCCGTGCCGGTGATGGGCAAATTTTCAATTGAAACAAAACCGGGGACCTGGAGAATTTCCGTCGAGGCGGTAGAACCAGGTAAAAATGTAACGGTGGACAATATCCTTGTCCAGGAAAATCAATTCACAGATGCCGGCGTGATCAAGCTTCCGCAATCCAGATGATTTCTTTTTAAAAGCTTTCGTCCCTGGTTTTTTTATGACTTGTTCGGGACCGTGACAAAATCCAAAGGATTCGTTACGATTTTGGGAATGCTCGTAAAAATCAGCCCGTTTATTTATTTTTGGCCAAAAGCTATATAATGAAAAGAATTCTTCTGTCTGTCCTCCTTGTTGCCTTTGCGATTTGTTCCTTTGCTCAAACCGGTAAGGTAAAAAAAACGCCTCCCAAGGCGCCAGCCGTGGCGTGTAAGAATATCTCTGATTCAGTAAGCTATGCCATAGGCATGAGTGTCGCCAGCTTTTATAAAAGCAGGGGAATCAGCACTGTGAATACTGCGATGGTAACCCAGGCTATGAATGATGTATTTGCTGGTAAGCCTTATGCGTTGGATGAGGGAGCGAGCCAGGTGGTATTGAGTAATTACCTGAGTGCTAAGAAATCCGAAAAGGCAAATGCAAACATCGTTGCAGGAGAAAAATTCCTGGCTCAAAACAAAACAAAACAGGGTGTCAAAACCACCGCCAGCGGATTGCAGTATGAAGTCCTGACTGAGGGAAGCGGCGCCAATCCCACAGCCGCCGACCAGGTTACTGTCAACTATAAAGGAACTCTGCTCGATGGGACCGAGTTCGATAACTCTTACAAACGGGGTCAGCCTATTACATTTGGGCTCAACGGAGTCATACCCGGTTGGACCGAAGGACTTCAACTTATGACTCCTGGTTCGAAGTACAGGTTTTGGATTCCGTACAACCTTGGCTATGGAGCCAATGGTTATTCTTCAATACCAGGCGGCGCATTGTTGATATTCGAGGTAGAGCTCATCGAGGTTAAGAAATAGGTGAAAGCTCTTAATATAAATTTTGAGTAGTGTTTAGATATTTGCACCTGGACGGGGAATTAATTACCCTGCTGATCCCTATGTTGTTTTAAGCTGCAGGAAAAACTTCCTTGTCGTAATAAACTTATTAACGGCAAGCAATTTGCCTTAGGAGTTTATCTCACTCATATCGAACTATAACTTGTTTTATTATTAAAAAAAATGTTTATGTCAAACACAACTGCACTGCAAAAAAAGGCAGTAAAAAAAGCCCTGGTTGTTGAAGATGAAGGTGAAATGGGCTTATTACTTAACCTTTTTCTGGATGAGAAGGATTTTGAACTGGATTATGTACAAGATCTTGTGCATGCCGAGGAATACCTGGAGAATGAGCAGCCCGCTGTGGTTATACTTGACAATCGTCTTCCTGACGGGTTCGGTGTTGACTTTATCGGTTTTATAAAGAAAAAATATCCGGCTATTAAAATCATCATGATCTCAGGTTTTCCGTCCGCGGGCGACATTGCAATGGAAAATGGAGCTGATGCTTTTCTGGAGAAACCTTTTACACGCGGGCATCTGTACGAGACGATTAACAGGCTGATGCTATAGTCGTTTACTCCTGCGTACCACGAGCCTTAGCATCTCTCGTTACTAACATCACATTTCGCACCTACGGCGCGAAGGCAACATCATAATATGTTGCCACCGACATACGGTCCCTCTGAGACCATTCAGTATGCTAATGTATCTACACAACGACGTTATCGACTCAAGACTCCGACTCACGACTATCAACTTCTTCTCATCCCAGTCCTTTCAACCATTTCACCAAATCATCCTTTGCCTTTCCAGTCTTTTTCTGCACTCTTCCCCAAAATTCATCATCTTTCCCTTCTTCATACTTCAGATCATCATCAGTCAGTTGTCCATACTGCTTTTTCAATTTTCCTTTCCATTCATTGATCTGGCCTTTAGCTTCCATTTTGTCCATGATTAAAGTTTTTAATAGTTAGAAAATAGACTTCTACATGTAAGAAGTAAAAAAACTGTGCCAGAGACCGAAAGAAGTGCGGAGAAACAGTGCGAAGAGCGATGATTGTTTTCTTCCTCGCTTCCGCTCTCTTTCTCGCTCTGTTCTAAAGAGCTGCAGAGAAAAAGGGGATGAGCGAGTTTCCTATGTTTGTTTTCTCCTTAGCTCTCGCTCTGTTATTATTTCACCGGTATCGTGGGTCTTACTTCTATCTTGCTTGGCAATGTGCGTGGATTCATTTTCAAAAGGTCCAGAACCAGGTCGCCAATATCTTCAGGCTGTATTTTCCAGGCGTCAGCAGCATCGGGAGTATGATTATTAAAATGTGTGGCCACAGAGCCAGGCATGATCGTACTTACTTTAATTCCCTGCTTCCTGAGGTCGAGCATGATCGCTTGTGTAAAGCCAACCAGGCCAAATTTGCTTGCATTGTAAGCAGCACCATTTTCAAGAAAGTTGATTCCGGCCAGGCTGGCAATGGTAATGATATAACCTTTGGATTTTTTTAATTCGGAAAGACTGGCTTTGACGCTATGAAAAACTCCGGTGAGATTAGTGTCGAGGGTTTCCTTCCATTCCTGCTCGCTCAAATTTTCAATATTGGCAAAATGGCCAACCCCTGCATTTGCCACAAGCAGATCAAGCCGGCCAAACCGATCAATGACTGCTTTAATGGCCCTGGTTTCGCTATCCATCGAACTTACATCCGATTCCAGTGCCAGCACTCGTGATCGATCTTTATCCAGGGATTCAGCTGCTTTTTTTGCAGCACTGAGACTCCTGCTTGTTATAGCTACTTTCATTCCATTCTGCAAAAGCGTTTTTGCAATGCCATAGCCGATTCCCTTGCTTCCGCCGGTAATGTATGCGACCTTGTCAGTAAGATTATTCATTGTTTATTTTATTTACAGTAAAAACAACAAATCTTATTTATAAAAGTTTATTGATAAAAATAAGAAGGGAGGGCTCTAAAGAAATATTCATAGGTCTATTAGGCCCCCAGGGCTTTCATCACTTCTTCTTTATAGGAAGCGGAAACTTCGATCTCCGATCCATCCAGCAGGGTGAGATATCCGCCGGCACCCCTGGAGTAAGATTTGATAAAATTCAGGTTAACGATGAATGAACGATGAACCCTGACAAAAGGAGCTTCCAGCACATCGTCAAAATGTTTCAGGAATTTACAGATCAGCTTAAACGAACCGTCCGTTAAATAAACCTCGGTAAAATTGCCTTTCGCCTGCAATTTGGTGATGCTTGCCGTTTTAATCACATCAAATCCCTGCAAAGTGGGTAATATGATCTGTTGTTGCTCGGGCTTCAGTTTGAGATTCTCCAGGAGAATCCGTGTCCTGTTAAATTCTTCGGCCTTAAGAATGGACACCTGTACCTTGTTCACCGCTGTTACCAGCTCCGCGATATCGATAGGCTTCAACAAATAGTAGGCAGCGCTCCGGTTCAATGCTTTCAATGCGTATTCGGCATAAGCGGTCACAAATATTGTTTCAAAACGTTGTTGTCCGCAAGCTTCCAAAATATCAAAAGCATTTCCAAATGGCATCTCAACATCCAGGAACACCAATTCGGGCTGCATCGATTGTATCATCGGCACCGCTTCTTTAATATGCTCGGCCTGGCCAACCAGTTCTACTACCGGGCAATATTTTTTTAGATAGCCTTCCAGTACGTTCCTGGCTATCCGTTCGTCATCAACAATAACAGTTTTGATCTTCATGCTTTGAAATCTTTTAGAACAGGAACTATTATTTTCACCCGTACTCCCCTATCCGGCGCCATTTTGTCCTCAACCTCGCAAATGATGTTTTGATGATATACCTCGTTCAGAATACTTATCCGCTCCATAGTATTTGTAATTCCCCTGCCGGAGTGCTTTTTTTGATTTGCAGTCTTACTGTCTTTGCTGGCCGCGATTCCTATGCCGTTATCCTCGATCACTATTTCGACGCCCGGGCCCGTCCTGGTAAAACTTAATTTTAAAAAGCCTTTGTCGGCGATGTACCGTAACCCATGCCAGATAGCATTTTCCAGGTGAGGCTGAACCAGCATGGTCGGTATATAGAGCCGCTCATCGGCAAAAAGCGGGTCATCAATCTCAATACTGAAGTCGAACTTATCATCGAACCTGCTTTTCTCCAGTTCCAGATAGTTCCGCAGCAAATCGATCTCCTGCGAAAACAAAACAAAATCTTCTTTTGAATTCTCCATTACTCTTCGCATCAGCGTAGAAAATTTAGTCAGGTACCGGTTTGCTTCCAGTTCATTATTATTTGCAATAAACTGGTTGATGCTGTTCAGGCTGTTAAAAATAAAATGAGGATTCATTTCGCGCCGCAATGACTGGAGGGCTATTTTCTTGTTGCGGAGACGGAGTTTTTTAACCATATTCAAAATGATGGCAATAAAAACCACGAGAATGCCAATAAAGGCAATCAGCCAGTAATTGAAATTATTTTTTCTTCTTATCAGGTCATCTTTCAGGTTCTTTTCGGTCTCCAGCTGTCTGACCCTGGTTTCAGTTTCGGCTACTATCCTGTTATCGGCTATCGAACTGTCACGTGCAATGATGGCAGGAAGTTGCTGGAGAAAATTCTTATACAGTTGTAAACTCAAATCCCTTCGCCCTTTGCTTTGAAAAATGCTGTCGAGCCTTTCGATGGACGTCCTGGCCTCTAATGTATGGCCATTCTTCACCGACAGATCATATGACTCATTGAGCAATTGGATCGCGGTTGTATCCTCTTTCTTTTGAATATAAATATCTGCCAGCGAGGTGATCTCTCTTGCCTTTAATTGCGAAGAAGATTGTACATAGCCCTGCCCCAAAAAATCTTTTTTGGTTTCGATCGCTTTTGAAAAGTTCTTATTCTGCAGGTAAACATCAGTGATGATATCATTGAACTTCATCGCCTGTCCGGGATTATTTATTGAGAACTGGTAAGCCTGCTTAAATGCATTGATAGCGCCGGTTGTCTTTTTATACTTCAGGTTCAGTTCACCCATCCGGGAAAAATTTGTAACGATCTCACCGGTGTCCCCTTTTTTTATCCCGAGATCGATATTACTCTGGATAAGGCGTTCCTGGAGCAAGACCGAATCGGGCTTTGAAAGCCGGCTGATATCATTGCCATTAAGAGTATTTAAGGTAATGTCCCCCGTTTTCTGACTATTGTCCCGGGCGGTGTTGTAATTGCCCAACGCCTCCTTATTTTTCTTCAGGTCTTCCTGCACTTTAGCTAAGGCCCTGCTACTTTTAGCGATGCCGGCTGCATCATCCATTTTTTCGAACAGGCTCTTTGCCTTCTGGTAATATGTCTCGGCTTTTCCCATCTCACCATTCTGGTAATAACTTTCTCCCAGGTCAAAATATCCTCCTGCAAGTGTATCGGGGTTATTTTTTTTTATACCTGATTCAATCTTACCTGAAGCCCTTTTTACTTTCCTGCCGATGTTAGCCTGGGCAGTAACCATAGCCGGTATACAGCATAGCAGCGTGATAATTATAAGTTGCCTATGACTGGCGGAGCATTTCACGTCTCTTTCTTTATCCTACAAATTAACATCATTTGCAAAGGATTTCCCTGTTACCTACCAAGTCAAATCCAGGTTTCACCAAGTTGAGTCCATTCAGCCTTCAGGCGATTATAATTTCAGGAAATAAAATAAGTATGAAACAGCTCATATCCCGTCTCCTGGCCTTCGCTATTCCCGGTCTTTGTACTGCTCAATCCTGCGGTAATATCAACTATATGTACCAGGCGCGATATTCCGATAGCAGTATAGAAATTGAAAACCATCAGCACAGACGTTACGACTCACTAATCATTTTTCATCACATAAAAAACCATTTATGATAAAGATCAAAACCTGTCTCGCCCTGTTTGCAATCCTGATCGTTTTTCAGGCAGGCGCACAATTAAACTCGACGAACCTGTATGTCCCCATCAATGATTCCACTGCAAAAGTGAAAAAGGGATTTTCAAGCGAACACAAACAGATCCGGCTTTATTATATCAAAGCAAAACCCTCGCTGTCCAGGGAATTCAGGAACATGGGAAATTACACAACGCTCGAGTCAGCGATCAAGCAAAAAAAAATAAAGGTGACTGAGATGGGAGAAGGAGGTTCGGTCAATGAACTCCGTTTTGGTAATTTTTCAAAAGATACGATCCTGGTAAGCATGGGCGACGTGGTCAAAGGTGGCCAACAGGACAGGGTCATTGAAAAAGATACGTTGATCGCTCCTGGCAAAACCATTGTTATTTCGGTGTATTGCGTAGAGCATGGCCGGTGGTCTGCCGGAAACAGTGGTGGTGCATTCAATACCTATCATGGTAACATTGAAAACTCGATTCGGAAAAGTATCGTAAAAGAGAAAAGTCAAAGCGCGGTTTGGAAAAAGGTTGACCAGTACAATCAAGGCAACGGTACAACCAACAGCACGGGCACCTATACTGCTGTAACGCAATCTGCCAACTATAATAGCCAGGTAAACGAATATAAAAATGTATTCATGAAAGAGCTCGCAACCGATTCAACGATCGTCGGTGTCTTAGCAGTCACTGGTGACAGGATCATCGGGTGCGATATCTATGCCACCCCGCAATTGTTCAGAAGCAATGCAGGTAACGTTCTCAATTCTTATATTTCAGAAGCTATATATGAGGGCAAACCTGTGACGATTTCAGACGCAGAAGTAGCAAAGTACCTGAACAACCTTTTAGCCAGTGAAGCCAGGCAGGACAAAGTACTGGAGACAAACGGGCGTACTCTTAAATCGCATGGGAAAAAAATAAAGATCACTGCATTTGATAAGTAACCATTAGCCTTATATCACATGAGAAAAAAGGGTAGTAGGTCAGTATGGATACTTAGGGTCTTAACCACGAAGACAGTAAGACACAAAGATTCACGAAGATTGCTTTATGGGTGCTTTTGAGCCTTTGTGGTTCACGCTTTAAAAAAGGGTTATCTAAATTCAAATTGATCCATTACCAGAAAAAGGATCGCTGCGGCGGTCCTTTTTATTTCTGTACTTTAGCCAATGGACCGGAGATTATTATTCGTGCCATTTTTCAACAAAAATCTTCTAAAGCTGATCTTACAATCATGAATTCCGCAGAATTAAAAAGTCTACAGGCGCCTCTCAAAGAAAAATACAAAACAGAGCCGGCTTCCGCGATCATAACATTAAAAGCGGAAGGCAAGATCGGCGATGGCATATCCTGTAAAGTGGAAACGGGCAAGGCGCTGGTCGTAGCAGGCCTCCACCCTGCGACCGGGGGAACCGGAATGCTTGCCTGTTCCGGCGATATGCTCCTGGAAGCACTGGCGGCGTGTGCGGGTGTAACAATAAAAGCAGTGGCTACCGCTATCGGTGTTGAGATAAAAGAAGGAACTGTGAAAGCTGAGGGAGACCTGGACTTCAGGGGAACTCTCGGGGTATCGAAGGATTCACCGGTGGGATTTAAAACAATTCGCCTGGAGTTTGATCTTGCTTCCAACGCTACAGCAGAACAAATGGAGAGCCTTAAAAAACTGACGGAAAGATATTGCGTGGTCTATCAAACCCTGGTGAAGGGAGTTAGCGTCGAAACCATGTTTCATAATTCATAATGATACAATGCTGTAAAGCATTAAACCTGCCGCTAAGCAGGTTTAATTATTGCTCCCTAATACCGCCCACTACTATTTTGCTGTCTCTGGGCTTATCACCGAAGAAATTTCCGTGATCTTGTTAGCAGGAAAACCGCCTTTCCTGGCATGTTCTCTTATCAATTCTTCATTCTCTGCCTTGTACACGCAGAATATTTTATTTCCCGTAACATAGCTCTGTATCCATTGGATCTTCGGGCCCATTTCCTTCAGGACATTGCAGGAAGTCTGCGAGATGGATTTTAATTGTGCCGGAGTCAATTTGCCTGCATCCGGAATTTCTCTTTCGATCAGGTAGGTTTTCATCGTCGTCTGGTTTGTGGTTGTTGAATTACTGGTTGAGTTTGTTTTTTGTGCCATAATACTTGTGCCGGCGAATAACAGGAAAGCAATAAGTAAGTTGCAGCGATTGGTAAGGGTTCTCATACATTTATTTTTTAAAAGTTAGAAGATGAGTTAAAGATAATATCAGCTATCGCCGTAAGCATGTAACAAATCATCCAATAAATGGTAATGGATATGGAACAAATCGTTCAATAAATGGTAAAATTCATTCAGCGTTTTTTGCCACGGATACTGTCGGAGACTTTGCGAACCTTGCGGTTCTTCGCCCCCTTGCGATACAAGAACTATCGCAAAAAAGGGCACAAGGGCTACGTAAAGAGCGCCAAGACACTTTATAGGAATTCATTTTGTCGCCACGGATATATTATTCGTTTGTCGCAGCAAAATCCGTGAATCCGTGGCATGCTTTCCTTGTGAAAAGCGATCAACAATCAATGCAACAGATCAAGGTAGGCCATGGGAAGCAGGCCGTATTTCTTTTTGAAGCATTTGGTAAAGTAGGAAGGGCTTGTAAAACCAGATTCAAAAGTTATCTGGGAAATGGAGTAGCGTTGTTTCTTCATCAGCTCTTTTGCTTTTTCAAGCCTGAATTCCTTTAAAAGGATGTTCGGCGATAAACCCGTAAGAGAAATGGTCTTCCTGTAAAGTTGGGATTTGCTCATAGCCATGGCCTGGCAATAATCAGTAATGTCAAAATCAGGGTCCTGCCAGTTTTCTTCCAGTTTATTAAAAAGCAGGTCTACCAATATCTCATCTTGCGGCGCCAGAGCCAGGAATGTCTTTTCTTTATTTTGAAAATGATCTTTCGATACAAGATCTTTTACAGGAGAAGCGATCGCGATTTGTTTATCGGTGGCCAGTGTACACAGGTAATTCGCGAATTGAATAGTATCCCCAAATAGCTTATTGCTTTTTTCAACGGGTTCCCCGGCGTTAATGGCAATCTTTAAACCGATAGGTTCTACCTCTTCTATATCTTTCCGTATACCGAGGGCACAGGTGACAGCCCTGGACGCCGATGAAAAAGAAATAACAAACCCCGTTCCTCCATATTCTGCTTCTCTTCCGCCGTTGGCTGCAAGATTTCTTCTTACGATTATATTATAGCGGTTCAGCAGTTCTGTAGCTTTTTCCCGGCCCAACACATTTTGCAATAAAATAGGGTCAGTGATCGCGGTTACCAACAGCACGCGGTAAGAAGGATCACTAAAGACCTTTAATCCATCTTCGGATAATTTCGCCTCTTCCGGATCGTATATCCTTCCCAGGAACGATTCCACGACGTTGCTGCTTACCTCTATCACTTTGTTCGGGACCAGGCCATGGGCTTTATTATGCATTTCTTCGACAGCAGCTTTATCCGGGGCCTCGATAAGGCAAAAAATATTTTCCCTTTCTTCATCAATCCAGTAGGTCATGCATTTACAACCATGTTCTTCCTGGTGAAGCAGGTCCTTGCGATGGGCTTCGGCAACATCCTTTGCTTTCACACCTGGGACAATATGTACATCCATGTAAATAGGCATAACCCTGCAAAAATGATTAAAGGATAAATTTATTGAAAATATAGCGGAGTTGCTTCGGCCTTTCCCTCCAGTTCTCTCTCCAGGGGGAGGGAGTGATAGCGACATCCGGTTGCTTCGCTACGCTCGCGGCCACAATGATTGCATCAGTCACTTCGCTCCGCTCGTGATGACGGGCACCCGTCAAGCCATTTCAATTCCTAAACTCCTGGCTCACCATCAGGCCATAGTATCCGGCATCCATTATACCGATGCCGAGGCGGCCAAACTTAGGTTGCAGGATATTTGCGCGATGACCCGGTGAATTCATAAGATTTCTGTGAGCTATCTCCATGGTTTGCGCCAGGGCCAGGTTCTCACCGGCAGACCTGAACTCCACGTGGGCATCTTTCATCCTGTCGAAAGGATCTTTACCGTCCGGGTTGATATGAGCGAAATAACCTCTCCTGAACATGTCCTGTGATTGATTTCTTGCTACCAGGGTCAACTCGGGATCAGGCTGCAGGGGCTGCAGACCTCTTTTTGTTCTTTCCTGGTTTACCAACTCAAGCATTTTTGCTTCAAGGTCGGGCCGCGCTTTCGATTTATCATAGGTGAAAGACAATTTCACCATTTCTGTTCCCGACTCCGGCGATTTGACCGTAAGACTGGTGATGGTCTGCTTGATTGCGTCATCAAACAACGGCGAGAGCTTGCTGCTTGCCCACTCCGATTGCATGGCAAGCCTGGACCCTATTCGGCTATCACGTGCCTCGGCGTTAAGCCGGTCACTCAACGGCATTCCTAATAAAAGTGCGGAAAGCAGGACTGCATAAAGCCAGCCATTCACAAGCCCGGGCAAGATTCCAAGAAACTTGTTAGCCGGGTTCTCGTTAGCCTCGTAGGGAACACGTCGGATGATGTAATTGGCGATAATACCAAGCAATATCCTCGCAGCCAGGGATGTCAGGATAAAAGCGACAGGTAGCTGCCAGGGGCCCATCTTAATGATCTTAGCCATCAGATCAGCGGTATAAGGATAAAAAAGATAACCCATCACGATACTACCCGTCCATGTGATAAGATCAATAAATCCAATGATGAAACCGCGATGCCACCCTACTATCGCTGACAGCAGGATCACAAGGAGAAGGATCAGGTCTACCCAATTCATAAGTCTTGAATTAACAGCCCTTTCCTGTACAAAAAACCCGCCAGACAAAATTACAGGGCGGCGAAACAGAGCGGGAACGGGCGAGAAAACAATCCCCGCGCACGCCGCGCTCCGCACTGTTTCTCGCTCTTTTTCTTTCGTTGCTTCATATCACATTCATTTGCTATGTCAGTTTCTCATGTTTCTTTAATGCCTGGAATAAATCAAAATCAAAAAATGACAAAAACTGGGGTTTTTTCTTATAAAATGTCGCGGCATCAGATTAATTTTCGCACATAAAACCTTAAACAAGTGAAAAAATTTCTCCTCTTCCTCCTCGCCCTGGCCTCTTACCACGCATTCGGACAAAATTCTTACGAGCAAGCCTGGGCAAGATTAAATGAAAATAAATGGGATGAAGCATCCAATCTGCTTCTTGCAGCGCAGAAAGACCCAGCATCTGCCAAGGACGCCTATATAACCCGGCTCTATCTCGATGCATATAAAGGAAAAGACAAAGAAGTAAAAGATTTTTACAAAACCATTTATTCCCCAGCCACTGATAACCCTTATCCCTATATCTATGCGCTGTGGTTCAACCCGGCTGTTGCAGGTGATTATGGCAAAAAAACATCGGACCATCAACTCGACCTGCTCAACCAGTTGCTCAGCGACCCCAAAGCTCCCGGCACATTGGTTGCTGCTGCCAACTACCAGATGGGTATGCATTACCTGTATTCAAATGATTTTGATAAAGCGGACCGCTACTATTCCAATGTCGGCAATATCCGTAACTGGCAATACACTGGCCCCTTTGAAAATTTATCGAAAAGCGGCTATTATAAGAATTATGGGCCTTACGATCAGCCGGGACCCGATGCCGTATTCAAATCTGTCACCAATGCAGACGTGAAATGGTTTGTACCTTCTTCAGAGATCAGGGATGGCTGGACGCCGGTCGCCTACCAGATCAATAAACACACAGCCGTTTCGTATGCGCAGAATTTCGTTAGCTCTCCCTCCGACCAGGATGTGTATTGCTGTGTGGGAGCCGGTGGGTCTATCAAAGTTTGGATTAATGATGAATTGGTGATCTCTGAATCCGAAGAAAGAGTCACCGAGCTGGATACTTATATTACAAAATGTCATTTAAAGAAAGGTGTTAACCGGGTATTGATCCAGATGGGTTACACCGATAATTCCTACGCCAATTTCTGCGTTCGCTTCACAGACGAAAAATTGCGTGCTATCCCGGATATCACAGGTTCGGCCAGTTTCACTTCTTATCCCAAGGTA
>Ga0066652_100000083_pt1 | contig 57592 bp, 50 predicted proteins | sample GraSoiAngelo_101_FD_71413 | JGI IMG/M metagenome (GOLD analysis project Ga0066652, IMG submission 71413) | Grasslands soil microbial communities from the Angelo Coastal Reserve, California, USA - 14_0903_02_30cm | ecosystem: Environmental > Terrestrial > Soil > Grasslands | place: USA... | reverse complement strand
TGACAGATGTTTACTTGCATTGAATGGCGTTTATGATGCCGCACAAAGCGGTCCTTATGCCGGTGGTACAGAGAGAAGGGGCTACCCGTTCGGCTCAGCAAACATTGAACAGGGTGATTGCCGCGGTGAGGATGTCATAAATATCGCCGCATTTTATCAGATCACTTACCAGGCAACTTACAATGGTACGAGCGCTAATTGCGTCGCACTGTGGGATAATACCTACGGCATGATCAATAAAATAAATATTTCGATTGATGGGTTTAAGGGAGCAGGCACAAGTGGTATATTAACTGCTGCAGTAGCTACCCAATATGAAGCTGAATGTCGCTTCCTGCGCGCAATGGGTCACCACGAATTGGTGATACATTGGTGCCGTCCTTACCTGGATGGCAACGGCGATAAGCCAGGAGTCCCTTACAGGGATTTTGCAGTGAACGGCACTGGACCCGTTGATCAACTGCGCTCCATACCCCGGGGCACGGTAGCTCAGGACTATCAAAAGATCCTCGCTGATCTTGATTTTGCCGAGGCCAATCTTCCTGCTTTGCAAACCGGCACCGGCGTGTCTACATATAGAGCAACAAAAGCTGCAGCGATCGCTTTAAAGATGAGAGTAAAAATGCACATGGGTGATTGGAATGGTGTGATCGCTGAAGGCAATAAACTAGTTCCTGCTGCAGGCCCATTCGTTAGTCCAATTGGTGGCTGGACATTGACGCCGACGCCAGATGGAGCATTTAGTGCGTCTTTCGGAGTGAACATTTCCAAGGAAAATGTTTTTTCTATTAAAAACGATCCTCTCGATGCCCCAAGCGTTAACGGCTCGCTCCCCGGACAATTTGGCTCAGCCACTCTTCTAGGCAGAGGCCTGGTAGCTGTATCTCCGATCATCTGGAACAACACTAACTGGAAATGTGATGATAAAAGACGCACATTATTGTACGTTTCAGGTGGAAATGCTAATGCCTCTCAAAGCTATTTTACCACCAAATATCATGACTATGTAACGCGGGGAGATTATGCGCCTCAAATCAGGTATGCAGAAATCCTTTTGACTCTCGCAGAAGCAGAAGCAAGAAATGCGTCAGGCGTTTCCCAGAGGGCAATTGATTTATTAAATGCCGTAAGAAACAGGGCTCTTGCCGACCCGGCTACCCAACAATACACCGCTGCCAGCTTCGCTGACAAAGTTGCCTTGGTAAAAGCGATTTTGTGGGAAAGAAGAATAGAATTCCTGTTTGAAGGCAAACGCTGGGGCGATATTTCAAGATTAGCCAACGACGCCAATTATACAACCGGCGGTATCCCCGCCAAAGCCGTAAACGGTGCAGCTGGTTTAGCAATCTATGCATGCGGCACAGCGTACACACCGGGCCAGGCAGCCATTCCCTATGCAGATTTCCGTTTCTTATGGCCAATTCCCACGGATGAGGTCACTCAGAACCCGATTATTGTACAAAACCCGGGATATTAAGATCATTCCGTTCGATATCAAAAAACCGCTTCCTTGGGAGCGGTTTTTTCTTTCTTTACAGGGGCTTTATTTTTTTCTGAGACGTTGTTTTCATTAAATTCGTGCAGCAGCGAAACTGGCTCAGTTGTCATTAATATGGTTTAGCTCAATGTTTATCAGGTTTTAGCCGAAAAAATTAAGGTTCCGATTATTTTTAGCTGCGCCAACCCAGCATTTCATTTTAACGATTGAACTGTAAAAATTAATGCCCCGGGGCAGTGTGCGCCGTTCCCTATATCTCGTGAAAACCGATTCAGCCTCGTGTCCCAGCCTGTGACGTACCCCAACCCTTGAGATAAGATTCACTTTTTTTAATACACCAAAAAACCAAATGCAAATGAGAAAATTGCTACTCGCACTCACAGCTATCCTGCTATTCGCAGGTCAGTCGTTTGCGCAAAAAACAGTTACCGGCAGGGTGACTGATGATAGAGGGATGCCAATCCCTAATGCATCAGTCGTGGTAAAGAATACCAACACCGGCACTACTACTAAACAGGATGGAACCTATTCCATCTCAGTCCCGTCCACTGCCAGGGAACTGGTCTTTACTGCGGTCGATATGTCGCCGGAAGAAGTCGCGATCGGTTCAAAAAGCGTGGTCAATGCCATCTTAAGAACTTTGGATAAAGTAATATCCGAGGTTGTGGTCACGGGTTATACCCGCGAAAAGAAAAGAGAGTTTTCCGGAGCAGCAACTGTGTTAGGTAATAAAGTCGTGGATGCAGTTCCAGTGCCCGCACTTGACCAAATGCTGCAGGGCCGCGTTGCTGGTCTTACTGCTAACTCAGGTAATGGACAGCCTGGCGCCAGTGCCAACGTCCATATCAGGGGTATTTCCTCGATAGCCGCATCCGGTACTCAACCTTTATATGTTGTAGACGGCGTGCCGCTCAACCCCAATGATCTTGCTACACTCAACCCAAATGATTTCGAATCGATCACCGTTCTTAAAGATGCAGGTGCTGCGGCCTTGTATGGTTCACGTGGAAGTCTTGGTGTGATCGTCATAACCACTAAGAGAGGTAAAGCTGGCGTTACAAATTTCCAGTTCCGCTCCCAGGTGGGTTTTACTCAACGTCCCCAACCTTCACAATTCAACCAGATGAATTCAGCACAGATGCTGAAATATGAAGAGTTCGTAGGCGGATTTGCTCCCGGTCTTGTAGCTCCGGGTTGGAGTTATTCAGCCAATAACCCGGCCAATGCAGGCTTGCCTGCTACATCACCGGCAGGTACTCCCTATGCGCCTTCAAAGGCACGATATGCTTTCCTGTTAGATAGCCTGGGCAGCATCAATACTGACTACTATGATGTCCTTTTCAAAACAGGTATCACTCAAACTCATGAAATGAATATGAGTGGTGGTAATGCGCAGACGAGATATTATTTCTCGTTAAACTATTTCAACCAGGAAGGAACAGACCGTAAATCACAACTGAAAAGATATACTGCCCGTTTCAATATTGATAATACTGTCGGTAAACTGAGCCTGCAATTCAGTAGCGGTGTTGGCTATGGAGTCACCGATTACAATGAAGGCGCTTTCTACGCAGGCAACGGTACAGCCAATCCTTTTGCCATGGTATGGAGAGCGAAGCCTTATGAAAATCCTTACCGTGCAGACGGAAGCGTGATCTTTGGCGCTTCTACTTCAACGGTACCGAAGGCTATTGGCAACCTGATTGAAAGGTCAGACAACTCTACATGGATTGACAAACAAATAAAGGTTAACTCTGGTCTTACCCTGGCTTTTAAACTTCTCCCTTCACTTACACTTAAAAACACTACTGGTGTTGACGGATCGATCAGCTATGGAGAAGGTTCCATTAATCCCAACTCTTATGTTGGTTCTTTGCAGAGCTACCAGTCAGGCTACCTGAATGAATCAGAATCAAACAGGATGCAATTAATAAACACAAGTGCCGCTATTTTCAGCCAGCGCTTTGCGGCCAGGCATTTTGTAGAAGTGGGAGCATTTTTCGAAGCAGTAAGACAATGGAGCAGGGGCTACGGCTTTACGCTCTATAATCTTGATCCCAGGTTAATGCAAACAGGCCAGGGTGCAGGAACACTTACTACCGGTGGCGCTGCAACCATTGCACAAAACGGAAGCACCGCTAAATCCGGTTACGGTATCCGCTCTTATTTTGCAAACGCCAGGTATGTTTTCGATAATAAGTATACTGTCTCAGGAGTTATTCGTCGCGATGGTACATCAAGGATCCTTAAGAATGAGAATAAAGAAATCACAACATGGTCTGCAGGTCTGACTTGGGATGTAATGAAAGAAAATTTCATGGAAAGACAACACATTTTAACCGACCTGAGATTAAGAGGTACGTATGGAAAAGTACCGAACATCAATAGTATCCCGGGCGGTTCTTATGGGATCGGAAGTAATTTTTACAGTATTCCTTCTTATCTCGGCGCTCAAGAACCTGCGTTCAGTACAACCAGCTATGCCGGTTCATCGATCACAGGTATTGCTCCGGGGCTGTCTAATCCTAACCTAAGAATGGAAACTGTGTCAAAGGCGAACATCGGTATTGATCTGGGCTTCCTGAAAAACAGGGTAAGGCTTACAGCTGATTTTTACAAGAGCCTGACGAAAGATCTTTTTGTTAACCAGATCCAGGTAGCTACTTCAGGTTTTTACAATACAGGGCTTGCTGTAAATGCCGGCACGATGTCAAACAAAGGCGTGGAAATCGATCTCGGCGTAGATATTATAAAGAACAGGAACGTGGACGTTACATTCAGGTGGAACCACTCGTATAATGTCAACAAGATCGAAGATCTCGGAAAGGTTACCGAATATCCCCAGGGTACAGGTATCATCAAAAAAGGTCTTCCCTATGGTACCCACTATTCTTACTGGTACCTGGGTGCTGAACCCGCCACTGGAAAACCTCAGTACAAAAAACCTGACGGTACGATTACTACTAATATCAATGAAGCAGGACAGTTCTATGAATTTGGCTCCTGGTTCCCGAAACACGAGGGTGGATTTTCTCTGGATGTACGCTATCAGCGTTTTTCCGCCAGCGCCTTCTTCTCCTACCAGTTCGATGTAAGGAGATATAACAATATTCAAAACTGGGTAACCCAGGGTGATGCGACTTATACAGGTGCTGTAACACAAAGTCAAATATTACTGACTGACCAATGGAGAAAACCGGGCGATGTTAAAACGATCCAGTCACCGGCTTACAGCAGGCAGTTTACTTCTTATGATATCACCGATGCCAAGTTCCTTCGTTTCAGGAATTTGATGCTGGCTTATGAAATACCCGAGTTACATATCGGGACACTTAAACTGGTAAAATCAGCAAGGTTCTATGTACAGGGACAAAACCTGGTCATCTGGAGTCCCTGGAGCGGTTTGGATCCTGAAGACGACAACAATATCAGCCTGGCCGAATTCCCCAATCCCAAGGCTGTTGTAGTCGGTATTGATATTAATTTTTAATGAACCCTAACTTAAGTACAATGAAACGTAAAAAAATAATTATAGTCGCGATACTATCAGCCTCTGTTGCCCTGTCATCGTGCAAGAAATTGCTTACGGTGCCGGAAACAGACCTTATCGCAGGTGAAACGGCATTGAGTACCGTGACTTTTGCTGAGCAGGCAGTCATCGGTATATATGCTGCTATGAACGTGGAGATGAATATTCTTCTCAACTCTACGTTTGCTGATGAAGTTGCAAAATCCGAATTCTATAACGCCGTGACCACTCATGAATGGCAGTATGGCCCGGCTGACGTAGGATTGAGAGATAATTTTACCGGCATCGCTATCCATTATAGGATAGTGAACAGAGCAAACGTACTACTGGCTGCTCTGCCCAGCTCTGATTCTACCAAGGTTGGAGATGAGGCAAAAAGAATTCGTCTCAAAGGCGAAGCGCTTTTCCTCCGGGCATATGCGCATTTCGAAGCATTCCGTTACTATTGTAACAACTATGATCCTACCGGCCTCGGTATGCCTTACATGGAGGTTTCATCGCTCGACCCTACTCCGCGTATAAAGATGGACGTATTCTTCCAGAAGCTGAATGCGGATCTTGTTGCCGCAAAAGCCCTCGTGCCTAATAATTTCAATGATCTGGACAGGGTAAATCGTGCGATGGTATCCGGTTTGCAGGCTAGAGTAGCTCTTTACATGAAAGACTGGGTTGCCGCTGAGACCTATGCTACTGAATATATCAATGCGGTTCCTTTGGCAACAATGGCGGAATTTCCAGGCATATGGACTGACGCTAACTCTGCCGAGCAGGCTTTCCGTTTAAAAAGAACGGCCACCATCGGCGGACGTATCGGCTCTTTATTCCGTGGTACATCATCTTCAGCTACTGGTGGAGGTATAGGTCTTGTTACCTGGAAACCTTCTGAAAAACTATGGAGCAGCTATGACCAGGTCAATGATATTCGTTTTGCAGCTTATCTCAAAAACGAACCAATCCTGGCTGGTGCTGGTCGGCCTTCGAGGTTGATCCAGAAGTATGCGGGTACAGGGTATGCTACACCCAACGAGAATGTTGCATGGGGTAAAGTATTCAGAACAGGTGAAGCTTACCTGATCCGTGCAGAAGCAAGAGCAGAACAAAATAAATATACTGGCGCCAACAGCGCAGAAAGCGATGTCAACGCACTTCGTGCAGCCAGGATCATCGGCTATGTGCCCGTAGTATTCACTTCAAAGCAGGATGCGATAGACAATATCATGCTTGAAAGATTTAAAGAGTTGGCTTTTGAAGGTCATCGCTTCTTTGATTTGAAAAGAAGAAGTTTGCCGGTTACCCGCCTGGCTGCTGATGCGCCAAGTGCAGCAGGCACTACATTGCCAGCAGGTAATTTCAGATTTGTACTCCCGATCCCACTGCCGGAAATAACAACCAATCCGGCTATGGTTCAAAACCCGGGTTATAACTAAACTGAGATTCAGAAACGTTTGTAAAAAAACCGTCGTGGAGACCACGGCGGTTTTTTTATTGAGAAGCTACCTATATCAATTTCGAATTTCGTTTTTTTATATTCGAATTTCTTTGTCCCGCCAAGTGGCGGGATTGCTATTTGGTTCTTGGATGTTTTCTCACTTCAGCACCTCGCTTAACTTAGCTTCCAATCCCCGTCCCCTCAACCGTTCTGCGATCACCTTGCCTTCAGGATCGACCAAAATATTGTAAGGAATCCCCACCACTCCAAAATCATAAATACCTACTACGACACTTTCCCATCCTTTGAGATCGCTTACATGAGTCCATGTAAGATGATCTTTCATTACAGCATTGAGCCATTTATCCTTGTCGCCGGGATTGTCAAGTGAAACTCCAAGGATCGCAAAATTTTTATCCTTGAATTTGTTATAGGCCTGTACAACATTTGGGTTTTCTTCGCGACAGGGCCTGCACCAACTCGCCCAAAAATCCACCAGCACATACTTACCCCTGAACGAACTTAGTTTTATTTGCTTCCCCGAAGGATCGGGCAGGGAAAAGTCAGGCGCTTCCTTGCCTACCCATTTCGACTCCATGGATTTTTTCATGGATGCCATCTTTTGATCGATCTCGCTCTTTACCGCCTTCAGGCGTTCATGTGCGGGGAAACGGCCGACCGCTTCTGTCATCAGTTGATCCACCTGCTCGATATCCATGGGCGCCAGGCCAAACCCGGGCTCATTGGCGGTGGATTGATAATAACCCAGTTCAAAAAGAAACAAAGCGGGATTATTTGCTTTCTTTATAGCATTCAGTGAAAAATCCAGGATCTGGTCGGCTACCTGCCTCCTTTCAGCGAGCAGCTGCGAAATAGCACTGTCAGCCGGATTTATTTTGTTAAGACTATCTGCTTTTTGCATAATGACGTAAATCTTCTGCAGGTCACCATTGAATTTATACATGAAATCTTTCATCTCCTGGCTGACAGGTGAACCCTTAACGTCATATTTCTCGGCTACCTCGTTATACTCTTTATTCAGTTCTACATTAAGCGTCATTTTGGGCACATCATTGATCACTGCTGCCAATGGAAATTTATTTTGGTCCAGGCGAAGATTATATACCATGGATTCCTTTGAGTCTGCAGCCAACTTGTAGTTCCCGTTTTTTGCTAATGCCGATGAATCGACGATTGTTCCTGAAGTACCTCCTGCAGGAACCGCTTCGAGATAAACTGTTTTTGCCCTGCCATTTGTTATAGTACCACTTATTTCAAATGTCTTTTTGGAGTCTTCGTTCTTGCAGGCGACGAAAATAATCGCAACTACCACGTATAACCAACCCCGCATTGTTAACGGTTTCATCATTTGTCGTTTATTTTTATAAAATCTTTTATGAACTTAATTTTTTCAACAGTATTTCATTCGTGACTTTCGGATCGGCTTTTCCCTTCGTCTGTTTCATTACCTCTCCTACAAACAGTGACAGCAATCCTTTCTTTCCCTTTTTATATTCGGACACTTTATCTGCGTATTTTTCCAACACCCTGTTGATGACAGGTTCGATCGACGATACATCGGACTGTTGAGTAAGGTTTTGCTCGGCGGCTGCCTGGCCCGGGTTAGCATTGGGGTGTTCCAGCAAGAAAGAAAACAATTTCGTGGAAGCCGTTGAAAAACTCAGCTTATTCTCATCGATCAGTTTTATTAAACCAGCCACCTGTACCGCTGCTAAAGGAAAATCATATATCTCTTTATTGTTTTCATTGAGCCAGGATTTGACGGGACCTGTTAGCCAATTGGCAGCCCCTTTGTAATTGTTCGTGTGATGAATAATCATTTCGAAATAATCGGAGAACGCCCGGTCTTCAGTCAACACCCTCGCATCATACTCAGGAAGCAAATACTGGCTGGTGTATTTTTTTATTCGTTCTTCCTGCAAAGCCGGTATCGTTTTTTGCACCGCGTCAATGAATTCGTCTTTGAGCTGAAAGGGAGTAAGATCGGGATCTGCAAAATACCGGTAATCATCAGCATCTTCTTTATCTCTTGTCGCGAACGTGGTACCATTGGTGGCGTCAAAACTTCTTGTCTGCTGAATAACCTGCTCTCCTTTTTCCAGCAGATCAACGAGCCGCCTGGATTCGAATTCGATAGCTCTTTTTACATTCCGGACCGAATTGAGGTTTTTTATTTCCACTTTTGTCCCAAGCTTTGTTTCACCTTTTTTGCGTACTGACACATTTGCATCACAACGGAGGCTTCCCTCTTCCATATTGCCATCACATATTTCAAGGTAACGGACCAGTTTCCTGATTTCGTTTACATACGCAAAAGCTTCCTCGGCAGTTCTGATGTCCGGTTCGGTAACTATCTCTATCAGTGGCGTGCCTGCCCTGTTATAATCAATACAGGTATTTTGTGGGTCTGCATCATGAATGCTTCTGCCGGCGTCCTCCTCCAGGTGGATCCTGTTTAGTCTTATCCTTTTATTTTCTTCACCGGCCCGGATCTGGATGTATCCGCCCTTGCAGATAGGAGTAGTATGTTGAGAGATTTGATAACCCTTCGGCAGGTCAGGATAAAAGTAATTTTTGCGGGCAAAATAGTTACGCTTTTCAATTTCGCAACCACAGGCAAGTCCCATCTTAACTGCGTATTCAATTGCTTTGCTGTTCATTTTTGGCAGGGTACCCGGATGTGCAAGGGTGACCGCGCTTACATGTGTATTTGGTTCAGCACCGAAAGCCGTACTATCGCCACAAAACAGTTTACTTTTTGTAAGCAAACGGGCATGCACTTCTAGTCCCACCACTATTTCATATGCATTGGAGTCAATCATGATTCAAGCTGGCAAAAATAGTTCATTTTACCCGCTCGGGTCATCTATAAAAAAACTGTCTCCTTCGATAGCGCTGCCTACCGGACAGGCAGGTATGGGATTTGAATTTGCGCAAGAAGAGCACAGAGAAGAAAATCCGTGGCTCTCTGTGGCCATTCTGGTTTTTTAAAGAGAGACAACTACAAAAAAAAGAACCCCACATTGCTGCGGGGTTACACTACATGCACACGAGATATATGTATTAAAGATCTGCGGTTTTAAGTTTCCGCGGTATTTTCACTTCGATATTCTGGGTCTTACCACTCCGCGTTAATTTAACCATAACAGAAACCTTGTCCTTACTTTCTTTTATGATCTTCGCTACTTCATCGGCGCTATTGACAGCTTTTCCTTCGACTTCAGTGATGATATCATCTTCCTTGAGGCCTGCTTTTTCGGCATTGCTTTCATCATCCACTGCTATTACTTTTACTCCTTTGCCGTCATCGGTATCCTGCACAGATAAACCGAGTTTCGGGCTGCCGCCTGACAATTTGTAACGGAAACCTCTGGCGTCGCTACGTGGCATTGACATCTTGGGAGCAAAATCATAGTTCATGTTTCCCAGGTCAAAGTTCATATCGGGAGTCGCTGCAAACACGTTTACTCCTTTCCATTTGCCTAATTCAGCGGTAGTTTTTTGTTCTTTATCATCCCTGAGATAAGTGATGTTTATTTTTTCACCGGGCTTGTGGGACCTGATCACTTTAGTCAGGTCATCAGGTGATTCTATTTTCTTATCGTCCACCTTTGTTATTACATCTCCTACTTTCAAACCAGCTTTGGCAGCGCCGCTTTCCTTTGAAGTGATCTCCTGGATTTCTACGCCCTTGTCTGCACTTTCAGTAGTGACCCCCAGCATGGCACGGTTCTGATTAATAGAATCAGACTGGAAAACCTTCCAGGCATCTGAGCCTGTCCCGCCGAATGCATTCATTCCTGTATATCCGTGTCCATCGCTATACATAAATACATCCCCATTGCCTTTGCGACGTACCGTCACATCGCCGCCTTTGTATTCATCAACAGGTTTACCGTTAACCGTTACCTTATCTCCATTCACTTCTACTATTACTTTTTCGTTTTTACCGACACGGTTGATGATCACCTGGCGAATCTCATTTTTTTCTTTTTCTTCTTTATCTTTCTCTTTGTCCTTATCTTCCTTCTGAGCGAATAATGCGACCGGCAACATCAGCGCCGTCCCCAGCACAATGAGCAATGGCTTGCTAAAAAAATGTTTCATACAGTGTTATTTTAGATTATCTACGTTGAATTTCGTATTTCAAATATAGTGACATTTTTTTAATTACGAAATCTTTCGGAAATGTTAAATCCGAACAAAGGGTAAAAGGCGTTTTCAAATGATAGACGGGCTGTGAGATAAGGTTTAGCGGTTGAAAGGTTTAAGGGTTGAAAGGTTGTTTGAAAACCTGAATCCTGCTTTGCCTGGTTTTTAAACCGATTGCCTGAAACGATAACCCAGATCAATTTCATTGTGCCCAAAACGATACTTTAAGCCACTCCAACCGATAAATTCCAAATTGGTTTTTAAATGTACGGCCCATCTGCCAAGATTATACAGCGTATATTGGGGCAGGATAATTTTTTCTAAAACTTCCATAGCCTGGTCAATGCTATTTAAATGGTCATGAGTATAGCGGGTAATATTATCATCGTTATTGAGTTCATAGATTAACCGGGCGTCATCAATAGTAAATGTCCGTAACAACAACCTTCCTGTTTCAATAACAACATTCATATTAACAACAAATTGTTATTGATAGTAGTTTTACTAAGCCTTTGGGCATTGCCAATAGAAAATAAATGTGGATTTTTGAGAAACAAGCAACTGCTACTTCCCCTGCTCATGGTTAATACCCTGGCCATAATCTCTATTTGTGTTTGCGTAATCGCAATCGCTATTTCCGTCTGGTTCTTTATCGAAACAAAAGGACTTCGCTGGCCGCATAAAAAAGACAAAAAGAAAAGCAGTTCCCATAAAGGCTATTATTAAAGCAGCGATTTCACTTTTCCTATCACCTCTTTAAGATTGCCTGCATCCTGTCCCCCGGCAGTTGCCAGCGTTTTTTGTCCCCCTCCACCGCCTTTGATCAGCGGAGCAACATGTTCCTTGATGATCTTACCTGCATCCAGGTTCCTTGCAGCCGCAACAGTTTCGGAGATACCTACTGCCACAAAGGGTTTACCGCCGATATTGGCACACAACACGACGAGGTGATCACGCAAATGATTTTTCAGATCAAAGCAAAGCTTCTTTAAAGCATCGGCACTGCTTACTTCTACGATATCGCCTATAAAATTTACGCTGTTGATGATCTCATCCTTTTGCAACAACTCATTACGCACAGCTACCAATTGACGTGCTTCCAGGTGTTCGATATGTTTTGAAAGCTGCGCATTTTCTTCCTGGAGACTGTTTATACTTTTTAAAACATCTTTCGGGTTCTTTAATGTTCCCCGGACCTGCCGAAGCAGGATGGATTGACTGTTGACATATTCTTCGGCCATTTTACCGGATACAGCTTCAATGCGACGGACACCAGCAGCGATTGCCGATTCACCCGTTATCCTGAAAAATCCCAGTTGACCTGTAGTACCTGCATGCGTACCCCCACACAGCTCAACCGAATAGCCTGGATCAATGATGACTACTCTTACCACATCACCGTATTTCTCACCAAATAAAGCCATCGCTCCCAGTTTCAACGCCTCATCTTTTGGCATTTGTTTAATGACTACCGGGATATTCTCTCTTATTTTTTCATTCACCAGCGCTTCAATAGCTGCTATTTCCTCATCAGTGACCTTGGCAAAATGAGAGAAGTCGAAGCGAAGATGCTCATCATTGACCAGTGAACCTTTTTGAGCAACATGGGTACCCAACACTTTTCGTAAGGCTGCGTGAAGAAGATGTGTAGCGGAATGATGCGCTACGATGTTCTTTCTTCTTTCAACATCTACCTTAGCCATGATCTCGCCGGAAAGATCGGCCGGGATCGTATCTGTAAAATGAACGATGAGGTTATTTTCTTTTTTAGTGTCATTCACTGGCAACTCTTCTCCATCAACTACCAGGATACCTGTGTCTCCTACCTGGCCACCACTTTCAGCATAAAAAGGAGTATTGTCCAATACGAGTTGATAAGACTCTTTTCCTTTGGCTTTAATTCTCCGGTATTTTAAAACATGCGACTGCGACTCCATTGAATCATAGCCGGTGAATTTGTTGCTGCCTTCCCTGAGTGTGATCCAATCTTCAGTATCAACGGCAGTAGCCGCGCGGGACCGGGATTTTTGTTTCTGCATCTCCTCCTCAAAACCTTTTTCATCGACCCTAAGCTTATTCTCTTCCGCGATCAACCTTGTGAGGTCAATCGGGAAACCGTAAGTGTCCAACAATTCAAAAGCATCACTGCCGCTGATGATCCCGGAATTCTTAATGGAAGAAGAACCGATGATCTCGTCTATTCTTTTCAAGCCTTTGTCCAGCGTTCTCAAAAAAGCGTCTTCCTCTTCCTTTACTACTTTACTTACAAAATCAACCTGTTTGTACAATTCAGGAAATACATTTTCAAATTGACTGCCGAGCAGCGGGACCAGGCGATTCAGCAGTGGTTGTTTATAATCCAGGTAAGAATAGTAGTAGCGAACCGCCCGGCGAAGGATCCTCCTGATCACATAGCCGGCGCCTGTATTGGAAGGAAGCTGACCATCGGCAATTGTAAAACCGATAGCCCGTACATGATCGGCGATCACCCGGAAAGCAATGGCCTGCCTGCTATCGCCATAATCGTATTTCTTGCCGGTTATCTTTTCGATTTCCCGTATAGTGCCGGCAAAAACGTCGGTATCATAGTTAGAAGTTTTCCCCTGCACTACTTTTGTCAGCCGTTCAAGACCCATCCCCGTATCTACATGTTTAGCCGGTAAAGACTCCAGGCTTCCATCTTTCAGGCGATTGAATTGTATGAATACATTATTCCATATTTCAACCACTTTGCCCGTTTCATCGTTGTTGACGAGTTTATGTCCATCGTTATTGGCTTCCGGCCGGCAATCATAGTGTATTTCGGTACAGGGACCACAGGGGCCGGTTTCCCCCATTTCCCAGAAATTGTCTTTCTTATTCCCGTTTAGTATCCTGTCCTCGGGTATCCATTTCTTCCATTCATTGTAGGCTTCTTCATCTTTTGGCAGTTTTTCTTTTTCATCGCCTTCAAAAATGGTAACATATAAACGGCCCGGTTCCAGGCCATATACGCTGGTCAGTAGTTCCCAGCTCCATTCAATAGCTTCTCTTTTAAAATACCCACCTGCCGGACGGGCAGGATCCCCAAAACTCCAGTTACCCAGCATTTCGAACATCGTATGATGATAGGTATCTACTCCTACTTCTTCCAGATCATTGTGCTTGCCGCTTACACGAAGGCATTTCTGAGTGTCGGCTATCCGCGGATAGGGAGCTTTTTTATTTCCGAGGAAATAATCTTTGAACTGGTTCATACCTGCATTGGTGAACATCAGCGTAGGATCATTCTTTACCACGATTGGGGCCGAAGGCACGATCTGGTGGCCCTTTGATTTAAAGAAATCGAGGAATTTCTGTCTTATTTCGGCGCTGGTTAACATGAAGGGTGAGTTGTGAGTCGTGAGTCGATAGTCGATAGCCGATAGTCATCGCTTCCTGCTTCGTTGCGCTCGCAGTGATGCCTTCGCAATGACGGGAGACAGCTAAGTAATGTTGGCGGTGGCAAAATCCTGGTTATTGTGCTGTGAGCCATGTTTTTCGAAAAATAATTGGGTTGATTTTTGCTAATTCCCGGCTTATATTTGTTTGTTCCCGAAGCCAGTTTAAGTGGCGCAAAGGTAAAAGATTCAATTTATTTGTACCCGTGAAAGACTGATCCAATAGCTGCTTTGCTATGAAAAAAATAAAATATTACTATAATACCAATACTCTCCGGTATGAAAAGCTCGAAACCCCGCTTCGAGTAAGGGTTCTCCGCATATTCGGATTCATCGCAGCAGCCTTTGTAACCGCCGTTCTTATCTCGTTCATTGCCTTCAAGTTCGTCGGTTCTCCCAATGAAAAATTGCTGGGAATGGAAAACGAACGCCTAAAAGACCGCTACCGCGAAATGAACGATAAGGTTAAGGATCTCGAAAAACAGATGAAAGAATTGGAAAACCGGGACAATAATGTTTACCGTTCAATTTTTGAAGCGAATCCTATTCCCGATAGTGCCAGGGCCAAAGAACTGGAGGAGCAACTGGAAAGAGAAACCATTCTCAGTATGAATGACCGGGAGTTGCTGAATTCAATTGTAAGCACGCTGAACAAACTCACCAGCCGCGTTAAAGCGCAGAATGCCTCATATACCGAGATTGACAAACTTGTAAGCAATAAGGAGCTGCTTTTATCACATACTCCCGCCATCCAACCCGTGAGCAATAAGGACCTGAATCGTCTTGCCTCAGGCTTTGGGCACCGCATTGATCCTATCTATAAAACGGTTAAGATGCATGCCGGTCTCGATTTCGCCGCTCCCCAGGGAACACCTATCTATGCTACTGCAGATGGCACTGTAACTACCGGAGGTAACACAAATAACGGCTATGGCAATCACGTTGTCATCAATCATGGTTATGGTTATGAAACGTTATATGGACATATGGTACGCGTAAAAGCGAAACCGGGAGAAGCCGTAAAGCGTGGGGAAGTGATTGGATGGGTCGGTAGTACCGGTAAATCAACAGGACCACATTGCCATTATGAAGTGCATAAGAACGGTCAAAAGATCAACCCTATTTATTTCTTTTATAACGATCTTTCACCGGATCAATTTGACCGTTTGCTGAAACAGGCTGCATCTTCCAACCAGAGCCTTGATTAAACAAAAGGCACATTATGGCCAAATTTGCTCTTTATTTCACGCAATCCCGCATTTTGGGAGACAAAGATTCCAACCTGATTTTCGTGGCGTCGTGGCGTGAGTATTTATTTCCAAAATTAGCCACACCAAAGACCCGCCTGTTCCAATTCGCAGACCGCAAGCAACTTTTCCACACCATTGCATAACTGCCGGTTGCTGCAAATAGCATTCGTATCTTTATGTATCGTTATGGGCAAATCCCTTACACAAATAACCTTTGAATTTGGTGAGATGGAAGAAAAAGAAATGATCCCGGCTGATACAGCAGTGATGCCAGCCGCCGACACCGAAGAAAAATCACAGGAGATTTCACCCACCACTCCGGCTATAGACAAGAAGAACCGTTCTACCCGCGGCCGGAAATCGCTAAAGGATATCAACCTGGCATCCGACCTCATTAATATTCCCGCCGATGAAGAGCTTTTTAAAAAGCAATATTATTCGATTGGCGAAGTAGCTGCTATGTTCCGCGAAAATCAATCGCTGATCCGCTACTGGGAGACTGAATTTGATATTTTACAACCCCGCAAAAACCGCAAAGGGGACAGGTTTTTTCGCCCTGTAGACATAAAAAATCTCGTGATGATCTATGACCTGTTGCGCCGCCGGAAATTCACGATCGAAGGCGCCAAAGACTACCTCAAAAAAAATAAGAATGCGGATGAAAAGTTCGCCATGATACAATCGCTGGAAAAGGTTAAGACCTTTTTCCTGGAGCTGAAGGCTTCGCTTTGACGCGGCGGGCGCACCCATCAGGCCACTCGAAGTAAATATTAACTTCGGGAATAACGAGTAAGTGGCCAGATGGGTACCGCCAGTGCAACTTTAACACGATTCGCCGCATCTTTTGATCGCCTGCCTTTAATTTTACCTTTTAGTTTTGGATTATGAAGAAATTGCTGTCAACTATCGCCATTTTGTTTTTATTGCATTATGCCACGCTGGCTCAAAATCAATTCCAGGTATTCTCCGAGCGGCCGAATGAAAAAACATATAAGGGGATCATTTCAAGAGACGTTTTAATGGCTGATACTTCTTTTACCTGGCTGAATAGCGCTAAAAATTTTGTGCCTGAAAAATCCGCGTTAGATGCTCTTCGAAAAGGCAAAGACAGTATCCAGCTCCTCGTATTTATGGGAACATGGTGTGAAGATTCACACGATGTAATTCCAAGACTTTATTCAATGACCGATGCAGCGGGGTTTTCGCAGGATAGGATCACGCTGATCGGTGTCGACAGGAAAAAAACGACCCTTAGTCATCTGACGGAAGCGATGAACATCATCAATGTTCCGACTATTATCGTTATGAAAAGGGGAAAAGAGGTTGGGCGTATCGTTGAATATGGGAAATACGGGATGATCGACAGGGAGCTCGGAGAGATCGTCAACTCAATAAATCCGGTTTCGCATTAGGAGAACCTTCGATCCGGATACCGACGCTTGCACCCGCCATTTCTATTTCCATTTCTTCCATCAGTTTTAATACCTCGAGGTTAATCTCTTCCTTGGCTTTTACAAACTCGGCATTAGTTAGCGGGCGGGTGAAATAGTCAGCGTTTATAATGAACGCATTGGATGCAATTTCATTCAGGGCAGCCGTGAAGTTCTCAATTTCCTTATGCTGCAATATTTTTTTTATCCCGGCCACCAGTCGTTCCAGTTTTGCTGAAGAGGTAGATAGTGCTACCTGCAATCTTAATTCGCCCTTTAACTGGCTTCGAAGCGATAAATTATCAAGAATGCTGTCCACCATCTGTTTATTGGGAACAGTGATATAGGTCTTCTGGTCTGTCCTTATTCTTGTGCTGCGCAAACCGATCTTTTCAACATTGCCGGTCACGTTCTGTACTTTCACAAGATCGCCCTGTGTAAAGGGCTTGTCGAAAAAGATAATGAAAGAAGCAATCAGGTTTTCCAGGCTTTCCCGCAAGGCCAGGGCCACAGCTGCGCCAACGATGCTTAAGCCGGTAAGCATGTTACTGATATCAAAATGGAAAGCGAATTTTAAAACCATCAGGATACCGATGATAAAAATGATCACCTTGAAAAAATCGCGGAAGAAAACAACGAGCTGGTTATCGGCCTGGTCAACTGTGAGGTTTGCTTTTTTTTCGAGGATAACCGAAATAAAATCGATCGTACGCAGCAGCAGGCGGGTGAACGCAATAATCAGGATAATGGTGCCAATGCAATGAATGATCTGTTTCGTACTGAACTCATATATTTCATAATTCCATTCCGCAGGGAAGTTCAGTTTGTGTAAAGAAACAATAGACACAAATATTACCAAAAACAGGCCCAGGGGCTCTGCTACCAGACTTTTAAATGACTCGCGGTCCAGGTTTTTCCAAACCCTGTTGAGCATCCGGAAGAGAAGACCCGCGAGATATCTCGAAATGAACCTTTTTAGAACCAGGACAAAAACGATCACTCCCAGCACGACCAGGTAATTCCTGACTGTATTGCTATACCACACTTCGTTCAAAAAATCATTCATGAACCAATTTCATTTCAAGGTGAATCTCACGTCACAGCCCAAAATCGCAACGTCAGTGCCATCACAATAGATCGTTGCGTCTTCGTCCCGCTTAATGGCGGGATTGCGAGAAATCAAAAATGACATACTATCGATTTGGATCGCAAAAATATCGAATACTTTGCAGCAGCCGCTAGTGGAAATCATAAATATCAATGCGGTCTTTTCTTAACGCATACAGGCGGGTAGATGTAAAGTTGAAAGACCGGGCATGCTGCAGCTCTACAGGAAGTTTCCATTCCTCTGTAAGCAGGGTCCTGATGCTATATCGGTATAGATTGCCCGCATTCGAGCCATAAACATATTTCCCCGAAACTTTGAAATTATTCCAGTGGTTGATGGGTATTTTATTCTTTAGTGCCCCGTAATAATCAAATGCGTAAACTCCCATGGAAGAATCATACAGATAAACGAACTGATCTTCGTCAAATATTCCCTGGGGCGAAGGGGTGGGATCGAACAGCTGACGGAAATCTGGCGTTTCGCCCAGCACAGATCCATCTTCATCTATTTTCTTCAGCTTGTTTTCCAATTCGTCATATACCCAGATCTTATTATCATAGGATTGACCTATTGCTTTCACCTGCAAAATATTTTGACGCCGCAGGTCAATGGTGTTGCGAACAGAGAGAAAACGGTCGAGCACTACGATAGTGGCAAAATCACGGTAATACAACAATACTTTTAAGGGATTAGAGACATCGATAAGGGTGGCCTGCCCGTATTTTTTTACATTATTAAAAATGGCCACTGAATCGCCATTTGCATTTAATTTCTTTACCTGGTTGCTGCTGCTGATAAGGTAAATATTATCCAGGTTGTCAACTGTAAAACCAACTATATCGCCCGTAATCGTTCTTAAGGTGCGAAACAAAGTATCAGATTGTGCCTGTGCGACAATCGCCAGCACTATAAAGAAAAGGGATATCGTTATTTTTTTGATCATTCTATCCGGATAATTTCTGCATCATTGCCTTTATACGATCTTAACTGGAGTGTTTGCCCGTCAAAGACAGCATAGGTAAAAAAACGGATCCAGTCGCCGAGGTTAATATACCGGGCCCCCTCATTCAGACGATAATCAATGGCCAGGTGTCTATGCCCAAACACAAAAAAATCGAAATTTTCTTTTTTTAATACGTCTTTACAATAAATGATCAGCCACTCTTTGTCTTCCCCGAGGAATTTTTCATCGGAAAAGCCGGTCTTGATGCGGCTTCGGCGACTCATATAATGGGCAATTCCCATTCCCACCCGGGGAGGCAGGATACCAAACAACCATTGGCAGGCCGGATTGCGGAATATTTTCTTTAATCGTTTATATCCATGATCATTGGGGCCCAGGCCATCGCCATGACCTACAAGGAATCTTTTGCCGCGGCGTTCAAATTCTTTAGGATGGAAATAAACGGGAATATTCAACTCTTTGAGCAGGTAATTCTTCATCCACATATCGTGATTGCCGACAAAAAAATGAATTTGTATACCTGAGTCGGTTAGTTCAGCAAGTTTGCCCAGCAGGCGAACAAAACCCTTTGGAACCACTTCCCGGTATTCATACCAGAAATCAAACATATCTCCGACAATAAAAATTTCTTCAGCATCCGCTTTAATGGAATCAAGAAACGAAATGATAGTTTTTTCCCGTTCCAGGCTACTGGCATGGTCGGGAGCACCAAGATGAAAGTCAGAGAGAAAGTAGATCTTTTTAGCCGTCACGATTTTTAAAATTCTAATTAGTATACAAACGATATTCGCCTCTTACATAACCCGGGCCCATTTTGTCCCAGATTGTGAATGAAATTGTAACAAACCCACGTTCCGAACTACTTGTCAGCGTCAGGGTCACTGTAAGCGATATGATCCTGGCATCTTCCGCCGAAATAGAGCGGGTGTGGCTCTTTGCAAAAAGATCTTTTTCTGATAGTAAGATCCGACCAGCGTCATTTGTTACCTTCTCCGATGCACCAAGTAGCACTTGATTATCATGTATTGTCCAGCCGCTATCAACAAAGACGATCATTTTCACAGGTTTTGTAAAATCAACCACATTATTGTCGGGCACGCGCTGGCCGTCATCGTAGACTAAATACGCCTTTCTAACTTTTACAAGATGCGTCTCAAGTTCGATCCCGTTATAAATAACCGTACTACCACCATCCTTTATAACGGGACGATTGGCCTTTCGTTCTTTTTTTTCATTCTGTTCTCCCACGTTGCATCTGAATTCGCAGGAAGGAAGGACGGAAACAAGAAGGAGGAAGTATAAACACTGGTATAAAAACTTCCTCATTATTTAGATTTTAAATACTCCAAAATGTCTCCTGATGGTACGATAGGGTGCCCACTGACATCCCCATTATACCAATAGATCCAGGCTTTGGAAATTTTATCGCCCATAAACACATCCACGAGATCGCGGCGGTATAATTGTTCTTCGCCTTCTTCCACATCTACTCCTTCATAGTCGTCAAGCTGGCCAATGGCCCATGAAAATTCAGCTGGCTCCTGTATAAAGTATAGTTCCCCTTTAATAAATGCATCGTCTGAGGTTGGAATAGCGGCAGGATATTCACCGAGATCATAAAGCTTTCCTTTTACCCTGGCTTCACCTGCGAAATTGAAAAAGCGGCTGATGTATTCATACGCGGGATTCTGAAATCCCCTGCGCAATGATCCATAAACAAACACGTGGAATACATCGGAGTGTGCCATGATGTAAAGATATGCCAGATGCTGAATGGCCCAAAGAACCAAATCTCAAGATCCAAGAACCAAAAAAATTACAAGCTTCAAAAGCCAAAGAAATCAGAAATTAAAATATTTAATCAGGAGCCTCCGACATTTATTTTCGAATTTCTTATTTAAATATTCGAATTTTTTTGGGTCTTGGCATTTGGTTCTTGGGTCTTATTATATTAGCTAATGTGGAATTCAATATCCAGGAGCCCGATCATTGCAAAAGATCTTTTGTATTAAGCGGACCGGGTAAAGTCATGTTTCTACGAGGAACACATAGACCTCCTTGGGCCCATGCACACCTACCACCAGGGTCTTTTCAATATCCGCTGTGCGGCTTGGACCGGTGGCAAAAGTTATTAATGAGGGTATATTATTGCCGTATTTTTCTTTTATCCCCTGAAGAGCATCCTTTACGTCATACACCAGCTGGTGAGTGAAAGCGATACAGATATGAACGGGTGAATAAACGCTGGTATTCCGTCCACTTGGCTGGGAGGCGGTCATGACCACCGAACCTGTCCTTGCCACCAGGTATTCACAGCCTGTAATGGCTACATCGCAGTGCGCAAGATCCGTTTTTACTAAACGATCGGCCAATTGGTCGGCAACGGAAGCGATCAGGTTTTCTTCGATACAATAGACTTTGTTCCAGTCAGCTTTTCTTATCAGGCTGTTTAGCTGGAAAGCAAGTTCCTGCTGGTTGATGCAGAAGATAAATCTTCCCTGGAGCTTTGTGAATTGTTCGGCAAACTCTACTTCCGGTTCCTGGGACAAAGGAAGAAAAACCGACTCTGTTCCTTCGCTTTTCGGAAAAGGAAGAGGCGTTGATTGACTCAACGCCTTACGTATTTTCTTCAAAATATTCTCTTTGGACGGAGATATGTTCATGTACGAAGAAGTTTAACGGTTTAAAAGGTTTAATGGTTTAAAGGTTCAATTCAAATGAGGTGACGCTAATGCATCAACCTTTCAACCATTGAACCTTTCAACTTTTAAACCAATCAAGGCAAGGCTTTATTCGTAATGTCGCTATCATAAGGAGGCACTCCTGCCGAAATCTCACCCGGCGTAGGTTTGGTTTCGTCGGATTCCAGCATCTTCTTTTCTTCATACGGACGTTTGCCTATCAGTGTTTCCACATCGCTTTGGAACAAAACTTCTTTTTCCAGTAATGCTTCGGCCAATTTTTCCACCTGATGTTTCTTTTCCATTAACAGGCTTTTGGTCTTTTCATACGCCGCATCGATCAATTTCCGCACTTCTTCGTCAATCATCCGTGATGTTTCTTCCGAATAAGGTTTGGTAAAAGTATTTTCCTGTTGTGGATCGTAGAAGCTAATATTTCCGACTTTATCGTTCATGCCATACACGCTTACCATGGCATATGCGATCCGCGTGATCTGTTGCAGGTCATTCTGCGCACCGGTAGATATTTTATTAAAGAAGATGTCTTCACTTGCGCGGCCTCCCAGTGTCATGCATATCTGGTCGATCAGTTGATCTGTATTATAGAGGTATTGCTCCTTGGGTGTGTATTGAGCATACCCTAATGCTGCAGTACCCCTGGGTACGATCGTCACTTTCAACAACGGGTAGGCATGTTCCAGGTACCACCCGCAGATGGCATGACCTGCTTCATGATAAGCAATGATCTTTTTTTCCTCCGGTGAAATGATCTTGTTCTTTTTTTCCAGACCACCGATCACCCTGTCCACCGCATCCTGGAAATCTTCCATTTCCACGGCGTCTTTTCCTTTGCGGGCGGCGATCAATGCCGCTTCATTACATACATTGGCAATATCGGCGCCTGCAAAACCGGGAGTTTGTTCGGCCAACTTATGAATATCGAGAGTCTTTGAAATCTTGATTGGCTTTAAATGCACTTTAAAGATTGCTTCACGTCCTACCAGATCGGGTTTGTCGATAGAGATCTGCCTGTCAAAGCGACCGGGACGAAGTAACGCACTGTCCAGTACATCGGGACGGTTAGTTGCTGCCAGTACGATAATGCCGGTATCCGTTCCGAAACCATCCATTTCTACCAGCAACTGGTTCAGTGTGCTTTCTCTTTCATCATTGCTCATCATGACGTTCTTGCCTCTTGCACGCCCTATAGCATCAATTTCATCAATAAATATGATACAGGGAGCTTTTTCTCTTGCCTGTTTGAAGAGGTCCCTTACACGGCTTGCGCCCACACCCACGAACATTTCAACGAAATCTGAACCACTGAGACTGAAGAAAGGTACCTGCGCCTCACCTGCCATTGCTTTTGCCAATAAGGTCTTACCGGTGCCGGGGGGACCGACCAATAAAGCCCCTTTGGGAATTTTACCACCGAGCGCGGTATATTTTTTCGGGCTTCTTAAAAAGTCAACGATCTCCATGACTTCCACTTTTGCTTCGTCGAGACCGGCGACATCTGCAAACGTGATATTTACTTTTGTTCCTTTGTCAAATAAAGTCGCTTTTGATTTGCCAATATTGAAAATACCACCAGGACCTCCGCCACCGCCAGCGCCACCACCCATTTTTCGCATTAGTAATATCCACAGGCCGACAAACAGCAGGATGGGAAGAAGGAATGACAATGATTTACTAAACCAGTCGCTTTCCTTTGCTACTTTGCCGACATCTTTTATGTCAGTATTCTCACTGTAGAATTTCCGCATGTCATCCTTGAATGAATCGCCTGAAACAATTTCGAACGTCATGTGCGGACCTTCTTCATTTATTTTGCCGGCAATATTTTTCTTTAATACATCAGTATATTTTGGCAATTTTAATGCTTCAGGCTTGAGGAAAACTTTAACCGTGTTTCGGTTGGTGACAATAACGTATTTGTCAACATCACCTGCTTTAAGGGCCTGCATAAAAAAATCCTGGCCTATCGGGGCTGTATTCGGAGAAAAAGGATTCAAAAGCTGGAACCCGATCAATACTGCAAAGATGATAGCGTATATCCAGTAGATGCTAAATCTTGGTCCTTTTTTAGGGGGTTGATTGGGATCCTCGTTAGGACGGTTACCAAACCGGGGCAAATTATTCTTATCGCTCTTATATGGTTCCTGTGGCATATTTGTGTCGTATTCCTGCTAATTAATGATCTATTAAAAAAAAAGTTTTGGCTGTTTAAATATTTAACAATTACTCATCATGTTCGCCCAGCACGGCATCGCTCCACATTTCCTCGAGCTTATAGAACTTGCGGGTGTCGGGCGTCATTACATGCACCACGACATTGACATAATCCAATAACACCCATTGCGCCGTATTAAATCCTTCCTGGTGCCATGGATTTTCCTCACATTTTTCCTTCACTTTTCGCTCCACGTTTTCAGCAATAGCCCTTATCTGGGGCTGGTTGCCCGCTTCGCAAATGATAAAAAAATCCGCTACTGCCTCATTGATTTTCCGAAGGTCCAGGGAAATAATATTTTCTCCTTTTTTATCTTGTATCGCGGCAATTATGGTTTTGATGATTTTTGAACTTTTGGTCAGCCGTGCAGCACTTGTTCGTTTGCGTTTAGCCAATAATGCAAGTTGTTCCAATAATAATTCAGTTTATCGTTAATTGTTTGTGGTTAAAGCTCAGGGGTCACCGGCTTACAACAAAAAAGTCCTGACCATAAACCCGAAACTTTTAATTTGCCAAAAATAGCAATTAATTGCCAGACCCTTCTTTTCAACAACCCATTGGTATGCCATTTATTGAGCTGCAAACGGTTGATAGCACCAATAATTATGCCTTTAGCCAGATTCATGCTGGTTTGGCACAACATGGAACGGCTATATTCGCTCATGAACAGACCGCCGGCAGGGGCCAGCGGGGAAAAAAATGGGTATCCCCGGTAGGTTCGGCTATTGCCCTTAGCCTGGTCATCAAACCAGCCCCACTAGCACTCACCCGGCAATTCCAGCTTAGTGCCTGCATAGCCGTTTCCGTTCTTGAATGGTTCAAAACTTATGCGGGTGAAAATGTAAAAATCAAATGGCCCAATGATCTTTATTGGAAAGACAGAAAGGCAGGAGGGATATTGATTGAGTCGTTAGTCAATAGTCCGGAGTCGTTAGTCCGAAGTCAGGAGCCCACAGTTGGGAGTTGGCAATGGGCGGTGATAGGGATAGGGGTAAATATCAACCAGGATTCATTTCCCCCCGATCTGCCGAATCCTGTTTCGTTACGACAGATCACCGGGCAGCGATTTGATACGGTTGAAATGGCGAAAGAACTTTGCATCGTTTTCGATCGGTGGTTTGAACGATTGATTCGTGAAGGTTTTGAAAGCATCTATGAGAAATACATTTCTTCCCTGTATAAACGAAATGAAAAAGTGAAACTTAAAAAAGGAAGCAGGGTGTTTGAAGCGACTGTCAAATCAGTTTCAACTGATGGTAAGTTGATCATTGTGCACGGAGTTGAAGAAGAAGTTGACTTTGGAGCAGTGACCTGGATGCCTGATGCCTGATGCTGGTCACTGGATGCTGCCATCGTTGCGAATGCATCAGTGTGATCATAGCAAAACAGGAATTAACCAGGCGCTGGATGATGAATAACATATGTCATGCGCCAGCATCTAGTATCTGATTTCTATTTGGCTTTCGGTCTCCACAAGTAAAACGACCTGCCAATATTAAACGCCCACCTGAACTGGCCCTTTCCCCAGGAGTTTGAATTATAGGGTATGAACTGATTTTCAAGAATAGCACTGGTATTGGTAAACTTTAAAGTGAATATGTGTCCTGCTGTGGTGATCTCGAAGCCGACGCCCAGGGGATCATAAAACTTAATCTGTTTTAGGGGAGCAGCATAGTTCTCCTTCTTGGTATCGGAAATAAAAGAATGGAAATAATCAACAAGAAATGCAAACCGGCGGGAAAAAGGAATACGAACGGCCGCTCCCAATGCAAATGTGGTATTCTCGTCATAACTGGGAACATAATTATAATGCACGAGAGTCGGACTTAGCTGGACACTTATTTTTCCTATTTTCTTGCCAATGATCAGTTCAATGACCTGGCTCAGGCGATCACCGAAATCCTCGAAGCTCCTTGGAGTGTCTGTAGCTGTCGAAGCTTTTTCCGAAGACACAACGGTATTTACAAACAGGGCCATCGAAATGGGATGGGAAGGATCGTTTTCAAGTTGACGAAGTATCAGGAATTTTAATGCTATCTCAAATAATCTCGCGGGTAGTAGCTCCACCGACTGCCGGCCGCCTACTGCCGTGTCCAGTCTCAACCGCAACTCATCCCCTTTTATCCTTGCAAGGTTCAGATCGATCCGGCTGGTCAACCCGATATGAAAACCTATCCTGATATCTGTACTTGCATCCAAACCATAGAACCTCTTGATGCCGCCAGTATTGCCCGCTATATCACCGAAGTTGTGGCTGACATTGAATTCCATCTTACCACGTCCCACCATTTCCGTAGTATAGCAATTGATCGTCTTTTGAGCGTTGAATATCCTGACGGGCAGTTTTGCGTTTGATGGAGCAGTTTCCATGCCCTTCATAAGGTCGTTGATCGTAGAATCCTGGGCTATTAGTTGTAACGGGAGCAAAAAACAGCAAAGCCAATAAAACTTTTTCATCTTTCTCATATTTGGTTATTCACTTAATCGTTTATGGGATAAAAATGGTTGCTCAATAATTGCTGTTAACTTATATAAAAAAAATTGCTTTTTATAGCGTTACTCAGAATTATTATCCGGCTGCTATGAAGAGCGGGCGACAGTTGAGTTTGGTTTAGCTCTAATCTCTTTGCTTCGCTTCGCCTGCCAGCGGGTAGACAGGCCTGTAATGACGTCTTTAAACCTAAACTAATGCCGGTAAACCATCATGAGCTTTGGCGTAAGTCCCGGATTCAATATCATGTTATTTTTATCCAGCAAAAGAATATTGATGAGCTCCGCTTGAATTTCGATCTGTGTATCGTTACTTAATAACCGCCAGCTAAACTGCGATTCAGCCGGGCCATCACAGCGGATAGCATTGTCATGTGTCATGCCAATACCTGAAATATTAAAATGATAACTATTATCTCTCTGGCAATCCTGGATCAGGTTTTCTCCAGCATCAAGCTTGCCGTTGCTGTTGTCATCAAAACCAAAGCCCGTCAATATCCATTCTTTTTGGCTTAGCAGTTCGGCTACCCGTTTGTCGCCAGGCAAAATCAATTTTTCCTTTTTACAGCTAAGAAATAAAACAAATGCACCTGCAATTATTGCGTTTTTCATGATTAATCGTTATACGTAACAAAATTCTTTCTGTAAGTCCGGTAAAAAAATAACCAATGATGTTATTATCATCACCGGAAAAGGGGAGAGAGGAAAAGAACCAAAACCGACAACTGAGACCGACATTTTGCCCCAATGGGGCAAATGACAAGTGAATTATATTTCGCCACAGATATTTCGCCCCGATGGGGCGTTAAGGAAAATTGGAATTTCTATCCCGACAACTATCGGAACGAAAATCAAAAAAAGAGCATTTCGATTATTCGGCTTTGTTTTTAAATTTAGATGCTTTTTTGAACGTTCAATCCGTCAATTGGTACTATAAAGAAATCAAAAGCCAAAATACGTTACTTGGAATTTCCCGATAATTATTTTCGGATTTCGAATTTTTTTGTCCCGCCAGGCGGCGGGATTGGTTCTTGAAATTTGGTTCTTACATTGGGACCTGCTCTATGATCTCTTCTGCATGTGCTTTGTTCTTCGGTTTGAAAAATATTTTCCGGATGGTGCCTTTGCCGTCAATGACAAAAGTGGTGCGGAGAATGCCCATGTACTCACGGCCGAACAATTTTTTCATATCCCTTACTCCATAGGTAGAAGTAATCTTGTTATCAGGGTCCGCCAGTAGGGGAAAAGGGAGTTTATATTTCATTTGAAATTTCTTTTGCGCCTGCTGTTTATCAGGGCTTACACCGAGCACCTCAAAACCTTTTTTCTTCAGCAAACCATAATTATCCCTAAGGTTGCATGATTCCAGTGTGCAGGTCGGAGATCCTGCCTCAGAATAAAAATAAAGCACCAACATTTTTCCTTTATAGTCTTTTAAAGAAATCTCATGGCCATCCTGGTCAATACCGTTGAACGAGGGAGCTTTGTCGCCTTCTTTCAATGTGATCATGGTTATTTCTTTTTTGTGGTTCCTTTCTTTTTTGATGAGGTCTTTTTATTGCTGCTCTTTTTAGCCGAACTCTTTTTCTTTGGCGTATAAGGATGTCTTTCGAACCACCATGTTTTTGTAGTGGTGTTTCCGGCCAGGTCTTCTACGGTCACTGTCAAACGATGCGTGCCATAGGGACAACGCTGGTCGAAGATATAGATATATGACCTGCCTTTATCATTGGTAAACCGCAACCATTTCCCATCCAGCTCGGCCCGGAAACTTTTTATCGCATCAAAATTATCGTCCGGCTGAAAAACAATTCTTTTAGTACCGCTGAGATCAATAGTATCAGCTTTTCCCAGATCATTTATAGTTGGTGGAACCAGGTCTGCAAAAGCCTGGAAACTGCCAAAATCACTGAAACGCGCAGACAACCATTCCCCATTCCATTCTGCCCTACGAACGGTATTGTCGTTACGATAACTTCTTTGAATGATCATCTTGTTCCTCCACTCCGGGGGAACGGGCTTGTCGGGTTTGATACGGACTGTAAATTCACCATGCACGGGGACCGAAGGATCGTTTACCTGGTGTATAGCTGAAACGGCGTATTCAGAAATAGTATTGATACGGTTATAAAAAGATGTCAGCGTATCATACATGCAGGTTTCGGGCAGGTACATTTCAAACCCCGCCTTCTCCAGCACATTTACGTAGTTGGGAAGAAATCGTTGTGCTGCCGATGAAAACCTGTCCAGCGCCAGGCTGTTGTCATACTGTACTGAAAAATTCAATTGCGATACATTCTTATAAGCATCACGGATCTCGATTCTTACCTGGTGCACTTCACCATCTGACAGATCTATTGTCCCATCTCCTCCTTCTTGATGATAGACGCCGCTATGCTCGCCGGGCAATTGGGAAAGATGCTGGAAAAAAGGGCCGCCGTTGAAATGATACTTATAATCAGTATGCGCATTCAGGTATCTTGTTTTTTCATAACTGATACTGTCGAGTGAAAATTCAACCACCGGTTTTTCATCAACAAATAAACGGGCAGAGAATATCCCATCTTCATTTTTTGAACCAGTCAGCCTGTCGAAGGCCTGAATGGCGAAACTGACCTTATGTGATGCAGTTTTTATCAAAGGTGTATTGAGAACGTTATATCCAGTACCTGTTTTTCTTAATGGGAAAAAATGGCCCGCATGTTCATAAATGCTTCCCGAGCGGTCATACATAGCCAGTTTCAGAAATGTGGGAGCCACGTTATCCGGCAAAGGCATTCCAAATAAAAGAGGGTTGAGGCAGGTGCCTGTCCATGTATTCCTGATCTCGAAGTGCGTGTGTGGTCCCTGCGATCCACCGGTATTACCGCTGTACGCGATGAATTGTCCTTTAGTAACAGGGAATTTCTCTTTAGAAAGTTCCAGTTCGATAGCCCAACTTTCCTGCTTATACTGTTGCTGCGTAACATAAGCATCCAGCGCCGGAAAGAAATCATTCAGGTGGGCGTATAAAGTAGTAAACCCATTAGGGTGTGTGATCATGATGCTTCTTCCAAATCCGAATTTCTCTATACGTATTTTGGATATATATCCTGTTGCCGCGGCATAAACTTTTAAATTTTCCCGTTGGTTGGTTCGCATATCCAGTCCCATATGCCAGTGATTGTTGCGTAGCTCACCCATATTGGCAACGATAGCAGGTTTGATATCCAGTGGCCAGCGAAAATAATGTTGCGGGTATGCGGTTCTATCCTGGGGGAAAATTATCACAGGCCAGTGGAGCAACATGGCCAGCAAAAAAGAGAGAGTAAAGTACCGCGGTCTTCTTTTTTTCAACAACACAAAATTTAATGATGGAAGAGATTTTAAAAAGCAAATATCGTATACCTTCTGAAAAAAGAAATTGCCCATGAAAATAATCCACAGGCAATTTGCTTAGTCATCTTGAGTAGGATCGAAAAAACACCTTTAATAACAATGTCTGAAGGACAAGGATCAATGCAACTATGTCACTGTGATGGTACTGTATCAAAATAACCATCTATCCAGGTATATCAAAAATCCGTCCATTCCGGCGAAGGCATAAACGAAAGGATATGTGTTGCGAAAAACAGGAACACCTGGTTATTTTGAGGTCTTTTTTCTACAAAAACAGGTCAAAAGATATTCATCCTCCCTGCAGCCGGCACCCTATCCATTTTTAAATTACCTTGAACATCTTAATTCTTCGGCATGAATACCACCGGCACCATCGATCAGCTGGCGCAATTAAAACGCTATTTTGAAAGCGGCGCAACCTTATCTTATTCTTTCCGGCGCGACCAGTTGAAGGCACTGAAACAATCGATTTTAAACCACGAGCAGGATCTTTATGATGCATTGCATGCAGATCTGAAAAAAAGCCCGGAGGAAACCTGGGTGACGGAAACTGGACTGGTGGTAGCCGAATTGAACGCAGCAATCAAACATCTTCATCGCTGGATGGAGCCGGAACGGGTGACCACCAATCTTGTCAATCTTCCATCGGGAAGCCGCATTATGAAAGAACCACTTGGGGTGGTATTGATCATTGGCCCGTGGAATTACCCGTTTCAACTACTGATAATTCCCCTGGTAGGAGCGATTGCTGCCGGCAATTGCGTGGTATTGAAAGCAAGCGAATATGCTTCCGCCACCGACGTGGTAATGAAAACGATCATCGAAGAAGTTTTTCCCAGGGAGTATATTTTATATGTGCAGGGTGATGGAGCCGCAGTCATCCCTCCAATGATGAACGGTTTTAGATTTGACCATGTTTTTTTTACCGGCAGTACAGCAGTGGGAAGATCTATTTATAAATTGGCGGCGGAAAAACTTATACCTGTTACACTTGAATTGGGCGGCAAGAGTCCCTGCATAGTGGAAAATGATGCCGATATAAAAGTAGCCGCAAGAAGAATTTCTCTCACTAAATTTTCAAATGCGGGCCAAATGTGCGTAGCCCCGGATTATATCTTAGTGCATGCATCAAAAAAAGACGAGCTATTGCAGGCAATGCAGCATAACCTGAAGCAATTTTTTGGTGAAAAGGCAGAAGAGAATTATAACTACGGAAAGATCATCAATGAAAAACAATTCGACAGGCTGGCAAACTATTTATCACAGGGTGATATCGCTTATGGCGGGCGAACCGACAAACAAAAACTTTTTATCGAGCCTACCCTCCTCACCAACGTACCCGCCAATGCAACAGTGATGCAGGAAGAGATCTTTGGGCCCATATTGCCGATTATGCCTTTCAATTCTCATGGAGAGGCCAGGGCAATCATCAATAAGAACCCGGACCCTCTCGCTTTTTATGTTTTTACTTCAAGCAGGAAAAAGGAGAAAGAATGGTTGGAGTCGACGGCATTTGGTGGCGGTTGTGTCAACAATGCAAGCTGGCAGTTCACCAATCACCATTTGCCATTTGGAGGCCGGGGCAATAGCGGGATTGGCCAGTATCATGGTAAATACTCCTTTGAAACTTTTAGTCATCGGAAATCAGTATTAAAAACACCCACCTGGTTTGATCCGAACGTTAAGTACCCGCCGTTGAAAGGGAGGCTGAAATTATTTAAGTGGATAATAAGGTGAGGAAAAATCCGCGTTTCAAACATAGGGAGAACGCAGATTGTTATGATGATGGGATAAATTATGATCTGCGGCCATCTTGACAATAATAATAATTCGCGTTCCAAACATAGGGAGAACGCAGATTGTTATGATGATTATGATAAACTATGATCTGCGGGCATCTTGACGATCATAATGATCCGCGTTCCAAATAAATGAAGAGAAAATCGATTTATAGAAAACTAAAAAAGAGCCTGCTTGTTCTACTAATATTGATTGCCGCATTCGTGGTGTATGTCGAAATTGCAAACAGAAATTCAAGAAAAATGACCTACCGGCAAAAAGTGTTGAAAGCAATCTATCCTGCCTGGATGTGGTACAACCGGGTCGCGGGAAAGAAGACGAAAGTCATCACCAATGACAAAAGCACTGCGCATACACAGTCTTTGTATGATCTCTCTGTTGGCCTGAACAACGGTCAAACGATAAAACTGGATTCGCTGAAAGGGAAAAAGATATTGATCGTTAATACCGCCAGCAATTGCGGCTACACCAATCAGTACAAAGACCTGGAAGGCCTGTATGAACGATACAGGGATAAATTAGTTGTTATCGGGTTTCCAGCGAATGATTTTAAAGAACAGGAAAAAGGGAGCGACGAACAAATCGCGGAGTTTTGCAAGCTCAACTATGGCATTAGCTTTCCGCTGGCAAAAAAGAGTACGGTGATCCCGGGCCCGCAACAAAATGATGTCTTTAAATGGCTCACCGATAAAACTAAAAACGGGTGGAATGAGAAGTCGCCTTCCTGGAATTTTTCAAAATACCTCGTGGATGAAAAGGGTGAACTGGTAAAATATTTTGATCCCGCTGTCTCTCCCCTGAGCAATGAAGTAATAAATGCCATCGAAAAATAGGATGTCTTAAAACTTTTTTTATGAGCTATGAAAATATAGTCGGGATAATTGGCGTAGGCCTCATATTGATTGCCTACTTTTTAGATACCGCTAAATTCATCCCCAATAATGGCAAACTGTATTATGTCATGAATATTTTCGGGGCAGCGCTGGCCTGCTATGCTTCCTACCTGATAGCTTACCTGCCTTTTGTTATTCTAGAAGGTGTGTGGACACTAGTGTCTATTTATGGACTGATGAGGGCGATGAATGTTAAGTTGAATTAGATCAATGTACAGCCCTGTAAACCCACAATGTCCGTTTTGAACCGCCGAGGTTGATGTCGATCCTTCCCGCACCAACGTAAATGGGCCCCGGAACGCCGGAACCAGGCGGCTTCCTGTTTGTTTTCTTTAAAAAATCGAAATAATCAACCGGCTCTACACAAAATGTCGCCTATTTACACGTCAATTTTAATGAATGGCCAAGGGCCTTATTCTGTCCTAAATAAAAGTCTTTTGTTCTTTACTGAAAGCAAGACAGAATACAGCGCTTCCCGCGTGGTCGCATGACACGACGAGAGGACTTCGACCTTGAGCCCTTCGAATATCAGGGTGGTTTCGCCGATTTGCGGTAGGAAAACCACAATAACCGGAAATGGTGACCATCAAATCGGCTTGATCTTTTGGTTCTTTTCCATCAAGGGAAAAGAATAAGAGAAACTTCTCCCTTTACTGTTTGTCTTGAAACAAAAGGTAACAAATCCTACCAGTTTGCGAGACATGCCGCTTCGAAATATCAGTTCACATGTCCATTAATCGATCACACCCATTTTTTTTAGTAGAAAAGAAGCATTCAATTTTGTACAAACCCCCTCTTTCAGTTTATAGTCAAATACCAACTCACCATTGACTATTTCAGACTCAAAACATTTATTGCCGATATAGCCGGGGTATTCCTTAGACAGTTCGCCAATGGTAAGATCATGTGTGGCAATAATTCCTGTAGCATGATGCGCTACCAGTTTACGGATGAGGCCCACAGTGCCGCTATGTTTGTCATTGCTGTTGGTACCTCGCAGGATCTCATCCAGCATCACAAAGGTTTTGTTTCCCTGCTCCAGGTGCTGAATGATCTCCCTTAACTTTTTCAGCTCGGCATAAAAGAAGGATTCACTATCCTGCAATGAGTCCGTGATCCGCATGCTCACGTAGAGGTTATAGGGATATAGTGAAAAGCTTTTTGCGCAAGCAACAGAGCCAGCTTTTGCCAGGACGATATTGACGCCGAGGGTGCGGAGGAAAGTACTTTTGCCGGACATGTTTGAACCCGTCAGTACAACGAATTTTTGCCGTTCAAAAGAGATATCGTTGCTAACGGTTTTTTCTTTGCGTATCAGCGGGTGGGCCATTTCCACCGCATCGATTGTTTCTTGTTTTTCAATAGCAGGGTAACAGTATCCGGGATTATTGAATGCAAGATTAGCGAAGGAATTAAGTGATTCAAATTCGCCAATAGTGTGTAGCCAGTTCAATACCTGGCCACTATTCCGTTTTTTCCATTTATCCAGCGCAAAGAGTATATGAATATGAAAAAGGGAAAGTCCGTTGAGGATCGCACTCATGACAGGATTGATGATAAAATCAAGGTATTTAAACAGGGCGCCGAGCTGCTTTATATTTTTCGCCGCCGATGACCGACGGGGTGATAACCGCTTTTGGAGATCTCGTAACAAAGAAGCCTGGAAACCCTGTGCTTCTATTTCTTTAAGTTGCTTTTCGAATTGATCCAATACTTTGCCAACCGCTGTGGACGCTGATACGTGTTTCATTATCCCCTTCAAAAAAGCTGCTGTCGCCAGGAAGTTGAAGATGAACAGGCCGGAAAAAACATTCAGGAAGACAGAATTATCCGAGGAAAAATAAAGAATTAAAGAGGCCAGCAGGGTCAGTGGAGGGAGCAGTAGCAAATAATAATTTAAAGGGTTTTTAAAAATGACCGGAAGTTTTAGCCAGGTCTTTAATTTATCCATATCGCTTTGCTCAATCACGTGCAAACTCCCTGAAGCCTGTATATGTTGCCTGAAATTGACCATGCCGGCCAATTCACGGACGCTTTCCTGTCGTTCAATTATGGCAGTTGTGTTTGTGTTAACCAGGGCCTTTGCCAAAGACTCTTTGCCATATGACGTCGTCGTACGGTTAAGGCAGGCATACAACGAACCCCTGCCGAATATGTCAAGATCATATGAATAAGCGTGATGTGTATCGACAAATTCTTCCCCATCATCATAGGGTAAAGGTTCTCCCTGCAGAAATGCGATCTCGGCGGTATTAATGTCAATAAGCTTTTGGGTAAAAGTGGACCGGTCCTTTGTTTGTTGATACAGGCGTACGAAAACAAAGAACAGCGCCATCAAAATGAATGTTGCAATAAGCCAGCCTGAATTATGATCCATGAAATAGAAATAAAGGCAGGCAATAGCTGCCAGAAAAAAGATCAGCCGGGTAAAACCGAGGAACCCGAGTTTTTTACTGAGGGCGTTGTATTCGGTTGAATATTTTGTAAGAAGAATCTTATATGCGTCTAATGACATTCAGAAATGGATTGTGGATGCTAGATGCTGGATGCGCGATACTGGATGTGCGGTGCTAGAATCCAGCATCCAGTATCTAGCATCTATCTTACGCCGGGCATTTCTCGTGATAATTCACAAGTTCGATCGGCATCTTTTCAAATTCAAATCCTGCGTAGGTCACTGCAATTTCGTTAAGCACTTCGTTGATTTCTTCTTCAGTCCTTAACGTCACCAGCCGGTTACGAAATTCTTTAATGTTAGGAAGTCCCTTCAGGTAATTGGCGTAATGACGACGCATCTCGTTGATCCCAACTACCGGGTTCTTCCATTCAACAGATTTTTGGAGATGCTTGCGACAGACCGAGATCCTGTCGGCAATCGTTGGCGCCGGCAAATGTTCCCCTGTTTTTACAAAATGTTTGATCTCGTTAAATATCCAGGGATAACCGATAGCTGCACGGCCAATCATGATCCCATCCACTCCATAGCGATCTTTATACTCGACAGCTTTTTCAGGCGAATCAATATCTCCATTGCCGAAAATGGGAATATGAATGCGTGGGTTATTCTTTACCCTACCAATAAGGGTCCAGTCCGCTTCACCTTTGTACATCTGTGTACGTGTGCGTCCGTGAATAGCCAGGGCTTTGATACCGACATCCTGCAATCGCTCGGCCACTTCTTCGATATTTTTTGTATGATCATCCCAACCCAATCTTGTCTTGACAGTTACAGGTAATGATGTTGATTTGACAACAGCCGATGTCAATCGTACCATGAGGTCGATATCTCTCAGTACCCCCGCACCCGCGCCTTTCAGCGCGACTTTTTTGACGGGACATCCAAAATTTATATCCAGCAGGTCAGGATTAGTTACTTCCACGATTTTAGCTGCCAGTGATAAGCTTTCTTCATCACCACCAAAGATCTGGATGCCAACTGGCCGTTCATAATCGAAAATATCGAGCTTCTTTTTGCTTTTGATGGCATCACGGATCAGCCCTTCAGATGAAATGAATTCCGTATACATCAGGTCAGCGCCATTGTCTTTGCATACTGCCCGGAACGGTGGATCACTCACGTCTTCCATCGGGGCAAGAAGCAAGGGGAAGCGAGGCAATTCAATATTTCCTATCCTAACCATGATTTTCTTCGATCAATAATTTATTAATATTAATTACTAATTGATTATAAATTTGAGCCTGCCTACCGGCAGCCAGCGACCGGCGGGCCTCCATGCGGCAGTAAACCTGCAAATTTACATCTTAATTGTCTAAAACTATGTTTGATAACGACTCGAAAGGGATTTCCTATACCGCGGGATTTTTTATACTGATTGCCTTTGTCATCGCAGGCATCGTTTTCACTTCTCTTCTTACAATTCCTATCTGGACGGGCATGACAGGCAGGCCTATCAAGGAAATGGAAAAAGCTTTAACAGACCCTGCCTATGGAAATGTATCGCGGGTACTACAATCTATCACAGCTATTCTTGCTTTTTTTATTCCTACTGTCTTTGCCGCCTGGGTGCTCAACCGACGCCCGATGAAACTTTTGGGATTTGTCAACGGAATTCAGCCAGTCCAGGTAGGATTAGTCATACTTCTCATGTTTGCAGCCCTCGCCGTGTCTTCATCCCTGTCTTACATCAACGAAATTATACCGCTGCCGGAGAATTTGAAGACCTTGTTTACCAGTTGGGAGAATACTTACAATGAACAGGTCACGGCGATCGTCGGGCTTAACAGTACGGCCGAATATATCCTGGCTTTAATCATCATGGGATTTTTGCCGGCGCTCTGCGAAGAAACATTGTTCAGGGGCGGTCTGCAGAATTTCATGACGCGGGCTACACGAATGCCCTTGTTGTCTATCGTTTTCGTAAGCATTATTTTCAGCGTCGTTCATCTCTCCTGGTATGGGTTCCTCTCAAGGTTTTTTCTCGGGTTTATACTAGGTTTTATCTATCATTATTCCGGCAGGATTTGGCTCAATATCATTGCTCATTTTTTGAATAATGCCATAGCTGTTACAGCTCTTTACGTATATCATCTGCGGGGGAAACCGATAAAGGACCTTATAACAGATCACGGAGGATCCTACTGGGGGCTGGTAGCATTGCCTGTCGTTGTATCTCTTTTATTAGTTTTTAAAAGAGTTTCCAACTATCGAACTTTAACAAACCAACGAACCGCTTAAATAATCAACCAATCAACTAGTCAACTAATTAACCAAGAATGGCATTCAACTGGCAAACTTTCAGGACAAGAACAATATCTTCTATAATATTTATGGTGCTGATGGCTGCCGGCCTGTTATGGAATCAATGGAGCTTTCTGTTATTATTCAGTATTATTCATTTCGGTTGCTGGTGGGAGTATTTAAAGTTGACGGAAAAGATCTACAAAACTACTTTTCATCCATATGTCAAAGTCGGGCTTATGGTAATTGGCTATGGTTTGATGCTCGGATTTTGCGGGCCGGTCTATAAATTAGATGGCTATGGGTTGAAAGAAAACCTGTCACTGCCAGTATCGGGAGCTGGTTTTGCAGTAATACTGGTTGGCATCTTTCAGAAAACAAGGATAACGCTGAAATCGTTTGGGGCGGCTGCATTGGGTCTATTGTATATTTCTTTAAGCTGGGGATTGATGATGGATCTCGCGGACGAAGTCAGTTATACAGCGAGGCTGTTGGCGCCACAATCCCATCTTTCATTCGGACCCTTCAATTATATGGCAGTATTGATCCCATGTGTAATTATTCTTTCCTTATGGATCAATGATACCATGGCCTATCTCGTGGGATCATTAATTGGTAGAACGCCGTTGACAAAAATTTCGCCGAAAAAAACCTGGGAAGGGACGATCGGTGGCCTGTTGCTGGCCGTTGCAGGCGTTGGGTTCCTATTTTCCAGAATTTCCACCGATATCGTTTTGCCAGGAGCCCGTATTCACATATCCAGTATAACCTGGTTTATCATCGTTGCTGTCTCGTCCGTTTTTGGAACTTTTGGAGATATTCTGGAATCAAAACTCAAGCGCATGGCAGGAGTAAAAGACAGTGGTTTTTTAATGCCGGGTCATGGCGGTTTTCTCGACAGGTTCGATTCTTTGCTAATAGCAACGCCGGCTGTATGGTTCTATCTCGCATTTTTTAAATAGGTATCAGGTGTCTGCTGCAAGGTGCCTGTTGTCAGGTTTAGTTGTAGGTGGAAGTTGGTATGTGTTAGCTTCCTGTCAATTCACCCCGACACCTGGCACCAACTAACCGTAGCATTTCAATTTTTTATTTCCTCGCAGCATTGGTTAATTTTGCTGCCTGTCTGCCAGCTGGCAGATTCAATTTTACGAATGACTATTCATAAAGAAGGCTTTACCTCGATTGCGATCGGAACGATAGTGTTTGGTGTCATCAATCTTCTATCGTCCTACCTCATCAGTTACGATCAACCTTGGATCAGTTGGCTTATTTTTATTGTTACACTCGGGTTGCTGATTTTTCTCATTTCCTTTTTTCGTATTCCCAAAAGGCAATTGACGGTACAGGAAAATGCCATTGTCGCCCCCGCAGATGGCAAAGTTGTAGTGATTGAAGAAGTACAGTCCGATGAGTATTTCACTGATCGCCGCATCCAGGTCTCTATTTTTATGAGCCCTCTCAATGTGCATGTAAACAGGAACCCTATCGGGGGTGAAGTAGTGTATAATCAATATCATAAAGGAAAATACCTCGTGGCCTGGCATCCCAAGTCATCCACCGAAAATGAGCGTCATTGTGTAGCCTACCGGAAAAGCGGGAAAGAAATTCTCGTTAAACAGATCGCCGGCGCTCTGGCCAAAAGGATTGTCAATTACCTTAAAACCGGCCAACAGGTAAAACAGGCAGATGAAATGGGTTTTATCAAATTCGGATCAAGAGTAGATATCCTCCTGCCACTAGACGCAAAAGTCAATGTGAAGATTGGAGATAGACCGTTGGGTGGGGTGACAGTGATTGCTACGTGGTAAGCAGATGGAAGCTAGATGCCAGATACTAGATACTGGATGCTAGATGCTGGCGCATCCTACTTTTTTCGTCATTCATCCATTAGTGAGCATCCGTTATCCAGCATCCAGTGACCAGCATCCAAATCAAAAAATACTCTCCAACTCTTTTAATGAATAAACTGTGTGGGTTGGTAATTGTGTATCGACTACCGGTACGGGTTTATCGGTGAGATGATTGACGTGCACCTGGTCAATACCTGCATTTAATGCGCCGAGAATATCTACTTCTATCGTATCGCCGATCATAATGCTTTGATGAGGCCTGGCGCCGGTCTTTTGAAAGGCATATTCAAATATCTCTTTTTGTGGTTTCAGGCTGTTGGAACCTTCGGAAGTGATTACTTCTTTAAAATATTTCGACAACCCTGAATATTTCAGTTTGCTGTGCTGTGTTTTTTCAAATCCATTCGTGATCAGGTGCAGCGAATAGTTTTTATCAATGAGATATTCGAGGATTTCAATCGTGTAGGGAAATACCAGTGTCCGCGTCGGCAACAGGTCGAGAAAACGGATACTCATTTCTTCCGCCAGTTTATCGTCTGCGATTTTAAAATCCAGCAAGCTCAGCCACATTCTTTTTACTCTCAATTCTTCCTGTTTGATATACCCGTTGCGATATCGTTCCCAAAGTTTTTCGTTATGCATGAGATAATTGCGGTAAAAAAGCTCGAAATCATGCACACCCCGATCTTTTAGCTGAAGGGAGTTGTGTAGTTCCAGGAGGGTAGCACGCGCATTTGCTTCAAAGTCCCAAAGGGTATGATCCAGGTCGAAGAACAGGTGAAGGTATTTCATGTCATTCAAGTAAGAGGTGCGAAATTAGAAGTATCTTTCTATGAAAAATCGAAATTCGAATCTCGAATACCGAATTTCGAAATTCAAATTTCGGACTTATGAACGTTATTATCACCGGGGCATCGAGAGGATTGGGAAAGGCCATAGCAGAAATATTTGCGGAAAACGGGCATAACCTCTACCTCACTTCCCAAAGCGAAACAAAGCTTTATAAATCCGTTGAAGAATTGATGACCCGGTTCCCGGACATAACAATAAAAGCTAAACCATTTGACCTGAGCCAAAAGCAACTGGCAAAGGAATTCGGGGATTGGATTTTAAAATTCAATGTTCCAGTGGATGTGCTTGTCAATAATGCAGGAAGTTTTGCGGGGGCAAATGTGCACGACGAAGAAGAAGGTGCACTGGAAACAATGATTGAAACCAACCTTTACAGCGCATATCATCTTACCCGGGTCTTGATACCGGCGATGATGAGGCAGAAAAGCGGGCATATCTTCAACATGTCATCTATCGCCGGGCTGAAAGCCTACCCGGGCGGCGGATCTTACAGCATCAGCAAATATGCTTTGCGGGGGTTTTCCGTCAACCTGCGCGAAGAGATGAAACCACATAACATCAAAGTGACTACTGTTTTTCCAGGCGCGGCCTATACCGATTCCTGGGCTGCCAGCGGTATCAGCAAAGAAAGATTCATGGATGCAGCTGACATTGCAAAAATGGTTTTTGCAGCTTCGCAGCTTTCCCCACAAGCCTGCGTGGAAGATATAGTTCTCCGACCGCAACTGGGAGATATTTAACATGTGCTACCGGATATCAATTTTAGTATTCGCTTTGCAATAGCTGTTTTATTTTTACTCCCCTGATGGCCAGAATCAACATCATACTACTTGCACTGCTCCTGCCTTTTGTGGGCCGGGCACAAACAATTAAAACCAACCTGTCCAAACAGTTTGTTATTGCCGGCGAATCTTTTACGATCTATTATATTCTTGAAGATTTCAAAGATGAGGACGAATTCATTGCGCCTTCGTTCAAAGGATTTAAAGTAGTAAGCGGGCCCTATACTAACAATGGAACAACACCGGACCGATATGGCACGAAGCCGATAAAAAATATCCAGTTCACACTGGAAGCGCTTTACCCTGGCAAATTCGTCATTGACGGACCCTCTGTCAAGGTCAGTAGCCGGCTTATCAAGAGTCCCGATGTCGTCGTTGATGTGGTGTCGAAAAAAGAAACTGCGCGGAAAGCTGACCCGGAAGCTTCCTCTGAATATTTCCTGAGGCCGGGTGAGAATCCAGATGAAAAGATCAGGAAGAATCTTTTCATGAAAGTGATGGTAAATAAAAAGACCTGCTTTGTAGGCGAGCCGGTCGTAGCTACTTATAAATTGTATTCCCGGCTTACCTCGAAATCGGATATTGTAAAAAACCCGGGGTTTTATGGATTCACAGTTCAGGATATGATAAGCCTGAGCGATAATATTGCCTCAACGGAAATAATAGATGGCAAGGTCTTCGACGTCCATACGGTGCGTGCTGTCCAGCTATACCCTTTGCAGGCTGGCGAGTTCGCTATTGATCCCATGCAAGTGGTAAATAAAGTGGAGTTTTCTAAGAGTGCTGTAAACAAAAAATCCGAACACGAGATCGTGGAAGGTGTTGTTGATGAAAAAGAATCACCGCGAAACGCAAATGAGGTAGTGTATAATATCAGTACCGAAAAAATTACAATACATGTAAAACCCTTACCCGTATTAAAAAAACCCGCAGGATTCAGTGGAGCTACCGGCAGGTTTTCGATCCGCACTTCTTTGGAAAAACCGCAAATGGCCAGGAATGAAGAAGGAGCTTTCGTTATCACGGTAAGCGGGAAAGGAAATTTCACACAGTTGTCAGCTCCCGCTGTGGCTTGGCCTGATGGTATTGAGAATTTTGAACCCATCATAAAGGACTCACTGGATAAATCACAAACTCCTTTAAAGGGATCACGCAGCTTCCGTTTTCCATTTATCTCTTCGCGACCGGGCACTTATACATTGCCAACCGTTTCATTTTCTTTTTTTGATCCCGACAGCAATAAATACAAAACAGTCAACAGTCAACCGGCAGAAGTGATTATCGGCAATACGGAAAGAAAAGAATTACCCAAAAAGGAGCAGGCGATCGTCAACGCACGGCAAAGGGATTATAAATCATTGTGGATATATGGTGGTATTTTTTTAGTGGTCCTGGTGATCATATTGCTGCAGTTCAAAAGACCTTCAAAAGGAGTCCCGTTAAAGAATATGAATGCCGGGAAAGAGCCGGCTATTTCAATCGACCAATTGCTACAGCCCGCCCGGTTTGCCATGGTGGCTGGTGACGACAGCTTTTACAGGTTGATTCAAAAAAGCATTTGGGAACACCTGAATAACAAATTGCAGCTCTCGGGGACGCGGATGAACAAAGATGAATTATATAGGGCAATGAATGAAAAAGGAAAGGACCGGGAAATATATAATGGCCTTTTGGATATTCTACAGCAATGCGAAACGGCCATGTTTACAAAAGCTGAACTCGGACTTGATAAGGAGGAGTTGCTGAACAGGACCAGGGTCCTACTGAGTAAAATCTAAGAACCAATCCCGCCAATTGGCGGGACAAATAAATATTAAATAAGAAAAAATAAATTCGAAATCCGAATTTGAAATCCTCATTCGACCAATAGGATCCTTACCTGGATATTTGAGCTTTATTTGGCTATTAATGTTTGCTTCTTGGAATTTGATTTTTGATGCCTCGTCCCTCGTTCTTCGAGTTTTGTGTGTATTCGGAAGCCAATCTCGAGTTTCTGTCTTCGAATTTTTTCGATTCCTGGACTTGGCCCGGAATTTTCTCGTGTAATCAACAGGTCACTATGTCAATTTCGAATTTCTTTCCCGATGGCTATCGGGATAAATATTCGTGCTTATTTGGTTCTTGCTATTTGGTTCCAGGTTCTTAATTCATTCGGAGTACTTATATCCAACTCCCCGCACGGAATGAAAATACTTCGGGTTACGGCTGTCTTCTTCGAAATATTTCCTGAAGTTCAAAATGAAATTATCGATTGTACGTGTAGTGGGGTATACGTTGTAGCCCCAGACAGCCTGTAATATCTTTTCCCGGGGAACTACTTCATTTTTATTCTCGATCAGCAGCTTGAGCAACATGGTTTCTTTTTTACTCAGCTGTATTTTCCGGCCGTTTTTTGTAGAAGCTTCCTGGGCCTTAAAGTCAATCACGTTGTCTCCAAACGAATAACTGTTACCAATCGAAGATTTATCCTGCAGCTTTTTATTTTTATCGATCAGTTTATGTACCCTGAGCAGAAGTTCTTCGAGATTAAATGGCTTGGTGAGGTAGTCGTCCGCTCCTTTTTTCAAACCCAATACCCTGTCTGCGCTGCTGTTCCTGGCGCTGAGGATGAGGATAGGCACTTCGTTATTACTGATTCGTACTGTTTCGGTGACAGTGACACCATCCATTTCAGGGAGCATTACATCGAGGATGATCAGGTCAAAGTATTCTGAACTAACTGCGTTAAGAGCAGCGGCGCCGTCATAGGCCGATGTTACATTGTATCCTTCAAGTTCCAGGTTAAGCTTTAGCGCTTCGTGGAGATTCTCTTCATCTTCAACCAGTAGAATGGACGGGTGTCTTTCTTCACTCATAGTTTAAATGTCACTGTAAAAATACTGCCGCGGGGTATATTGTTTGTCACCAATATGTCCGCATTATGATCACGGGCTATCTTGTTGCAAAGATACAACCCCAGGCCTGTCCCCTGCGTTTTACGGGTAGCTTCATTGCCGATACGGTAAAACTTGCTGAATACTTTTTTCTTTTCATCGTCATTTATGCCGGGGCCTTCATCTGCTATACTCAACAGGAGCAAACCATTTTCTTTTTCCAATACGGCCGTAACGGGAGTTTCCCTGGGTGAATATTTTACGGCGTTTTCCAGCAGGTTATTGATCAGGATTTGCAAAAGGAGCGGATCGCCTTTTACATCCGTGCCCTGTTGAATTTCCGATTTGAAGACGCGTTCGGGGAACCGTGCCCTGAAGTCCTGGATACAATCTTTCAACATATCGGAAAGATCCATTTCTTCTTTTGCAAACTTATATCCGCCGCCTTCCAGCTGGGATGCCACCAGGATATTATTAGTGAGAAAATTCAGTCGCGACGTTTCTTTGAGCATTACTCCAATCAACTTTTTTTGTTTCTCGGCGTCCAACGAATATTTCTGGATGGTCTCAAGGTTCAGTCTCACAACCGAGATCGGCGTTTTGAGTTCGTGGGTAACAGCCATCATGAAATTCTGTTGTTGCTGTTGCATATAAAACTGCCGGCGCACATAGCGATATACCAGTCCGGCTCCCACGCAGATCAGCAGGAGGAATATGCTTCCTTCCCCGAGATATTTTGCGTCGTTTTTGCTGTGGTCTCTTTTGATTTTTTGCAATTCTGAGGCATAAAGCGCGGGAACGGTAGTACTATCTGCAATGGTCCTGAGCTGGCTTACCCGGAGATCTTTCATCATATCATTCTGCTTTTCCAGCGTAATGAACCACCATACAAGGGCAGCTACAATATAGATGAGAAGTGTCCAATAAAGAATAGTAGCCTGGCGAAGTTTTCGTCTTACATCTTTTTTAGGCATGTCATTATTGCTTTTCTACCCGAATACCGACATCGTACACGTTTTGCAAGGGATTTTCCCGCATGATTTGTTCAACGGTGAATTTGTAATGGCCGGCCTTTAAATATTGAGGTCTTTCAAAGAGCCCGATCCTGTGTTCGTAGATATCATCCATCCCGGTAGCCAGCCATTTTCCGTCTTTACCGGCAAGTGGCAGATCGAGTTGAAATTTTTGCGCGCTATCCTGCCCCGGTTTCTCGATGGAAATGTTGACGTAGATGTTACTGTAATGATATTTCTCGTTGTGCCGTAATATCAAAAGAGGTTGATAGGGAGAACTGGTGTCCTTAATCGTAAAATCAAATGTAGGGCGAAAGCTATTGTACCAGGCATGACCGGGAACCGGCAGGCTTCTTTCATACACGTCAACAGTAGTACAGGAAAAAAAACACAGGAAACAGGTAAAGGATAGGAGAAAAATTATTTTCAATGGCTTCATATCACAAAGATATATTGTGGGATCTATTGAAACGGCTAATTGCCCGAACCTGGTTTACAGCACATTCAACACCTGCTCTTTGGCCTTTTCCAGCTCATCTTTCATCATGACCACAAATTTCTGGATGGTCGAATCGTAGGCCTTTGAGCCGGTCGTATTTATTTCACGGCCTATTTCCTGTAAAACAAAAGAAAGTTTTTTGCCTTTTGTTTCCTCGGCTTCATTCATTAACGAATGAAAGTAATCGCAGTGATTTTTCAGCCTCACCTGTTCTTCGCTGATATCGATCTTTTCGATATAATAAATGAGCTCCTGCTCCAGGCGGTTGCCATCATAATTTTCCTTGCCTACATTTTCTTCCAGCAGGCGGGTAATACCCTCGCGGATCTTTTGCTTGCGGAGTGGCTCCAGCTTTATTACTTCATTCTGTTGTTTTGAGATATTGTTGATGCGATTGGCAAGATCTTCTTCCAGCGACCGGCCTTCATCAAGGCGATGATTGTTGAGATCTTCGATAGCGGCATGTAAAACGTTCTTGAAATCTGCCCAATCGGCGTCAGAGAGAGTTTCACTGCTGGGTGTGATGACCTCGGGTAGTTTCACCAAGGTGCTCAGGATATGAGAGGGATCGAGTTTGAGTTCGGCGGAAAGGTCTGCGAGTGGCTTATAATACGCTTTAGCCAGGTCCGTGTTTATCGTGACAGGCTTGGCAGTACCGGTGTCCTTTAAACTGACTGTGCAGTCAACACTGCCGCGAAGAAGTTTTTCTGAAAGTATCTTGCGTATATCGAATTCGAAGGGTTTGAGAACGGAAGGAAGTTTTAATGACAATTCAAACTGTTTTCCATTCAGGGATTTGATATCGACCAAAAAAGTTTTATCGCCCACACTCCTTTCTGCTCTTCCAAAGCCCGTCATTGATTTAAGCATGGATATTTATTTAGATGGGTAAAGGTATTTTAATTATTGTATAACCCAATTCCTAGAGGGATATTTACAGATTACAGCCATAGAAAGTCCTGACCGGCTTAAATACGGGCAAAAGTTTTATACAGGTAAAAAATAGCAGGCTAAATAAACGTTTTACTACAACCAGGAAGAAGGTCTAAAAACAAAAACCCCTTCGAGGAATCGAAGGGATCATTTATATGGATGGGTTAGTAAGTACAGGAAATGAAATTTCCTTACACAATATTAAATATAATTTTTACTAACAAAAAAAAAATTTGGTAGAATTTTATTCACATTTTGAAAGGGCTATCGGTGCATTTCAATGGATGAATTCGCTTATCACGTATAATGTTTATGATTTTGACGATGTCTTGCCTATCATTTTATTTTTTCATCGGCATGAAACCCTTGCGTAGCAGGCGTTTCATTGAATGCTTTACATTCACCGGTATATTGTCGTATTCACTGATCCAATTATCGCCGATTAAGAATTCAATGACTCCCGGCAATTATCAGTTATATCTGGTGTTAAAAGAATTATTAGTCGACGGTTCCAAAACTGAGCTTTTTTAATAATTAACGGCCAATTCATCGCTTAGTACCTTTACACAAATTTGTTTGTATGCGTTTTGAAAAGCCTGTGCCTCTTCAACAGATCGCTGAATTGATCGGTGCTGAATTGATTGGCAATACCGGCGCCGCGGCAACCGGCATCAATGAAATTCATAAGGTGGAACAGGGTGACCTGGCATTCGTTGATCATCCCAAATACTACGATGCATGTCTCCAGTCGGCCGCAAGTTTTATCATCATTAATAAGAAAGTGGATTTTCCGAAAGGAAAAGCATTATTGATCTTAGAGGAGCCGTTTGAGGCTTATTTGAAGATCGTTGATCATTTCAGGCCTTTTCGCCCTTCGATGAAGATGATCAGTGATACATCGGTCATTGGTCGGGGGACTGTCGTGATGCCCAATGCTTATATTGGCAATCATGTTACAATAGGCAGTAATTGTATCATTTATCCAAACGTTACCATACTCGATCAAGTGGTTATTGATGACAATGTGATTATCCAGGCAGGCACGGTGATTGGCAGCGATGCATTCTATTACAACAAGAAAACAAGCCGCGATGTGCACTATAAAAAAATGAAGAGCTGCGGCCGCGTGCTTATCGGGAATGATGTAGAGATCGGCGCAGGTTGTATGATCGACCGGGGTGTAACAGCAGATACAATAATCGGCTCGGGAACCAAGATCGATAATCTTGTTCATATCGGTCATGATACGGTCGTTGGGAAAAATTGCCTGTTTGCCGCACAGGTAGGTATTGCGGGCGCTGTAACGATTGAAGACAATGTGATCCTTTGGGGACAGGTTGGCGTCAGCAAAACACTCACGATAGGGGAAGGGGCCATTGTATATGCACAAAGCGGGGTCAAGGATTCAATCGAAGGCAGAAAGGTCTATTTTGGATCCCCGGTGGAAGATGCCCGCGAAAAGATGAAAGAGTTTGTATGGGTAAAACGCATTCCGCAGCTCTGGGAAAAAGTGATGCAAAAAAAATAAGAGCACTTTTGCTTAGGGAGAATAATCATATGGTAACTGGTCCGCCAGGTTCTTCCAGCTCCAGTAACCCTGGGTCACCAGGTCTCGCTGATCATAGAAATATCCATTTCCCTTGATGGCAATACCCCCCGTCAATTCAATATATGTTATCTGCGTGGCAATATTCTTCGGAAGGTTATTTTGCTTCAGGTATTCAGGGTCAGGCTTGCTTTTCGTATAGGTCACACTTAATTTCCTGGGATACCAAACCTCTATTTCGTCAGTGCTATCGAGACCGCCATAATAAGTAGTATCATATACATCTGCAATCTTATTGAATTTAACAGGGTTGTCTTCATCAAGCATGGCTATGATATAGCCATCTTCTTTCAGGGTGCTATCATAATAACTACGCATAAAATGGAGCTTTGATCCATAGTAAGCCCTGACACGGTTTGATGCCCATTGTCTTTTCAGGCTGTCAGCTCCATCCATTTCAGTATACAGGCAATATCCTTTGTACAGGCTGATGTTCGTATTATAATAATACACGAATGAATCCAGTTGATAACGCATGTTATATCCAAGTGCCTTATTCTCCACCTGCAACGGGTCCGTAGCCAGTACCCGCAACTTGTTACTTCTTTTCAGGAAATAAAATTTCAGGACCTCCGGGTTAACCAATGTGCATTTCGCGGAATTGGGCGTCGTGCCGATAAAGTGTTCCAGGAAAAAAGTACCGTATTTCTCCCAACCATCCTTCACTTCGTTGCTGCTTTTGATGATTACTTCACCCAGGCTTTTATCTTCCTTGATCATTTCAATATCAGGTATCTTCTCATCGGTATGATTGATGCGTACCTGTTTCGTCTGGTAGCCGGTAAAAGAAATGATCAGGTCATATCCTCCCGATTTTAATTGTAGTGAAAACTCACCCTGTTTATTGGTGGCAGCACCGATAGTTGTATTCTGGCAATAAACAGAAGCCCCGGGCATCGGTTCTCTTGTAGCAGAATCAACGACTCGTCCTATGACCGTGAATTGTGCAGTGGCAGCAAATGAAATGGCCAGCAACAGGACGACAAGGGCAAAACGGCTCTTTTTCATAGTATTGAATTGATGGCTAAATTAGTGTTTATCGTGCTAAGCCTGTATAGTAATTGTGCCATGAAATCTACTTTTAAGAAGCTCTTTGCATTTTCGGTTTTACCTAACTATTTGTGCATAAGGCTATATTTTTTGCAGGCTTCGCCGATCGTCTTTTCCAGGGGTGTAAACGAGAACCCGGGAAATGTTTTTAAGAATTTTTCGTTGTCAAAATAGGTTTTACTATGGGCTACCTTGGCACTTTCTTTTGTCAGTACCGGTTTTTGTCCAGTAAACAATGTCCTCAATTTTTCGACGCGCCATGCTATTCCCAATATGAACGGCGTAGTCTCCCGCACAGGTTTCTTCTTATCGAATGCATCTGCCATTGTATCCATCAGTTTACGGAATGGCCAGTTATCGCCGTTGATGATAAACCGCTCTTCGCTGATATTACTTTCCATTAATAGAACGGTAGCGGCAGCTACATCTTCGACGTCTACAAAACCATTAACGCCGGGAGTATACCATTTAAATTCTTCGAACACTTTTTTGAAAATGGCGGAACTGCCAGTGTTCCAGTCCCCATATCCCAGGATTGTGCTAGGGTTGAGAATAACTGAATTCAAACCCTCGCTAATACCGCGCCATACTTCCAGTTCCGCTTTATACTTGCTTTTAGCATAATGCGTATTGATCTTGTTGTCCTCCCATTTTTTTTCTTCGTTCACGTGGCCCCCATCGGTTTTTCGCCCCAATGCGGCAATGGAACTTATATAAACAAATCGCCTGATATTTTTTTCCAGGGCGATATTTATCACATTGGCCGTTCCCTCCACGTTTACCTTATACATCTGCTCCTTTTCCTTACTATTAAATGAGACTATCGCCGCTGCATGCACAACGGCGTCCACTCCTTCCATCGCATCCTCCAGGGAGACTACATCTAGAATATCGCCATCCAGCCATGTCACCCTGTCCAGTATTCCTGGGGAAATAAAATCCGGGAGCTTATGAGTTCTGCGGATAGCTTTCACATCATACCCTTTATCCAACAGGTGTTTGATGATATAAGCGCCCAGGAATCCTGTACCACCGGTCACCAGTACCGTTCCGATCCGAAGAGGACCTGGTACGGTTGATGAATTATCTTCTCTTGATTCTTCCAATGAATTCTGTTTAATTTATTTAGACTGTTCCGCAACATCACTTATCCTGGTAATCGTAATATCCTTTTTTTGTCTTTCTTCCTAATTCCCCTTTCTCGACCTTATCTTTTTGAATTGACGAGGGCCTAAGCCGTTCCGGTTGTTGTAGCTGTTCGTATACTGAGCAGCTCACTGCATAATTTACATCGTTGCCGATAAGGTCCATGAGTTTAAAAGGGCCCATCTTAAAACCGGTTGATTCCATCAGCAGGTCAATTTGCGAGAAATCGGCCAGCCCCTCTTCAACCAGTCGCAGAGATTCTATATAATAAGGTCGCGCTACCCTGTTTACAATAAAGCCGGGCGAATCTTTACAAACCACTGGCATCTTTCCCATTCTTTTTGCAAGATCGCACACATCACGCGTTACAATTTCGGCAGTGTAGCTGGTATTGACTACTTCTACCAGCTTCATCAGTGGCGCCGGGTTAAAGAAATGCATCCCTACTACCCGACCCGGGTTTGCTGCTTTTTTAGCAAGAGAAGAAATGGAAAGGGATGAAGTATTGCTGGCGAAAATGCAGTCAGTCGGGTTGATTGCTGCCAGTTGATTAAATAAATCTGTCTTGGCCTCCATCTTTTCAATGATCGCTTCGATCACTATATCGGTCCTGCATTCCCTGATATCGTTGGTGAATTGTATTCTCCGGGTGATCGCTTCTCTTTCAGTAGCTTCCAATTTTCCCTTTTCTACAAGCGATCCAAGGTTTTTTTCAATTGCCAGTCTTGCTTTTTCCAAAACCGCCGTGTTTAGCTCATACAGTATGGTATCGAATCCAGACTGTGCAGATACCTGGGCAATGCCACTGCCCATTGTACCGGCGCCACATACACAAATTTTGGTGATTGTCACAAGAATTGATAGTTAATGTGCAAAGATATTCGTGCAAAGGGTTCGGCATTCTGCATAAGTTTGATTTTTTGGCGCGAATGACGGAAATATGAAAGCAACGGGGTCTTTTTTCTGCTACCTTTCTGTTAACTTAATTCAAACTTACCAATATGGACAAAGATGCGTATACCGTTTCTTCGTCGCGACGGGCACAAAGGGCCTCGGCAACATATATGTTGAAAGTGTCATCTACGGCTGCATTTATTGTGGGACTGGCCCTATTCCTGCTACCGTTTGCAGAAATTCGCATTGCAAATTTTCTTGGCATCAACAATTCAGGTCTTGGTATAGCCTCCGGGAGCAGTTGGAAATTTTCTAAAAAAGACACGTTCGACAAACTGCTTAAAAATATTGACCTTTCATTTGATGGTCCCAAAAAAAGTCCGAATGTTTTTGCCATTATGGCCCTGGTATTCGGAATAGTGGGTCTTATTGCCTCGGTATCGAATGCCCGTTCTGCCCGGGGACTGGCAGCGGTGGCAGCCGTACTGGCAGCTTGCTGCCTGGGTGGTTTGTGGTTTGACCTGACCTGGGATTTTTCGATCGATGAAGCGGGTAAAGTGGCCCGGGTCAGCTCGCAACACGGCGAGCTTAGCCTGCATTTAACAGTATGGTTTTACATTTCGCTGTTTGCTTTTCTTACGGCGGGATTTTTATGTTACCGGAGAATATGGCTTCACAGAAGTCACCGGTAAAAGCTTTTCCTGGCAGCCTTTTACAATTTCTGCCGTTTTAAGAGAATAAGGTTTAAATCCAGGTAATGATTTATGCGAAGGATTGTTGTCATTATTTTTACTTTGTCAGTTGCAAACAGCTATGGCCAGACCTTCGATTGGTGGGCACAGCTGGTTCATTGGGATGGCGTAAGTGAATGGCCCAAATACATGATCACTCAACCGGCCTACATGGGGCCTAATGCGCTTCCCGTCCCCCGAATTGGAAATGGAAGTATCGACAGCAGTTTCTCGATAGCGGCCACCGGTTCGCTTCATTTTTCAAAAGGAGATAACACACAGAACTTTACGATTTATGCTAATTATTGCCTGGTAAAAAATGTGATCTCATTTGATGCCTCATGGATACCCTACGAACATTTTACCATGAGCCACGCGATAAAAGAACAACGCCATGTATTCTCTCATTTTTATTATGACCAACAGGCGACAGGAGATATAGAACTTAACACGACTATCCAGCTATTAAACCGGTGGAGAAAAGACATCCAGCTTGCGCTACGTATCGGTTATCGTTTTCCCACGGGCACAGGGCTTGGCGTTGCACGTTACACGGATGGGCCGGGTTATCATTTTGATCTTTCATTTGGCAAACCTGTCAATACGTCTCTCAAATGGATCGGGATGCTTGGCTTCTACTCCTGGCAACTGATCAACGTAGGCCGAAGGCAGGATGATGCATTTTTATTCGGCACCGGTGCAGAATGGAATACTAAGAGGGTCAGGCTGCAAACTTATGTCGCGGGATACCTGGGTTATCAACTGAACAGCGGGGACAAACCAGTAGTCTTCCGCACTACTGTTGAAAAGAAAATAAAACGGACGAGTTTTTTATTAGGGTTTCAACAGGGGCTGCATGATTTTAAATATAGCAGCATAGAAGTGGGAACTAAATTCAGATTCCAATAGTAAGAACCAGGAACCAAATGACAAGAACCAAATAAATTCGAAAAAAAAAATTCGAAATGAATCCCGATCATTCGGGTTTTTTAATTTAAGATGAACGGAGCGTCACAACAATTGTTGCTCAGGGAGCCGAAGCTGGCAAAAAAATTATTCTCGGCAGGAAATTGAAGGCTAAATACAGGTTCCCGTGATAAGAACCAAAAGACGAGAACTGAAATGCTCCAAGATTTAAATAATAATTCCGAATGATCGAGATGTCCGTTCTTTCGAATTTCGGGTTTAAAACTTCGAATTTATTTGGTTCTTACTAGACTTATATTGTCGATGTAAACTGCTTCAGAAACCTCACATCATTTTCGCTAAACAACCGAATATCATTGATCCCGTACTTTAACATGGCGGGACGTTCAATGCCCATACCGAATGCAAAGCCGGAGTATTTGCCCGGATCAATATTGCAATTGGTCAGCACATTGGGGTGAACCATGCCGCAACCGAGTATCTCTACCCATCCTGTCTTTTTACAAATATTGCAACCTGTACCGCCGCAGATGAAACAGGTTACATCCATCTCCGCACTTGGTTCAGTGAATGGAAAATACGAAGGGCGGAAGCGCACTTTTACATCTTTACCATACATTTCCTTTACAAAAAAATAAAGCGTCTGCTTTAGATCAGCGAAAGAAACATTCTCATCGATATATAATCCTTCCACCTGGTGAAAGAAGCAATGGCTTCTTGCGCTAACCGTTTCATTCCGGTACACACGGCCGGGATAAATACCACGGATCGGTAAAACACCTTTTTCCATTTCCCGTATCTGCACATTGCTTGTGTGTGTGCGCAATAGCCAGTCAGGATTTTGCTGTACATAGAATGTGTCCTGCATGTCGCGGGCCGGATGATGTTCATGGAGGTTAAGGGCGGTGAAGTTGTGCCAGTCGTCTTCTATTTCCGGTCCTTCGGCCACAGCAAAGCCCAATCTTTCAAAGATGGAGACGATTCGGTTGCGCATTAGAGTGATTGGGTGACGGCTCCCCAGGGGCATTTCATCGCCGGGTAGCGTCAGATCTATACCGCTAGCTTTTGCCTGGTGTCCGTTGCCGGCATTACTCTTTAAAGATTCATACTTGTCTTCAGTGAACAGTTTGAAATCATTCAATACCTGTCCGAACTCCTTTTTCTTATCAGTGGGCACATTTTTCATTTCGCCCATGATATTCTTTACAACACCTTTGGTGCCCAGGTATTTGATACGGAACTCTTCCACCGCTTTTACGTCAGCAGCTTTGAACCCTTCGATTTCCTTCTTATAAGACTCTATTTTCTCCAACAATTGCTCCATTCCGCAAATATACAGCACAAGAGGCTAAGCACTGTTGCCACGGATACACACGGATAAAAGAAGTGCGGAGAAAGAGAGCGAAGAGCGACGTTTTCTCCGCTCCGCCCTGTTTCTCGCTCTATCGTCATGTGTGGCAGCCTTGTTATGTTAAGGGCGACAGTTTGATTAAACTGACACATTACCAGCCCTGTTGGGTGTTTGATTATGTTTTCTAAAAAGCAGGCGCAGCATGGAGGGCAACACGATCAGCAATAAAGGAAGAGCAATGATGAAGCCGCCGATAACCGCGATAGCCAATGGCTGGTGCAGTTGTGCACCGGTGCCGATCCCCAATGCCAGTGGCATCAGTGCGATGATAGCTCCCAGCGCTGTCATCAGCTTTGGCCTTAAGCGAGTGGAAATAGAATAAATTATCGATTCATCCACGGATTTATCATGTAGAGATTCCCTGAATTGCAGGATAGTAAAGATGGAGTTCTCACCAATGATACCAACGATCATGATCAGCCCGGTATAGCTTCCCACATTTAATGGAGTATCGGTGAGCCATAGTGCTAAATAACTTCCTGATATCCCCAAAACGGCAATCAATAGGATCAGTAGAGCCACTTTGATAAGCCTGTATAGAAATAATATTACCGAAAATACCAGTAAGCTGGCTGCGATCAATATCATCAGTAACTCATTAAAAGATTTCTGTTGTTCCGCGTATGCTCCTCCATACTCGATATGATATCCCTGTGGCAGGTTGAGCTTTGCCATCTGTGCCTGTACATCTTTCATTACACTACCGAGATCGCGGTTTTCGAGGTCTGAGGTGACTACCCCCATAGACTGCAGGTTTTCTCTTTGTATTTCGGCGTCCCCTGGATTTATAGACACAGTCGCCAATTCAGAAATGGGTTTCAATCTTCCATTTGGAAGGAATATTTGAAGATTATTTATACCCGCTGAACCCAGTTTCCTTGTATCAGGATACATTAGGCGAACTGCAGAATACTGCTCCCGTTCAAAAATATTTCCAACCACGTTGCCTTCAAGAGAAGTTTGGAGCTGGTATTGCAAATTTGCCGGAGTAATTCCATACTGGGCCAGCCTGTCATAATTAGGCTGTATGGATATAGATGGCCCGGCGATAACTATTCCATCAAAAACATCAGCTGTGCCTTCGACATGAGATAGTAGTTCCGCAGCCTGCTGCGACAACTCTTTTAACCGTTGCTGGTTGTCACCGAAGATCTTTATTTCAACCGGTTGAACAGATGCCATCAGGTCTCCCAGCATGTCCCCGATCACCTGGCCGAAGTCAATACGCAAAGCGGGTTGCGTGCTTTCGATGCGCTGCCGCATTTCTTCTATGACCTGGTTGGTAGTCTTACCTCTTTTCTTTTTTAACTGAATAAGATAATCGCCGTTATTCGGTTCAGTGATAAAAAAACCCATCTGCGTTCCCGTCCTTCTCGAGTAAGCCTGTACCTCCGGTGTAGCCGTTATTATTTTCTCCACTTCTTTGAGCATCCTGTCTGTCTCTTCCAGCGAAGTGCCGGGCGGCGAAACATAATCCAGCACAATACTGCCTTCATCCATTTCCGGGAGGAAACCTGTTTGCAGCCGCGGTAAAATAAGTATGATCGATACGATCAGGGCAGCGACAATTGTAAGGCTGATATAAGGCCTGAGGATAAAAAAGGAAACCCAATTCTGTTTTTTTACTTCATGCGGTTGTTCTTTCTTCTGCTTTTGCTTTTTCTTTTTCCTCGTAAGAAGCAGGTAGATCACTGGCAGCCCGATCCAGGTAACAAAAAATGAACAGACCAGCGTAATGATCATCGTATTGGTCAGGACCTTGAAATAAGATCCTGCCACTCCCGTCATTAATAAAAAGGGAATAAAAATAACAATGGTACTCAGCGAAGAACCTATCATAGCCGGGAAGAGATAGTGAATGGCCTTCTGCACCAGGTCCGAAGATGGCTCATCCGGGTGTTCTTCATGTGTCCGGTGAATTTGCTCCACCACCACGATCGCGTCATCTATGATCAGGCCGATGGCAGCAGCCATAGCGCCGAGGGTCATGATGTTGAATGTGTATCCTATCGCATACAAAATGATAAGCGTAAGAAAAAGAGTGATTGGGATAGTGATCAGGATCGTTGTGCTTGCTTTTACCGAACGTAGAAAAATAATGGCTACCACGATGGCCAGCGCAAGACCTATCCAAAGACTATCTGTTACGCTTTTTACAGTGTCGTTGACAAAATCTGCCTGAACGTAATATGGTTTGATCTGGACATCCTTTGGAAGAATTCTTTTAAGCTCTGTTACTTTCGCCTCTATTTCTTTAGCAAGGTCCACAAGGTTGGCATTGGGCTGCTTAACAACTGCAACCAGCAACCCATCTCTTCCGTTTGCATTGATCTTAATGAATTCGATGCCTTCCCTAACTTCAATTTTGGCAATATCCAGCAGTCTTACGATACGTTTTCCATCATTCCTTATTACAATCTCTTCCAGTTCATCTTTGTTATGCACCGTTGCATCGGTGACAGTAAGATAGAGATAGCGGTAATCCGACAAAAAGCCATTTGATTTAATGAAGTTCGTCTGGCTCAAAGCAGTGTTGATCATATCCGGTGTGATGGACAGCGTGCTCATCTTCTGTATATCGAGCTGGAGCCAGTATTCTTTTGTTTTTCCACCCGTGATACGTATTTCGGCCACGCCCGATACCTGCGATAGAAATGGTTTCACCGTATATGTAGCGAGCTGCTTCAACTCGATCGGCGTTTTGGTATTGCTTTCCAGCGAATAACCCATTACCGGTAAAATGGAAGGATTCATTTTGGCTACCGTAATATTGACGTCAGGTGGTAAGGTATTTCGTATCTCGCTGATCTTTGATTCAATATGCTGCTGGTTGACATCAATATCGCTGCTCCAGTTCATGAAAGCCGATATTTCGCAACTGCCCCGGCTGGTCGTGCTGCGGATCAGTTGAAGATCGGGTACCTGCTTGATAGCAGATTCCAGTGGTTTTGTCACTGTGATCATCATTTTATCTACGGGTTGCAAACCCGCGTCCGCAATTATCTTGATCTTTGGAAAAGTGATCTCCGGGAATAAAGAGGTTTGCAATTTACCATAGACATATATACCGCCAACAATGATCAACGCCAGCAGAACGGCCAGTGGGTTTTTGTGAGAGATAAAAAACTTATTCAATGCTATTACTTTATTCCTTTACAATCCTGACTTTCGCAGTATCGGCCAGGCCATAGTTTCCTGTTACCAGGAACCTGTCGGTATTTGAAAAAGCAGGTTTTACAATTTCTATCCTATCATTCGCTTCTATTCCTTTTTCCACTGGCACTTTTACAGCGGTAGAATCATCGATGAGTTTCATTACCCAGAAATTGGATTGGGTTTCATCGGCCAGCACTACCTGCTTGGGCAATGATATCGCTGCTGTTTTCAGGCTTTTTGCCACCCGCACTTTACCAACCAGGTTTATCGGGAGATTTCTTTCATTTACGGTAAGCAAAACGTTTTGTGTCTGTGAAGCTGAATCCACAATGGGAGTAACGGAGGAAACATGCGCTTTCATTGTCTTGCCATCGGGCAGCATCAGGTCAACCGTGCCCTTGCCTAATATGTATGGACGCAGTTCATAAGGCATATTCAGCACGAACACGAAGCTGTTTAGATCGCTGATCGTTGCCAGTTGTTCTCCTTCCTGTACATAATCTCCTTTCTGGTGGCTGAGATCCGAGACATAACCACCCGTGGCCGTTTTTACATTGATGATCCCTGAAAATTTAAATGAGCTGTCCAGCAGGTTGATCGTATTCCCCAATGTCATTGCCTCCTTGGTTTTTAATACAAAAACAACCTGCCCCGGTGAAACTATTTTTCCTTTTTGTGTATTGACCGCAGTGATATATCCGTTGCTGCTGGCTTTTACCACACCCTGCTGCATAAAGGCTGAAGTTGCGTTCAGTTCGATATATTCAGCCATCGGTTCCGTATTTATAGTAGTTACTGTGACCGGGGTTACGGTTTGTACTTCTTCTTCTGTTGTTACCTCCTCGGTCTTTGAATGACAGGAACAGGCAAACAGGCAATAAACTAAAATATAAAG
>Ga0066652_100000082_pt1 | contig 57985 bp, 61 predicted proteins | sample GraSoiAngelo_101_FD_71413 | JGI IMG/M metagenome (GOLD analysis project Ga0066652, IMG submission 71413) | Grasslands soil microbial communities from the Angelo Coastal Reserve, California, USA - 14_0903_02_30cm | ecosystem: Environmental > Terrestrial > Soil > Grasslands | place: USA... | reverse complement strand
AGCGGTCGTGCGCCGCGCCGACGCCAAGGGCGTATGCGACGCCAGGCACGATCTGCACGCCGCGCGACAGGTTGTGCGCCCACCGGATGCCGGGGGCGACCGTGACGTGATCCGTCGAAACGGCCGCGTCCTGCGCCACGACGCTCGCGTTCCGGTTCCACACCGACTCCACGAGCACGTTGAACGTGGATGACGCGAGCCAGATGACACTTCCACCCGCTGTGAACGACGTTGCCGACGCGACGTTTCCGGCGGCATTGTGCGCGCGGGGCGCGCTGGCCAGGCCGGCGTTCGCATGCAGAGCGACGTGCGACGTGCTGAAGCTCGCCGGCAGCATCAGCTGGACGCTGGCGCTGCCCGTACCCGTGCCGCGAGTTGCGTCACCGGTTGGCAGGACCAGCGACACTCGAGGTGCGAGCGCGAGGCCTGCTTCGAGGCCCGTCAGCTGATACCGGTAGTTGACGGCGAAATCGCCGACACCCATGCCCGTTGGCGCTCCCATCTCGAACACCGGCACCATGTAGCTGAGCTGGTGGCGCTGGCTGCGCACGGGCCATTCCTGCGTGAACGTGTACCCCCACGCCGATCCGGTCGTCGGCCGCGCGAAGGTATTGATGTGCTGGACGACGCCAGGATCCTGGTTGTAGGCCTCCTCGATGAGGAAGCTGTTGTCGCGGATCGGCTCTGCCCCGGGCTTCTGCGCGTGCAGCGCGGAGGCCAGCAGGTAGATGGAGCCGCCGATGAGCAGGCGCACGATGCGCATGCGGGTATCGTGGTGCATCGTCATACCTGAACGAAGGCGTCGGCGCCGAGCGCCCGATCGATGTTGAGCAGCATCACGAACTTCTCGCCGCCGCGCTCGGCCATACCATTGAGGAATTCCGCGCCGACGGACGTGCCGAAGGACGGCGTCCCCTGGATCTGCTCTGCGTCGAGATCGAGCACTTCGCTCACCGAGTCGGTGATGATGCCGATGACGACGTCACCGTCCACGCCCGCGAGCTCGACCATCACGATCGAGCTGCGTGCCGTGATCACACTCTCCGGGAGACCGAAGCGGAGCGCGAGATCCACGACCGGCACCACGCGCCCGCGCAGGTTGATGACGCCACGCACCGTCGCCGGCATGCCCGGGACGCGCGTGAGGCTGTTGTATTCGATGATCTCCTTCACGCGGAGGATGTCTACCGCGTATTCCTCGCCCGCGAGCACGAAGCTCAGGAACTGCGTGCGGGCTGCCGTCAATGTGTTGGACATGGATCGGTCCTAGAAGCGCGAGAAGTGAGCGTCAGCGTCGGCATCGGCGGTGTGCGCGTTGCCACTGCCATTGCCATTGCCATTGCCATTGCCGTTGCCGTTCGCCTTGACCCGTGAGGGACGGCTGAGCGACGGAGGAACCGGAGCCGCGGACTTGAGCGCGACACGCGACTGTGACGTCGCCGCCGTTTTCCGCTTCGGCGACACGGACGTCTGCTGGTCCTCGACGATGAAGACGCTGACCAGCTGCTCGAGCGATTCGGCCTGCGCCGCCATCTCCTCTGCGGTGGACGCGAGCTCTTCCGCGGCTGATGCGGTGCGCTGCGTGACCTGATCCACCTGGCTCATGGCCTGGTTGATCTGGTTGACACCGCTCGCCTGCTCGCGGGACGCGGCAGCGACTTCCTGCACCAGCTCAGCGGTCTTCTGGATCGCGGGAACGAGCTCGTTGAGCAGCGCGCCGGAGCGCTCCGCGACCGCAACGCTGTTGATCGCCAGACTCGAGATCTCGTTCGCGGCGGCCTGACTGCGCTCGGCGAGCTTGCGCACTTCCGTCGCCACGACCGCGAAGCCCTTTCCATGCTCACCCGCGCGCGCGGCTTCGATCGCCGCGTTGAGCGCCAGAAGGTTGGTCTGGTACGCGATGTCCTCGATGATGGTGATCTTCTGCGCGATGGTCTGCATCGCCTTGGCGGTTTCCCGCGCCACCTTGCCGCTCTCCTGAGCGTCGGACGCGCCCTTCACCGCGTTCTGTTCGGTGTCGCGGGCGTTGCCGGCGTTCTGCGTGATCGACGCGGACATCTCCTCGAGGCTGGCGGTGGTCTCCTCGACCGACGCCGCCTGCTCGCTCGTGCCCTGCGACAGGCTCGCGGCCGTGGACGAGACCTGCGCGGACGCGCCGGACAGCGCCTGCGCCGCGGAGCGGACCTGCGCGATGGTCTGTGCCAGCGACGCGGTCATTTTCTGCATCGCGTTCTGGAGGCGGCCGGTTTCATCAGCGCGCGCTTCACCGTCGATCTCGCGGAGGTCTCCCTCCGCCACGCGGTCGGCGACGACCACGAGCTCCGCGATCGGACGCGTAACCGACCGGATGGTCGCCCACGCCAGCAGCATCGCGACGAGCACAGCGAAGCCGAGCGACACGATGAACGTGAGGCGCACCGTGTTGTAATCCGTGCGCGCCGTCGCGACGACCGCCTGCTGCTTCTGCGTCGTGAGCGTCTGCAGCGAGTCGATCATGTGGTCCATTTCGTCCGTCAATGTGCGATCGATTCCGCGCACGACGCTGTCGATACGCTGCGTGCTGCGTGCGTTCGTCGGATCGTAGCCGCGCAGTGCGTCCTTGAACCGCGTAGACAGGGCGCGGTGCTCGTCCGATATCACAGCGAGGTCGAGGCCCGCGAACCCGAGCGCCGCAGCCGAGTCCTTTACGCTGCCCAGCTGCGCGTCCACGATGCTGTCCTGCTTCTCGAAGTTGGCGTAGTACTTCTCGAAGTCGTCTTTCTTCTGGCCGCGGATGAGAAGATCCTTCCACTCCTTCCACTGCTTCACGAGCTCACCCTGCGTGTCACGGGCGTTGTCCACGAGACTCGTGATCTCGCCGGCAGTAGTGAGGCTGCTGGAGAGGGTGTTCGAGCTGTGCTGCAGCGCGTTGAGGGCGATCCAGCCGACGATGAGCAGGATGACGCTCGTCAGGCCGGCCATCGCGAAGAGACGCGCGCCGATGGAGAAGTTGCGGAACATGTTCGTAGGGAGTTGGGAGGAGGCGGGAGACGGGAGCCGGGAGCCGGGAGCCGTTGATGTGTTTACCAGGATGCCTGCAGCTGCATGAGCAGCAGCGTGACCGCTGGGGTGATCGAATAGGTGTACGTCTTGCGAACCGCGGCGACCTGCAGCTTGAGGCGCGTAGCGGCTGGCACCCAGGTGCCACCGACGAGGTAGTCGCGCTCGGTCACGTCCGCCGCGGACGTTTCCTGCGTCGTGTTGGGATCCCACGCGTCGAAGCGTGCGACGAGCTTGATGGTCATCATGGGGGCGATGCCGAGCAGCGCGTACATGCCGCGTCGCGTGGTGCTGCCGTCCCGACCCGTCATCGCTTCCGTCTGGAGCGTCAGCCAGTCATGCGCGTACTTCACGTCGACGCCGATGCGGTCGCGCGCCGGCTTGTCCGCCGTGGCGGAGCCACTGGTCGCGCCAGATGCACCGGCTCGAAGGCCGGGCACGAGGGGCACCTTCACACCGAGGATGGCGGCGACGGACTTCGCGGCATTCCTGTCCGCGTCGTTCATCGTCTCACCGGTGCCGTTGAATACGCCGACCTTGTAGTCGAGGCGCTTCCATGTGCCTTTCGCCGCTGCGCCGAGGTCGCGCACGTCGCCGAAGCTGGCACCGCGCGTCTTGGAGGATTCCATCAGCGCGCGCTCGATCGTTTCGAGTGCGGCTCCCGAGGTCGTACCCTCGAGGCCGAGCGGCACACGCTGCTGGCCGGCGTCGATGGTGACGTGTGGCAGCGGCATCGTGATGAGCGCGTCCTGCAGCACGCGGCTGCTCTGATTTACCGTGGTCGCGGTCGCGGACGAAGACAGCGAGAGCGCCTTGGCGACATCCACCATCACGATTCCCTGTGCCTTGTGACCGAGGTCGCTCGTGAGCTTGAGCTCCGCGCGACGGATGCGATACGTGCTGGTCTGCGCGCTGCCGTCGCCACCCGTCACTTGCACCTGCAGCAGGCCGGCGACGGCGGTGGACTGGAATACCGGGGCAGCGGGCGCGGCCGGCTTCCGGGCACTGTCAGCCCGCGGCGGACGTGCATCTTTGTCAGCCCGAGCCGCGAGAGCGGGAACCCGTTCTTGTGATTGCTGCGGCTCGCTGCTGAGTGATCCGGCGGTGCGCTGCTCTGCACTGTCGATCATCGCGACGACGGTCGCGACATACGGTGTGGTGGTCACTGCCGGTGTGGTGGCCACTGTGATGTCCCTGGCGACCTTCTTCTCCGCGCGCGCGGGCGCGGCAGCGCGCGGTTTCGCCGGCGAGGATGCAGGCGACGGCTCGCGCTTCGCGCGCGGCAGGCCGTCGAACGTGATCGGTGCCGACGACTGTGCGATCGCGGCAGCGGCGGTCAGGGTCAGGCAGACGATGGCGATCGCGATGTTGGCGGCGAACCGCATGTATGAGGTCATGAGAGTGACGCGGTCATCGCCAGCTCGGCGGCGTCCGCGGAATTGTGAGGTGTATGGGACGTCGAGCGGTCCATCGCGTCGCGGTGCGCCAGCTCGAGGAGCGGGCCGACGTCGAGGATCAGGGAGACGCGCCCGTCGTTCATGATCGTGGTGCCGGACACGCCGGGTACCGCGTTGAAGAGTCCGGCGAGCGGCTTGATGACGGCCTGCGTCTCGCCGAGGAGCGCGTCGACGACCAGGCCGGCCTGCTGCTCGCCAGCCTGGACGATGACGATCGCCTCACGCCCCCCTGCCTGCTGCGCCTGGATGCTGTCAGCCGACAGGAGGTGACGGAGGCGTATATATGGAAGGGACTGGCCTCGCACGGAGATCACTCCCGCGCGGCAGTCCCTGTGGATGTCACTTGCGGTGAGGCATTCCACCACTGCGCTGACCGGGATGACGTAGCTCTCCCCGCGGACGCCGACGACGAATCCGTCGATGATCGCGACGGTGAGCGGCAGGCGAAGGCGCACGGTCGTGCCCTTGCCCTCGGTGCTGAGGATCTCGATGCTGCCGCGCAGCGCCTCGACGTTCCGGCGCACGACGTCCATGCCGACGCCGCGACCGGAGATCTCGGTGATACGCGCGGCGGTCGAGAGACCGGGCGCCATGCTGAGGGCGAACACCTGCTGGTCGGTGAGCACATCGGTATCGTTCACGAGCCCGCGCTCGCGCGCCTTCGTGAGGATGCGATCGCGGCTCATTCCCAGCCCGTCATCGCGGATGTCGACCACGACGGCGCCGCGCTCGTGGCGGGCGTGCAGGACGATCGTGCCGCAGGGATCCTTCCCCGCGTCGCGCCGCGCAGCCGGAAATTCGATCCCGTGATCGACGGCGTTCCGCACGAGGTGCGCGAGCGGATCGCGCAGCTGCTCCACGATCGTCGCGTCCACCTCGACGTCCTCGCCTTCGAGCACGATGCGCAGCAGCTTGCTCTGCGAGGCGCTCAGGTCGCGAACGGTGCGTACATGCTGGCGGAACAGCGGGCCGATGGGCACGAGGCGCATCTCCGTAACGCGTTCATGCAGCGTCGTGAGCAGACGGCTCAGATCTTCGGCCGCCGCCAGTCCCGCCTCGCCGGAGTCCCCATCGGCACCGCGCCAACCGGCCAGCGCCTGCATGAGCCGGCCCTTTGCCACGGCAATCTCGCCGCTGAGGGTCAGCATGGTATCGAGCTTCGTCTTTTCCACCCGCAGCGAACGCGTCTTCGACGCGGCGCCGGGCTGGCGCTCCTGTTCGCCCTCGAGGTCGTCCGCCGTGCCGCTGCGCGGTGCGCGGTACGCATTGTGTGAGTCGTCATCCGCGCTCTGCATCTCGATGGGGATGAGACGCGCTACCAGCGCGGCGTCGGCGGCGCGGAGGCGCAACGTCTGTCCGGTCGACTGGGCCGAGATCATCGACCGCAGCGTGTCGACGATCTGCAGCATGACGGTGACGCGCTCGCCATTCACGGCAACGAGCCCGTCACGCATCATGGTGAGCGCGTCCTCGAACTTGTGGGCCAGCTCCGCGATCGCGGTGAACTCCACCATCGCCGCACCGCCCTTGAGCGTGTGAGCGATGCGGAACACCTCGTTCAGCGGCTCGACGGCCTCCGGCTGCGCGTCGAGAGCGATGAGCGCCTCTTCCATCGCCGTCAGCCCTTCGTCGGTCTCCTGAAGGAAGACGGCGACGAGCTCGGCCGGATTGAAATCGTCGGACATGGCGGCGGTTCAAATGAGCGCAGTACTACTTGCTCGCGACGAACGTGAAGGGCTGCTGTACGAGCTGCTTCACCTTCCGTCCGGCGATCTCCGCGGGGAAGAACGACATCTTGGTGACGGCGCGGCGCACCGACTCGCTGAACTCGGCGTCGCTCGACTTGAGCACCTTGAACGACTCCATCTGCGGCGCACCGCGCTCGTCGATCACGTACTGCACGAGCACCTGGCCGTTCACGCGCGCGTCGCGCAGCTGCGAGGGATACAGGGGCGGCTGACCGATGCGGAGCCGCGCCTGGCGCTCCACCTGGAATTCCAGATACGTGGACGCGGACGTGCTGTCCTGCGCGCGCACCGCGACGGGCGAGAGGGCAAGCGAAAGAACGACGGCAACGATGATCTTGTGCATGATGGTTGACTGATGGGTGAGAGGCGACGGTACGATCGGGATTCCGGCGCAACGCGGCCAATACTTCGTTGTTGGGGATGTCATAAGTCGAGCGGTGGAGCGGTGCAGCGGTGGGAGCGGTGGGAGCGGTGGGAGCGGTGGGAGCGGCAGTGCTACCGCTCTACGGCGCTACCGTTCTGACACCGATCGGGGTGACGGTCAGCCGGCCCGTGCGCGGCTCGAACAACACCTTGCGGCCGCGTGTCCCGCCCACGTCGCTCGATGTGACGTGGATCGCACGTTCCTGGAGGAGATCGTAGGCAGCCTGCACGTTGCGCTTCCCGAGGTGGTTCTCGTCGGCGCCGAACGCCGCGAGCACCGCGGCGCCACCGACTACGTGCGCCACGAGTCGATGCGGCCGCGCGCCATCCAGCATCATCCGATGCAGGAGCGCGTCGATCGCGGTCGTTGCATAGCGCGGCGACGGTTCCGCATCCTCACCCGGAAAAGGCAACAGGTAGTGATTGAGTCCGCCGACGCGGGTCACCGGATCATGCAGACACACCGCCACGCACGAGCCTAAAATCGTGGCGCACTCGCCGGCTTCGGTGCTGACGTAGACCTGTCCGGGATGCACGTAGACCGGTGTTCGCAGCACGCGCAGGCGCGGATCGGTGAGTCGCTCGGGCGGGATGGTCAGCGACGCGAAGGAGGGCGACAGGACGGCGCTCACGTGAGCACCGGCACAGGCACTCGCGTCCAGCTCTTGCGATGGTGCGCCGCCATGATTGCCGACGCGCCGAAGCGCGACAGGAGCGTGAGCACCTGGTCGTCGGAGCCATTGAGCGGATCGCGGTGGGCGAGCAGTGACGCGATCACGATGACGCCCACGGTGTGCTCGGCGATGTAGAGTGGCACCAGGCGGTTGTCGAGCGCCTCGAGCTCGGCCAGCGTTGGCGCAAACCGGTTCGCCGCTAGGCGTGATGGGCCCATTCCTGCGACAGGGCAGAGCGGCATCGAGGCCGCGTCGGTGTGGAGCATGAGCACGAAGTCTTCCGTTCCGATCACGTTGATGAGGATCTCCTCGATGCTGCGGACCGCCGCACCGGCATCGTTGGCTTCCAGCAGCCGCCGGAACGCGACGATGATCTTGACCAGCTCGCCGGTGCGCTGCGCGGACGACGACAGGAGCGACGAGAGGTCGCGATTCGAGGCCAGCATCTGTTCGAGCTGTGAGCGCAGTCGCACCAGCTCGCGGTGCGCGTCGAGCAGCTCCGCGCGCAGGATGCGAAGCTCGCCGTCGCCGCTTTTCATCGGCGGAGCTCCGGCCGGCTCAGGTAGCTGCGCACCTTGGTGAGCAGCTCCGCGCGGTCGACGGGCTTCGTGATGTACTCGTTGCAGCCCTGCTCGTAGCCGGCCATGACGTTGTCCATCTCGCCGCGCGTCGTCACCATCAGGATGGGCATTCCCTCGAGCGAGGGTTCGGCGCGCAGCGCGCGCAGCACCTCGAAACCGCCCATGCGCGGCATGACGACATCCAGGAGCACCAGGTCGGGGTGCTCGGCCTTCGCCACACGAACGCCTTCTTCGCCGTCGCCGGCCACCAGGATCTCGTATTTGTCGTCTTCCAGGATCAATCGCTGCCAGAGAATCGCCGTCGGCGAATCGTCCACGAGCAGGATTTTCTTGCGATGCATTCGTGTGTCCTTGTCATCCCGAACGCCATGAAGGAGCTGTAGCATCAGAATCAGATTCCCCGCTGCGGTGGCAATGACATTGGTTGTTGGTTCATCATCGAACGAGCGAACTCTACGCGCTCGCCTCGAGGTCGGACCAATACTTGTTTTCTTGGGATGCCATGCTCGCATCCAGCTCGCGCGCGGCGTGGCGCAGCGACTGAATCACTTCGAGCACCGGCGCACGGCGCTCGTCGCCGCGATAGGACACTTCGATGCCCCACGGCACGTGGAAATCGCGGATCGGAATCGCGACCAGGCTGGCCGGCGGGAACGCGAGCTGCGACTGGGTGCCGATGCACCAGCCGAGCCCTTGCGCCGCGAGTGCCCACACCGTCGAGAGCCCGTTGTACTCGCCGTCCACGCGCGGCGTGAATCCGGTGCGCGCGAAGGTGCTCATCACGTAGTCGTAGAGCGCGGGGCTGAACTGCCGTTCCATGAACAGGAGCGGGCTGTCGTGCAGGTCCGCGAGCACGATCGCCTTGCGCATCGCCAGCGGGTGTCGCTCGCTCACAAGCGCGGTTGCCATGGCGTCGGGAAGCAGCAGCTCGCGCACGATGTTCGGGTCGAGGTCCATCGTGGTCGGCTGCCGGTGGCCGAGGCCGATGTCGAGGCGCGCTTCGCGCAGTGCCGTTGCCTGCGCAGGTGTGGGAATCTCCTCCAGCCGAACGTTGATCGCGGGCAGACGCGTGGCGATCTCGGCGACCGCCGACGTCAGCGTCTCCCAGATGAGTGGCGACGGTACGAGTCCCACCACGCAATCGCCCGCGGTGCCGCGCACCACGCGCTGTGCCTCGGATGGCAGGCGTGCCGCGCTGCGCAGGATCGCCAGCGCATCCTGGTTCAGCGATTCGCCCGCCAGTGTCGGCACCACACCGCGCGACGTACGCGTGAGCAGCGTCACACCAACCTCCTGCTCCAGGTCGCGCAGCTGGCGCGAGAGCGCGGGCTGCGTGAGCTCGAGCGCCTCCGCGGCGCGGCCGATGCTCTCGTACTGGACGATGGCGGTGAAGTAGCGCAGGTGGCGCAGTTCCAGCTTGGACGCCGTGCGGGCGGCCTCGCTCGCCGCCAGCGCGCGAATCCCCGACGGTGGCTCCTTCATCGCGACGTCGGGCTCGCGCTGCGCCGTGCGGCGAATGGAGCGCAGGATGCTGCGCACCGCGGGGCGGGCGTCGTTGCGACGCTGCATCACGACGTAGCGAAACGGGACCGCCAGGTCATCGAGTGGGATCGCCACGAGCCCGTTGTTGAGCGAGTTGCGCATGCTGCGCGGCAGGGCCATCCATCCGGCGCCGGAGCGCACGAGCATTCGGAGCGCGTCGAGGTTCACCGCCATCCGCTTGGCCGAGGGTGTGAAGCCGAGGCGCGTGAGCACGCTCTGGAAGCTCTTGGTGGCCTCGTCGTCGATCCCCGGGGCGTAGCGCAGCCACGTCTCCCCTTCCAGATCGCGCAGCTTCACCGACGTGCGCGACGCCAGCGGGTGCGTCCGCGAGACGACGATCGCGTCCAGCACGTCCAGCGAATGCGTCTCGGTCGCGAGCTGCATCGCCTCCTGGAGCGGCGCGGTGCCGAAGGCGATGTCGACCTGCGCGTCCGCCAGCGCCTGCCACTGGTTCTCATCCGAGAACTCCTGGATCACGACGTCGATACCTGGATAGTCCGTCTTCGCCTGGTCGACGATGCGCGCGAGCAGGCCGTTCCAGAGTGGATAGCGCCCCGCTCCCAGCACGCAGCGGCCCACGAGACCATGCTCGGCGAGTCGCGCGCGCTGCAACGCAGCGGCCACGTCGTCGAGGATCGCGCGCGCGGTCCGCACACATTCATCGCCGGACGGCGTCGGCCGCGTACCGCTGGCCTCGCGGATGAACAGATCCGTTCCGATCTCGTGCTCGAGGTCGCGGATCTGGCGGGAGAGCGCCGGTTGCGCGAGTCCGAGTCGCGCGGCGGCTCCTACGAACGAGCGCTCTTCGGCGACGGCAATCAGATAACGTAGATGACGGAGCTCCATCGTCGGTCACTCCGGACCAGAGGTGGCATGCATTTGAGGCGGGGAGTCTACGAAACGCCGCGCACGCCACACATCTACGTTCTCGTTATGACATCACTGCCTCCGAGGTATTGCTGGAGGGCAACACCGCCTCTGTCGCGCTCACCGACGTGAACATCGCGCGCGCTCGCTGGACGATGGCATCGACCGTCGCCAGCACCGACGCGCGCGACTCGTCCTGGCGATATACGAGCTCCCCACCCCACTCGAGCGAGACGTCCTCCAGCGCGATTGCCACGCAACCCGGTGGTGGCTCGTCGCGGTGCGACTGCCAGCCCAACGTCCAACCGAGACCCTGCGCCGCGAGCGTCCAGATGGTCGCCAGGCCGTCGTACTCCGCGTCGACACGCGGCCGCAGCCCCGCGTCGTTCAGCGCCGAGAAGATCGCGTCGTGGAAACGCGGGAAGAACGGGCGCGCGCCCCAGAGGAACGGCTCGTCGGCGAGCTGGCTCGCGCGCAACGTCGCCGACGTCGCAAGGCGATGATCGCGCGCCACGAGCGCGGTGGAGATACGGTCGTCGAACAGCCTGACGACGACGAGATCGTTCGGAACCCCGGATGGCGGGGGCACGGGATACACATGACCGGTGCCGACGTCGATGTCTCCTTCGCGTAGCGCCTTGGCCTGGTGCGGCGACGGAATGCTGCGCACGCCCACGCGCACGCGTGGATGGCGGCTCTCGAGATCCGCCATCACGGCGGCAATGATCCGCTCCATGTGCGGATGTGGGACCGCACCGACGACGCAGCGCTGGGCGGTGCCACGTATCGCGCGGCGGATCTCGCGCGGCACATGGTCCACGATGGAGAGCACACTGCGCGTGGCGCCGGCAAATACCTCACCCGCAACGGTGAGATCCATGCCGCGTGACCGCCGGTCGAGCAGAGGAACGCCTACATCGTATTCCAGCTCACGCATCTGCCGGGAGAGCCCTGGCTGGGTGAGCTCGAGGGCCTCCGCGGCGCGACCGAGACTGCCGTAACGCGCCACCGCCACGAATGAACGCAGGTGACGGAGATCGAGCCGGGCCGGGACGAACGCGTCGCTGGCGGCCTGCGCCGGCGAGCGTATCTGTTTCGAACGGCGGTCGCCCGCCTCTTCGGCCTCGAATTCTCTCAGCTCGCTGAGCACGGTCTGTGTGACCGGCCGCGTGTCGGACGCACGCCACACACGAACCGTTCGAAACGGAGCGCGGAAGTCGGTCAGCTGCAGCGTTTTCACGCCGGTCACGCGATCCATGAGGCCGGCCGGCAGCATGGTCCAACCCTGGCCGGCACGGACGTGCGCGATGAGCGACTCGAAGCTGGGGAACTGGCGCGGCGATATCGAGCTGGCGGGAAAGCGGAGCCGCTTGAGCTCCGTGACGAGCAACTGCCTGATGGACGCGAGCTCGGGACTCAAGTCCTCGATCACCAGGAGCGGAGTATCGCGCAGCGCGGCGAGCGTAACGGACTTCTCCGCGGCCAGCAGGTGGGTGGGGGCGACGCCGACGACGTCGACGCGGTGCACGTGCTGCGTCTCGACGAGCAGCGACGGATACAGCGCGGTTGGCGGTGCGCCGAGGCCAATGTCGGCCCGCGCCTCGGCGACCGCGCTCCATTGTGTTTCGCTGAACACCTCGCCGAGTGTGATCGAGATGCCCGGGAACGTCGACTTCATGCGGGCGATGAAACGGCCGGCGAGCCCCGTCAATAACGGCACCGGGCCGCACAACAACACGCATTTCCCCGCCACACCGCTGTTGGACAGCCGCGCACGTGACACCGCCTGCTCGGTGTCCTGGATCACGTGACGCGCGAGACGCGCGCACGCTTCGCCCGCTGGTGTCAGTGTTGCCTTGCGCGCCTTCGCGTCGAACAGCTCGGCGCCCAGCTCCTTCTCCAGATCGTGGATCTGGCGCGTCAAGGCGGGCTGCGCGACACGCAACTGCTCCGCGGCACGCACGAACGTGCCGGCGTCGGCAATCGCAACCAGATACCGCAAGTGACGCAGCTCCATGCATTCCCGCCTCGGGAAGCGGCGGCTCCCCTGCGCCAGTATATGCCGCCGCGCATGACATAGCCAACAAAGAAGTATTGGTGGGGGAAACACCTGAGCCGGTACACTCTCCGTCGAAATGTCACACGATCGTTACAGGCGTCATGTCACCCGGGCTTCCGCCCTGCTCCAGCACCTGGGGCGCGCGGTACGGGGCTCGCGGGCCTTCTTTGTATTCCGCGATCGCAGCGATCCGGTGCAGCCGCAGATCATCGCCTGCCATCCTCCCCTGAGCGAGGACGAGCTGCTCCGCTGCCTCGGCTCGCGCCATTACGTGTGCGAGCAGGTGAGCCAGGACGCGCAACACAGCGCGATGGTCGGGCTCGTGACTGACGCGGCGTTCGACAACGATGAGCTGGCACAGGAGATCACGGCCGTCGCGGCGCAATCGCTGGCCGCCGAAATCTTCGGCAGCGCGGAAACAGTCGACGCCGCCACGGGTCTGCCGGACCGCGCCGCATTTCTCAGCCTGCTCGGCGAACGGTTCGAGGCGTCCCGAGGCAACGGCGTTGCCGTCCTCGTTGCCGACATCGACCGCTTCTACCGTGTCGTCTCGCGGTACGGCGACGCCGGGGCGGATGATGCGCTGCGCGCCGTGGGTACGCGGCTGCGTGAAGCGATCGATCCCGGCATCATGGTTTCGCGGCTCGGACTCGACCGGCTCGGCATCCTCATCCCCAGCGATGCCACGGAGGACGCGGCGCTCGCCGTCGCCGCCGTGATCCACGAGGCACTCCGTGCGGCCGTGGACGTCGCCGGCGACTCGATTTTCATCACGGCAACAATCGGTGTCGCGCTCGGCAGCCACGAGTGGCGCCCGACCAATCTCCTGCACGACGCGGATCTCGCCGTCGCCGTCGCGACCACGTCCGGCGGCAGCGCGACGCGCGTCTTTCGCGCCGGCATGGACAACGTGTCCGCGTTCCAGCTCCTGCGCGAGCGCGACGTGCGTCTCGCCGTCACGCGCAACGAGTTCACCGTCTTCTTCCAACCAATCGTGGGCGCGATGCGCGGTGGGCTCCACGCATTCGAAGCGCTGCTCCGCTGGCGGAATCCCGATGAAGGTCTCCTGCCGCCGTCCACATTTCTCGACGTTCTGCACGAGACCGGACTCATCGACGTCGTCGGTCGCCGCGTGATCCGTGAATCATGCGCGCACGCGGCCCGATGGCTCGCCCTCAGTGGATCGCTCGTTCCCGTCTCGGTCAACATCTCGCCGGTGCAGCTGTACGCGGACGACTTCTGCGACGACATCGCCCGTGCGCTCCGGGAGAGCGGCCTTCCGCCCGAAGGACTGATCCTCGAGCTCACCGAGAACGCGTTCATCGACGACGCCACCAAGGTCCGATCCACGCTGCGCGCCCTGAAGAACCTCGGTGTTCGCGTGATGATCGACGATTTCGGAACCGGATACTCGTCGCTGTCCTACCTGCACGAGTTGCCGGTGAGCGGCATCAAGCTGGATCGCATGTGGTTCCGCTCCATCGAGAAATCCGAGACGCAGCGCGAGATCGTCCGCACCATCGTCGGACTCGCGCATTTCATGCACATGGAGGTCGTGGCGGAGGGGATCGAGAACAGCACACAGCTCACCGCCGCGCGCGATCTCCAGTGCGACTTCGCACAGGGCTTCTGCTTCGCCCGGCCGTTCGACGCCGAGCATGCCACGCGGTATCTGGCGCAGACGATGGCGCGCGCGGCCATTCCCGACGTCGCCACGCATTGAGCGTCGCCCACGAGCACGTCCTCCCGCCTTTCCCACCCACCTCGGCGCTGCGTCCCACGCCCACCCTTCACCCGCTCTCCTCAGTCCCATGATCATCCCGTCGACACCAGCCGCGCGTCTCCCCGAGCTCCTGTCGCGCGAACGATTCATTCGCATCGCGGCTCATGCCGGATTCGTCGCTGACGTGGTCGGCGACCGCTACGCGGTGCTCGTCCTCGAGGTCGATCAGCTCGACCTGATTCGCGCTCGCCATGGAGGGGCCGTCGCCGCCGTGTGTGATGGTGTCGTGTCTCAACGGCTGCGTGAGACCATCCCCTCCGACGCCATCGCCTCGCGTCTGCGCGAGGACGGCTACGGGATGCTCGCGTTCGGTGCAACCACCGAGTCCCTCGCCTTCGACCTGGCGACCGCGCTGCACGCGCGGATGCGCGCGCCGATCCACACGCACGGCCGCGAGCTGCTGCTCAGCGTGAGCGTCGGCCTCGCGTTCACCCGTCCGGGCGTCCGAGCCATCGATGCGCTGCGGGCCGCCGAACGTGCGGTCATTCGCGTACGCCAGAACGGCGGCGACGCCACGTTCATGAGCCGGGTCGCTCCGCCCCCGCCACAGGCGCGCCGCTCGGGTGCCGTGAGGCACGCGACGGAGCGCGACGTGGCCTGATGTCGCGCGCGGCGCGGTTGGCGCAGTGCATGCTGCTCGCCGCGCTGGTGTGTGTGGCGCGCGGACGCGCGCTTGGTGCGCAGACGATCTCGGTCGTTGGCAATCCGGCGGGGATGACGGTGACGGACGCGGTGCCGGGATTCGAGCCGGCGCCGCTTTCAGCGTCGACGTCGTACAGCATCACCACCAACCAGCCGAACAAGATATTCAAGGTGACGGCACAGCTGAACACGAACATGCCGGCGGGCCTGACGCTCACCGCGACCATGACGGTGCCGAGCGGTGCAACATCGACTGGGACGCAGTCGCTGTCCACGACGCCCGCAGATCTCATCACCGGTATCACACGCAACACGACGTTCAGCGGTACGATCACCTATCAGTTCGTTGCGACGGCGGCCGCAGGTGTCGTGACGGCGCAGACGCGCGGAGTCACGCTGACCATCATGCGCACACCGTAGGCGACCAGGGCGATCAGGGCGATCAGGGCGATCGGGGCGATCGCAGCGCGCGCATGCGCGTGCTCAACGCCTGATCCGGCGCGCGTCCCTCGATGACGTCGCGCGCCACGCCGGCGCGAAACGCGTCGATCGCGCTGTCCGGTGCGCCGCGTCGCAGGAGCTGCGCGACCGCGGATCCGGCGCGCTCGGCGGACACGCCGCTCGCCGCGAGATCGGCAACGCTGATGAGCGCGAGCGCGAGATCCGCATCCCGGGACGGCGTCGCCGGACGCACGGCCGCGGCGTCTGACAGCTCACGCAGCGTACGTGCACTTGCACCGGCGTGCAGCGCGCTGGCGGCTGCCGTCAGCACGGAAGCATTCGCACCAGGCAGCACAGCGCGTGCGTTTCCCAGGTCAGCGACGAGCGATCGTACCGCTCTGAGAATCCTGGCGTCGTCGGCACCCTTGAGCACCCCCTCGGCCGCTTTCGCCGCAATCGCTTCCGCGGGGATGCCGAGCGATCTGGCGGAGTCCGCCAGGCGTGTCAGCGTCACGCGTGTATCGGCGGCGAGACGCTCGGGGAACGTCACACCGCTCTGTTGTCCCCGCGCCTGCGACGCCGCCACAATGAGAAGAACGCCAAGGTATCTCACGAACCCTTCACCATGATGACGGAGTTGCTGGATCCGAAGTCGTCGTCGCGCGCCTGCGGCGCCGCGGGATCGCGCGCAAGCTTGCCGTCGACCAGGAAGGAATAGGCGTATCGACCGGGAGCGAGGGGTACGTCGATCACCCAGGTGCGGCCGTCCGCGCCGCGGCGCAGCGGCAGCGACGTGGGATTCCATCCGTTGAAGTCACCGACGATCGCCACGGTGCTCGCGGCCGGCGCGTCGATGGCGAAACGCACGTGTGCCGAGCCCGCGCGCTCGGCCGCGAGCGCCGCGCCCGACGGCTCCACTCGTGCGCGCAGCACGAGCGCCGTCGCACCACTGCCGAGCAGCACGCACACCAGGCTCGCGGCGATCGCGGTGAGCGGTGTGACATGGAATCCGCGCCGCGCGATCGATGGAATCGTACGCCGCTGCATGGCGGTGTCCGCCACGCGACGCACCCACGCGGTATCGATCTCCGGCAGGTCGCGCAGCGACGCAACGGCGCGCGCGAGATCGGGGTTCAGTCCAGTCTCTCCATCATGACTATGCATCGTCTGTCTCCCGCAACAATACCTGCAGCCGTTCGCACGCCCGCTGCACGCGCATCTTCAGGGCGGAGACGCCCACTCCGGTCATCGCCGACATCTCCTCGTAGCTCAGCTGTTCCACGTGCTTGAGCAGAAACGCCTCTCGCTGCACCGCCTCGAGCCTGCCGAGTGCCTGCCCGATGGCATCGCGCAGCGCCATGTCGTCGGTCTGCCGCTCGGATGCGAGCGCGATCGTCGCGACGTCCGCGCTGGCGTCCACTCTCTCGTCGTCCCTGCGCCGCCTCGACAGCGCCGTGCGGCAGCGGTTGATCAGGATCGTCATCAGCCACGTGCGAAACGCCACGCTGCCGTCGAATCGGCCCAACGCACCGTACGCCCGGACGAATGCCTCCTGCGTCGCATCCTCGGCGTCCTCCCGGTTGCCGAGCATGCGCGTGGCGTATCGCAGGCACACCCGTCCGTGGCGCTGCACGAGCGTCGCGAACGCGGTACTGTCTCCGTCGAGCGCGGCACGCACGAGCAACGCGTCCGTCATCGTCGCTTCGTTGTACCCGGCGACGGGTCGCCGCGTCACCGCGAGCGCGCGGGTCGTGCTCATCGCACCACGAAGATGCCCACGCGTCCGTTGAACTCGTCGTCGACCGTCGGCAGTCCGGCGGGTGCAGCCCACGCGTCGCCGTCGACCCGCACGTTGACGCGATATGTCCCCGCTGCCAGCGGAAGGAGCACCTCCCACATGTTCGCCCCGATCTCGTGCATCGGCATCGCGCTCCAGTGCGTGAAGTCGCCGGAGAGCTCCACGGTGCGTGCCGACGGGACGCGGAGCACCAGGCGATAGCGCCCGTCGGTCCACGGCATCGCGGCAAACGTACCGGCCGCGGGACGAATGGGCGCCGGCAGCGGCGTACCAAGCAGCGCCGCGGGTGACAGACGCAACCCGATGGTGCCGAAGCGTACGGGCGCGGCGCGCAGGAAGGGACCCGCGGTCGTGCCGCCGCTCGCAAAGAGTGCAACGCCGTTCGTCAGTCGCGTCGTCACCGTCGCGCGGGCGATTGTACGGGCGGCCGCCGAGTCCGTTGCCGCATGGCGCAGCACGTCGGCATGGAGCGTCCAGCGTCTCACACCCCAGTCCAGCCGCGCTTCGAGGACGCGGCTCTGCAGGACGCGGGCGACCATAGCGGTGTCGGTGACGGTCCGCGTGGTCTGATAGCGATGGTAGCCACCGGTGTCGGTGAACACGCTGTCCCAGCCCAGCTGCTGAAACGTGTTGACCTGCGCGAAGCTGGATGTGGCGAATGCGCTGCGGCTGGAGACGGCCACGATGGCGGAGCTGAACGAGCGCCAGACACCCACGACGAGCGACGGTGTGTGCCGATCGAATGCGCTGCCCATGTACGCCCCGTTCGCGCGGAGCCGGACTGACATGGCAATCAGCCCTGTGGCATCGCTCCACCGCTCGCTCGTGGCGGAATCGGTGGCGGTGCTCGCGGACACCGAGAGACGCAGCAATCCCGCCGAGAACGCCGGTGACAGCGCCGCACCCACGAAGGAGGCTCGCTGAAGGTTGAATGCGCCGGTTCTCTCCACGGCGAGCGCCTCGCCCTGCGCCAGCACACTCGCAGACGTGTAGCGCGCGACGGGCGCGAGCCGCGATTCACGGGTCCAGGGTCCCGAGGCGCGACCCGCCCCGCCACCGACGTCGATTGCGCCAACGACCTGGGCGTGTAGCAGCGCGCGCGCCCAGATCATGAGGAATGCAATCAGTCCGAGTCTGACCCAGCGGGACACCCGCACCTCCGCGGAGAGAGGGCTTTCAGGTTATACCCTCCCTCCATGTCGGCGCGTCACATCGAGATTACTTCTTGGGCAACGTCACCCACCACGGATAGTCGTGGCTGTGACTGTTCGGAGAGGCCGTGACCCACACGCCCTGGTACGCACTGTTCGCGGGCGGCGTGAATGTCACTACGTAGTGTCCAGCCGGTAACACTGGTAGCTCCCACTCGCCCTGTCCGTTCGTGACCACGGATGCCGTGAGCGCACCCGGATCTCCATTGGCGAGCCGGGCGTACGCGTCCACCTTCACGTCCGGAACTCGCACGGAGCCCGCGAGCGTGTCGGTTCCCTGGATCATCTCGCTGCCGCGGACGACACCGCGGAAATAGCCGGGCTCCGAATGCAGCGTGTCGATGTTTCCAGTCGGCCCGCCGGGTGACGCGGTGGCCGTATCGTGCCCGGACGTTGGTGGAAGGAAGTGGCCCGAGCTGTCGGTCGCCGACGCCTGTTTCAGTCCGGCCAGGGGATCGTTGCCATCGATTGTCGTGCTCCCTTTCTCGGCGCAGGCGATCGCCGCCGCGACGATGAGAATCGCCAGTGATGCTCGCGTGTTCGCGCGGATCATGTGTGCTCCAGTTGGTTCGTGATGTGATACCCCGGGCTCGGCGCTCGCGTCACTCGTCCCTTCCAATCCACCCGGAACACTGCACCTTTGGGGCTCACCTGAAAGAGACACCTGGAGGCGGAACGATGGGTCGTCGTGCGGAAGTGCTGGCAGACCGGATCGAGCAGGGTGCCGCGGAGCTGGCGGCGTGGGCGAAGGGCCTCACTGACAAGCAGTGGATAGTGCCGGTGCCGAGGGACGGGCGCACGATCGGCGTCACGGTGCATCACGTGGCGAGCATGTACCCGATCGAGATGGACGTCGTGTCCAAGGTCGCGAGCGGCGGCACGGTCATGGACGTCACGTGGGACGCGGTTGCGGGCATCAACGCGAAGCACGCGCGCGAGCATCGCGCGTGCAGCAAGCAGGAGGCGCTCGAGCTGCTGGCGAAGAACAGCAAGGCCGCGGCCGACGCCGTCCGGAAGCTCAGCGACGCGGAGCTCGATCGCGCCGCGCCGTTCTCACTCAGCTACGGCGCACCGGTGACGGCGCAGTTCGTCATCGAGGATCATCCGCTACGACATCCGTGGCACCACCTGTTCCGGATGAAGAACGCTCTGAACGGGTAGTCTCAGCGCGCGTACAGGTCGTTCAGGTCCAGCGCGCCGAGCTCGATCAGGAAGTCGGCGATCTTCGCGACGGCGGCGTTCACGTAGCCTTCTCCCTTCGCCGCAGTCGCCTTTGCTGGATTGCCGATCCCGGTGTCGTCCGTCACCTGCGACCAGCGGCGCGGCGCCCACACCCACCCTTCGCGAATCCCCTTGAGGCGCGAGGTGCGCGCGCGGCCGGCACCCGCCTCACCGAGCGGACGCACCAGCGCCGGTGCGAGATGCAGCATTGCAGCGGTTTCCGCCTCGCCCGCGTGGTCCCCGGATTCCTCGATCCACTGCGCGACGTCGACGCACGACCACCAGTTGATCGTGCAGAGGAACACCTTCGTCGCGGGCTGCAGCTCGCGAATGATCTGCCGGAAGTCATTTCCTCCGTGCCCGTTGAGGAGAACGAGCTTGAGGATCCCCTGCCGCTCGAGCGACGCCACGACGTCGGCCAGCAGCGCGGCCTGCGTCGACGGGTTCATGTTGATCACGAGCTTGATATCCAGCTGCGTCGTGTTGACCCCGAACGGCACGGTGGGCAGCACGATGACGCGCGTCCCCGCGTTCCACGCGCGCTCCCCGGCGCGGATGGCGACGCTCTCGCTCAGGACGTTGTCCGTCGCGTATGGCAGATGGTAGTTGTGAGCCTCCGTGGCGCCCCACGGCAGGACGGCGACGCTGTAGCTGGTGTTCTTCGTCGTCTTCCAGTTGGTCTCAGCGAGAACGTATGGCCGCATCGTGGCGTACACGTAAAGGGTTCTCGGCGGCTCGCGCCAGCGGCGCGGGCCGGTCGGTTCTCGGCGCGCGTTCGCGCGCCCACCGAGAACGATCTACCGCGGCGCGAGAGCAGAGAGTAAGTACACGAGACTCGCAGTGCCGTCCATGATCGGCTCGTTGGTCGAGTAGTCGCCGAGGTCGTCGTGATAGACGATGAACCCCGTGTTGAACCGGGCGTACTCGTCGTCGTTCACGAGACGGATCCCTTTCAGGTTCCCGTAGATGGACCGGTACACCGGGCCATCGAGCAACCCTCCCAGCAGGACGCTCACGCCGAGACGGGACGCATGCACCGAATGCGGATCGCGCGCCGAGGTGCCGTCGCCGGGGTAGCCGATGACCATCGACACGCCCCACGGATTCACGCCGAACAGCCAGTCGATGGCGGCCTGCTCATACTCGCGATACCGCGTGTCGCCCGTGAGCTCGCGGTAGTACAACGCCTGCGTCGCGAAGGACGTCATCAGGTTGTTCGAGCACCAGATGAACGGGATGCCCACTCGGAAGCCGTTGTTCGCGCGTGCCACGACGCGATTCAGCCCGTCGCCGTAGAAGCGGGCGACCATGTCCCGCCAGCCGCTCGCGTCGCGCCGCGCGATGGTATTGGACGCTGACTTCACGATGCGCTGTGCCGACACCGCGAGCTCGCGATGCCCGTTGTTATGCCACGGAAACCACTCGTAGTGACGCGCCGTGTCCGCCCCCATCCACGGCGTGACCGGCTCAGCGCGCGCGAAGCGCACCGCCGCGGCCAGAAACTGCGACTCAGCCGTCAGGGCATAGATCTGCGTCGCGGCGAGCTCCATGTCGTCAGTCCAGTTCTCCTCCTCGTAGAAATAGGGTGACACCGCGGGCGCGGTCTGGCACACGCCCGGGTATCGGTCGCCGAGGTCGAATGCGGCGAGCGCCTTGTGTCTCAGCATCGCGGCGTACGCCGGCTGCCCGGAGAACGTCATCGCGGCGAGCGCGAAGGCGGACGCGTACTTCCCCGCCGTCGACGCGTAGCCGGTCGAGCGATTCTTGTTCTGAAACAATCCCTGCGGCCGGCCGGTGCAGGCGTAGAGCGCGCGCTCGCGTCCCCTGCCCCACCCGTAGTCGGCGGAATCGTTCACGATGAGATCGAAGTACGTGTGATCGCGGTCGTCGCCGAGCTGGTTGTACATCTCCGTATCGTTCGGAAACATTCGTGAGAGCCAATCCAGGCCGTGCCGGACCTCGTCCACCACATCGGGTACGCCGTTGCGCCCCGCCAGCCCGCGCGCATCGAAGGCATCGCCGAACGCCTGTGGATGATCCCGATACGCCGCGAGCATCATGTAGGTCGCCGTCGCCGTCGTGGTGACGTATTGCAGGTAATCGGACGCATCCGCCCACCCGCCACTCACATTCACGAACTTCACCACGCGGCCGCTGTCGTCCACGAGGTTCCCGTCGTGTGTATGAACGGAATCCTTGAACAGCGGATTCCAGCCGGAGCGTTGCTGGCGCAGGTAATACAGCAGCGTGTCCGCGCCGCCGGCGAACACGTCCCTGCCGATGCGGAACTCGCGGGACGCGACGTCGCGCGCTATGGCCACACCGGAGTCGTGCACGATCGCCACGAGCCTGTATCGGCCGGCCGCGCGAACCTGCGTGAAATCGAGGCGGTGCGTGGCGGCGCAGGGCCCGAAGCTGCCGTGACTCGTCGCCGCGCTCGGTCCAGCGACGGTGCGACCGTGGTCATCGCGGACGAGAAACGACGAGACCTTCGCGGGCACCAGCGAGCACACCACGGCAACCTTCGGTGCGTCGGGGAGATATCCCACCTGATTGACGCGAACGAACGACGTGGAGTCGCTCAGCGCGAGCACGGCCAGGAGCCACATGGTCTTACTGGCGGAGGAACGCCTCGACGCGCGGCCACACCTCGTCCGGGCGTTCGGCGTAGACCCAGTGCGCGGCTCGTGGCACGCGGACCAGGGTCGCGCGCGGCAGTGACGTCGCCCATTCCTCCACGAGATCCATCGGAATCGCGTCCTCGGTGCCGTGGACGATCAGCGTCGGCACGGCGAGCGTACGCAGGCGCTCGCGCAGGTCCCAGTCGCCGTATGACGCCCACACCGCGCCGCCCGTGACGGTGAGCCCATAGCGAATGCCTGCCGGGTCCGATGCGCAGAGGTCCGCTTTCACAAGTTGCGACGCGTGGGCGCGATCGTAGACTCGTGGCAGGATGGCGACGGCCCAGTAGTCGCGACAGGCGATGCGCGCATCGCTTCCCGGATCCATGAGTCGACGGCGCGCGTCGGCCATGCGTCTCGTTTCGCTGCTGTCCACGCGGCCGCCCGACGTCGTGCGGAAGCGTTCCCAGAACGTGCCGCGCCGCGGCGGCACCGGCCCGAAGAACACCATGCGTCGAACGTGCTCCGGGTGCGCGAGGGCGTACGTCGCCGCGAGGAGCGGCCCGTACGAGTGCGCCATGAGCGTCATGCGGTCGAGCCCGAAGTGGCGGCGCACCGCCTCGAGATCCGAGATCTGTCGCTCGGCAGTCAGGCGCGACGTGTCCGGCAGATCCGACCGTCCGGTACCGCGCTGGTCATAGAAGATGATGGTGTGCCGAGCGGCGAGACGCGCGAAGTCGCCGTAGAGGCTCTCGAGGTCGACGCCGGGCCCGCCGTGAATCGCCACGATGGTATCGCGCGCGTTTCCGAGCACGCGGTAGAACAGGCGCACCGAGTCGGACGTGACGAGATAGCCCTCGCGCGGCGTGGATGTCTGCCCGTGAGCGCTGCCCTGCGCGAATGCCATTGCGGCCACGAGATGCATCGTGAGCCGTCGTCCGCGGCATCCGCGTGCCGAGCGGTGAATCCGTAGCATCGCCGTGAGCGCGGAACTACTACAGGTACGAAAGGAACGGGTGCCTGCCCGTCGCACGCAGGCGCGCGAACCAGCGGCATGGGAAATACAGCAGCACGACGCAGATCGCGAACACCAGATACAGCAGCCATAGTGGCCACATGTACCCGGCCGGCAGATCGCCCGGGTTCATTGGGTGATTCGTGAACAACCACGGATCGACGCGGCCCTCGCGGATGAGCGAGACCACGCACGCCGCCGCATGAATGAGCGGGATGTGCAGCAGGTAATAGAAGAACGGCACTCGGCCGTAGGTCGAAAGCACATCTGTAAGCTTCCCGGACGCGCCGTCCGCGATACCGAGGAGAATGAGCATCGGGCCAAGCGTCATGAGCAGGAACAGCAGCGACGCCGGGTACTTCGTGGTGTTGAGGAATCGGATCGTCGGCGATGCTGTCGGCCGTGGTGCCTGCGTCGCGATCGGCGCGGCTGACGGGGCTGCGGCTTGCGCCACCGGCTGCGGCCGGACCCGCCAGTGCCGCGGGTCGCCGTAGGCGTCGATGACCCGCAGCACCAGGAACGCCGCGGTCGCGGCGACGCCGATGCGGAGAACTGTCCGCTTGCGCTCCGCCGGCGGTTTCGCCATCACGACACCGAATGCGTATCCGAGCATCATGACGCCGATCCACGGCACGATGACGTAGAGCACGAACAGCGGAGCGCCGACGTTCACGACGCCGCCACCGTAGAGCAGCGTGCCGATCGGCCCGAAGGATTCGGTCACGCTCGGAGCGAAGTCCAGCACGTTGTGGAGCGCCACGACGGCGCCGCCGACGATCGCGTTCGTTCGCGCCGACAGCCGGGAAAGCGCCGCCATGAGGATCATGCACCAGCCCAGCATCCAGATCACGCCGGCCAACATGTAGTTCGCGAAGTCGAAGTTGAACGTCCACGAGACACGGATGACGGTGAGCTCGAGGAGGATGAGCCAGGCGCCTCGTGTCAGCAGGAACCGGGACGTTGCCGCCGGAGAACCGAGCTTTCGCGCGTGGAGGTAGATGGACGTCCCGGCGAAGAAGGCGAACGCGGGTGCCACGAAGTGCGTGATCCATCGCGTGAAGAAGATGGCCGCGAACGGGCCACCGGCCGGGACGCCGGAGTACACGCGAACGTGGTCGACCGCCATCAGGATCATCACCACGCCGCGGACGACATCCAGCGCCGCGATGCGGCCGGTCCTGGTTGCGTCCGACGCCGGGGTATACGTGGCGCTGCCTGCGGTCGCGACGCTGCTCATGGCAACTCCCGATGCGGGATCACCATCGTGGCGATAAATCCGCACCGCGGCAAGGCTGCCGGCGCCTACCCGCCGTTCCCAAGAACTCGACGTTGTCGTCGAGACCCAGCCCTGTTGCGCTCTGGATCAGGCATGACAATTTGCACGGGAGCTGCCGACCCCAGCGGCACAGACCATGAAGCGCTGCATGGCTGGCCCTCTCGATTGGCAACGCGGCGCCGCGTCTCATGAACAAACCTGAGGAATTGAACATGTTATTGATTCGCGAAATCATGTACTGCAAGCCGGGAAAAGTGCGGCCGATGGTGGAGAAGTTCCTGGCGATGTCCAAGCTGAACCAGAAGCTCGGCATGCCCCCGATGCGCGTGATGACGGACTTCGCCGCCGAGCGCTACTGGACGATCGTATCCGAGTTCGAGGTGGAGAGCCTGCAGGCGTTCGAGGCCATGATGACCGGCATGGGCCAGGGAGACGATGCCACGATGAAGGAGATGGAAAAGCTCATGTCCGGGTACCACGAGAACGTGGAGTATGGCCGGCGCGAGATCTACAAGATCGAGCGATAGGCAGAACTGGCTCAACGGGAAACGACCATGGCATTCACCGGCGCAGCACTGCGATTCCTTCGCGGCCTCAAGAGGAACAACAACAAGGCGTGGTTCGAGGCGCACCGCGACGCCTACGAGCAGGAGGTGCGCGCGCCCATGCGGGAGCTCATCGAGGAGATGGACGTGCGTTTCGCCCGGATGTCGCCCGAGATCTGCGGTGACGTCAAGCGGTCGATGTTCCGCATCAACCGCGACATCCGCTTTTCCCTGGACAAGTCGCCCTACAAGACGAATGCCGGCTGCTGGTTCTATCACCGCGGCGCGTCGGGCCGTGTCGGCAGCGAGGCCAGCGAAGGCAGCGCCGGTTTCTATCTCCACCTCGAGCCTGCTGGATCCTTCATCGGCGGTGGTCTCTGGCGGCCACCGCGTCCGCAGCTCAACCGTCTCCGCAGTGCCATCGCCGAGAAGCCGGGTCCGTTCATCCGCATGGCGAAGTCACTGCCAAAGCGGTTCGGTGGCCTCGATGCCGAAGATGCGTTGAAGCGTATGCCGCGCGGTTATGCGGACAGCCATCCGGCCGCGCACTGGCTGCGCTACCAGTCGTTCGTGAGTGGACGATCGCTGAGCGATGCGCAGGTCACGAGCGCGAAGCTGCCCGATCTGCTCGAGCGCGAGTACGAGGAGTTGCTGCCGCTGGTCCGGTGGCTCAACGGCACGCTCGGCTATGCCGCGCACACCCGTCGCTGATCGGCGCCGGGCTGCCGGTTATTCAGCGGCGCGCGCAAGCCTCAGCTCGAGGTGGCGTTTCACGTCACGCCACTCCGACGCCAGGATGCTGTACATCACGCTATCGCGGACGCTGCCGTCGCGGCGAGCGAAATGGTGACGCAGCACGCCGTCCTTTTTCGCGCCGAGCCGCTCGATGGCGTGCTGTGATCGGAAATTGAAGTTGTCGGTCCGCAGCCCGACCACCGCGCAGCGCAGCGTCTCGAACGCGTGCGTCATCAACAGCAGCTTGCACGCAGTGTTGACGTGCGAGCGCTGCCAGCTCTGGGCATACCACGTATAGCCGATTTCCACGCGGTCGATCCCCGCGACCACGTCGTGATAGCGTGTGGTGCCGACGACGTGGTTGGTGGACAGCTCGCGCACCACCCACGGCAGCATGTGACCGGCCTGCTGTCCCTCGAGCGCCTGTTCGATGTAGCGCGTGGTGCCCGAGGGATCGGGGACCGACGTGTACCACAGCTCCCACAGCTTGCCATCGGATGCAGCGACGCCGAGTGCGTCGGCATGCGCAATGGTCAGCGGCTCGAGACGGACACCACGGCCTTCGAGCGTGACGGGGGTGAGGGTGATCACGGTGGCGCCTGGCAGTTGGGAGGATGCGCGGACGGACGGAATCTGGATGGCGCGCCTGTTCGCTGCCAGCGCGTACCGAGCGGAACGCCCTATTTCCTCGCGCTCATCCCGGAGCCCAGGGTCACCGCGCACGCACCAGCCACCGTCGCGATGTTCAGCAGATCGGGCGCGAAGAAACCGGGTGACACGCGATTGCTCACGTACGTCACGATGAGCGTGGCCACCGGACCGACGGCGAGCACCGCGCCGACCGTCGCGGCTCCCGCATCCCTGAGCGCCTCCGCAAGCGCTCCATACGCGACGAGCGTGTTCAGACAGCTCAGCCCCAGCATCAGCAGCTCCAGGGGCGGAAGCGCGGTGACCGTGCGGGGCGCGGTGAATGCCGCGAGCAGCACCGTCGCGCCGATGTAGATCAGCAGCAGGATGCGGGTCGATGCCAGGTCGCGCAGCAGTGCTTTCTGCGCGACGCCATACATCGCCCAGGTCACGCTCGCGGCCAGCAGGATCATCGCGCCGATGCCGGCGCTTCCCGACAGATCCGCCAGCTCGGCGAGCCGGCGATTGAAGAACAGCAGCAGTCCGGCCACGAGAAGCACGACGCCCGTCGTCTGTCGCCGGCTCAGCCGCTCGCGAAAGATCCACACGCCACCCAGCATGAGCAGCAACGGGCCGAGCTGTGTGATGACCGTACCCACCGTTGGGCTGACGTAGTTCAGCGAGACCAGATAGAGCACGTAGTTGCTGACCAGGCCCAGCGTCGCGACCAGCAGCAACACGGCCGGGCGCGGCCGTCGCACATCCGACCACACGGGCAGCTCGCGTCTGGCAGCGAGCCACACCGCCAGGACGAAAGCGGACACCACGAAGCGGTACCACGTCAGCGTGTACGGATCGAGGTGGCGCGACGCGATGCGCAGGGTGACGGGTAGCACGCTCCAGCAGCCGACGGTGACGAGCGACAGCCAGACACCGCGGGTGGCGTGCGCCCCGCTCGCCTCGCCGTTCATCTACAGGCGAATGCCGAGCTGCCGCTGTATGTCCTCGAGCGGGATGCCCTTCGTCTCCGGCACCATCGTGCGCACCCAGATGAGCTGCAACGTCATCATGAACGCGAAGAAGAGGAAGACGTAGCCGGGCGCGAACGCGCTGACGACCGACGGGAACACCGTCGTGATGAGCGCCGCGAAGATCCAGTGCGTGCCGCAGCCGAGCGCCAACCCGCTGGCGCGGAACTCGTTCGGGAAGATCTCCGAGATGAACACCCAGATGACCGCACCCTGCCCCACCGCGTGGGACGCGATGAACGCGAAAATGCAGTACGGAACGATCGAGAAATGCTGGGTGAAGAACGCCCACGCGCACAAGCCGAGCGACGCGATGTAGCCGAACGATCCAATCGTCAGCAGCGTCCGGCGCCCAAGTCGGTCGATGAGCCAGAGCCCGACGAAGGTGAAGACGAGGTTCGTGATCCCGATGCCGATGGACTGGAGCAGCGCGGCGTGACGGCCAAGCCCCGTGAGCTCGAAGATCCGCGGAGCGAAGTACAGCACCGCGTTGATGCCGGACAGCTGATTGAACAGGGCGATGAGAAACGCGAGCACGATCGGCACGGCGAGGCTCTTCGACCAGAATCCCGTGGTGCGCTCTGCCTGGCGCGTCACCTGCCAGCGTGGACTCTCGGGGATGCCGACGCACATCAGCGTGTAGATGACCGACGGGATCGCCGCGATGCCGAGCATCCATCGCCACGCATTCGCTCCGACGCCCGCAAGCGCGGCGTTCGACGCGAACGCGACCACGATGCCGAATACGATGTTGAACTGGAACATGCCGGCGAGGCGGCCGCGATACTCGGGTGGCGAGATCTCGGAGATGTACATGGGCGCGACGACCGTCGAGATCCCGATGCCGACACCACCGATGAACCGCGCGACGATGAACGTTTCCACGTTCCACGCGAGGGCCGAACCGAACGCCGATACTATATATAGGATGCCGACCCAGAGCAGCGTCGGCTTGCGCCCCCACCGGTCGGCCGGCCAACCGCCACCCAGCGCGCCGATCACAGTACCGTAAAGCGCCGCGGCCAACGCGAATCCGTGCATACCGGCGCTGAGCGACCACAGCCTCTGAATCGTCTGCTCGGCACCGGAGATCACCACGGTGTCGAAGCCGAACAGGAAGCCGGCGAGCGCCGAGGTGATGGACCAGAGCAGCAGCTGTCCGTGCGTGGGAGGCGGCGCCGCGGTCGATGCCGGAGTGTAGGTCGTCTGTTTGTCGCCAACGGCGATGCTCATGCGGTCCCTGATTCGCGTGCGCCATCCTGCGGGTTCCGGCGCGCAGCGTCAAGTACCGAGCTCCTGCTACTGATTCACCACAGAGGACGCAGAGGACGCAGAGGACTCCTGGGAACCCGGGCGAACAATCAAGGGCTCTTGATCTCTCTGCGTCCTTTGCGTCCTTTGCGTCCTTTGCGTCCTTTGCGTCCTTTGCGTCCTTTGCGTCCTTTGCGTCCTTTGCGTCCTCTGCGGTGAAAAGGATCGCCACGAGAAAGCCCGACACGAAAAGCTGGCAACGCGGATCAAGCGTGCCCGGACCGTCGGAAATAGATTCGCGGGATACGAAAACACGAGGCATTCACACCTCGTCACTCGGGAGCGGACATGCACGTCGAGATCAAACAGAAGCCCGCGCTGCGCGCCGGCACCGTGCGGCACATCGGCCCGTACATGCAGATCAGTCAGGCGTTCCAGCGACTCGGCGAGATCGCGCAGAAGTCCGGCCTGTTGCAGTTGAAGGGCGCCGCGATGATCGGGATCTATCATGATGATCCCAAGTCGACGCCTGCCGATCAACTGCGCTCGGATGCGGGAGTCGTCGTGCCCGAGGACGCGCAGCTTCCCGCAGCGCTCAGTGAGGCGCGGCTTCCCGCCGGACGATACGCGTGCGCGCTGCACGTGGGCCCGTACGAGCGACTCGGCGACGTCTGGCAGCATCTGCTGGGGAAATGGATTCCCGAGCGTGGCTTGCGCGTGGATGGGCTCAGCTACGAGCTGTACCTCAACATGCCGGGCGACGTGCCGAAGGAACAGCTGCGCACCGAGATCTGCGTCCCGGTGAACGAAACGTGATCGGACGGTACGCGCCCTGCGGATGATGCACTGGCGATCGCGGAGGCGCCCGCGATACAAATCGACACAGACGAACTGACACTCCACGTGGACGCTCGCGCGTGAAGAATGCGCGCTGAGGTGGTGTTCGGGGGGCACGTGCCCTGCCCTGGTGCGGCGCGACTGCGTCGAGCGACGATGCGAGACGCGCCAAGCTGTTTCCCACTCAGCGGGAATCGAGATGCGCTCTTTCCTCGTCGTCGCGCTCGTCGCCGCCGGCTCGTGTGCCGAAGTCACCGCTGCCGATTACGCGCCCGTCACCGTCACCCTCACGGCGAAGGCGGCCAGCGCCGCGTGCGTGTTCGCCGACCCGGAGCCTGCATCGGTCCGACAGGATCAGGGAATCGCGTTCGCCAACAAGTCCAGCGTGCAGATCACGATCGTTCTCGTCGAGGATGACAAACCACTCGTCACCGTGCCGGCGGGCGCGGAGTCGGGGGCCATCAAGTTCCGCAACGAGGGCATCCATCAGTACTACAGCCTCGGGTGCGGGTCGGCGCTGAGTGAGCGGCACACGCTGGCCGTGACCGTGAACTGATCAGTCGCTGCGGGCAGCGGGCGACGAGGGTCCTACACAGCCGCGACGAATCGGACGGCGGCATCCACCGTCGCGGCGTCACGGAGAATCCGGTTATGACCCAGCCCGCTCGTGGTCCGCAGCGTTGCGTTCGGCCACGCGCGGGCGATGTCCGCGCCATCCTGCCATGACGTCTCCCGGTCGTCCTTGTCATGGATGACCAGCAGCGGCGGTGTGGCAACGCGCGCGGCGATCTCGGGAACCTCGAAATCCTTCCACTGGAATTCGAAGCGGCGCTCGGTAATCTCGCGGAACCGTCGCATCCCCGCATCCGTCAGGCCGACGCCGCGCTGAAACAACACCATGTACCGCGACGGTCTCCCGAACGGTGCGACGAACACGAGACGTCCGGGGATCGGCGTCATGCCCTGGGTCAGCGCCCAGGCGACCGCGGCACAACCGCCGGAGTGCGCGATGACACCGGCGATATGAGACGACGAGCGAGCGACCGCGATGAGCGTGTTGCTGAAGTCGAACAGGGTCGCGTGTCGTGGGCCGAGCGCGCCAGGATCCGATTCGCCGTGCGAGGGCGCGTCGAACGCGATCACCCGGAAGCCCGACCGCACCAGCGGCGCGACGAATGCGGAGAGCTGTCCCGCGTATCCACCCCATCCGTGGAGCAGGATGACGACGGGTCCGGCGCCCCACGTCCAGCCCACCACGCGCGCGTCTTTCACACGGACATCGAACGGCTCGCCCGTCGCCAGGAACTTCCTCGCGTCATCATGAATGCGGGGACGCGGGATCGCGAACCATAGCCGAGCGCCGATGCGCGCGGCGACGCCGGGAGCGATCGTCGACAGCACGCGCAACGCCAATCGAACTATCCTGGGCACGTCATTCGCTCCCCGGGCTTCGTTATGGGACTCGCGCAGATGCCTGCGCGGATGTGATCACCGGATGGACGTCGAAGTCGACAACGTCCCTCCATGCCGCCAGCCATTCGTCCAGCAGCGCGCGATCGGCGCACTCCATCACTTGAAAGCAGCGCGTCAGATCGTCGGTGACCCAGCTGTTCACGTATGTGAGTCCCTCGGGCGCGAGTCGTCCACGAGCACGAAAGCGGTCGTAGACCGGCCTGGGATCTCCGTTGCGGAAATGCTCGACGATCATGAACAGCATGGGGACGGCGGGAACGGGTGCGCTGTAAACCGGACGCTGCGGCCGAGCGCCGATGCAACGACGTACCTGAAGGCGTGCTCACTTGCAAGCGCGCCTGCGGCCGGCATGCTTTCCATGATACATGATCCCGACTCCAGCACATCGTCACACGACGGTCGCTCGACGCCTGCGCGCCGCAGGGCTGCCGTGACCGGCCGGCTTCTGCGCGGCGTCGCCTATGCCGTCACCGCGTTGTGCGCGGCGTGCTCCGCACCGCCGAGCACGGGTTTCGAGGCCGAGGCAGTCGACTCGCTGCTGGCCAACGCGGTCCGGCGTGGTGCCGGTGCACGCGCGATCCTCGACAGCGTCGGCCCCACGGGCTGGGAGTTCTTCTACGTATTCGGCCCGTACACGGCGGTCGACGCGATGCGTCGCTGCATCTCGGAATCGCACGGCTTCGAGACGTACGGCGTCGAGCGTCGCGAGGACATCGACGTCCTGGTGTTCAAGACCCCGCGTGGGCAGCTCTCGAGCATGCAGATACCGCGAAGCTCAGCTCCCTTCGGCGAGGATGCCCTGACACGAAGGTATCCGCGCAACGCGGCGCATTTCGTCGTCCGGCGCAACAGATCCGGACAGCTGGAGCTGGCGCCCGCTGATACGAGCGTGCCGCGCTGCAGCTAGGCGCGGTACGACGTGGCGATCGGCGTCTACGGAGTGACGCCTCGCACCGCGAATGGTGTCGTGAGCTCGGTGCGCCCCCAGCGGATTTTCAGCGTGCCGCCGAGCGACGCGTAGCCGCTCTGGGGACGCTCGGAATTCGGGATGAGGTAGATGCTCAGCGCGTCCTCCGGCTCCGACACGGCGCGAGCGGTCATGCGAACGCGGCCCAGATCCTTCGCTGCATCGCGATCGGTGCCCCACACGCCGGTCCGGCGGTTGACGATCAGGTCCCAGCCCTGGCGCGTGTACAGCAGGTACAGTGCGTAGTCACCGCGATCGAGGCTGAGCGTGCCGAGCTTGATGTCGAGATCCGTGTGCAGCGTCGTCGCCTCGTTCGCGCCGAACCGCCAGACCGTATCGAGCGGCACCAGCCCACCCTCGACGGCGCGCCCGCGCGCGTGCGGCTGGCCGTAGCGGATGGCGATGCGCGCCGGTCCGGTGAGGCCGGCGTCCTCACGGTACCACTCCCGTCCGATCGGCCGTGCGTCGACGTGCACTTCTACCGTCGCGAAGCTGCTCGCAGCCATGCGCGGCGGCGGTTCCTTCTGCTGCTGCGCTCCCGCGATCGACGCGCCGCAGAGCAGGGCTGTGGCCAGGATGGTCGTTTTCATGGTCGTCGGGTCTAGAGTCGCCTGGCAGAATCCTTCGCGGCCGCGTCGACGCGCTGCGCGGGGGCCTGCCCTTCCGTGAGCATGCGCGTGACGTAGCGCTGGTTCTCGGAGATCCGCTCCACCTCCACGGCGATCGCATCGATGGATTGCCGCAGGTCGGTCATGCCTGGAACCCCCTCTACACCCCGGGCGAACCGGCGCTTCGCGGACACCCAGAGGATGCGCCACCCAATGACCGCGAGCAGCAGCAACGTCGCCCCTTCCGCGATCATCATCGTCTGATACTTGGACCTGAGCAGCGCCTCCCGCTCGCGCATGCCCGGTATCTGCATGAACTGTGACGCGATGTCGGGCGAAAAACCCGGGATGCCGGGTACCGGCGGCAGCGATGGTCTGCCCGGGTTCTCCTCTTCGTCGCCGAGCTTCGCGCGCGCATCGGTGATGGCATCCTCGGTCTTGTCGAGCTCCTGCTCGATGGATCGCATGCGCTGTCCGAGATCGTTCATCCGCTTCTCGTATTCGCTCACGATCGCGCGATCGGGTGCGCCGCCGCCCGCGTCCGCGCGAGCCTGCGCATTCAGCCGCTCCTGCGCCAGCGTTCCCCGCCGACCGGTCATCGATTCCAGCTGGTCGCGCAGCGCGTCGCGTCGCGCGACCAATCGATTCAGCTCCGCCCGCGCGCGATCGGCGTCCTGTTGTGGCATGGATGGTTCAGGATGCATTTCCGTTCTCCGGACTTCGAGGCCCCCACCCGCGGGTACGGGGCTGGCCCTGCATTCTATGCCTTCCGCGGCCTACGCGCAGCGGACGGACACTGTTTCGCTTGACGCCGCCAGTGCGTGGCGACTCCATTCTCTCATGCACAGACTCGCCAGAATCGCCTCGCTCGCGCTCGCCGCGGCGTCGCCCGCGATCGCACAGCAGCGTCCTGCACCTGACCGCGGCCCGGAGCCGCTCCGCTTTCAGTTCCTCGGTCCCGCGAACGGTGGCCGCATCTCCGCGGCATCCGGAATTCCCGGTGACACGCTGACGTACTACTTCGGGGCGGCCTCCGGCGGTGTCTGGAAGACGACGGACGGTGGTAATACGGCCGTGCCGATCTCGGACAGCCTTCCGGTCCAGGCCATCGGTGCGCTCGCACTCGCCCCGACGGAGAAGAACACGATTTGGATCGGCACGGGCGAAGCATGGGCGATTCGCGACGCGGACGTCATGGGTGACGGCGTCTACAAGTCTACCGACGCCGGCAAAACCTGGGTCCACATGGGACTCGAGTCGACCGGACGCATCGGGAAGATCATCGTCCATCCCAGCAACCCGGACGTGGTCTGGGTGTGCGCGCTCGGACGCGCGACGGGCGCGCAGCAAGAGCGCGGCGTCTATCGCACCATCGACGGCGGACGCTCGTGGCAGCGCACGCTGTTCGTGAACGAGAACACCGGCTGTTCCGGCATCGCGCTCGACGCGAAGAATCCGGACGTGCTTTTCGCCGGCACATGGGAAGTGGTGATGCACACGTGGGCGATGTTCAGCGGCGGTCCGGGAAGCGGCGTCTACAAGTCGACCGACGGGGGGGCGACCTGGCGCAAGCTGGTCGACCCGGGTCTGCCGAAATCGCCCGTCGGCAAGATCGACGTCGCGGTTGCTCCGTCGAATTCGAGCCGGGTGTACGCGCTGATCCAGACGGCGAATCAGGGCTCGCTCTGGCGCTCGGACGACGCTGGCGAGAAGTGGCGCGTCGTGAGCTGGGACCGGCGGCTCATCGGACGCGCCGGCTACTACATCCGCGTCGCCGTGAACCCGGGGAACGCGGACGAGGTGCTCGTCGCCAACAGCAGCTTCCTGCGCTCGCGTGACGGCGGGCTCACCTTCCCGCTCAACGACCGCGGGTGTGGCGACTGCCACGACATCTGGATGGATCCCACGAACCCGAATCACTGGCTCACGACCGGCGATCTCGCGGTGGGAATCACGAACAACCACGCACGGTCGTTCACGCAAGTGCAGCTTCCGATCGGGCAGATGTACCACGTCGCGATCGACGATCGGGCGCCGTACTGGATCTACGGCAACCGTCAGGACAACGGGACCATGCGTGGCCCGAGCACGCTGCCGGAGAACGCGCCCGGTGGTCCCGCGGGCGCCGGGATGCGGGGCCTGCTCGCACAGCGCGCGCACGCCGACTCCTTGCGCCGCGGACTATTCGGTCGCGACAGCACGCGAGCCCGTGCGGATAGTGTCGTGCCGAGCGCAGCCCGGAATGATACGACGCGACGCGACAGCACAGCCGCGGGGAGCGGAGCAGATGAGGGAGGCGGTTTCGGGCCGCAGGGATTCGACTGGGAGCACGGACTCGGCGGCTGCGAGTCCGGATTCACGCTGCCGACCCCCGGCAATCCGGACATCGTCTGGGCCAGCTGTTACGGCAACGAGGTCACGCGGTGGGACGCGAAGACGGAGCGCGCTCGTTCGGTGACGCCGTGGATCCACACCCTCGACTCCCCGCCGAACGCGCTCAAGTACCGGTGCCACTGGACGCCACCACTCGCGATCGATCCGTTCGATCCGAAGATGGTGTACTACGGCTGTCAGGTGATCTTCCGGACCTCGAACGAGGGACAGAGCTGGACCGTGATCAGCCCCGACCTGTCGACCCGCGACTCGAGCCGCATCGTGTCGTCCGGCGGCATCATCGGCGACAACCTCGGTCAGTTCTACGGCGAAGTCGTGTTCGCGATCGCGCCCTCGGAGATCCAACGCGGGCTGATCTGGGCGGGCACGAACGACGGCAGGATCTGGAATACGCGCGACGGCGGCGGCAACTGGAACGACGTCACGCCCCCCGTGAGCCTCGCGCCGGTGTGGGGTACCATCCGCAAGATCGAGCCGTCGCACTTCAATGCCGGCGCCGCATATGTCGCGGTGGACTACCACATGATGGACGACCGCCGGCCACTCATTCTCAAGACCACGGACTTTGGTCGCACGTGGACGAATGCGACGGGCGATCTCCCTGCGTCGCATCCGCTCGACTACGTGCTGGCAGTCGCTGAAAACCCGAACCGCGCCGCGATGCTCTTCGCGGGCACCGGACACGCCTTCTACTACTCCATGGACGACGGCGCGCATTGGACGCCGTACCAGGGCGGGCTTCCCGCCGCGCCGGTGAGCTGGATCGTCACGCCGAAGGACTGGCACGACGTGGTCGTGTCCACGTACGGACGGGGCGTGTTCGTGCTCCGCGACATCACCATGCTCGAGCAGTCGGACAAGGTCGCCGCCACCGAAGACCTGCACCTGTACACTCCGCATTCGGTGTATCGGCTCGCGCGCGGCGGGTTCGGTGGGACGGTCGACGTGAACTACGCCTTGCGCACCGCGCCCGCGCCGAAGGACTCGGTGAAGATCGAGATCCTCGATTCCACGGGTGCGGTCATCCGCACGATGAAGCAGCGCGGGCGCGCCGGGCTGAATCGCGCGGCGTGGGACGTTCGCTACGATGCGCCGAAGGCGGTCGAGCTGCGGACGACGCCGCCCGACAATTCCGCCATCTGGCAGGAGTCGCGATTCAAGGGCAAGCAGACGCGCCCGATCAACCACTGGGGCATTCAGAGCCAGCAGCGCCAGGGACCGCTCGTCCTCCCCGGCAACTATACCATGCGTGTATCGGCGAACGGCGTCACTGCAACGCAGCCGATCCGTGTGCTGCGCGACCCATCGATCGCGAGCGCCGACGCGGACCTCGGCGCATCATTGCGCGCACAGCTGCGCGTGCTCGCGATGACGAACGAGGTCGTCGATATGACGAATCGCATCGAGGTGATGCGTCGCCAGGTCGAGGACAAGCTGAAGGACACGGCGAAGGCGAAGCCGAACGCCGCGCTCGCGCAGCGACTGCGCGACATCGACGCAAAGCTGATGGACGTCGAGCTGCGCTTCGTCTCTCGCACGGAGCTGCACAGCGACGACAAGTGGTACGTCGAGCCGTACGCACTCTATCTCAACCTGATCTGGCTCGCGGGAGGACTCGGCGTCGGCGGCGGCGACGTCGCGGGCGGTGCCGATTTCCGTCCGACGGACGCGCAACTCGCGTACATCGCCGACCTGGAGAAGGAGCTGGCAGGCGCGAAAGCGGCGTACAACACGGTGGTCACACGCGACGTCGTCGCGTTCAATCGCGAGGCCGGCGGACGCATCACGTTGAGCGCCACGCCGCCGGCGCCACGCGTCATCGGCGGGACACGGTAGCATGCGTCTCATGTTTCGCTGAATCCTTCACATCCTCTTCGACCTGTGACAACTCGCCTGAGAGTCCTCGCCGCGTGCGTGTTGGTGACGATGACCGCCACCGCCGCCACCGTGCGCCTCGGCGCACAAACCCTGACGCCGTATCGATCGATGGGACGCGACATCCTGCGCGAGCTCGTCGAGACCAACACGGAGTACTCGATCGGCAGCACCACGAAGGCCGCGGAGGCGATGGCGGCTCGCTTTCGGGCGGCAGGTTTTCCCGCGGCGGATATCATGCTCGTCGGACCCGACAGCGGTCGCGATGCGAAGGACCGTAACCTCGTCGTGCGCTATCGCGGCGCCGGCCGCCGCGGTCCCGTGCTGCTCATTGGTCATCTCGATGTCGTCGAGGCGCGGCCGTCCGACTGGGTGCGCGATCCCTTCACGCTCATCGAGCAGGACGGATACTTCTACGGCCGTGGCACGCTCGACATGAAAGCGGGGGACGCGTCCTGGGTGTCCGCGCTGTTGCGCATGAAGGAGGAAGGCGTGGTGCCGGCGGGCGACTATGTCCTCGCGCTCACCGCGGGCGAGGAGGGTGGCGGCGGTTACAACGGTATCCAGTGGCTGCTCGAGAACCGGCGCGACTTGCTGAACGTGCAGTACGTGCTCAACGCGGACGCCGGCGGCGGAGATCTGCGCGATGGCAAACCGATCGCATTCGACGTGCAGGCCGCCGAGAAGGTATTTCATTCGGTGCGACTGACGGCCCGCAACCCGGGCGGCCACAGTTCGCTGCCACGCAGGGATAACGCGATCTATGCGCTCGCTGGCGCTCTGGGACGCATCGCCGCGTACGACTTCCCCATGAGCACCAACCCGGTGACGCGCACGTACTTCGCTCGCACCGCCGGCCTGCTCTCCGGCGACGTCGCGACGGACCTGCTCGCGGCGAGCGCTTCCGCGGCACCTGACGCCGCCGCCGCAGCACGGCTCGCCGCTCGCTCTCCGTTCTACAACGCGTTGCTGCGCACGACGTGCGTCGCAACGCAGCTCCAGGGCGGACACGCCGAGAACGCGCTGCCGCAGAGCGCGCAGGCCGTGGTGAACTGCCGCATGCTGCCGGGCACGGACCCCAAGGACGTCGAGAGCACGATCCGGCGCCTCGTCGCGGACACGTCGATCGCCGTGGAGTCGCTGCGCGAGAGCATCGCCAGCCCTGCGTCGCCGCTCCCTGCGGACGTGGAGCGCGTGATCACGACCGCGGTGCGCTCCATGTGGGGACCGCTGCCGATCATCCCGAACATGGAGACCGGTGCGACGGATGGCCTGTTCCTGCGCAATGCCGGACTGCCGGTATACGGCGTGAGCGGTCTCTTCGTCGATCCCACGATCGTGGACGACAATCGCGCGCACGGACTGAATGAGCGCATCGGCGTACAGGCGTTCTACGACCAGATCGAGTTTACCTACCGGCTGCTCAAGTCGCTGTAGTCGAGTCGTCCAGCTCGGCCGTCATTTCGATCATCGTCCGGCGGAACCCGGCGCTTTCGAACAGGCGTTGCGCGGCGACGTTCTGCGTCGCCGTGGAGAGCACGACGCGCGGTGCGTCGCGCGACCTGAGGAACTCCATCGCGGCGTTCAGCAGCCGCCGCCCGGCCCCCTTTCTCCGGTGGTCGGGGTGGACCACGACGTCGTAGATCGCTCCGGCCGGTCCGCGCAGCGCCATGTAGTCGACGCCCTCCATCCCCGCGTAGGCGTACCCGATGACGGTGCCGCCGTCCTCCGCGACGAGCACCGCGACATCCGTTTTGCCCAGGATGCTTCGCAGGTAGGAGCCATAACCCAGTTCTGTCCCGGGTGACGCCGCCATGAATCGCATCGGGTCGAAGTCGTGATGCGTGCGCACGAGCAGCGTGCCAAGTCGTCCGAGTGCTGGAACGTCCGCCGTCGTCGCCGGCCGGATGGTGATCGCCATCAGGAGAAGATAGACTCTCGCGATGGAAATCCTCTCGCTCGCTCGTGTATGCGCGCTCGTTGAAACGGGGCGCGTTTCGGGCCGTAGGTCCCGCATGCGCGCAATGCTGAAGGTTCTCACGCTCGCGGTCGTTGCGAGCGCGACAGCGGCCGATGCCGCGGTCGCACAGGGTGGATTCGTCGGGCCGGCGTCCGCGGATCTCGTCAGGACCATCCTCGCCCAGGACAAGCAGCTGTTCGACGCGGTCTTCGAGACCTGCGATCCCGCGGCCGCGTCGCGGCTGGTGGCGGACGATTTCGAGTTCTACCACGACAAGTTCGGCCAGACCGTCGACTCCGGCCCAGTCTGGGTGAAACAGCTCGGCGAGATGTGCGAGCGGCAGCGCGTGGGCACCGACTATCGGGCACGTCGCGAGCTGGATACGGCGAGCTCGCAGGTGTTTCCGATGAACAAGTACGGCGCGCTCCACACCGGCGTGCACCGTTTCTACAAGAAGCTCGCGAACGGCAAGGAACAGCTGGTCGAGGAGTCGAGGTTCGCCGACCTTTGGAAGCTCGAGAACGGGACGTGGAAGCTCACGCGCGTTCTCAGCTACGATCATCGCGATCTGCGCTGAGCCGACAGCTCAGCGCGCGTAGTCGCCGAAGATCTGGATCAGATTTCCTGAGTTGTCGCGGATGATCGCGTTCGCGCGCTGGTCTCTTCGCGCGGGGTAGGGGCCGTAGGCGATCTGCACGCCGCGCGCGCGCAGCCCGGCGATCGTTCCGTCGAAGTCGTCGACGCGGAATCCGGTCTTGAAGATCCCGTGCGTGAGGACAGGTTCCGTGCCGCGCGGATCGGACGCGTCGTCGTGCACGATGAGCTCCACCTCGAGGCCGTTGCCGCCGAGCAAGGCACCCGCGGTCGTCCCCCGCTTCGGGTATCGCGTGACGACAGTGAGGCCGAGCTTCCCCGTGTACCACGCGATCGTCGCATCCAGGTCGGTCACGGACAGCGCGAAGAACGCGCCGTCTGCGGTGAACACCGGCTTCTGGTCGCGCGGCGTCGTGGCAACGGTCAGCGCGAGCGCGCCGAGCAGCGCGATCAGGCGAGCGATCATGATTCGTCTCCGGATGTGCGTTGCGGGAATCCGTCCGATGGGCCTACGTTCGCAGCCAGATATTCGTGTCGTCCAGCGCATCCAACCGGCCATGTCGCGCACCGCTGCCCCCGAGCTCGAGACCGAGCGCCTGCGCTTTCGCATGCTTCGCGAGAGCGACTTTCCCACGCTCGAGAAGCATGCCGCCGACATCAACGTCATGCGCTACCTCGGCGGCAAGACGATGGACACGATCCAGGCGTGGCGGCACATGGCGTACATGATCGCGCACTGGCAGTTGCGAGGGTACGGCTATTATGCCGTCGAAGAGAAGACCACGAGCACGCTCGTCGGGCGTGTCGGCTACACCAACCAGACCGGATGGCCCGGTTTCGAGCTGGGTTGGACCATCTGGCCGGAGTTTCAGGGGCGCGGCTATGCCAGCGAGGCCGCGCGCATGTTGCTGCGGTACGCATTCGCCGAGCTGGATCAGCCGCACGTCATCAGTCTCATCCATCCGGATAACGCGGCCTCACGACGCGTCGCGGAGAAACTCGGCGAGACGATCGAGGGCGAGGGTCAGATCATGACGATGCCTTGCCTGATCTACGGCATTGCGCGAGCCAACACTGCTGTCCGCGTAGGCCGCTCGTCCGACACGCCCAGGGGAAACAACGCAGGGACTGACCCGAGTCCGAGCTCCTAGCCGCCTACGGCAGGCTGAACGAGTTCGACGTCGCCTCGATTTCGTCGGTCAGTTCCGCGTTGGTGGCTACGCCCGCGATGAATCGGTAGTGTCCGCTCGCCGTCAACACCCGTCGAAACGTGAGCGCATCGCCAGCAGCGAGCTGCACTGTCGGCGGACCCATTATGCACAACGCGGCCGGGAACGGCAGCGTCACCCACGTGCCGTCATGGAAGACCTGCATGCCAATCGCAGGCCCTCCGCAGTTCCGCAGGTACGCCGTCGTCGCCGCCTTGTTCTCGAGGCTGACCAGGACGACGCGGCCCTCGCTCGTCGTGCCGCTGTCCGCTGCGGTCATGAGCACCTCGTGCGCCGCGACTGGCTGCACGAGCCACGGCTCCATCGAGCTGGAACAGGCCGCGACCAGCAGCAGGAGGAGACGTCGAACTCGCGCGGGATGCCTCATGGGCGCAGCTCCGTGGGACGTGCATCAGGAAAACTCCACGACCCGCAGGGAACGTCACTTCATGGATTGCGGCTGATTCAGCTCGAACACGCCGATCGCGCGTGCGTCGTCGCCTTCCCCGATCGTCCAGCGCGACATGCGCACGCGCCATCCCTCGGACTCCATTCCCTGCAGGAGGCGGATGCTCGCGCTGCGCAGGGGATCCGCGATCAGCAGCCGCCCGCCGGGCTCCAGCGACGCGTTGAAGATGGCGCGCAGCTGCGCGTGCAGCGTTTCGCGGTAGAGGATGTCGGACGCGATGATCCAGTCGTAGCGATCGCTGCTCGACCACGTCGTCCAGTCCGCGACGCGCTGCTCCAGCGTGACGCCGTTGCGCCTCGCGTTGTCGCGGCAGAATGCCAGCGCATCCCCATCGCGATCCGTTTGCACGACGCGCGCGCCGACGCTCGCTGCCGCGATGCCGGCCAGGCCGACGCCGGCTCCAAGCTCCAGGACAGACTTCCCGCGGAACTCCGGCGCGCGCTCACCGATCTCGAGTGCGAGCGCGATCGAGGCGGGCCACAACACTGTGCCGTACTGTCGGCGTGCCTCGGACGACAGGTACGTCTGCTCGTCGAGCCAGCTCATGAGCGCCTGTCGATGCAGGACCGACACCCCGCGCGCGCCGAGTGACATCCGGAACTCACTCGGCTCGTCCGTCACGGGTGCTGACGCGCGAGCATCGGTCATTCACAGGAAGCTAAGCGTTGCGTGGCGATGGCTCGCGTCGCGAGACGGCATTCGAACGGGCTGGCGGTGGAACGCTGTTGACAATTCGATCGAGCGTGATAATAGTTAAGTATCTACTTAACTATTGGAATCGCTTATGTCAGACCGAACCGTCACGCACGCCACGTACGTCATCGAACGCAGCTACCCCGTCGCACCCGCCAAGGTGTTCGCGGCGTTCGCCGATCCGGACAGAAAACGGAGCTGGTTCATGGGATCCCGCTCCGCCGGCGACTTCGAGATGGACTTCCGCGTCGGCGGCCGCGAGGTCTCCTCCGCCTCGATCAGCGGCGGTCCCTTCAAGGGAACCCCGCTCACGAACGAGACCGTCTACCAGGACATCGTACCTGGCGAGCGGATCGTGTTCGCCTACGCCATGATCATTGGAGACCACCGCATGTCCGCCTCGCTGGTGACCGTCCAGCTGCGCCCCGGGCGTGGCGGCAAGGGCACCGACCTCACCTTCACCGATCAGGGCGCGTACTTCGAGCGCTCCGACGGCGTGAAGATGCGCGAAGTCGGCTGGACGCAGCTGCTGGAGCAGTTGGCGAAGGACGTCGCCGCATGACCGCTGTCGCCCGGATAGATCGTGTGTTTCACGCCGTCGGCGACGGCACGCGACGTCGGATGATCGAGCGGTTGAGTCGCGGGCCCGCGACGGTGACCCAGCTCGCCCGGCCGCTCGACATCTCGCTGCCCGCGGCGACGCAGCATCTGCATGTCCTGACCCGGAGCGGACTCGTTCGCACCGAGAAGGTCGGCCGCGTGCGGACGTGTCAGCTCGACCTCGCCGGGCTCGCGGTGGCGGCGGACTGGATCATGGAATGCCGCTCGCAGTGGGAACGTCGCCTCGACCGGCTTGGCGACCTGCTCGCGGAGGACACATCGCGGTGACGGTCAGTTGGGCGTGATGTGGATCCAGGCGCGGTACTGCGACTGCTCGATTGGTTGATTCGCGCGCGGGTACGGCAACAGACTGTCGAGCGTGATCGTGTGCGCGAAGACCGTCGCGGTTGTCGAGTCCGTGCGCAGGTCGAGCACGCGTCGCTCGCTCGCGGAATCGACGCGGAGGCGGACGCGCGCGCGGCCCGCCCATACGCACTGAACGCCGATGGCGCACCGGCTGTCCTCCGGAACGTTTACGAGCTCGACATGCAGAGCACCAGGCGCGATGCGGATGCCTGCTGCGTCGACGGCAACCGGGTCTCCCGGAGCGACGCAAACGTCGCCTCCGGAGCATGGTGTCATGTTCCCAGTACTCGCACACGCGCATGCGAGCACGATCACGAAGCAGACGGCGCGCATTACTGCTGCCTCCGGCACGACGTGCACCCCCTGACGACGAATACGACTGCAGCAACCGCCTTGCGCATGAACGACTCCGGGTCTGGGCGGACGTCGATACTGCGTATCGGCCCGATGGTCAAGTTCGCGGGGTAAGTCGGCGTGCGACAGTGGTCGCCGGATTGCCCGCGACGACGCAGATTGCGCCGACATGAAACCCAAAGAGCTGACGATCCGGGGGCTGATCCTCGGCGCGCTGATCACCACGGTATTCACGGCCGCGAACGTCTATCTCGGCCTCAAGGTCGGGCTCACCTTCGCCTCGTCCATTCCCGCCGCGGTGATCTCGATGGCGATCCTGAGCGCGGTGAAGGACTCGACCATCCTCGAGAACAACATCGTCCAGACCGTTGCGTCCGCGGCCGGGACGTTGTCGGCGATCATCTTCGTCCTGCCTGGACTCGTCATCATCGGCTGGTGGACGGGGTTTCCGTTCTGGGAGTCCTTCCTGATCTGCCTGAGCGGCGGGATTCTCGGCGTGCTGTTCACCATCCCGCTGCGTCGCGCGCTCGTCACCACGTCCGACCTGCCGTACCCGGAGGGTGTCGCGGCGGCCGAAGTGCTCAAGGTCGGCTCGGGCACGCGCGGGGAGACGAAGGACGAGACCGGTGAGGCGCGCCAGGGACTGGTCGCGGTCATTCTGGGCTCCGCGGCGTCGGCGGGACTCTCGATCCTCACGGCGACGCGAGTCGTCGCGGGCGGACTTGGCGGCTACATCCCGCTCGGCGCGCGCGCAGCTACTGGCTACGACATCGCGTGGTCGCTCGCACTGCTGGGCGCCGGGCACCTGGTCGGGCTCTCGGTGGGCATCGCGATGCTCGTCGGACAGATCATCTCCTGGGTGATCGCGGTGCCGTGGCTCACGTACATGAACCCCGCGCCCGCGGGCGCCGACGCCGCCGCGCACATGATCGGCATCTGGCGCAACGACGTTCGATTCCTCGGCGCGGGTACGATCGCCGTCGCTTCCATTTATACGCTCGCACGACTGGCAAAGCCGGTCGTGGGAGGGCTCGTGAGCACGCTCGCCGCGTCGAAGGCGGTGGCGACGGCAGACGAGACGGACCGCGACCTCGCGCCACGATGGATCTATATCCTGACGGCGATCTGCATGGCGATCACGGCGTGGCTCGCGTTCCATTTCGCGCGCTCGACGGTCCTCGCCGATAGCGCCGTGAAGCTCACGATCTTCGCCGTGCCGTTCGTGCTCATCATCGGTTTCATCATCGCCGGCGTGTGCGGATACATGGCGGGGCTCATCGGCGCATCCAACAGTCCCATCTCCGGCGTCGGCATCCTGTCGATTGTGGTGTGCGCATCGGTGCTCGTGGCGATCACGGCGGTGACGCCACAGACGAGCGACGCGCTCGTGGCGTTCGCCCTGTTCGTGACCGCGATCGTGTTCGCGTGCGCGACGATCTCGAACGACAACCTGCAGGACCTCAAGACGGGACAGCTGGTGGGTGCGTCGCCGATGCGGCAGCAGATCGCGCTGATCGTCGGCGTCGGCGCCGGCGCGGCGGTCATCCCATGGGTCCTCAACCTGCTGGCGCGCGCTTATGGCTTCGCCGGTGCGCCGAACGTGAACGTCGTCGCGCCCAATCCGCTCCCCGCACCACAGGCAACCTTGATCTCCGCGCTGGCGAAGGGCGTGATCGGCGGAAACCTGAACTGGACCATGATCGGGATCGGCGCGCTCGTCGGCGTCGGACTCATTGTGCTCGACAGCGTCATGGGGGCGATGAAGAAGCTCCGCATTCCGCCGCTCGCCGTCGGCATCGGCATCTATCTCCCGATGTCGGCGACCTTTGCCGTCATCGTGGGCGCGGTATTGGCGCATTGGTACGACGGCCGCGTGCGGAACACGCCCAATCCCGATCGCGCCCAGCGACTCGGAACGCTCGTCGCCAGCGGTCTGATCGTCGGCGAGAGCATCTGGGGCGTGGTCAACGCCGGCCTCATCGTCGCGCTGTCGAAGGACGCACCGATTGGGCTCGTCGCGGAGACGTTCGCAGCAGCGCCATGGCTCGGTGTCTTCGGCTTCGTCGGCGCCTGCGTGTGGCTGTACGGCTGGATGTTGCGCAAGTCGCGCGTCGCGTGACGCGGTGAGCGAGCCGGACGACGCGGTCCGGCGAAGGCTGCTGGTCTCGAGCTCGATCGGCTCGCTGATCGAGTGGTACGACTTCTTCGTCTTCGCGTCGGCCGCGGTTCTCGTCTTCGACCGCGTCTTCTTTCCCGACGTCGATCCGCGCAATGGAGTGCTCTTCGCGCTGATGACGTATGCGGTCGGCTTCTTCACGCGGCCGCTTGGCGGAGTCGTCTTCGGCGTGCTCGGCGACCGCTACGGCCGGAAGCGCGTGCTGGTGTGGAGCCTCATGCTGATGGGTGTCGCGACGATGGGCGTTGGCGTCCTGCCAGGATATGCGACGCTCGGCGTGCTGGCGCCCGCGCTGCTCGTGCTGCTGCGGCTCATCCAGGGCTTTGCCGTGGGAGGCGAAGTGGGCGGCGCACTGCTGCTCGTCACGGAGAGCCTGCCCGCCGCGCGCCGCGGCTACTGGGCGGCGTGGCCGATGATCGGCGGACCCGCCGGCAACGTGCTCGCGTCGCTGGTGCTCGCGTTGCTTGCCCTGGGAGCCGGAGATGCGGCGTTCGGCGTGTGGGGGTGGCGCGTCGCGTTCCTCGCTTCGGGGTTGCTCATCGGCGTCGGCATCTGGATGCGCACGCGCGTCGCGGAGTCGCCGGTCTATCGAGCGTACGCGGAGCGTCGCTCGCAGTCGGCACCGACGCGCGTGGGCGCTACCCTGCTCGCGCATTGGCGTGCGGTGATCACGGTGCTGCTCGTGAAGGCCGCGGAGAACGCGCTGTTCTATGTGTTCACGACGTTTTTCATCGTGTTCGTCACGCGCGTGCTGCGGCAGCCGCGCACACTGGCGCTGGAGGCCGCGGCGCTGGGCTCGATCGCCGATGTTGCCGCGATCTTCGCGGCTGGCATCCTGTCGGACCGGATCGGTCGCCGTCCGGTGACAATCGCCGGTGTCGTCGCGTCGGCCCTGTGGGCGTTCGCGCTCTTTCCGTTGACGTCGCGCGGATCGGTGCCCGCGATCATGGCCGCCTCGGCGATCGGCGGCGCGTGTCATGGCGTGATCGTCGGTGGGATGTCGGCGTACTTCGTGGAGCTGTTCCCGGCGCGCGCCCGCTATACCGGGTTTTCGATCGGATATCAGATCGCCACGGTCTTCACCGGCGCGCTGGCGCCGCTCATCGGCGTCGCGCTGCTGAACCGTTATGGATCCACGGTGCCGGTATCGCTGTACGCCGCTGCGATGGCGCTGCCGGGTCTCGCTGCTCTGCTCCTGGCTGCGGAGACGCGCGGCCGCGACCTCGCATAGCTCACGAAGTACGAGCTACCCGTCGTTTTGCGTCACGGTTTCGCCGCCTGACCCGTCGAGTCGCATGTGCGTCGCGACACCCATTGCATGGCGGCGCGCGCGTCTTCGGCGCGCATGGTGTGTGGGCCGTCGAATTCCTGGTAGTCCACGTCGAACCCCGCCTGGCGCAGCGCCGGGACGAGGCGCCGCGACGTCGATTCAATCGGCAGGATCTGATCGCGTGTCCCGTGGCGCTCGAACACCGGCAGTGCCTCAGGCTCGGGAGCCGGGATGATGAATCCCGGCGAGAACGCCACCACGCCGTGAAACGCGCGAGAGTTGCGGATCCCGAGTGACAGGGCGTACGACGCACCATCGGAGAAGCCGCCGATCACGACACGACAGCGGTCGATGCGCGCGTGGTCGAACGCATAGACGATCGCTCGCTCGATGAACGCCACGTCGGGACCGAAGCTGCCGCGGATCGCATCCCACGTGACGTCGCGCGAGTCGGGCGCGAGGATCGCCACGCCCACGCTGTCCGCCAGCGGCAGGATCCGCTCGAACAGCCGCGCGCGTTGCGTTGCGCCGTGCAGCATCACCATGAGCGGGACGCCGCGCTTCCCGCTCGTGTCGTGCGGCACGAAGAGGAATCCGTCGCGCTCGTGTCCCAGAGCGAGCATGGACTTTCCCGGCGCGATCGAGGCCGGCGCGTGCGCCGACACCGTGATCACGCCGTCGTTGCCCTGGGCCTGCGACGCCCGGCACCCGGCGAGCGAGGCGACCGCGGCGAGCAGCGTCGTCGCGGCGACACGGATGCGACGCCTCACGATCTATCGCGCCGGGAGGAAGCTCAGCATCCGCGCGTCCGACGTGAGCGTCACCTCGTACCACTCGCCCGAATTCACGGTCACCTGCCCGGTCTGCGGCACGTCCGCTCGCGCCAGGAGACGCGCGACGATGTTCACGGCCCCGCGGATGTACGTCGCCGGTACGGAGAGCGTGTCGGTGCGGCCGCCGAACACCACGCCGATCCGCCGGAAGTCCGAGCCGGCCGCCACCACGTAGACCGTCGCCTGCTCGAACGCATCGTTCCGGAAGATGAGCGTCGCCGGCGGCTCAGCCGCTCGCCGCAGCGGTCCGCACGCCGCGAGCGCGATGGCAAGCAGCGCTGCGCCCGCCACAAGACGCGCGGTGGATGTCCCGTTCATACGTCCCTCGCTCGAAGCGTCGCGCCTCGTCCCCCCATCACGGGAGTCATGCGCACCAGACCAATGATGCGCATGCGCCGCCGTTCCAGCGAGTACTCCACGTCGTAACGCGAGTTCCGTTACTCCGCCTGCAGCGTCTGCGCCGGATTCGCGCTGCTCGCACGCCACGCCGGCACGACCGCCGCGAGAACGCCCGTCGTTCCGATCGTCAGCGCGACCGCCACATACGTGACCCAGTCCGTCGCCGCGACGCCGAATAGCAGCGTGGCGATCATCTTCGTGCTCCAGATCGAGATCACCGCGCCCGCCGCGACTCCGACCGCCACCAGGCGCATGCCGTAGCGCACGACGAACATCCGCACCTGCGAGCGCTGCGCACCGAGCGCGATACGAATGCCGAGCTCGCGCCTGCGCGATTGCACCAACTGCGCGAGCACGCCGAACACCCCCACGAGCGCGAGCGCGGTGCCGGCGAGCGCGAACACGAGGATCAGCACGCTTGTGAACCGCTGCCGCGACATCGCGTCACGATACACCTCGGTCATCGGACGGATGCTCGTGATCGCGAGCAGCGAGTCCAGGGAGCGCACCGTCGCGCGCATGGGCGCCGCGAGGGAAGTCGGCGGGATGCCGTCCCTCGCGCGAACCACCAGGGTCATGCGGCGGGTGAAGTTTTGCGGCATGGGCAGGAACACCTCCGGCCGAGCGGGCTGCGCGAGGCTCGCCTGGTGCTCGCTCGTGACGACGCCGACCACCGTTCGCCAGATGGTCGTGGAATCCGGAACCCGGTCCGGCGCGATCCGCTGCCCGATCGGATCCTCATTTGGAAAATATTGTTTCGCCAGCACGTCGTTGATCAGCGCGACACCGACACCCTCACCGGCGTCCGCCTCCGTGAATGTGCGTCCGGCGACCACGGGAACGCGCATCACACGATGGTAATCGCCGATGATCTCGCGATAGATGATGTCGGCGCTCTGCTCGCTCGGCGGACGGCCAGCCACGGCGAAGTTCGCGGACCATGACGTCTGAGTGGCCGGGAGCTCGCGTGCGGCCGCGGCCCGTTCCACGCCCGGCAGCGCTTCCGCTCGCTCGATGAGCGTCCTGTAGAAGCCGATGATCTTGGTCGACGTATCGTATCGCGCGCCGGGAAGATTGATCGCGACGGTCAGCACGCCGTTCGGATCGAAACCCGGAGGCACGCGCGACAACTGCTCGTAACTGCGCATCAGAAGCCCCGCCCCGATTGTCAGCATGACGGCGAGCGCGACCTCTGCCATGACGAGTACACGGCCCCAGCGCCGCGCGCCGCTGCCCGTGAACGTGCGACCGCCCGCATTGAGCGCCTCCGCCGGCGCCTGGCGCGTGGTCGCGAGCGTCGGCGCAAGGCCGAAGAGCAGACCGCTCAGCGTCGTCACGATCACCGCGAACCCCAGCACCCGATAGTCGATACCGATCTCGGAGACCGGCAGCATTCCCGTCGGCTGCATCTGGAGGAGTGCACGGGAGCCCAGCCAGCCCAGACCGAAACCCGCCAGGCCTCCCGCGCCGGACAACACGAGACTTTCCGTGAGCGCCTGGCGCGCGACGCGCGCGCGTGTGGCACCGAGGGCGAACCGCAGCGCGACGTCACGCGACCGGCTCAGCGCGTGCACGAGGAGCAGGTTGCCCACGTTTGCGCACGCGATGAGCAGCAACACGGCGGCCGCGGTCAGCAGCACGAGCAGCGGCGTCCGCGTGTCGCCGACGATCCACTCGCGCAGCGGCGTGATCCCCGCTCCCATGCGCGTATTGGTCTTCGGGTACTGCGTCTCCAGGCGCTTCACCACCGTCTGTAGCGTTGCGTTGGCCGACGCTCCGTCCACGCCGGGCTTGAGCCGCGCCACGACGCGCATCCAGTGCGCACGCCGGAATGAGATGCTCCCCCGGTAATCCTTGCCCCACAGCATCGGCAACCACACGTCCGTCCCCGGCAACGGGAAGTCGAATCCGTCCGGCAGCACGCCGACCACCTGCCACGGTTTCCGTCCGCCGAGCGCCAGCGACTTGCCGATGACGTTCGGATCGGAGCGTAAGATGGACCGCCAGAGCCGGCTGCTGATCATCACGGGACGCTGCTCGCCATCGAAGTCATCCGCGTCCTCGAAGCCTCGGCCAAGCCGTGGACGCACGCCGAGGACGTCGAGGAAGTTGCCGCTGACGTTCGTCGCCTGCAGCAGCGTCGGCTCGCCGTAGCCAGTGAGCGTGACCGTGGTGGGATAGTCGGTGTATGCCGCCATCCCCGCGAAGCCGCTCGCCTGCTCGCGCCAGTCGATGTAGTTCGCGGGCGCCACCACGTTCTTGTACCAGCCGCGGTCGGGATTCTCCTCCCAGACCGAGACGAGTCGTGCGGACTCCTTGAACGGCAGCTCCCGCAGCATCACCGCATTCACGGCCGAAAAGACCGCGGTCGTCGCACCAACGCCGAGGGCCAGCGTCAGGATCCCCGCGACCGCGAGCCCGCGATCGCGCCAGAGTGTGCGCAGCGCATAGCGGACGTCGCCGATGGTGTCGCCCAGCGAGCGCGTGCCGCGCCCGTCCCTGTGCTCCTCCTTCGCGCTCTCGACGCCGCCGAAGTCGATCCGCGCCCGGCGAAAGGCTTCATGGCGCGAATGACCCTGGCGCACATAAAGCTCGGTCTGCTTCTCGATGTGGAAGCGGATCTCGTCCTCGAGCTCTCGCTCTGCGATGCGCGGTTGAAGCACCGCGCGCGCGAGCAGTCGCAAGCGGGCAAGTCTCATCGTGGTGCCTCCTAGCTCGTCGCGAGAATGGCCTCGACGGCGGACACGTACCGCCGCCACGACTCCACCTCGACACCGAGCGCTTTCCGTCCTTTCGCGGTGAGCGCGTAGTACTTGGCGCGTCGGTTGTTGTCGCTCGCGCGCCACTCGCTGTCGATCCATCCCTTCTGCTCCAGCCGTTGCAGCGCGGGATAGAGGGATCCCTGGTTCACGTCGAGGATGCTCTTCGAGAACTGTTCGATGCGCTGGCTGATCCCCCAGCCGTGCATCGGCTCGAGCGCGAGCGTCTTGAGCACGAGGAGATCCAGCGTGCCCCGGAGCACGTCTGACGCGGTTGTTTCTGGTTCCCTGGCCACGGCCGGCTTCCTGTCGGATTCAGACAGGAGGGTGCATGCCTTCCTGTCGGAAGTCAAGAGGAGCCGCACTCGTCGGCGGTTCAGCGAGCGAGCCGGCCCGCTCATCACAATCGGCCGGGTGAGCTCGTCCCCACGCGCAGCCGAACTCAGGCCGTTGACAGGCCACAACCGCTCATCCGAATCACCCGAACGCCGTAATCTTTTCCGACGGTCCCGAAGCCTTGTTGTTTTCGGATGGATTCGGGTAATTCGCTGTTGTTCGGATGCGCAATTGGAGCCGGCGAAACCACCCGCCTTCGCTTGGAACTTCGTATGAGCCTTCGACTCGACGGCGCTAACCTTTAAGAACGTTCCAGTGTCCAACGTGCGAACGGCGGTGCAACAGGAGAGAGATCGTGGACGTGTCGACTGAAATCCTCATCTGGCGGCCGCGCGCGGAAGTCGCCGAGTGGTCCGCAGACCCGGCCCGGGCCCCGCTCTGGTACAAGAACATCAAGCGCGTCGAATGGGAAACCGAGCCGCCGCTGCAGCGGGGATCGCGCATCGCATTCACGGCCGAGTTCATGCGCCGCCAGCTGAGATACACGTACGAGGCGGTTGAGTACCTGCCGGGCCAGCGGCTCGTGATGCGCACGTCGGGAGGGCCGTTTCCGATGGAGACCACGTACGAATGGGTGGACGCGGGAGACGGGCGCACGCGTATGCGGTTGCGCAACCGTGGGTCCGCCGCGGGGTTCGCAAGGCTGTTCGCGCCGTTCCTTCCCTTCTTCGTTCGACGCGAAAACCTGAAAGACCTGCGCAGGCTCAAGGCGATCCTGGAGCTGCGCTTATCGAGGTCCGCCACGTCTCCAGTCCGCTGATTCGAGCGTAATAATCAGGACAAAGAGAACAGGGACAGGTTCGAGGACACTCCCTTTGTGCTTCCATTCTGGTCCTCGGTGTCCTCTGCGTCCTCTGTGGTGAAAGCTCTTTGTTCTTTGCACATTCCAGACATGTTCACTCTCACGGTCCGGGACTTCGAGCAGGCGCGCGAGCGCATCGCGCAGCACATCAAGCGCACTCCCCTGCTCACATCCCGGCAGCTGTCCGAGGCGACCGGGTTCGATGTCCGCCTCAAAGCCGAGCTCTTTCAGCGCGTCGGGTCGTACAAGATCCGCGGACCGCTGAACAAGTTCGCGCTGATGCCCGAGGAACAGAAACGTCGCGGCGTCGTCTGCTCGTCGGCGGGCAACCATGCGCAGGGGGTAGCGCTCGCCGCCAAGATCCACGGAATTCGCGCGGTGGTGTGCATGGCCGAGAATGCCACGCCTGCGAAGATCGCGGCCACGAAAGCGTACGGCGCGGAGGTCGTCCTCCACGGCACCATCTGGGACGAGGCCAACGAGAAGGCGAAGGAGCTGGTGAAGAGCGAAGGGCTGACCTACGTGCACCCCTTCGACGACGAGCAGCTCATCGCCGGCCAGGGCACGCTCGGGCTCGAGATCGTGCAGGACTGGCCGGACGTCGAGGCCGTCGTGGTACCGATCGGCGGCGGCGGTCTGATCTCCGGCGTCTCCATGGCGGTGAAGAGCTTCAATCCGCAGGTGAAGGTGATCGGCGTCGAGTCGTCGGACGGACCCGCGATGCAGGCGAGCGTGCGCGCCGGCAAGCTGGAGACGATCGACTGCCGCACGATCATCGACGGCCTGCGGGTGCGGCGCGTGGGCGAGATCAACTTCAGCGTCGTACAACGGTTCGTGGACGACGTCGTCGCCCTCCCGGACGCCGAGATCTTCGACGCGATGTTGTGGGTGATGGAGCGGTGCAAGCTCGTCGTCGAAGGCGCCGCGGCAGCGCCGGTTGCCGCGTTGCTGCGTGGGGTTGTGAAGCTGCCGAAGGGATCGCGCGTCGTGGCGGTGCTGTCCGGCGGCAACCTGAACGTCCGCCAACTTGCCGGCAGACAGTGGAACTAGGCCCCTCTTCCTGGAGATTGCGATGAACCGGTATCTCATCGAAGTCCCGCACGATCGAACCACGAATGCGTGCGTCCGGGCCGCCGAGCTCTTCCTGCGCACCGGCTCGCACTTCCTCACCCACGCCGACTGGGGATGCAAGGATGGGGAGCACATGGCGTGGCTCGTGGTCGAGGTGGACAGCAAGGAAGAGGCGCGGAACATCATACCACCGGAGATGAGGGCCGCCGCGCGGATCGTGGCGCTCAACTCGTTCACGATGGCCCAGGTCGATGAGCTGCGGCAGCTGCACGCAGCGCATTCTCCACCTGCCCGCTGAGCGCCGTATTCCTCTAATCTGCCCTGTATGCGCCGAGTGATTTCCTTCGCTGCCGCCTGCTTTGCTATCGCGTGCACGGCGAACGTTGCTCCAACTCCCAGCGCGGCGACGACCGCCGAGATCACCGAGGCCGACCTGCGGCAGCGGTTGTTCCTGATCGCGCACGATTCGATGATGGGGCGCGAGACGGGCAGCCGGTGGAACTCGATGGCCGCGGATTACGTCGCGTCCGAGTTCAGGCGACTGGGACTCGAGCCAGCGGGCGACAGTGGCACGTACTTCCAGCGCGTGCCCTTCTATATAGTGCGTGCCGACCCGGCGTCCCGGCTTGGCGTCCAGGCCTCCACCGGCGAGCGCGACCTGCGGCCATTTGTGGACTTCCTGCCCGTGAGCTTCACGGCGATGCCGGTCTCGCTGAGCTCGTCGCCCGTGGTCTTCGCCGGCACGGTGAGTGACACCGCGACACTCGTCGCGCCCGACAGCGTCGTCGGGAAGGTCATGGTGCTCTACGTGACGCCGGGCACCAGTCCGCGTGCCGTCGCCGCCGTCGCGAACCGCTATCGCGGGATGCTCGCAACGTTACGCGTGCAGCTGGATCAGGTCGGCCCGGAGACCGTGGCCCGCTATCGCGACGGCAGGCCGGTGCCCGACACCTCGCGCAACCCGCGCGCGAATCCCACGGTGTTCATCACAGCCGCGGCGTTCCGCGCCATCTTCGACGTGGACATGCCTCGGCCCGGCACGCTCGGTCGCCCACTTACCGGACGCTTCGACTTCGTTGGCTCGGCGACGCCGTACCCCGCGCGCAACGTGGTGGCCATCCTGCGCGGCAGCGATCCGGCACTTCGCAATCAGTACGTCTCGCTCTCCGCGCACAACGATCATGTCGGTTTCGATCACACGCCGGTCGACCACGACTCGCTGCGCGCCTTCAACCGCGTGATGCGTCCGATGGGCGCTGATTCGCCGGTGCGTCAACCAGACGCCGGGCAGTCAGCGCGCATTCGCGCCATCCTCGACAGCCTGCGGAAGGTGCACACGCCGAGGCTCGACTCGGTGCGCAACGGCGCCGACGACGACGGATCCGGCACCGTGTCCATCCTCGAGATCGCGGAGAAGCTCGCGTCGGGGCCGCGCCCGCGTCGCTCGGTGCTCTTCGTGAGTCACACCGGTGAGGAGGATGGGCTCGTGGGATCGCGCTGGTACGGCGATCACTCCACGGTCCCCATCGACTCCATCGTTGCCGAGATCGACCAGGACATGATCGGCCGTGGCCTGCCGACGGACATGCCTCGTGCGGGTGGAACAGTCGCCGCGACGCCGACGTATCTCGAGGTGGTCGGGGCCAGGCGCCTCTCGCGCGAGTTCGGTGACAGCGTGGAGGCTGCCAACGCGCGCCAGCCGCTTCCCTTCCAGTTCGACTACACGTACGACGCGCCCGGTCATCCGTTGCAGTACTACTGCCGCGCGGACCACTACAGCTATGCGCGGCACGGTGTGCCGTCGCTCGCGATGTCGCGCGGCGAGCACCTCGATTACCACCAGGTCACGGATGAGCCGCAGTACATCGACTACCCGGATCTCGCGCGCGTCTCACGGATGGTGTACACCGCCACGCAGTCGCTCGCCAACATGTCGCACCGCCCCGCACTCGACCGCCCCAGGCCGCCGCTCGACGCTCCGTGCGTGCAATAGGAGAACCGATCATGAAGATGCAGCGCCTCACGCCAGTGCTCGCCGTGGATGCCATCGAACCCGTGCTGACGTTCTGGGTCGACAAGCTCGGGTTCACGAAGGGCATCGAGGTCCCGCACGAGAACGGGCTCGGATTCGTGTCGCTCGAGCGCGACGGTGTGCAGGTGATGTATCAGACGATCGCCAGCATCGCAGCCGACGTGCCGCCACTCGCGAGCGTGCCGCAGCGCGGCACGTTCCTGTTCATCGAAGTCGACGACCTCGACGCGATCGCGAAGGCACTCAGGGGCGTGCCGCTCGTCGTCCCGCGGCGAAAGACCTTCTACGGCTCCGAGGAGATCATCGTGCGCGACCCTGCCGGCAACACGGTCACGTTTGCGCAGTTCGCAAAGGCGTAGACCGCGGCGCAGGGCTGGCCTCAACCTCCTCTTCAGTGACCGATATGCATCGTGGTGATCAGCGCCCGCGTCGTCCGGATTTGGCGGACGTCGAGTGCGGTTTGCTCGCGGGCGCACTCCGCTTCGCCTGCCCGTGCGCGTAAGCACCACCGGCGCCCTGGTTGCGCTTCCAACAGATGGGGCAGCCCCCCGGGCCGCGGTATTTATGTCCGCGTGAACAGGTCTGCCAGTTGCCTGGAATCGGCTTCGCCATAGTCCCTCCAGTTACATGAATTGAACCACAGAGAACTCAGAGAACTCAGAGAAGTGCGCAAGATCAGCACCGCTGTTCTCTGTGTCCTCTGAGTTCTCTGTGGTTCAATGTGGCTCAATTGTTCTTTGCTCGCAGCGCGCCGCGATCGCAGAGCACGCACTGCAGTTCGCTCCCGAGGCGTTCGTCCCTCGTCCGCGCTGACATCACCCACGGCCGGCTCTCCCACGGCGGATTGTGCCGCACGTGCTGCGAGTGACCGCACTCGAGATCTGCTACCCAGTCGCCCAGCTCGTCCTGATGGAAACCGACGATCTTTCGCGATACCGCCATCTCGCTGCTTCCCCTAGGTCAGCGCGCGCTCGATCTGCTCGAGATGCTTCTTGTTGTGCCACGCAACCTTCTCGAACTCGTCGGCGAGCGAGCGCAATCCCATTTCACTGTGCACGAAGGGAATCTCGCGACTGCGGTCGTAGTACGTCCTCGCGAGGTGCAGCACGGCGTCGCGGTTGGCGGTATAGACGACCTGTGCCAACTCCAGAGGCGCGGTGGTGTAGTCGAGCGCGCGCGCCCAGTCGTCCTGCGCCGTCGCCCAGATCACCTGCTTCGGCTCGCTGAGCACGCGTTTGAGCCGGTAGTGGAAGACCACCTCGGAGTCGCTCAGGTGATTCAGGATGATGCGAACGCTCCACTTTCCCGGGCCATACGTCCGGTCCAGCTGCGCCGGTGGCAGCGCGAAACGCTCCAGCGTCTGCGCGCGCGTCTCTTCGAGGTCTGCGATCAGCGTCATGGTTTTGCCCGGAAGGGTCCAACCGCAATTGAACGGATTCACCGCAAAGACCGCAGGGCACGCGCAGTCCTGGTGGGATCCTTGATTGCAAACACTAATTCATGATCGTCCCCGCGTCCTCTGCGTCCTCTGTGGTGAACAGGTCATGGCGCGACGGACTATTCGGCCGCGAACCGCCAGGTGCCGTCGGCGGCCGCCTTCCAGATCGTGAAGTATGGCACACGTGCTAGTTCGCCACCCGGCGTGCGTCCGATCGTGATCCATCCCGTCGTGAGCCCCATGTCACCGTTGCGTGCGACGCGCTCCTCGTCCGAGCGCCACGTGAGCGGTGGGCGGGACGACCCACCTCGATCCAGGCCCGCCTTGATCGCGTCCGGCCCGAACCGGAACGTCACGTCCGTCCCGGTAGCCGTGTGGACCGCATCCGGAGTGGCGGTGCGGCGGAACGCTTCCCCCAACGAGACAGTCTGCGCCAGATCGGAAAAGCGTGCCTCGGCGACGTGCAACTCCGCAGCGCGACGTGTCGAGTCACCGCCGCCGCGATATTCCGGCAGCCCGGTCTGAACGGCTGTCACTGTCACTGTATCCGATCGCGGACCGACCGTGCGCTTGTACGCCGACACCCGCCAGCCGCTGGTAGTCCGCGTCCAGAAGGCGAGATATTTCCCCGCGACGGCATTTCCATTCTGCACATCGACGCGGAAGTAGCCGTAGGTGTAGCCCACATCGCCGCTGCGTGAAAGCTGCGCAGCGATCGGCTTCCAGCTCATGCGCGCCGTCGCATTGATCGGATTGACGCGCAGCAGTGCCGCAGCCGAATCCACACCGTGCGCCACCCGGCCGGCCGAGAGCATCACGATGTCCGATGCAAACATCCGCGTCACCCCGGTTATGAGGTCCACGCCGCTGCTGGCGGCGGCGAACGCGCGGTCTGCGGCGAGCAGCTCGTTCAGCGCCTTTTCCGGCGACACGGTCGCCCCGTGCGGTCGCGCGCAGGCAAGGATCAGGGCGACGAGCGTGACAGCAGCGGACTGTATCTTCATCATTGATGTTCGACCGGTGTGTAAGATGGAACCTCAGCCACTCGTCCCCGGGTCACGCATGACGGCTCGAAGGTCTCCCACGTCGGCACTGATTGCTCTCCTTCCGGCACTCGCGATAGCGGCGTGCTCGAGTGACGGCATCCCGGCGCCTCGCGTCGTCGCCGAGGTTCATCTTCGCCCCCATGCGCGGGTGAATCTCCCGGCCGGCGATTCGCTTCGCTTCGTCGTGACCGCGCTCGACGGAAACGGACGAGTGATGTTCGACCATCCCCAACTCTCCCTGACCGCGCCAGCAGCGCTCGGCGCGATCACTGGCGACCGTTTGACCGCATCCAGCGTCGCAGACAGCGCATGGGTCCACGTGGTGGCCGCGTCCGGCGCTCGCGACAGTGTGTTCGTCGTCACGTACACGCCGAGTGGGTCGTATCATATCACCTTGCAGTTTGCGCCCGACGTGCCGGAACGGTGGCGCATCGCGCTCGCGTGGGCAGCATCGGTGTGGGAGGCCGCCATCGCCGGCTCGCTGCCGGCTGTGCAATTGAACAGCGCAGGAGCCGACTGCCCGACAGCTCCCGACGAACCCACGAGTCCTCCGCAGATGGGCGTGGAGACGGGGATGCGACTCTACGTCGGTCAGTCGGGCCACTACCCGGCGGGCACATACGTCGAGGCTACCGGTGGGCCGTGCGTCCAGCGACCGTTGCCCGCGCCCACGACCGTACTGGGACAGATCTCCCTCAATCGCGACAAGCCGGTCGACGCGATTCCTCCCGAGCGCCTCGAGTATCTGGCGTTGCACGAAATGGGGCACACGCTCGGCCTC
>Ga0066652_100000081_pt1 | contig 58745 bp, 60 predicted proteins | sample GraSoiAngelo_101_FD_71413 | JGI IMG/M metagenome (GOLD analysis project Ga0066652, IMG submission 71413) | Grasslands soil microbial communities from the Angelo Coastal Reserve, California, USA - 14_0903_02_30cm | ecosystem: Environmental > Terrestrial > Soil > Grasslands | place: USA... | reverse complement strand
GCATTCACGTTCCACGCAGGTACTTTTGTATTCGGTAAGCCTGGCACCGTAGTTCCTTCAACCAGCGCATTAAGGTAGTAGGAAGATAAGAAGTTAGCATCAGCTATATTCGCTATATAACCAGCATTTAAGTTAAATTTACTATTAAACCATCTCCATCCCCAACCTAAATCCGCACCACCGTTTTGAATACGACGTGTTGAACCGCCATCGGAGATCTTAGGATTACCTGCAAAGGTATATAACGAACCATAGATGCCGTTTGGTACGATAAATCCTAATTGGGCAGCGGTTGCGGTAATTTCAGTAAATAACTGAGTTGGATTTTCTTGGGTTACAAAGCCATAAGGATCATAGGCACCAAATGGGATATATTCTTTACCCACTCTAAAATAGATGGGCGAAGCTTGGAAATTACCAATGGTCGCATAAGCTGTGTCTATTGCTGTTCGATTCAGTGGATGATATACAAAAAGCGAGTTAGCTATATTGTAAGGACCCGTAGAACCTGGCAAACCTGCTAGTGAGGTATAGACCACGGACATATTCGCCGTCACCCAGTTATTCACACGAGCGTCTACGAATAAATTGGCGTTATTTAACACTAAATCACTCGCACGACCTGAGGTTGGTATCGTTAATGAATTAGGTGGTACTGTAGCAAGATTTACGGGTGCTGCTGGATTGAATGCTGGGTTAGGTTCCCAGAAAACCGGCGGTTTATTAGCTAAATAAGCATCGGTATTTATCCAACCACTGATATTGATTCGGCAAGTCCAACCACAAGGCTGATCAAATCCCCCCGGTTGATTTCGGTCCAGGATCATATCAAGTTTATTGACTTGATAGCGCATCACATCCATTTGATAGGATGTGTCCATCATATACGGCTGCATCGCCAATACAGGCCCGCTAAGACCAAGTGCTACGAGTGAAGCAACTATCGCTTTGAGTTTCATACTCATCCATCTCCTTAATAGGTTGTTAACTCAACTTTAGATTGTTTAAAAGTTAGATTTTTTGCTCTCTCATCGACAAATTGATTTGTAGATCAAAAAATTAGTTTTAAAAAAATCTATTACTTCTTTAATTTCATACCCGAAACACACCGATAAAAGTTGGAATATGTTACGAGCATAAAAATAATTCAAAAAACAATTTACTTATATTTATCCCTTATTATTTCCTACCAAGGCTGTTTAATTTCCATTCCTGCTTTATAAAAGCGATATCGGCGAAAATTAAACAACCCTGGTCTTGGCACCGCTGTAAATTTACAACTTACAGTTTCGCAAACTCTAAACGGAGACTTGCTTAGCGGTTTACCAGAACCGTTTTATAGACATTTTATTTATTTTTTTAAATTTTCAGCGATTTGGAAGGTACAAGACTTTGTTATTAGTGCTGAAAATAGCTTTCCTTAAAGATCAGATAGCTATTGCATTTTATACCTAACACCATGACTTATGTCAATGGCATTCGTCATAAAATGCACCATACTCTATCCTACTATAAAGAAAACCTCCAATTAAAGGAAAATAGATGCTAAATCAATTTAAATCAAGTTTCTGTTAATTTTTTTTGTAGCTCGCCCGATGTGTAAAACTGCTCAACGATATCGCATCCACCTATTAATTCCCCTTGGTAATAAAGTTGCGGAAAAGTGGGCCAATTAGAATAATTGGGTAATTCCCGGCGTATATCACTATTTTCAAGTACATTAACATGTGCAAATTTTATACCGCAAATGGACAGAATTTGTACTACTTTCGCTGAAAACCCACAACAGGGCTGTTCGGGAGTTCCTTTCATATAGAGAATCACTGGATATTTAGCAATTTGATGCTCAATGATATCTCTTGTATTCATTTCAAAATTAATAATAGACATTGGTTGCCTCACTTAAACTATCAAATTATTTTACTAATTTTTTATAGTTGATTAATACATTTAATCTAAATTATTTTCAGGCTTTCTAGGAAAAAATTCCTATATAACAAATTGGGGTCAGTCGCATTTAAATGCTTGCCTTATCATTATCTGGATTTTAAACTGATACTAGCAATTTTAGCAAATCGACAAAAATAGGATACTTCCATGAAACATGAGTTACCCCCATTACCCTATGCTTTAGATGCCTTAGCCCCCATTATTTCAAAAGAAACTTTGGAATACCATTATGGGAAGCACCATAAAGCCTATGTTGACAAATTGAACGAATTAATTCCCGGTACAGAGTTCGAAACATTATCTCTGGAAGAAATTATCAAAAAAGCTCCTCCTGGCCCCCTTTTTAATAATGCTGCTCAAGTATGGAATCACACCTTTTATTGGCATTGCATGACGCCTGAAGCTACAAAAAACAAGTTACAAGGACCTTTATTAGACGCAATAAACGAATCCTTTGGTTCCGTAGATAATTTTAAAGAAAATTTTGTTAAGGCGGCCATTGGACAATTTGGTTCTGGATGGGCCTGGCTTGTAAAAGACACACAGGGGTTAGCAATAAAAACAACTAGCAATGCACAAACTCCTATCCAGGATAATAAGCCTTGTCTTTTTACTTGCGATGTCTGGGAACACGCCTACTATATAGACTACCGTAATGCTCGCCCAAAATATCTGGAAAAATTTTGGAATGTAGTAAATTGGGGTTTTGTCGCTAAAAATTTCGAAAAATAACTAGTTATAGAGAAAAAATTATGACATCCGCTTTGATGCCAATTTACTCAAATCGATTGCCTATAGCCTTTGAAAAAGGCTCAGGAATGTGGTTAACAGACACCCAAGGAGAAAAATATTTAGATGCATTAGCTGGAATTGCGGTGTGCGGTTTAGGCCATGCCCATCCAGCAATCACAGAAACTATTCACAAACAAGCTGCAAAACTAATCCATACCTCGAATACTTATCATATTCCTGAACAAGAAATATTAGCCTCTAAATTGGCGCGTTTATCTGGAATGGATCAAGTTTTTTTTTCTAATTCCGGTGCAGAATCTAACGAAGCGGCTATTAAAATGACGCGACTTTATGCCCGAAAAAAAGCTGTCGAACAACCTATCATTATTGCCATGAAAAATGCTTTTCATGGTAGAACTATGGCAACATTAAGTTTATCTGGTAGCGAACGTTTACAAATTGGTTTTGAACCATTATTAGATCGTTTTATTCATATCCCATTTAATGATGTTGACGCATTAGAAAATGTTATAAAAAAGCATAAAAAAAACATTGTGGCAATCATGTTAGAACCTATCCAAGGCGATGGTGGGATTAAAATAGCCACGTCTGATTTTTTAAAAACCATTCGAAGTTATTGCGATCAGTACGATTGGTTGATGATACTCGATGAAATACAAACGGGTCTTTGTCGTACCGGACCATGGTTTGCTTATCAAGCAACCAATATTTTACCTGATATCGTTACTATTGCAAAAACCTTAGGTAATGGCTTTCCTATAGGAGCCTATTGCTCGCGTGGAAAAGCAAATAATATTTTTCCTATTGGAAAACATGGTTCAACCTTTGCAGGAAGTGCCTTAGCCTGTGCTGTTGCCATTACTGTTATTGATACTTTAGAAAAAGAAAATTTTTCCGTACATGTAAAGAAAATTGGAGCTTATTTGCTAACTAAATTACAAAATACTTTTGTCAAACATCCGCATATTATCGCTATAAAAGGACGAGGACTTATGCTAGGTATTGAGCTAGATACTGAATGTCGTAATATTCCTAAAATCGGATTAAAACATCGTTTACTTTTTAATGTAGTTTCTAATAATACGATACGCCTTCTACCCGCTTTGATTTTACAAGAAGCAGAAGCAGATAAAATTTGCTTACGTTTAGTTAAAACTATAGACGAATTTTATTCCTCCTTATGAAAAATAGTGAAAAAAAATTAGAGTTTACTACTCGTTGCATACATGCTGGACAAACACCTGATCCAAGCACTGGTGCATTAATTACACCAATTTATGCAACATCCACTTACGCTCAAAAAAGTCCAGGTGTACATCAAGGCTTTGAGTATTCTAGAACTCAAAATCCTACACGATTTGCTTACGAACGGTGTATTGCTGATTTAGAAAATGGTCATGCTGGATTTGCTTTTGCCTCTGGAATGGCGGCTATTAATACATTACTAGAACTATTAAATCCTGGTGATCATATCATTGGCATGGATGATTTATATGGTGGCACCGTACGTTTATTTAATCAAATTAAGCAGCGATCATCAGATTTAAGTTTTTCATATGTAGATATGACCGATTTAAATAATTTAAACAAGCAGATCAAACCTGAAACTAAATTATTATGGATGGAGTCCCCAACTAATCCCTTATTAAAATTGATTGACATCGAACAAGCAGTAAAAATTGCTCGTCAGCATAATTTAATAACTGTACTTGATAATACGTTTGCAACTCCTTGGATTCAGCAACCCTTAACTTTAGGTTGTGATCTTGTTGTCCACTCAGCCACTAAGTATTTGAATGGGCACTCCGATATGATCGGAGGTATCGTAGTTGTAGGAAACAATGCTGAATTAATTGAGAAAATAACCTATTTACAAAACGCAATGGGTGCCATACAAAGTCCCTTTGACAGTTTTCTTGCTTTACGAGGTTTACATACTTTAGCATTACGTATGCAAAGACACTGTGAAAACGCATTAAAAATAGCTCAGTTTTTAGAGCAACATAACAAGATTGAAAAAGTTTATTACCCTGGCTTAACAAGTCATTCTCAACATAACTTAGCTAAAAAACAAATGCGAAACGGTTTCGGAGGAATTGTAAGCTTTGTTTTGCAAGGAGATTTAGAAGAAACCCGTCGTTTTCTAGAACGTTGCCGTCTATTTACGTTAGCAGAAAGCCTTGGTTGCGTGGAAAGTCTTGTTGATCACCCTGCCATTATGACGCATGCTGCTTTACCTTTAAAAACTCGAGAGCAGCTTGGTATTACTGATAATCTAATCCGTTTGTCTGTAGGAATCGAAGCAATCCAAGATCTGATTGATGATCTTAAACAAGCCCTAATTTAATTATTTTTTTTATTAAGCAAAATACTAACCTACAACTAAAGTCTGTTAAAATTTGAGTAAAATAATATTGGATTAGCCATGAAAAAAAATGCATCATTTTTAATTTTTTTTTCGATATTTTTAGCTTCCTGTCATTCTAATTTAACTTCAGATAGTTTAATCTCAAAAAGTACGGATTCTTTCACCTTCAAAATTACTCCAGGAAAAGCTAAAACACCTACAAGCATAATGCCCACTGGATTTGGCCCCATCAGAGGACCTTCTATCTCTTCATCAGGCGTAGAAAATTCGTTTAGTAAAGATTTAATTAGATGTCGAAAAAACTTATTAAATCAACAAGTACATTTTGTGTTTAATTTTTAACTGGTTCGATTATGAAAAAAGCGGTTGCTCTTATTTCTGGCGGTTTAGATTCTATGCTTGCCACCCGTGTTATTCAAGAACAAGGGATTTATGTTGAAGGTATTAATTTTTATACTGGATTTTGCGTGGAAGGGCATACGCAAGCTATTCGTAATTCTCAACCTAATAAAGTTAAACGCAACAGTGCCTTATGGGCTGCTGAACAATTAGGTATCAAATTACATATCATAGATATTATTCAAGATTATAAACAAATAGTCTTGAATCCTAAGTATGGCTATGGCTCTCATCTCAATCCTTGTCTCGATTGTAAAATTTTTATGGTGAATCGCGCCAAACAATGGATGGAAAAAAATCAATTTGACTTTATCATCACGGGTGAAGTCATTGGTCAGCGCCCAAAGTCGCAACTTAAGAAGTACATGCCTATAGTGGCACATGAATCTAAAGCAGATGATATTTTGCTACGGCCACTTTGTGCAAAGCTATTAGCGCCCACTTTGGTAGAACGTGAAGGATGGGTAAATCGTGAAAAACTTCATGGATTTTCCGGCCGCAGTCGTGGGCCGCAATTTGACTTAGCAAAAAAATTTGATTTTCAAGAATATGCTCAGCCGGCAGGGGGCTGTTGTTTTTTAACTAACGGCCATTATACAAAAAAATTAAAGGATCTTTGGAAACACCGAGGAAGAAAAGATTATGAATTTGATGATATTATCCTGCTGAAGGTAGGTCGACATATCCGACCCCATTCCGATTTTAAGCTCATCATTTGCCGAGATGAAGGGGAAAATCACTTCCTTGAATCCTATCAACATCAATATACCTCGCTAAAACCCATTAGTCATTTAGGCCCTTTAAGTCTAATTGAGGGTAAAATTAACGCAGAATATATCCATTTTGCCGCAAAAATCGCAGCTCGCTTTACCGACGCTAAATCCAATGATAAGGTAACTTTGGAAATTAGCTCAGTGAGTGGCTCAATACAAACGATAAAAGTTTTCCCTTTTACTGCGGATCAAATCCCTAAAGAGTGGTATATTTCTAGCTAATCGATATTTTTTAAATTAAGTGCTTTTATTTGAATAAATCAATTTTTATAAATTAATGCTAGATTGCTTATAAAAAGCTAATCATTATGACCCATCATTTAGATGCTCGACGTTTACTTTGCCCATTACCTGTTATCAAGATACAAGAATACGTGAAAACATTATATCCAGGTGATATTTTAGAGATTGTATGCACTGATAAGGGAAGTCTTTCTGACATTACAGCCTGGTGTCGAATTCATGGTCATTATTTATTATCAAGTAGCAAACAAAATCAAGAAATTTTCATGACAATCCAAATAGGTATTTGTTAAATGGAAACTTCTCGTTATCAACAAACACGTTTTATCGTGTTATGGGGTGGATTAAAAAACATCTTACTAGCGGGTTTAAAAATAATTTTTGGAATTATTGGCCATTCACATGGTTTATTAGCAGATGGGGTTCATTCCCTATCTGATCTAATTGTTGATAGCGTTGTAATTGTTGCCTCAAAATTCAGCAATAAAGCAGCTGATGAAGACCATCCTTATGGACATGGTCGTATTGAAACAGCAGCTACCGTTTTTTTAGCACTAATTTTAGCGTTTGCAGCTTTTGCTATTATTATAAATGCCTTTATTACTATCGCAGCTGTTCATATTAATACAGTGCCTACTCAAATTGTTTTATGGATTGCGCTAAGCTCAATTGCTCTCAATGAGTTACTTTATTTTTGGACCAAACAGGTAGCTAATCAAATTAAATCTAGATTGTTAATGACCAACGCCTGGCATCATCGTAGCGATTCTTTTTCTTCTATAGCCGTTGCTTTAGGCGTAATTGGAACTTGGTTCGGTTTTCCTAAATTGGATGCTATAGCCGCTATTATTGTAGGTTTAATGATTTTAAAAATGGCTTGGGATTTTGGTTGGCATAGTATTCGTGAATTAGTAGATACTGCTCTCAATATAGAAGAAACTGAAAAAATTAAATTATTTATAAAAGATATTCCCGGTGTGAAGGCCATTCACCAACTACGTACTCGCTCAATTGCTGGATCCATTTTTTGTGATGTCCATGTTTTAGTCGATCCTTCTATTAGTGTTTCAGAGGGCCATTACATCGGTCAGGAAGTCGACAAACGCTTGATTGCGTCATTTCCAGATATTACCGATGTTACTGTTCACATTGACACTGAAGATGATGAATTAATTAATCCTTCTTATAATCTACCTGGCCGGAATACGTTACAAAAAATTTTGAAGAAACATTGGCAAAATTTACTACCGGAAACGGCTATTGAAACAGCCGTCTTTCATTATTTAGATGGTAAAATCACTATTGAGCTAAAATTACCTATGGAATTTAGCCATCAAACTGACCTAGAAACTAAATTAAAAGAAATTACTGCAACAGAAAGTTTTATCACTGACATTAAAATTTTTTATTATAAATGACGAAATTATTTAAAATTGCAACTTGGAATGTTAATTCATTGCGCATAAGATTAGAACATATTTTAACCTGGCTGAATTCACATCAACCCCATCTACTGGCGGTGCAAGAAACTAAAGTTGAGAATCATCATTTTCCCGAAGAAGCATTCAAAAAAGCCGGTTATCATGTCTTATATAACGGTCAAAAAACCTATAACGGCGTTGCGTTTATTAGCCGACTTCCCATGCAAAATGAAATAATCTTTTTGCCTAACTTCGATGATACACAACGACGTATCTTAGTTGCTAATATAGGTTCATTACGTATAGTCAATATTTACGTGCCTAATGGCTCAACTTTAGATTCTGAAAAATTTAATTATAAATTACGATGGCTAAAACAATTAAAAATTTATTTACAGCAAGAATTAAACTTACATCCAAATTTAATCGTACTTGGAGATTTTAATATCGCTCCGGAAGATAAAGACGTTCATGATCCGCAAATTTGGCAAGGCAAAGTTCTGGTTAGTCCAGCGGAACGTCTAGCATTAAAGGAGATACTAGCCTTAGGACTTAAGGATAGTTTTCGAGAATTCCATAATGAGCCTGGTCATTACACATGGTGGGATTACCGAGCAGGCGCATTTCGACGAAATCATGGTTTACGTATCGATCATATATTAAGTAGTAACGCTTTAATTCCTCACTGCATTGTTTGCGAAATTGATAAGGAAATCCGATTGTGGGAAAAACCTTCGGATCATGTCCCTGTCATAGCAACTTATCAAAATATCAGCTAGGATTCATATATGATGGAACCTATAAAAGCACGTTTCGGAATCGGAGAAATTGTTCAGCACAGTTTATTTGGCTATCGTGGTGTTATTGTTGATGCTGATGCTGGCTTTCAAGGGGATGATGCTTGGTACAGCAAAAATGCACCAGGGAATCCTCCTAAAAATCAACCCTGGTATCATATTTTAGTTCATGGTTCGGTTCATCATGCTTATGCGGCTGAAATAAATCTAACTAAAGACGACACACTGGATCCAGTAGAGCATCCTGAGTTAGATTACTTTTTTGATAACTTTAAAAATGGTGTCTACCATCGTCGTCGATATAGCAATTGAGATAATAAAATTATAATTGCCAAAAAAATGAATTTATGAAAAATTTGACGCTAATCCGACATGCCGAGGCACAACCACAACAATTTTTCGAGAGTGATAGAGATCGCGGACTTACTCAAAGAGGTCTTTATCAAATTGAAGTTATAGCAAGCCAATTAAAAGAAAAAAAATGTTTGCCAGATTATTTACTTTGCAGCCCAGCCGAACGAACTCTACAAACAGCCCAACTTATTTGCAAAAGATTAAAAATTAATCCAAAGCTCATTAATCTAAATCCAATACTTTACTCGGGAGATACTGAAGATATTATAAAATTAATCTCTTCACTAAATTTATCTCTACACACCTTTATAATTGGGCACAACCCCACATTAAGTTGCTTGGCACAGAAGCTATGTCCAATGACCCAGTCCATCATCTTGCCTACTGCAGGAGTAATCTCATTGTATTTTGATATTACCAATTGGGATAATTTATTGACTAAACATGGAAGGTTACTTTTTTTCATCGAGCCTGGACATGAATGATAATTATCATAATAATATTGAACGATTTGGACTAATCCAAACTGAAAATCCTTGTGTTCAAGTATTGTTTCAACAAGCTTTAGATGCCCATGAATCAGGCGAGCTAAAATATGCTAAAGATACCTACGAGTATATACTTAGTATACAGCCTGAACATGTAGAAACACTACATGCTTTAGGTATGCTTGCCTCTGAATTAGAGCAATGGGAGAGTGCAATCGCTTGGATACAACGTGCTTTAGCTATATATCCCCATTCTACATGTTTTCACTTTAATTTAGCGAATATCTTTAAAAAAATTAATCAATTTGAGCTTGCATTAACGCATTATCAAACCGCTTTGCGTTTAAACCCTCATTATGCTGAAGCATATAATAATTTAGCCGGTTTATTTTACAAACAAAAAAAATTCAATGCAGCGAAGCAAAATTATATACATGCCATCAATCTAAAAACGGATTATCTGGAAGCACATTTTAATTTAGGTCTAGTATTTTTAGCTCAACAAGAAAAAATTGCTGCCCTAACGCAATTTAAAAATGTAATTAATCTACATCCAAATTATATTCAAGGACATTGGCAGCTCGCCAATCTTTATTGGCAAGATCAAGATTTAGAAAAAGTACATTTTCATTATCAAAAAATATTTGATTTAAACCCAAACTCAGTAGAAATATTAAATAATTTTGCTGCTCTGATGTTAAAAAAAGGGGAAAATAATGCAGCTATCGATTATTTAAAACGTGCTCTTGCTATTGATCCAAAACATAAAATCTCAAGAAATAATCTAGCCACTATTTTACTACAAAATAATCAATTAGAAGAAGCTATTTGGCATTATTCTTTATACCTAAATCTAGAACCTCTAGATTTAGAGGCTCTCTTTAATCGTGCGCACAGCCTGATGTTGACCGGTCATTTACATGAAGCAAAAAATGATTTAAAACAAATTCTGATTATCGATGATACTCAAATAGATGCTCATTGTAATCTAGCCGCTATTTATCTCAAACTTAAAGATAGGACTTCTGCGTTAACACATTATCAAACTATTTTAAACTTAAACCATAAACATTCTATCGCCAATTATATGGTCAGTGCTCTTACTCAACAAACTATTCCTGAAACTGCGCCATTAGAATATATCAAAAATCTATTTGACAACTATGCTTTTCAATTTGATGAACATTTGCAAAATACTTTATTCTATAAAACACCTCAATTGCTTCGTAAGCAATTAGATCCTTTTTTGGAGAAAAAAAAATATAACCTTCTAGATTTAGGTTGTGGAACTGGTCTTAGTAGCGAATATTTTGTTGATATTACAAAAAAAACAACCGGTATAGATATTTCACGGAATATGCTTAATAAAGCCAAAGAAAAAGCCTGTTATGATGTCTTAATAGAAAAAGATATCATGAATGGCATTTTGGAATTAGATGACAAGTTTGATCTGATTTTATGTATCGACACCTTAGTTTATTTTGGCGATCTAAATGAATTTTTCAATAAAATCTTACTTTGTTTATCTGTAAATGGTTTGTTAGGCATATCAATTGAAGTTTCTGGCCAAGATGGTTCCACTTATACTTTGCAAACTAACGGCCGATACCAACATGCCAAACTATATATAATAGAATTAGCTAAAAAAAATCAATTGACTCTATTAAAATATAAAAATGTAGTGGGACGTCATCAAGAAAGCCAAGGGGTTCAAACAGGTTTATTTATTTTTAAGAAAAAATAAAATAAATTACCGAAATCATTTAACTGATTATTATAAACTATTCTATGAAGTATAAATCTATAAAAAACCTGTTTTTTTTTATCTTTTATTTGGCCAGCAATTACTTATTCATTTTCCTTGGGTTTAAAAACGTGTGAAAATACTTCTTATCTACTTCAATCTCCTCACGTCGTATTACCTTGCGCTGGAAAAATATTATCTATTCCCTTTTCTCAATTAAAATATCTAGGTACGGAAAAAACAGCTCAATACACACAATTTAGATATCGCTTTGTATCGATCACTTGGCCAAAAATTTTTAAGCCAGGTACTTCAGATATAATTAAACCTAATATTTGGAAACATGAGATAGATATATTCATTCCTAAGGAAAATTTTAATACGGATACCGCAGCGCTTTATATTACTGGCGGATACTTGAATTCTAAAATAACAAAAAACGTTCCTGATAAAATTATTAGCCAATTAATTCAACATAATATTGTTGTAGTACTTAAAGATGATCCCAATCAATACTTAACTATTAATAACAAACCATTGAAAGAAGATGAGATTATCGCCTTTACTTGGAATCGTTATATTCATAATCCAACATTATCTTATTATCCTTTACATATTCCTATGGCAATTGCTGCACAACAAGCAATGACCCTAACGCAAAATATACTTCAGAAACATCATTTATCCGTAAATCATTTTGTGATTATAGGCGCTTCAAAGCGCGGATGGGCAACATGGATGATTGCTTTGCTTGATTCTAGAGTCATTGCCTTGATTCCCATCGTTGTTGATGTGTTAAATCTTGAAAAACAAATACCACATATTTTTAAAATTTACGCGCAGCATTGGCCTATAGCCTTCAAAGATTACTACCTTCAACATATTCCTGAATATACTAATCCTAAAAACCCTTTGTACTCAAATTATTTGAAATTATTACAAATAGAGGATCCTTTTACTTATTTTGGTACCGCCGGCTATCAAAAAAAATTAATCGAGATGTCTAAATATATTGTCAATGCAAGTGGAGATGACTTCTTCCCGCCCGATAGCTCTGGAAACTATTATGGTAATTTATCCGGAAAGAAATTATTATTTTATTTACCGAATTCCCCTCATTATATAGAATATTCACCTTCGATCTCGCAGTTAGCCACCTCTATATCGGCTTTTTATCAGAGAATTATTTCTCATCAACCTTTACCGATTGTTACATGGAACAAAGAAATTACAGGTGAATTAAAAATTCGTTATTCTGAAAAACCTGTAAAAATAATTTTATGGTCTGCAGAGAATCCCATTACTCGAGATTTCCGTTACTCCTGCGCAATACATTATCATCCAACAGATTTAATGATAGATGAACAAGAAATCAAAATAATTATTCCAAGTGCTAAACAAGGTTGGAATGCCTCCTATGTTGAATTAGATTTCAAAGATGGTTTAAGAGCAAGCACATCTATTTTTATATCTCCTGATATTTATCCCAAGAAAAATCAAATTATGCCTTCGCAAGGAATGTGCCAACTAATCACACCTGATACTGAGGCAATATCACGAAATAAATAAATTTTTAAGCATATAAGCCCGAAATATAATTCGATACCGCGGTAATTTCGGTGTCATTCATTTTTCTACTAATTACCGGCATCATCTGAAATTTATCATTATCTCGTTTGGCAACTCGAAAAGCTTTTAATTGAGTGGCAATATACCGAGCATGCTGTCCACTCAAGCGAGGAAACCCAGCAGATGGGTTTCCTAAACCCGCAGGCCCGTGACAGGCTAAACAAGCCGGCAAGCCTTTATCTAAATCTCCGCCACGGTAAATTCTTTGTCCTAAAGAAAGTAAATCAGATTTTGCAGTATCAATAGTCGTGAATAGATTGGCATAATAGTTTGCAACTTTGATTTTTTCTTCATCCGACAAGGCAATGATTAATGAATTCATTATTGGATTATTGCGTTTATGTTTGGCATTAGGTTGAAAATCTTGCATTTGCTTTATTAAATAATTTGTGTTCTGGCCAGCCAATTTTGGCCAATTATCATTGATCGTGGCATTACCTTTATTACCATGACATACCTCACACGCCGCAATAATTTTATTGAATGTTTTTTTAACTATTTTGGCTTCGCTCGGTGAAGCCCCTGATAAAAAAAAGAATATAATGAAAAATATAAATTTATTATAATAAAGCATGAATTTTTCCAATACTTTGGAAATAGGTGATATTGCTAAACGTTATTATTTAGTTTATAGTTTTCCTAGGCTTTTACAAACTATAAAAACAATATTAAGGCCAGGGAATTTTTATTTTTTAATTAGTGGAAAATAACTTTGAATTCCCACTTTCCTCTTCCCATCTTCTTAAAAAGCGCAGCTCAATTAAGTCAATTGCCTAATGATCAAGGGGCAGAGGTTGCATTTATTGGTCGTTCAAATTCGGGAAAATCTACAGCGATTAATTCAATTACTGGAAAAAAAGGGTTAGCAAAAACTAGTAAAACTCCAGGACGCACCCAATTATTAAATTTTTTTCAAATTGACGAGCATCTACGTTTAGTTGATCTCCCAGGTTATGGTTTTGCTAATGTCCCAAATGATATTCAGACTAATTGGGAGAAAACTATCTCCACTTACTTAAAAATAAGAAAATCTTTAAAAGGTCTCATTATTACTATGGACATCCGCCATCCACTTAAAAGTCAGGATCAAGCTATGTTAATCTGGACCTCTCATCATCATATACCGGTCTATATCCTTCTTACTAAAGCCGATAAATTAACACGTAATCAAGCTGCAAATGCCTTGAAATTAACAATACAGCAATTGGCTATTCTCCATTGCCCCTATGAGATACAAATCTTTTCTGCAACAAAATCGATAGGCATAGAAAATGCTCGACGTAGGATATTAACTTGGCTAAATTCCCATAATAAACAAGGATTTTCTAAATAATTGCCCCAAAAACCTTCCTATTTTCTTACATCTTTTTTTTTGACCTCTACAGCACAATATGATAAATAAAAAGATTATTAATAAAAAATTCGGATTCCATGCCATCACAACCGTCTGAAATAAGTTTTCGTGCCATCCTATTGGTCATTCTACTCGCTGTCATTTTAGCTGCTGCAAACGCCTACTTAGGCCTAAAAGTCGGCTTAACTATTTCCGCATCTATACCAGCTGCTATTCTTTCTATGGGGATCCTACGCTTTTTTAAAAACTCTTCGATACTTGAAAGTAATATTGTTCAAACAGGTGCATCCGCTGGTGAAGCATTGGTCGCAGGTACTGCATTCATGCTCCCTGCCTTAATAATTCTCCACTATTGGCAACATTTTGATTATTGGCAAACTGTCATAATTTCATTGACGGGTGGAATCTTAGGGATCTTATTTTCCATTCCTTTACGGCGAGTTTTATTAGCGGATCCTACGTTACGTTTTCCAGAAGGTACAGCAATAGGCCAAGTTTTAAAAATCAGCCAAGAGACAAAAGGAAATCTTAAAGAATTAATTCAAGGGGGCCTCTTAGGTGCTTTTGTGGCGCTTTTCCAATCGGGTTTCCAAATTATAGCAAATAATTTTCCATTATGGTTTAAAGCAAATAGTAAATTTATCTTTGGTTTTACGTTTGGTTTTGAACCTGCATTATTAGCTGCTGGTTATATAGTGGGTATTGGCGTGGCACTAAGTACACTACTCGGAGTGGCAATTGGATGGATAATTGGGATTCCAATTTTTAGTTATTTACATCCGTTATCAATGGCTACGACCCAATCTGCTAGCAGCCTAGCCATTAGCATTTGGCAATCCAATATACGTCCAATTGGTGTAGGCACTATGTTAGTGGGCGGTTTATGGACGATGGTTCTGCTGATTAAGCCTATTATTAAGGGAGTACGTTCCTCTTTCGTCTCATTAAGAACCATTAAAGAAAGTGGCTATTCTTCCTTACCTAAGCCTGAACGGGATATACCCATTCACTATACATTAGCTTTGTTAGGCTTTTTAATATTACCATTAGGGTATATTTTATTTAATTTTATAAATCACCCGGCACTAGGATTAAGCAGTAGTATCCAAATAATAACTTTACTTATCGGCGTTGTTTTCATTTTAATCACTGGCTTCTTTTTTTCCTCGCTCTGTGGTTATTTTGCAGGACTTATAGGAAGTAGCCAAAGCCCTATTTCGGGCGTTTCCCTTTCTGTACTTTTATTCGCTTCTCTTACACTATTGGCTATTTTTAGTTGGGCTCCTGGTTTCACTCATGACACAAAGCATCTTCTTGAGGGGGAAGGTTTAGCAATAATTATCGGAACATTAGTGAGCAGTAGTTGCGCTATTACCAACGATACCATTCAAGATCTGAAAGCTGGCCAAATTGTAGGGGCGACTCCCTGGAAACAACAGGTTATATTAATTTTAGGTGTGGTGGTTTCTGCTCTAATTTTGGCACCCACCTTAGAACTATTATTTAACGCTTACGGAATTGGCGGTATTTCGCCTCCCGGAAGATATATGGATCCTGCCCAAATGTTATCTGCGCCTCAAGCTACACTTATGGCGAGTTTGGTGGCGGGCGCATTCAAACATAACTTACCTTGGAGTTTAATTTGTATTGGCTTTGTCGTGGCTATTTTTTGTATTTTAATCGACCACACATTACAAAAACGCGGTATGCGTTTGCCTGTATTAGCGGTCGGTATAGGTATTTATCTTCCTTTGGATACCTCATCGGGATTAATTTTAGGGGGGCTCGCTTCCTATTTCGTAGAAAGAACCTTGATTAAACGCCATCCAATACAGACTGAAAAATCTGTCGATAATGCTGCCAGACAACGTGGGCTCACTTTAGCCTGCGGATTGGTAGCTGGGGCTTGTTTAATGGGAGTAGTATTAGCAATCCCTTTTACTTTAGCGCAATCCACTGATGTATTACGTCTAATGCCCGAACACTTCACTTTATTTGCTAGCTTACTTGGTGTGCTATCAACCCTCGGTATTTTGGGATGGATCTATCGCTCAGTCTGTAAAAAATAATTTTTTATTTTTCTATTGACAAAATAAAAGAATGGATCTAGGCTCCCGTTAAATTTTAGGGGGTAAATATATGCCTCCCCTAGTATGACATTTTCGCTCATAGATTTTTTTAACTGCTAACTGTCAAAAAATTCGAGTAACAAGTTATAAACTAGTGGGGTCAAATATCTACCTCTCCCAAACTTAGTGGGGGTAGGTCCATGTCAACTTTCTATAATCGATTTTCTTTTAGAAACTCTTTTAAAATTCTTCCCAATGGCTGGGATTTAATTGCCTTTATTTTTGTGTTAGGGATGCTTGCAGCCTTTGTTTGGGCAGGCAAACAAATGTCCGCTCCCTATCAAATCGGGCAAACCTTAGCTTTGTCTCTAGATCCCCATCAGTTACCTAAGTATGCTTTGTTTACCGTATTACGTTTATTTACGGCCATGGCATTTTCTTTATTATTTACCTTTACAGTGGGAACTCTAGCCGCTAAAAATAAACGCGCAGCTAGCATTATCATCCCCTGTATTGATATTTTACAGTCCGTCCCTGTTATCGGTTTATTATCAATCACCATAGTTGGGTTTATAGCTTTATTTCATGGGAGTCGGCTAGGCCCTGAAGCGGCCGCTATTTTTGCCGTTTTTACCGCCCAGGTTTGGAATATCACACTTAGCTTCTACCAAAGCTTACGCTCGATACCTACTGAATTGAAAGAAGCCGCCGATATGTTTCATTTATCTGCTTGGCAACGTTTTTGGCGTCTTGACGTTCCTTTTAGTATGCCTGGACTCTTATGGAATATGATGATGTCTATGTCGGGCAGCTGGATTTTCTTAATTGCATCCGAAAGTATTTCTGTCAATAATCAAACAATAGTATTACCTGGTGTAGGTTCTTATCTAGGACTTGCTATCAGTCAAGCAAGTATTTCGGGTGTGATTTACACCATTCTTACTATGTTCATTGTCATTTTGCTTTATGACCAACTCCTTTTTAGGCCTTTATTAAATTGGTCAAAAAAATTTACATTTGAACAAGTAAGTCAAGAATATGTTTCTCGTTCCTGGATTAATATACTTTTAGAACAAACCTATATATTAAAATATTTAGGTCGTTTTTTTGGAAAATTAGGCGATGCGATTGTTAATATTTCTTTTTCAAAAGATATAAAAAAGAAAGTATTAACCAAAAAAACCAGTCTTAATAAATCGATGGGAATGATTTGGTACACTAGTATAACCCTCATGGTGTCTATATCACTTTGGCTATTATTACATTTTATTTTAATACATCTTTCATCACATGAAATAGTTCATGTATTTTTTTTAGGATTTATAACCGCATTAAGAATCATTACCATAATTTTAATAGCTAGTATCGTCTGGATACCTATTGGTGTTTTCATAGGATTAAATCGTCGGATTGCAGAGTGGGTGCAACCCATTGCACAATTTTTAGCTGCATTTCCAGCAAATGTATTATTCCCAGTTGTGGTTATTTTAATTTTAAGATACCACCTAAATATTGAAATATGGTCTACGCCCTTATTGTTACTAGGCACACAATGGTACATTTTATTTAATATTATCGCTGGCACAGCGGCCCTGCCAGAAGATTTAAAAGAAGCAAGTAGCAACTTTGGTGTTAAAGGCTGGCAATGGTGGCGTCGTTTAATTTTACCAGGAATTTTTCCTCATTGGATAACAGGTACAATTACCGCAATTGGTGGTGGTTGGAACATGACTATCTTAACTGAAGTAATCAGTTGGGGTTCAACTACACTTACTGCAACAGGTCTAGGTGCTTATATTGCAAAATCAACCGATGCGGGTGACTTTCCTAGAGTAGCACTTGGTATGGCCATGATGAGTTTGTTTGTCTTAGTTATGAATCATTTAGTTTGGCGTCCACTATACAATTTAGCTCAATCACGATATCGATTGGATTAAGGAGGGAAATAACATGAATAAAAAGCCCATTTTTACCGTAAAAGATATTAGCAAATCCTTTAAAAAAGCTGAGCAACAAGAATTATTAGTCCTGGATAAGGTGAATTTTCAACTTTATGAAGATGAGATTGTCGCACTATTAGGGAAATCAGGTTCAGGTAAATCCACTTTACTACGTATCATTTCGGGTCTTTCTAATCCGAGCAGCGGCACAGTAACTTATCGAGAACAGATTGTAAATGGTCCTGTACAAGGTATGGCAATGGTTTTTCAAAATTTTGCCCTCTTACCTTGGTTAACCGTTTTAGAAAATGTTGAATTAGGTCTCGAAGCTCTTCGGGTCCCTCGTGATGAACGTAGAACAAGAGCTTTAAAAGCTATCGATATTATTGGCCTCGATGGGTTCGAGTCTGCTTATCCAAAAGAATTATCGGGTGGTATGCGACAACGTGTGGGGTTCGCACGTGCACTCGTCATTAACCCAGATGTTTTATTAATGGATGAGCCCTTTTCAGCCTTGGATGTGCTCACTGCTGACAATCTTAAAAGCGATCTGCTTGATTTATGGGAAGCTAAACAAACAGGTACGCGCGGAATTTTATTTGTAACACACAACATCGAAGAAGCTGTTTTGCTCGCAAATCGTGTCATTGTTTTTGATAGCGACCCAGGTAGTATACGAGCAGAATTGACTATTGATTTACCTTATCCTCGTACTGAGCAAAATCCTGAATTTCGAAAATATGTCGATCAAATATATTCCTTAATTACCCGTCAAATGGATGAACGCAAAAAATTGTTACTTAAAGAACAATTACCTCGTATCACTGATATAGGTTACCGTCTTCCTGATGCTGATATTTCAGAATTGACAGGTTTACTTGAAACTTTAGATCAAGTCGAATATCAAGGGCATGTGAGTTTACCTGAGCTTACTGAGTCACTACATTTAGATGTGGACGATTTATTTCCATTAACCGAAGTATTGGATATTTTAGGTTTTGCTCATGTCAACAATGGAGAATTAATTTTAACCGCAGCTGGAAAATTATTTGCAAATGCCGATATCTTAGAGCGAAAGAAAATCTTTGCCGCTCATTTATTACGTTATGTACCCTTAGCAAAACATATTCGACAAGTTCTAGAAGAAAGACGCACAACCGGTCAACGTGCTTCAAGAGAACGTTTCTTAAATGAATTAGAAGATTATTTGAGTGAAAAAGAAGCTGAACGTGTTCTACGTACCGTGATTGATTGGGGTCGTTATGCAGAACTTTTCGCCTATGCAAATAATACAGGAATGCTAAGTTTAGAGAATCCGAATTAAACTAATAAAAATGGCACCAAAACAGAGTTTAAAGTGCTAGATTTGACTGAACACATAAATCAAATCTAGCACTCAGGATTATTGAAAAGTAAACTATTCTAATTTTCTTTATAGTTAAAATTACAACCTATGCATACTAAAAATTTTTCCGAATCCGCCCGAAAAGTAATTGAGATAGAAGGAAAAGCCATTTTGGGTTTATTAAATCAAATTGACTCGAATTTTGATCAGGCGTGCGAATTACTTTTAAATTGTCAAGGCCATGTCGTTGTCATCGGCATTGGTAAATCAGGCCATATTGGTAATAAAATTGCTGCTACCCTAGCCAGTACAGGAAGTCCCGCTTTTTTTATTCATGCAGCTGAAGCGAATCATGGTGATCTCGGCATGATTAATTCCAAAGATGTTGTCATTGCTATCTCTCATTCTGGAGAAACTGATGAACTCATTAGTATTTTGCCTACACTCAAACTTCTCAATATTCCTTTTATACTCATGACTGGAAATCGTCATTCTACTTTAGCGCAACAAGCAACCGTCACCATCCCCATTGCTATAATGCAAGAAGCCTGTCCTTTAGGCTTAGCTCCAACCTCTAGCAGTACAGCTGCTTTAGTTTTGGGCGACGCCCTAGCAATATCTCTACTTAATATGCGTAATTTCAGTAGTGATGATTTTGCTAAAGTACACCCAAAAGGACAATTAGGTCGACGTTTATTATTAAAAGTAGCTGATATTATGCATACTGGAGCAGCTATTCCAAACGTAAAATCTGGAACTCCTTTAACTCAAACTCTACTTGAAGTTTCACAGAAAAGGTTAGGGATGACTATAGTTACTGACAAAAATCAACATGTTTTAGGGATCTTTACTGATGGGGATCTTAGACGAGCAATAGATCAAGGATTAAATCTCCAAACCATCTTGGTAGACCAAGTAATGACCTCTAACTGTAAAACCATCAATAAAGATAAGCTAGCAGCTGAAGCATTACGAATGATGGAAATTAGTAAGATAACTACTTTAATTATTATGGATGAAGAGAAAAAACCTCTCGGCGTTGTGCATATTCATGATATTCTGAGCCAGAGAATCACTTAATAGTTTCTCGACAAGAAAAAAATTATAAGGTCCATAACGAAAGCATTTTTAACTAGCGCAAGGTATGTTTTCTAAAACGCTATTCATTAATCTTATTCTTATTTCACTAATTTTATTAGGGACATGGTATACCTGGTTACAACTAACCAGACCAATTAACCCTGGTATTACTGGAAACCAACCTGACGCCTATGCAACTAAAGTCATAATCAATCATATAGACGAGTCAGGCAATCTTTATGATCAATTAAAAACTCCCCTATCAGTGCATTATCCATTAGATGATAGTATTTCACTCGCTACACCCATTTTCACTTTATTTTTAAAAAATAAAGAATCTTGGCAACTTTCATCTCATTATGGCAAACTGAAAGGTGGTAAAGATCTTTTACAGCTTTGGGATAATGTCAAACTTGAACAAAAACAAGGATCTGCGAATAAAACAATTTCAACACTAACGACATCCAGTTTAAACATTCATCTTAAAGAAAAAATTGCTGAAACATCCTCACCGGTAGTAATAAGACAAATAAATCAAGAGATAGATGCCGTAGGACTCCATGCTAATTTTAATACGAAAACAATTCAACTTTTATCTCAAGTAAAAGGGCAACTCAAACCTGTAAAAAAGTAAATGGGGTTTAAGATGCGGATTCAAAATCACTTGAAAAAAAAACCTTTTAAAATAAATAAAGGCTATTTATTATGCCTAATAATTAGTATCCTTTCTAGCTTTGCATATGCTCAGCCAAAAAATTTGGTACAAACTATTTATTTCGAATCAGATAGCTTGTCATATAATAGTGAAAAAAAATTGGGCATCTATCAGGGACATATTAAGTTAACTCAAGGAACTGGTGTTCTCACAGCAGACTATGCCACCAGCTATTCTGACCAAATGGGTCAAATCACCAAAGTGGTCGCTATTGGTAATCCTGCTCGTTATCGAGCACTCATATTCCCAAATCAACCTAAGTTAATTGCTACTGGAAATACGATCTATTATTATCCTCAGAAAGATTGGTTAGAAGCTGTAGGTAATGCTGAAATTATACAAGGAAAAAATCATTTCAAAGGGCCGCAAATTAACTATGATTTTAAAAAGAAAACTGTTGGTTCCCCTATCTCAAAAGTAGGGCACACTCAAATACTAATCGCCCCATTGCAAACCGTTCACTCATGAGTAAATTACACGCCATCAATTTAGCCAAACGCTATCATTCTCGCATTGTTGTCAAAAATGTTTCTTTAGAACTAGAAACCGGCGAAGTAGTCGGATTATTAGGTCCTAATGGCGCTGGAAAAACCACAAGCTTCTATTTGATAGTAGGCCTCATTGAAAGTACCCAGGGTAAAATTCTATTAGATAGTCATAATATTACTCATTTGCCAATGCATGCCCGTGCCAAAGCAGGTATCGGTTATTTACCCCAGGAACCTTCAATATTCCGTAAATTATCTGTTTCAGATAATATTCTTGCTATACTTCAATTACGTAAAGATCTTTCAAAAGAACAGCGTAAACAGCACCTCGAAAATCTTCTGCATGAATTCCATATTACTCATATTCGCGATACGTTGGGAATTAGCTTATCCGGAGGAGAACGTCGACGAGTAGAAATTGCTCGCGCTCTGGCCATGGAACCCAAGTTCATGTTATTAGATGAACCTTTTGCTGGAATTGATCCTATTTCTGTTATTGATATTAAGCGCATGATTATTCACCTAAGTCGGCGCGGTATTGGGGTTTTAATCACCGATCATAATGTTCGAGAAACTCTTACGATTTGTAAACGAGCATACATAGTAAGTGAGGGGGAAACTATTTATGTAGGCACTCCCAAAGAAGTGCTGAATAATCAACGTGTCAGAGAAGTCTATTTAGGTCATGAATTCGATTTATAAGTCACAAGTCTAGGCAAATAAATTGTTTAAATTTTGCTCATATTTTCTTATAAAACCAATTTCAACATTATTTTGTCCTGAAAAAACCTACAGGTTTAAAAAATGCTCCAATAAAGTAGGTGGCGCTCCACTTTATAGCTCAATCTAAGGTATAATCACACGATGTTATTTAAGAATAATATCAAAGACTATACATTAAAAATATAGAGGGTCTAATGCAAATTACTATTACAGATGATGGTATTAAAGTTACGGACGCTTTAAAACACTATATACTTGATAAATTCAAACGATTGGAGCGTATAACTCATAAAACTACAGCCATACATATCACCTTAAGCATAGAAAACTTAGACCAAGTGGCTAAAGCCCTAGTTCATACCCATGGTACTGAATTTTATGCAAGTTCTGAAAATGAAAGTCTATATCCTGCAATTGACGATTTAATTGACAAAATTGAACTTCAAATTAATAAACATAAGCAAAAAATAAAAGAAAAAAGACATGATAGATCCGAAAAATATGGTCCAGAAGAATCTAAAGAACTGTAAATAAACTTATAGGGGTCTTTCCTTGTGCAACTCAATCCTTTAACCGCAATTTCTCCTATTGATGGTCGGTATTCAGATAAAACTACTGATTTGCGTCCTTTATGTAGCGAATATGGTTTATTTTATTTTAGAGTCTTCATTGAAATACGTTGGCTGCAAGCACTTGCTGAAAATTCTTCCATCAAGGAAATTCCTGCATTTTCTCCAACAACTCAGCAACAATTGAATCAAATTATTGAAAATTTTAATTTGGAGGATGCTGAAAGAATTAAAACACTAGAAAAAACAACACGACATGATATCAAAGCCGTTGAATATTTTTTAAAAGAGAAATTAGCTAAAAATCCACAATTAGAACCGATTCTAGAATTTATACATTTTGGCTGTACGTCTGATGATATTAATAATTTAGCCTATGCTTTAATGCTTAAAGAGGTACGAGCTCAACATTTACTTCCTGCAATACAACAACTTATAGATTATTTAAAAAGATTTTCTCTTCACTATGCGACTCATGCAATGCTGGGCCGGACACACGGTCAAGCAGCTGTACCCACCACCATGGGAAAAGAATTTGCGATTTTTACTCAACGTTTAATCGCACAGAAAAAAATTTTCACTGCAGTAAAAATAGTCGGAAAATTTAATGGTGCGATTGGTAATTACAATGCTCTTCGAATTGCTTATCCTGACATTAATTGGCCTGAGTTTTGTAAAAAATTTGTTACTAGCCTAAATTTAGAATGGAATGCTTATACCACTCAGATTGAACCTCATGACTATATTGCAGAATATTGCGATAGTTTAAAACGAATTAACAATATATTAATTAATCTAGCCGCTGATTGTTGGGGTTATATTTCTTTAGGGTATTTCAAACAAAAAATTAAAAGGGGAGAAATTGGCTCTTCTACTATGCCCCATAAAATTAATCCTATAGATTTCGAAAATGCGGAAGGAAATTTTAATTTAGCTAATAGCTTCTATCTACATTTTTCAAGTACATTACCCATCTCACGATGGCAACGAGATTTACGCGACTCTACGCTATTGCGAAATCTTGGCACAGCATTTGCATATAATTTAGTGGCTTATAAAAGTTTGTATTGTGGTTTAGAAAAAATTTCTATTGATGACACAAAATTACTTGAAGATCTTAATCAACACTGGGAAATTTTGGCAGAAGCCATACAAACCTTATTAAGACGTTATGCAACCGAAATGCCTTACGAACAATTGAAAATTTTAACCCAAGGCAAAAAACTTAATCAAGAAATCCTGCATCAATTTATAAACGATCTAAAAATATCTGATGATATTAAACAAAAATTATTCGAATTATCACCAACAAATTATTTAGGCTATGCATCTGAGCTAGCACAGCAACTCAAATGACTTGAGTTGCTTAACTATTTGACTAAAAAGGAAATTATAATTTTTTTATTAATTCAATCTAAAATTTAAATCTCACTTAATTCAAACATTTGAAATAATTAAATAATATTCTAGGGACATTTGACTAGGAATCCTTATGAAAATGGACTTAACAAACAAATTATTTAATTTTTTTTTTAAATGGTTAAATAAAGAAGTAGAGCCTCTACAAACTATTCCTTTAAGTGATTTTAATAAACTTCGTTATGAACTGCGCACTTGTGATGTTTTATTAATAGAAGGTCGCAATCGCATCAGTCAAATGATTAAAGTCATTACGCGTAGTTCCTGGTCACATGCTGCTTTGTATATTGGTCGTTTATACGACATTGAAGATAAAAATATGCAAAAAAGAATTACTGAATTTTATTCAGGTGATCCTAACGAACAGCTAGTATTTGAAAGTTTATTAGAAAAAGGGTCTTTAATCTCTCCATTAAAAAAATATGAAAAAGAGCATGTTCGCATTTGCCGCCCACGCAATATTTCTTATCAAGAAGGACAAAAAATCATTAACTTCGCTATAAAAAAATTAGGCATAGAATATGATTTTAGATTAATTTTTGACTTAGGACGTTTTTTAATGCCTTGGCCACTTTTACCACGTAGGTGGCATTCTACAATATTTAACTACAAACCAGGAATGAGAACCAAAGAAAGTTGTTCTTCTTTACTTGCTGAAGCTTTCCAATCAGTAAATTTTCCAATACTCCCAATAATAAAAAATGTTGGTGAAAATACTAAAGTTTATAAAAGTAACCCCTGACTCTATTCACCGCGCGATTTTGATTACTCTCCCTATTTTGATATCATCAAATACCCTATGTACTCTACTCTTACTAATGATCGAAAATTCAGCGAAAAATTAAATTAATAATAATTATTTCTTTTTAGTTTTCTTCGAAGTTAACTTCATTTTTCCTTCAGTATAATCCACAAAAACCTTGTCTCCAGGTAAGAATTTTTCTTCAAGCATATCTTTGGCAATCGGATTTTCCAATTCTTGCTGTATAGTACGTTTCAGGGGTCGAGCTCCATAAATAGGGTCGTACCCCATTTTAGCAATATGATCTATTGCAGCTTCACTCACTTCTAATTGTAAATCTCGATCCTTTAGGCGTTGCTGTAATTGTTGCAATTGAATTTCTGTAATAGCATGGATCTGCTTTTGATTTAAGGCATGAAATACCACAACTTCATCAATTCGATTAATAAATTCTGGACGAAAATGTTGCGAAATAATATCCATTAACGTACTTTTTAATGCGGTATAATCCTTTTTTGATGTTAACTCTTGAATAATTTGCGAACCTAAATTAGAGGTCATCACTATAACAGTATTACGAAAATCCACTGTACGCCCATGTCCATCAGTTAAGCGTCCATCATCTAATACTTGCAATAAAATATTAAACACGTCCGCATGCGCTTTTTCAATTTCGTCCAGAAGAACAACTGAATAAGGTTTCCGACGAACTGCTTCTGTAAGATAACCTCCTTCTTCATAGCCGACATATCCTGGAGGTGCTCCGACTAGACGGGCAACAGAATGTTTTTCCATAAACTCCGACATATCTAAGCGTACCATCGCATCGTCAGAATCAAATAAAAATCCTGCTAAGGCTTTGCAAACTTCGGTTTTGCCAACACCCGTCGGTCCTGAAAAAATAAACGATCCTATTGGCCGTTTAGGATCTGACAAACCCGCACGGGACCGTCGAATAGCATTTGCCACAACCGTAATCGCTTCATTTTGTCCAATGACACGCCGATGCAATGCATCTTCCATATGTAATAATTTTTCTCGTTCACCTTCCAACATCTTAGCAACGGGTATACCTGTCCATTGCGAAACAATTTCTGCAATTTCTTTCTCACTCACTTTATTACGTACTAAATGAGCCTCTTTTTTTTCTGTCTTCTGAGCAGCCAATAATCTTTTTTCTAATGCAGGAATATGACCGTATTGTAACTCGGACATTCGATTTAGATCCCCAGCTCGACGGGCTTTTTCTAACTCAAATTGAGCCTTTTCAAGCTCACTTTTAATTTTTTGTTCCCCTTGCAGGGTGGCTTTTTCAGCTTTCCAAAGCTCATTAAGATCAGCATATTTTTTGGATAACTCGGTAATTTCATTTTCTAAATTTTCCAATCTTATCTTAGAAGATTCATCCGTTTCTTTTTTTAAGGCTTCTCGTTCAATCTTCAATTGGATTAATCGTCTATCTAAGCGATCCAATTTTTCAGGCTTAGAATCAATTTCAATTCTGATCCGACTGGCAGCTTCATCAATAAGATCTATGGCTTTATCAGGTAAATTTCTATCAGAAATATAACGATGGGACAAAGTAGCCGCTGCAACGATAGCAGAATCCATAATTTCTACACCATGGTGAATCTCATAACGTTGTTTTAAACCACGTAAAATGGCTATAGTATCGTCAACACTCGGCTCGTCTACTAAAATTTTTTGAAATCGGCGTTCTAATGCAGCATCTTTTTCAATGTAATTCCTATATTCATTTAAAGTAGTCGCTCCAATACAATGTAACTGGCCTCTTGCTAAAGCAGGTTTTAACATATTTCCAGCATCCATAGCCCCTTCTGCTTTTCCAGCGCCCACCATGGTATGCAACTCGTCTATAAATAAAATAATTTGTCCTTCTTGTTTTGACAGCTCATTTAAAATCGCTTTTAGCCGTTCTTCAAATTCTCCGCGGTATTTAGCCCCAGCTATCAATGAACCTATATCTAAAGCCAATAAACGCTTGTTTCTTAATCCTTCTGGAACTTCATGATTAACAATACGTAGCGCAAGTCCTTCCACTACAGCAGTTTTACCCACACCCGGCTCACCAATAAGCACGGGATTATTTTTAGTTCGTCTTTGTAGCACTTGAATAGTCCGACGAATCACATCATCACGACCAATAACTGGATCGAGCTTTCCTTGGGATGCCTGAGCCGTTAAATCAATAGTATATTTTTCCAAAGCACCGCGACGACCTTCTGCTTCGGGATCATTCACTGCCTCTCCACCTCTTATGTCTTTTATTGCTTGTTCAAGTAATCCTTTGTTAGCACCGGCTTTTCTTAACAATTCACCCAAAATATTTTTATCATCTATAGCTGCAAGCACAAATAATTCGCTTGATAAATATTCATCTTTTTGTTGCTGGGCGAGCTTATCGCATACATTCAATAAGCGTACAAGGTCATTAGAAGGGTAAATTTCTCCTGGAGAAGCAGTTTGAACTTTAGGCAAACGCGCAATTGCTTCATCCAAACCTTCCATTAATTGATTTAAATTAACATTAGTTTTACTCAATAAAGGTCTGACAGTGCCATTCTCTTGCTGCAATAAAGCAAGCATTAAATGTATGGGCTCAATAAAAGCATTATCCCGCCCGATTGCAAGAGATTGAGACTCAGCTAAAGCATTTTGAAATTGGCTAGTTAATTTATTTAGGCTCATATTTCCCTCCAGTTGGCATTTATCTCGATTTTTACAAATAGTTTAGTCTAATTAGAAAAAATCAAGTCAATTCTGGTCAAAAACCTTTAATAATTCATATTTTCGACAATTTAAGCATAAATTTAGCTCTCTAAAAATTATACATCATGAGTATATAGTGGGGATGTAACAATCGAAATATAACAATTAAATTGGTAATTTCAGCCCAAATATGTTCCGACCTGAAAAAAAGAGGTAAACTAAGCAAATTTCTTATTTCAAAAAATTAATAAGGTGTTACATGACAGAAGAGTTGTTAAGTGATCCAATATGGCAGCGAAAAACTTTAGAAAAATTACTTTTTGATACTTTAAAAGAACAACGTCGTAAAAGACGCTGGAATATTTTCTTTAAATTTTTATTTTTTATAATTCTTTTTGCTCTTTTGTTTTCTTTGTTGCCAACAACAACAAACCTACCTACTGCCTCGAAAACCAAATCTCATCTCGGTCTTGTTGATATAAAAGGGGCCATTGCGGACAATACAACTGCGAGTGCCGATAATGTAATTGAAGGCCTAGAAAACGCTTTTGAAGATAAACATACAAGCGCAGTCATTTTACGTATCAATAGTCCTGGTGGTAGTCCAGTTCAAGCTGCACAAATCTATAATGAAATTCGTTATTTACGTCATCAATATCCCAAAACTAAATTATATACTGTATGTGATGATCTTTGCGCATCAGCAGCTTACTATATTGCTTCTGCTAGTGATGATATCTACGCTAATCCTGCCAGCCTAGTGGGTTCAATTGGTGTTTTAATGGATGGATTTGGTTTCGTAGATACCATGAAAAAAATCGGTGTTAAACGTCGCTTATTAACTGCTGGAGACCATAAAGGCTTTTTAGATCCTTTCTCACCCGAAAAAATTGATGAAAAGCTTATTGCAGAACGAATGCTTGCAAATGTTCATCAACAGTTTATTAATGCTGTTAAACAAGGCCGTGGAAATCGGCTAAAAAATGATCCGGAATTATTTTCTGGTTTAGCATGGACCGGCGAAGAAGCATTAAATTTAGGACTTATTGATGGTTTTGGAGACTTAAATACTTTATCTCAAGAATTAATTAAAAATAAAAATATCGTCGATTACACAGTCAAACCTGGCCTTTTACAACAACTTTCCGATCGCATGGGTGCTGCTTTCGCACAACAAATAAGTACTAACTTAGGTATTTTACCGCATGGATTTCGCTAACAAAAAACATTTATAAAATAAGATTTGCATAGACTTCAATTTATGATTTATTTTTACATAAAAAGATAAAAAATAATATGGAGTTATCGATGAGAAGCATTGAACATGGTTTTAGTTTATTTGAACTGATTATCACTTTAGTTGTAATCGGTATTTTAGCGACAATCACCTATCCGATTTACACTCATACTTTGCTAAAAATCCATCGAGCCGAAGCGAAAATTGCTTTAATTGATCTTGCCCAACAAATGGAAATTTATTATCTAGCCAATAATAATAGTTACGCCTATGCAAGTTTTAACAATTTACATCTAAAAGACGTTACTGAAAAAAACTTTTATCACTTAGCTATAAAAAGTACTACTAGCAGTTATCAATTATCGGCCAAAGCTAAATTTTCCGATCCAGAATGTTATCTTTTCACGTTAAATCATTTAGGAGAAAAAACTAATGCGGGTAGTAGTTCAAAGCAATGTTGGTAAGATATTAAATTTTTATTGCTAATCAAACCATGATATTAATGAAAAAATCTCTTCCTACTGCTATAATTCTTCTAATTTCAAGGAGATTCAATATGCCAAGGAAACTATTAGCAGGAATTTTTAGGCACTTTTTGGTTAGTGTTAGGCGGATGCGGAAGTGCTGTATTAGCAGCTAAATTCCCTCAGTAGGTGTAGGTCTAGGTGTAGCTTTTGCTTTTGGCTTAAGTTTGCTAACTATGTGCTGTGTTTTTGCCCCTATCTCTGGTTGCCATTTGAACCCCGCCGTTTCTATAGGTCTTTGGGCAGCGGGCAGATTTAGCATTAAAGAGGTCCATAGCTACATTATTGCTCAAGTAATAGGAGGATACTTGCCGCTACAGTTTTATACCTCATTGCAAATGGACAATCAGGGTTTGATTTACAAAATGGTTTTGCCAGCAATGGCTATGGGATTCATTCCCCGGGACATTACTCTTTATCAGCATGTTTTATCTGTGAAGTAAGCATGAGTTTTTTATTTTTAATCGTTATTGCAGGAGTAACCAATCCGCAACTACCAAGCCATTTTGCACCTTTGGTCATTGGTTTAACCTTAACTTTAATTCATTTAATTAGCATTCCTGTCACAAATACTTCTGTTAATCCCGCCAGAAGCACAGGCCCGGCATTGTTCGTAGGTGGGTGGGCGATACAACAGCTTTGGTTATTTTGGCTCGCTCCTTTAGTTGGTGGAATTATGGGTGGAAGTTTATTTAGATATATATGGGGGAATAAAAAATAGCCGTGACAGTAAAACTGAAGCAAATTCTTTAAATAATAATCACCTTGCTACACCGTCAATGGTTGCTGGATGTAGCCGTAACTCGCTTGGTAACGCAAAAGCAACATTTTCTTCTACTCCCATTAATTCAGAAACCAAACACTCCTGCCAATTAGGAAATGTTTTTAGATATTTTATAACTTCTTGAACTAAAAATTCAGGTGCAGAGGCCCCGGCAGTAATACCTATAGATTCTTTACCGATTATCCAGTCAGCTTGGATATCTTTAGCGCTATCAATCAAATAGGCCGGTTTACCTAAACGTTCTGCTAACTCCTTCAATCTATTAGAATTGGAACTATTCACAGAGCCTAAAACTAATACCATATCACATTGCTTTGCTAATTCTTTAACAGCAATCTGGCGATTTTGTGTTGCATAACAAATATCTTTTTTCTTAGGCGTAGCAATTCTTGGAAAACGCCGCTTCAATGCCTGAATAATGGTTTTAGTATCATCAAGGGATAAAGTCGTTTGTGTAACATAACTCAATAAAAGAGGATTTTTAACCTTTAACGAAGCAACATCCTGGGCATTTTCTACTAAATAGATCCCTCCAGCTGGATTATCGTAATGGCCTAGGCTTCCCTCTACCTCGGGATGATCGGCATGGCCAATTAAGATGCATTCGTGGCACAAACGATTATAACGTGCCACCTCCATATGGACTTTAGTTACTAAAGGGCAAGTCGCATCAAAAATTTTTAAATTACGTTGTTTAGCGGCTTCACGAACGGCTGGAGAAACCCCATGAGCACTATAAATGGCGGTGGCACCTTGTGGTATCTCACTGATATGCTCAACAAAAATCACTCCTTTTTGCTCTAAATCAGCAACGATAATTCTATTATGGACTACTTCATGACGCACATAGATAGGTATACCAAACAGTTCTAATGCTCTTTTAACAATCTCTATGGCTCGATCAACACCGGCGCAAAAACCTCGGGGATTAGCTAAAACAATTTTCATAACACTGCTCTTAGATTTAAGCACCTAGTTTAGAGGTGCGCAAAAAAATTGCAAGCCTTATTGCAGAAGGAGAAAAACAGACAAAGTCTATTTCTCAATTTCTTGACTAAATTAACGATAAAAAGCACTTCCAACTTTGTGTGGGTTTATAGCATTTCCAGAAAACCAGTCTCTACGAAAAGTATATATAGTTTTATAAAAAAGTGATTTATTTGGGTCACTAAATTTATTTTTTATTCTTTCAGACCATCTTTTATCAATTAAATCTTTCCGTATAGGGATAGGATTTACTACATTACCTTTACATAAATTAAGTTGGTTATTTAGTAAATTTATAAACTCATTTATTGATTTACAGTATCGAACTGCAATTATTAATGCATTGGCTCTTCGAGTATGTTTAGCTGGAAAACTAAATGTATTTCTAACAAGGTATTTTTTTCGCAAATATTGCTTAAAATCAACCACTAGCTTATCCAATTTTTGCTGCTCCTGATTGTCTATTTGATCAGTTTTATGAATCGGAATATTTTTTATTGAGTTTCTTTGAACAACAATTTTAGTAATTTCAGTAGCGATTTTAGTTTGATTAGAGGCATAAGCATCTAGTAAAGCAGTTCTTTTTTTCTTATTCTTACTAATTATTATACCTTTTTTTAATAAATCCATTACCAGCCCAATATTTCCTCTCCTTGCTACGTAATGTAAAAGTGAATCTCCATCTTCATTTTGAACATTGATATTTAGTTTTTTACGAATCAACCAGGAATTAAATGCTGTGACATTCCCTATATCAGCTAAAAAAAATAAACTGTAATATTCTTTTTTCTTTTTTTCTAAATAATTTATTAAATCTGTATGTCCATATCTTATTGCATAATCTAAAGTTGTATATTCATTTTCATCCTGAATAAAAAAATTCAAATTTTTCTCATTCAACCAGTAATCAAATAAATCGACATCACCCAAGCTAGCTATATGAAATAAAATTTTTTTTTCCCAATCTAAATTTGCTTTATTCATTATTTGCTCCTTTTGTGCAAAGCTCTTTAAACTATAATAATTGTTTCTTTATTTTATTCAATAAGACTAAAATTAATTCTTTAGAAATTGGTTTAAAAAAAAAATCATATACCCCTTGAGCTATTGCTTCACATCTTTCTTCCTTAGTCGCAATACCAGAAAATAATACTAAAGGAATAGTTATCGCTTTTTTCTGCATTAGTGTTAATAATTGTAAACCATGAAGATTAGGCATAATTCTATCGCTTAAAACTACAAAAAATTTATCGGAATTTTGTTGTAATTGGTCCCAAGCAAGCTGGCCATCCTTACAAGTTACATAAGAATATTGCGCTTCATCTAAGTATCGGGTTAATACTTTCAAATATAATGCATCATCATCCACTAGTAATATCTGTTTCGGACTCGGGTTTATTACCGTTTGATTTTTCATTATAAAATTTTAATATAATCTTAATACAGTTATACCATGAACTAGACAAATCTTTTAAAATTATATGCAAATATCTGGGACCAAATAATAACAATGCAATTAGAAATATAAAAAAGAAGGATATTAGATTTAGTCCATAAAATCCCATAAACACTCCTTGTTTAAAGTAAACTTAATTTAATTTTCGTAAATTAATAATCGCGCCAAAAAACAATCCAAAACCACCTAAACCTAAAATCCATAAATAGAGAGATGCTAAATGTGTAACGTTTTTAGCGCTTAGATTTAATAAAACCCAAGCTAGACATGCGCTGGCGATTCCCAAACCTATTAACCAAAAAGATTTTTTACTTGTTTGTTCCTTTTCTTTTTTGCTTAAACAAGAAAGACATTTGGATTGCTTTTTTAAATGGCGCAGCTCAAGCATTACTTGATAGATTAAATCTGGAATTTCAGGAACTTTTTCTGCCCAGTAAGGCGCATATTCACGAATCTTTCGTATAAAAGCTCGAGGTCCAATTTGCTTTCGTAACCAATGCTCTAAGAAAGGTTTGGCCGTACTCCATAAGTCTAAATCTGGATATAACTGGCGACCTAACCCCTCGACGTTAAACAAAGTTTTTTGTAATAGTACTAATTGCGGCTGTACTTCCATATTAAATCGTCTGGCTGTTTGGAATAATCTTAAAAGTAACTGGCCAAAAGAAATTTCTTTTAAAGGTCTCTCAAAAATCGGTTCACACACTGTACGTATTGCTGCTTCAAATTCATTAATTCTAGTATTTTCTGCAACCCAACCTGATTCAATATGTAATTGAGCTACACGACGGTAGTCTCTGTTAAAAAACGCCATTAAATTTTCGGCAAGATAGCGTTGGTCTTCTGGGCTTAAACTCCCCATAATACCGAAATCAACGCCTAAGTACTGGGGATTTTCTTTGTTTTTAGTTGAAACAAAAATGTTTCCTGGATGCATATCAGCATGAAAAAAACAATCACGAAAAACTTGTGTAAAAAAAATTTCAACGCCTCTTTCAGCTAATTTTTTTAAATTAATTCCCTGTTTTTTTAAAGCTGAAATATCAGAAATTGAAATGCCGTAAATACGTTCCATGACCAGCACTTTATGAGAGGTATAAGGCCAATAGACCTCTGGAATATAAAGCAAATCAGAATTAGAGAAGTTGCGTCGTAGCTGAGATGCATTAGCACCTTCGCGTAATAAATCTAACTCATCTTTTAAACATGCTTCGAATTCCGCAACAATTTCACGAGGTCTAAGTTGCTTAGCTGGCCCCCAATAACGCAAAGCCAAATCCGCTAAAGCATATAACAAAGCAATATCGCGATTTATTTTTTTATAAATTCCTGGTCGCAAAACTTTAACGACCACTTCTTGGCCTGTTGTTAATAACTTAGCGGTATGGACCTGTGCAATTGAGGCCGATGCCAAAGGATTAATATCAAATTCAGAAAATCCTTCAACAATGGGTTTTTTAATACAAATCTCAACAATAGATTTTGCTTCTTCTCCTGAGAAAGGTGGCACGCGATCCTGAAGTTTTGCTAATTCATCGGCAATATCAATAGGCATAAAATCACGACGAGTTGATAACGCTTGACCAAACTTAACAAATATGGGCCCCAAATCTTCCAAGGCAAGACGAATTCTCTCCCCTCTAGACAATTTTCTACTAAATTTTCGATAAGGATTTAGCCATACAAAAAAACGTAAAGGTCTGAATAGATCAAGAGAATAGACTAATTCATCTAAATTATACCGAAACAGAATAAAACTGATCTGCATTAAACGTATTAGATGAGATATAGCTTTCATTCATCCCATCCTTTTTCTAAAATTTTTAATCGAACTTCTAATCGAGCATAATCGTCACGTAAATCATCTACATCGGAAAAAAAAAGTTGTAATTCTTCGTCTGTAACTAACCAGTTCATTTCGGTTTGGACATAATTCGTCATATTTTGTCCAAAATTTTCTATATTTTGTTTAGCCCAAAGCTTTATTGTTTTAAATACTTGAACCATGGGATAAGCTATCGCATCACCCACTATTTTTGATAATTGCTCTTCGTAATCAATTTCTAAATTTAAAAAAAACTCTTTAAACTGTTTTCCAAACTCCATATCACCCACAACTTGTAGTGGAATATCTATATGCGCGCTATCTTCTTTGATAAAAATCATCTGTAAAAAATCAAAAGTTGAACCGCGTAATATCAAATCCACTGGTTCATTATATTCTTTACTTAAATAAACTAAATCAGATTTGAAAATCCAATAAAAGGTGAAAGGGCCTAATTCTATCTTGGTTACTTTCCCAGATAATCGGCGCAAATGTTCTTTAGATTCTGGATCTAAGCTAAGATAACGATTAAGTATCGCCTCTTGAGCGGCTATTATTATATTGGAGCCAATCAAAATTTCCACGCTCTATGTAATGCAACTATTCCACCACTAAGATTATAGTATTCACATTCATCAAAACCTGCATTTAAAATAAGTGTCTGAAGCGAATTTTGATCAGGATGACATCGTATAGATTCTACTAAATAACGATAACTCAATTCATCATTGGCTATCCATGCTCCTAATTTAGGTAAAAAATCGAACGAGTAACGGTCATATAAAGTTTCTAAAAAGCCCAATATTGGTTTAGAAAACTCTAACACAAGTAATCGACCACCCGGTTTCAAAACCCGGTACATCGCTTGAAGTGCAATTTCCTTATGGGTTACATTACGTAAACCAAAGGCAATGCTCAAACAATCAAAACTTGACTCGGCAAAAGGTAAATACTCTGCGTTGGCTTGGATAACTTTCACTTCTGTTAAACCATTATTTAAAAGGCGATCCCGCCCAACATTTAACATAGCCTCATTTATATCTAGCAAAATAGCCCTACCTTCATGTCCAATTTTCTTCGTAAATGCTTTTATTAAATCACCTGTTCCGCCCGCCACATCAAGTACGCTATCCCCATTTTGAAGTTGAGCTAATTCCACCGTAAATTTTTTCCATAGGCGATGCAGGCCAAATGACATGAGATCATTCATAAGATCATATTTTCCCGATACCGACTGAAAAACTTCAGCCACTCGGTTATTTTTTTCATTTACAGGAATATTTTTATAACCAAAATCTGTAGTCAATGTTTCATGCATTTTAATACTCGAGGAAGAATCTGGTATGTAGATCATTTTTCTAATTGTTCTATCTTAACTACCTAGCTGATTTTGAGCAAGAAAATGACTTATTTTATTAATAATTCATAAACTTTTGAATCTGCCTTAAGATTAAATTATCCATAAAAGACAATTTAAATTTTTATTTTTAATAACCCGTATTTTAATGGAAAACTTGGCTAATTGAATTGTATGAGTTAAATAAGATATATCAAATCTACTAATGCTTAAGTCTTGATCCTGTAAAAACGGCGTAAGAAGTATGTCTACGCAACACTTTTAAAGCACGTTGACTTTTAACATCAGTCCACAATTCCAAGGCTTGTAAAGGGGTTAAATCATTAGCTGGATCGCTAAACCCTCGGATTGTATGCAAGATTTCCATCAAGCTAATAAAATCATAACTTAAGGCATTATAAAGTGCAGCGGAAGCAGCTTTAGACAAACTTGCTACTTGGATATAAGCTGATTGACCAAGCTCAATAAAATATTGAATTTTGACATGCTTTTTTTCAGCTTGTCCAGGAAAAAAACCAGCGAATAATAAACATTTATCCCCTACCTCACGTAAACATTCTCGTTTTCTTGAATATCTCTCAGTCATGCCGGTTAGAAATTCTTTTGCTAAAACAGAACTGGCTATATCAGGCCGATGATTATAATAACCCAATAAAAAAACTAAGTAATTTTCTAATTCATTATTTAATCTAAGGTTGCTGCTAGATTCCGCATCCTTCACCAAAGACTGCCATTGAGCGGTAGTAGTTGGTTGCAATAAAAGCACTCCCATGATAAAACCCTCAATTATTAATTGCCTTTCTATCAGTGTAGAACATGCTAGCCGAAATGCCTTACTTTGCGTTATCATGCCTTCTTTTTGAACATTCCAATACCTAATATTCTTTAATTATCATGATCCAAAATATACGTAATATCGCCATAATTGCCCATGTTGACCATGGAAAAACCACCCTTGTTGATAAATTATTACAACAATCAGGTACTCTCTCGAGCAGAGCTGCTCCAGTAGAGCGCATTATGGATAGCAATGATTTGGAGCGTGAACGTGGCATCACTATCCTCGCAAAAAATACTTCTATTGAATGGAAGGGATATCGTATTAATATTGTTGACACGCCCGGGCATGCGGATTTTGGTGGAGAAGTTGAACGCATCTTGTCTATGGTTGATTCTGTCTTGTTGCTGGTAGATGCTGTAGATGGCCCAATGCCTCAAACACGATTTGTCACACAAAAAGCCTTTGCAAAAGGTTTAAAACCCATAGTGGTCGTTAATAAAATTGACCGGCCCAGTGCTAGGCCAGATTGGGTTATTAATCAGGTTTTTGATTTATTTGATCGTTTAGGCGCAACCGAAGAACAATTAGATTTTCCTATAATCTATGCGTCTGCTTTACAAGGCTATGCAACTTTAGACCTTAAAAATCCAAGTCCGAATCTAACGCCTTTATTTGAAACTATCATTAATAAAGTTGCTCCTCCTGCAGTGGATCCTCAAGGTCCCTTTCAAATGCAAATTACCACGTTAGATTATTCTAGTTATGTAGGCACTATTGGTATTGGTCGTGTTCAGAGAGGGTGTGCTAAACCTAATATGCCTATTGTATTAATTGACCGAGAAGGAAAAACTCGTCCCGCCCGCATATTACAAATTTTAGGTTATCGAGGATTAGAGCGTATAGAAATCGATCAAGCTGAAGCAGGAGATATCATAGCAGTAACAGGCATAGATAAGCTGAATATCTCTGATACTTTATGCGATTCTAACTTAGTAGAAGCCTTACCCGCTTTAATTGTAGATGAACCTACGATGAGCATGACCTTTCAGGTTAATAATTCTCCTTTTGCTGGCAAAGATGGAAAATTCGTCACCAGTCGACAAATTAGAGAACGACTTGATAGAGAGCTACTACATAATGTTGCTCTTAAAGTCGAAGATACAGAAGACCCTAATCGGTTTCGGGTTTCAGGAAGAGGAGAATTACATTTATCTATATTAATAGAAACCATGCGTCGCGAAGGTTATGAATTGGGTGTTTCTCGTCCTGAAGTTATTTTGAAGGAAATTGATGGTGAATTGAAAGAACCTTACGAAAATTTAACTGTAGATCTAGAAGAGCAACACCAAGGTAATATTATGGAAAAATTAGGTAGTCGGCGTGGCGATCTAATAGATATGGTATCGGATGGGAAAGGACGAGTTCGACTAGACTATAAAATCCCTACACGTGCTTTAATTGGTTTTCGGACTGAGTTTTTAACTGCAACTTCAGGCTTGGGGCTAATGCATCATGTGTTTGATCATTATGGTCCAGTTAAAAAAGGCACAATTGCAAATCGGGCAAATGGTGTCATGATTTCCAATCAAGTCGGTAAAGCAACTGGATTTTCCTTATTTAATTTACAAGAACGTGGAAAACTTTTAATTGGCCCACAAACTGACGTTTATGAAGGCATGATCGTTGGTATTCATTCACGTGATAACGACCTAGTTGTCAATGTCGTAAAAGGAAAACAACTTACAAATATCCGAGCTTCAGGTTCCGATGAAAATATTACCTTGACTCCACCTATAACATTCTCTTTAGAACAAGCATTAGAATTTATTGCTGATGATGAATTATTAGAAGTTACCCCGCATTATTTACGCTTGCGTAAAAAGTTTTTGAAAGAGCATGAACGTAAACGTTCCGGGCGTGATGGTTAAAACTAAGTTTTATGCTTTCTTTAGCACATGTTGTTTATCCTAAAAATTTGGTAAAATCTTTATGAAAACCTATTGTATAATTCTGAGTATTAAATGAGAATTTATTCTAAATCAACCTTTGGAATTTAACATGGCGGCAACAACTCTAGAAGAAATTGTATCTTTATGCAAGCGCAGAGGGTTCATCTTTCCTAGTGCTGAAATTTATGGGGGTCTACAAGGTATTTATGATTATGGTCCTTTAGGGGTAGAGTTAAAAAATAACTTGAAAGCCGCTTGGTGGAAATCTAATGTTTACGAGCGTGATGATATCTATGGTTTAGACTCTGCCATTTTGACGCACAAAAAAATTTTTTACTATTCGGGCCATGAAAGTACTTTTGCTGATTTACTAGTTGATTGCCGGCATTGTAAAAAACGTTGGCGTTTTGATCATCTGATTGATGGCAAATGTGAAGCATGTGGCTCAACCGATCTTACCAAGCCTAGAAGTTTCAATATGATGTTTAAAACTACTCTGGGACCTGTAGAAGATCCTGATGCGTTTGCTTATCTACGTCCCGAAACCGCACAAGGAATATTTACTAATTTTAAAAATATTTTGGACTCTATGTCTCCCAAACTACCTTTTGGTGTTGCACAAATTGGGAAAGCTTTTAGAAATGAAATAACTCCACGTAATTTTATTTTTAGAGTCAGAGAATTTGAACAACTTGAAATTGAATTCTTTGTTAAACCCGGTGAAGATGAAAAATGGCATCAATATTGGGTTGAATCTCGTTTGGCCTGGTGGAAAAATCAAGGTTTAAATACCAAAAGATTAAAATTGTTTACGCAAAATCCATCTGAACTGGCGCATTATGCTAAAGCAACTGTTGATATTCTGTATAATTTTCCTCATGGCTTTGAAGAATTAGAAGGAATTTCTAATCGTACTGATTATGATTTAGGCTCGCATACACAAGGCCAAAATGAATTAAATATCAATGCCAAAGTAGCTGTTAACAAGGAAAGCATCGCAAAACTCACCATTCAAGATCCTCCTGGTGATCATTTTATTCCCTATGTGATTGAACCTTCAGCAGGTTTAGATAGGGGGGTGCTGGCTATACTCACAGAGGCTTACGAAGAAGAAACACTAAAAGACGGTAAACAACGTATTGTTTTAAAAATAAAACCTCATCTTGCACCTGTTAAAGTGGCCATTATTCCTTTGAAACGTAACGATAGCTTGCTGGTTGAAAAAGCAAAAACTCTGAAGAATGCAATACTTGCTTTAGGAATAGGTAGAATTGCCTATGAGGATACCGGAAATATTGGAAAAAGTTATCGGCGTCATGATGAAATAGGCACACCTCTTTGTATTACGGTTGACTTTGATACCATAGCAAAAAGTGAAAATACTGAAAACCATGATACAGCCACCTTACGGGATCGCGATACGATGCAACAAAAACGAATCAATTTATCTCACTTAGAGGAATATATAAAAAATTATTTTTCATAAATTTTTTATAACTCCCTTTTCCCAAAAATTGCTGTACCAACTCGAATTAACGTTGCGCCTTCGGCAATAGCAGCTTCAAAATCCTCAGACATACCCATTGATAAAATATCCATTGGCAAATCTAATTCCTGTAATTTTATTAAAATTTGGTGTAATGCTTTAAAATTTTTACGCTGGATAAAAAATTCAATTTCAAGCTTAGGGATTGACATTAAACCGCGTAAATGAAGATGAGAAAGTTTATTAATTGTTTTTGCTAAACTGACAAGATGTTCTAAATAAATTCCTTGCTTACTTAGTTCTTTTTGCAAATTAACTTGGATACAAACGTTAAGTGGAGTTAAGTCGCCTTTTTTCGATACTCATTCAATTTTTGTGCTAATTTTATATCCGCAAGACTGTGTACCCAAGAAAAACTATTAGCAATAAATTTTGTTTTATTCGTTTGAATCCTTCCTATAAAATGCCACTCTAATGCAAAATCTTGAAGATCTCGAATTTTTTCTGCTGCTTCTTGGACATAACTTTCACCAAAAACCCTGCCCAGCAGCAATTGCTGACTTTATAGACTCTATATTCTGCACCTTGCTAATAGCAATTAACTGCACTAATCCGGGTTTTCTTCCATAATAATATTCAGCATTTCTTATCCTTTGTCGAAGCTGTAAAATTCTGCAAAAAATGCTATTTTTCATATTTTCTATAGGAAAGTTAGAGACAAATTGCTTACTTCTGATAATTTAAAAGAGTATAATAATCCTATTATTAAACAATAAGCGGGGTCGTTGTGTCTGCATCATCATCCAATTTCTTAGCTAGTTATCGAGAACATATTCAACAACGGCTAGCTCTAGATATTCCGCCACTTCCACTGAACCCTCAACAGGTTGAAGCATGTATTGATTTAATTAAAAATCCCGCTTTTTCTTGTGAAGCAGCTTTTCTCATCAAATTATTGACTGAAAATATAGCCCCAGGAGTTGACCCTTCAGCCTATGTAAAAGCCAGCTTTCTTGCCGCCATTGCTAAAAACGAAGTTAATACCCCTTTTATAACCCCAAAACTCGCCATTGAGCTCTTAGGTAGTATGCTGGGTGGATATAATGTTCCTATCCTTATTGAATTACTCGATGAATCACATGACTTGGCTGAGGCAGCCGCAAAACAGCTCTCACATACACTATTATTGTTTTATGCTTACCATGATGTCATAGCCAAAGCCAAAAAAGGCAATCCTTATGCTCGTCAAGTTGTCGAAGCTTGGGCAAATGCCGAATGGTTCCTGTCTAAGCCAAAACTTCCTGATAGGCTTACTTTATCGGTTTTTAAAGTTCCGGGGGAAATCAATACGGACGATCTTTCTCCTGCGACTGAAGCTTGGAGCCGTCCTGATATCCCTTTACATAGTTTAGTTATATTGCGTAACTGCATGCCAAATGCATTACAAATTATTAAGGAACTAAAAGCTAAAGGTCATCCCATCGCATTTGTTGGTGATGTTGTGGGGACTGGCTCATCACGAAAATCTGCTATCAACTCATTATTGTGGCATATCGGAGATAAGATTCCTTTTGTTCCTAACAAGAATCGTGGTGGTACTATTTTAGGGGGGAAAATTGCTCCAATATTTCGAACAACTGCTGAAGACTCTGGTGCTTTTCCTATCGAAGTTGATGTAAGTCAACTTCAAATGAGCGATATTATTCAAATATATCCTTATGAGGGGCGAATTGAGAATGAACAAGGTCAAGAAATTGCTCATTTCACACCGAATTTCACGCTCATGGATGCCGTACGTGCAGGAGGAAGAATTCCTTTAATTATTGGTCGATCCTTAACTGATAATGTAAGGGCCTCATTGTCTTATTCCTTTTCGAATGAATTTAATCGCCCAGAAATTATACCCGAAAATGGAAAAGGATTTACCTTAGCTCAAAAAATGGTAGGAAAAGCCTGTGGAGTTAAAGGTATCAGCCCTGGAACCTACTGCGAACCAAAAATGACAACAGTCGGTTCACAAGATACAACTGGGCCTATGACCAGAGATGAGCTAAAAGAGCTTGCATGCCTTGGATTTTCAGCAGATCTTGTCATGCAAAGCTTTTGTCATACCGCGGCCTATCCAAAACCGGTTGATATAGAAACACAACACAGCTTACCAGATTTTTTCTCTTCGCGTGGTGGAGTCGTATTGAAACCTGGCGATGGAATTATTCATTCTTGGCTTAATCGCATGCTACTACCGGATACTGTAGGAACTGGGGGGGATTCTCATACACGTTTCCCTATAGGCATTAGTTTTCCTGGTGGCTCAGGTGTTGTTGCTTTTGCAGCGGCTATGGGCGTGATGCCTTTAACCATGCCGGAATCTGTATTAGTTAAATTTACTGGTGAAATACAACCTACCATCACATTACGTGATTTAGTCAATGCAATCCCCTACGTAGCCTTACAACGCGGTTTACTCACGCTTGATAGCAAAAATAAAAAAAATATCTTTTCAGGACGAGTATTAGAAATTGAAGGTTTACCCAATCTTAAAATTGAACAAGCTTTTGAATTTGCTGATGCATCGGCGGAACGTTCTGCAAACGGTTGCACCGTTCGCTTAAATAAAGAACCAATTATTGAATATTTAAATTCTAATATTTCTCTTTTAAGATGGATGATCAATAATGGTTATCAGGATATTAGCGGCTTACAACGTCGGATTGAAGCAATGGAAGCTTGGTTAGCAACACCCACTCTATTAGAACCAGACATTGATGCAGAATATGCAGAAATCATTGAGATTGATCTTAATCAAATCAAAGAACCTTTGTTAGCTTGTCCCAATGATCCAGATGACATCAAACCTTTATCAACTGTATCACAAACTAAAGTTGATGAAGTATTCATAGGTTCTTGCATGACTAATATTGGACATTATCGTGCAGCTGGAAGTTTACTCAAAAACTTTAGCAACCGATTACCTACTGTATTATGGGTAGCGCCTCCCACTAAAATGGATGCCCATCAATTAATGCAAGAAGGATATTATTCAATCTATGGCATCGTAGGAGCGCGAACTGAAATGCCCGGTTGTTCTTTATGTATGGGTAATCAAGCTCGGGTCTGTGAGGGTGCTACCGTAGTATCCACCTCAACTAGAAATTTTCCCAACCGTATGGGAAAAAATGCTAACGTATTTCTAGCATCGGCGGAGCTATCTGCGATAACAGCAATTTTGGGTTATATCCCTAGCTTAGAGGAATATAAAGAAAAAATGAAATTTATTGATAGTATGAATGAAAATTTATATCGTTATTTGAATTTTGATCAAATGCCAGATTATCAAAATGTTTCAAAACAAATTAACCAATTAATAGGCGCTTAACATTAACAAAAAATAAACTTAAAATTTCTATTGGATTTAATTTGAATACTATTTCTTTAATTTTTATAGGTGCTGGACTTGGTGGAGTTTGCCGCTACGGAATTTCCACAGGAGTTTACCATTTATTTAATAAAAATTTTTCCCTATGGAACCTTAGTTGTCAATATAAGTGGATCTTTTTTGATGGGTTTTTTATTTATTCTTTTGCTAGAGAGATTTCATACTTTTGCTCCACAGCTTCGAGCATTATTACTCATTGGATTTTTAGGTGGGTATACAACTTTTTCTTCCTTTTCGATCGAAACCATCAATTTAATAGAAAATGCTAATTGGTTCCCTGCAATTTTAAATATTTTACTCAGTACTATCCTGTGTCTTATCGCAGCTTGGATAGGTGTAATTTTAGCAAGACATTTATGAAAACACTTGATATAGTCATGGTTAGAGTCTATATAACCGAAGCCTCACATTTACTTAATAAAATAATTGATTATTTGAAAAATGATGAGATTTCTGGGCTAAGTGTATTTCGTGCTATTGAAGGGGTAGGACAATCTGGAAGTTTGACTAGTTCTTTGCTCGATCTTTCATTAAATCTGCCCGTTAGCGTTGAATTTTTCGATTATGATAAAGCTAAGGTAGAAAAAGCATTAAAGCACTTACACCAAATCGTTAACCCAGGCCATATTATGTTTTGGGAGGCGAAAGTAATTGTTAGCGACTAAATTTTGCTCCGCTAAAGACTTAGACGTTTAAAAATTTTTTCCGGTATGAATCGAATGATTAACATCACAATCCGCCAAATTCCAGGAATGTAAACGCTTTCTTTTCCTTTATCTAGCGCCTGGATAATTTTTATAGCTGTTTTTTTTGGATTCGCGGCTAGATACAATGGATACTTTCCTCCAAAAACCATTTTAGTATCAATCAATCCTAATTTGATCGTTAATATTTGTATTTTAGAAGGATACAAATTATTACGTAACCCTTGTAAATAGGTTGTCAATGCGGCTTTGCTAGCACCATAAACATAATTGGGCTTCCGACCTCTATCGCCTGCAACAGAACTTAATCCAATAATAAAACCTTTTTTTTGAATAACTAAATATTTAACAAAGAGTTCAAAAAAAGAAATAGGGCCTGTAAAGTTAGTAGCAATCACTTTTTGATAATTTAATTTATTAATCAAACCTACAGCCATTACGAGGCCATCAATAACACCCATTTTATCGATCAGTTTCTTGAAAAAAATCTCATGTGAATCAAGTTGAGTAATATCAAAAAAAGCATAATCTACCTCAATGTTGAATCTGATCCTAAGATCGCTTGCTAAACACTCAAGTTCTGCGACATTTCGACTTGCCAAAAAAAGCTTGCATTGCCGCGAAGCAAAAACTTCGCAACAAGCTCTAGCTATGGAAGAAGTTGCCCCTAAGATCAATATGGATTGCATAGAAAAAAAACTTATAATTAACCAACATAATGTAATACTACATTACACCAAACCAAGCAATTAACCAGAGATAATTTCTTGATGTTAAATAAACAATTAAACAAATGATATTAAGTGTTCGCTTTTTTTAAAAATTCGGATATTACCGTAGATTGATATTTTTCTTTATGTATCAAAATATAGAACTCTCTACTCAAAGTTAAAAAAGGAGTTTTAAGCTCTACTAAGGTATTATTTTTTAGAGAATCTTCCACTACAAATCTTGAGAGACAACTTATCCCCAAACCTGCTTGGGTTGCTTGCTTAAGAGCGTCGGTATCATCTAATTCTAAAAAGGGGCGAATTTTTCCGCCGATTTTCTCCTCCAATTTCTCACGTATACTAGAGCTTTGTTTTCGTAACAACCAACGCGCGTTAGCGATATCTGATAATGTCAATTTCTTTTTTTTACTTAAAGGGTATTTCGGAGCAGCAATTATTACTAACTCATCTTTTTTCCAAGGGTAGGTATGCACTTTGTCAGAAAAACAATTAGCCTCAATTAGTGCTACGTCAATATTAAATGTGAGTAATCTAGATAATATCGCTTTAGTCGGCGCAATTTTAAGATTAATCTGAATATTTTTATGTGTATAGGTAAGTTCAGAAATAAGTTTTGGCAATAGATAATTACCAATGGTCTTGCTCGCTCCTATAATTAATTGTCCTGATAAATTATCTTTTTTGTTTTCAATCATCATATCTTTCAATTCTGATATTTGCGATATGACACTACTTGCTTTCGGTAACAAAACTCTCCCGCGTTCATTTAAAAATAATTGTTTTCCATGTCTATCAAATACAGAGCCTTCTAATTGCTCCTCTAATGTAGCAAGTGCCATACTGCAAGCTGATTGCGAAAGATACATTTTTTTTGCGGCGTGACTTACATTTCCGGTCTTAGCAATTGCAACAAAAACTTCAAGTTGTTTTAGAGTAATACGCATAGCAATTTTAAATTTATATTACTTAAATCCAATTCATTGTAATTTAATCTAGCATAATAATAATTATGTAAATATAAAACTATAATACCGGATAAGTAACTAGATGACTATTGTCATTGTGAAAAATATCCTAATCAAAAAAAATATTATCTAAATTTTAAATACAAATTATTTTCTATATTTAAAAAAAATGAACTTCCGCTTAATTGTCAGTAAATAAAACTTTTTTAAGTTAAACAAAAGTAGTCATAGAAAGTTTTGCACTAAACTGTATTTAAAATGATTAAATAATTTTCTTATAAAGACTATGCTATACTTAGTAAGATTTAGTGTAGAACAATTTTATGTTTAACTTGCTTAGGTTATCGCTTAGCTGCCTATGTTTACTGATCTGTAATATAGTTTGGCCGATATCACCATACCTATGTATCTGACATCTCATCAAGGCTTAGGGCAGTCGATTGGCAATATAATAGCTACCCAAAAGCCTTATGGTGTTTTATTGACCCCCAATCTACATAACCTTCCTCCAGGTTTACATGGTTTCCATATCCATCAAATTCCTTCATGCCTGGAAAATGAAATAGCTGCTGGAGATCATTTTGATCCTTATCATTCTAATCAACATTTGGGTCCTTATGAAAAAGGGCATTTAGGCGATCTTCCAGTTTTAGAAGTTGATAATAATGGCAATGCCACATTACCTATCTTAGCCCCTCGATTACGCCTAAATGAAATTAAAAATCACTCTTTAATAATTCATATGAGCAGCGATAATTATTCTGATACCCCGCAAAAATTAGGCGGAGGTGGGGCACGTATAGCTTGTGGTATTATAAAATAATAATTTCATTTTTTATTTGAAAACGATTTTTGCCGAATGATCTTATAAAAACTGAGGGGTTTCCCTAATTTTTAAAATTTTTATTTACGATATTTACGAATGGTAAGAAAATTATTGATAGTAATCGTTCTATGAGCTCAGATCTTTACTTTTTATCCGCAAAGGAATTAGTCCAATTAATTAAAGAAAAAAAAATTTCCTGTGTTGAGGTTATTCAAACTTATTTAGACCGCATTCAACAGATAAACCCTAAACTAAATGCTCTGGTTCAATTAACCGACCCAGAAATCGCATTAAAGAAAGCATCTGAAGCAGATGAAGAATTAGCTAAGAAACAAATTCTAAAACCTTTACATGGTTTGCCCATTACTATCAAAGATTGCTGTAAGGTTCAAAATTTTATTATTAGCAAAGGAAGTAATGGTTATAACTTTCTTGCCAAAGAAGATGCGACTGTTGTTGCTCGATTAAAAGCAGCGGGTGGAATTATTTTAGGCATTAGTAATGTTCCTGAATTCAATATCGCCTACGAAACCGACAATGATCGCTATGGTACAACTTTAAACCCTTATGATTTAGACCGCACTCCTGGTGGAAGTAGCGGCGGAGAAGCGGCTATTATCGCAACAGGAGGCTCAGTACTCGGCTTAGGTACAGACGGAGCAGGAAGTATCCGTCAACCCGCTCATAACACAGGAATTGTGGGTTTAAAGCCGACTCGGGGTTTAATCCCTAATTCAGGTAATGTTCCCTCAGATGGTAGAGGTATATTACGACCCTTAGCTACCTATGGTCTTATGGCGCGATTTGTCGATGATATCGCATTAACCCTACCATTTTTAACAGGCCCAGATTATGCTGATCCAGACGCTATACCCATTCCTATTCGCAAACCTGCTACCAGCTGTAAAGACTTGCGAATTGCTTTTTATACAGACAACGGCATTGCTTCTCCCGATCAAGCAACCCTACAAACTATTAATCAAGTCGTATATGCTTTAAAAAATGAAATTCGCCACATTGAATATCAATGTATTCCCCATTTAAAAGAACTTTATTTTTTAATTACAGAAGTATTTATTTTGGGGGGTGATAAAGGTCTTGGATTTAAAAATTTACTGAACCATTTAGGGATTAATAAACCCTCCTATTTAGTTAAAGAATTTTTAGCCATTGCTCGTCAATGTGAATTTTCAATTACTGAATTACATCAACGCTTTCGTCGAATTGACGAATTACGTATCTCTTTAGAAAGATTCTTTTTTCCTTATGATGCAATCATTTGTCCTGTAGCCGCCACACCGGCCAAATTATTAGGGCGTTCATTTATTGAAGGCCACGATTTTAGTTATCTAAGCATTTACAATTTAACTGGATGGCCAGTTTTAACAATGCGCTGTGGTACTTCTCCTCATGGTTTACCCATAGGAATACAAATCGTTGCTAAACCATGGCATGATGAAATTGCACTTATGATTGGAAAAAAATTAGAATATTTGCTAGGTGGATGGCAAAAACCCACACTATTTCCTTAAATCCTTTTCCAACAAAGAGTTTAGTTCTTGAACCTGCTATACTTTGAAAAGATATTTAAAGGGGAACTAAATGATTTGGGTAATTAGCTTAAATAGTAGTTTAGGTCATATTTATTCTTATAAACTCAAAAACCATGAATTAATTTTATTAAAAAGCCTAGAAAATCCTAGTGCTAAATTAAAAGAAAGTGATTTAGTTTCAGATAGACCGGGCCATTATCAAACAATGCACTCTGCTAAAGGCGCTTATGAAGCATCAACTAGCCCTCATGATGTTGAACTTGATCATTTTACTAAAATCCTGGCTGACTTTATAAAAAAAGGGCTAGATACTCATCAGTATAAACAACTCATTTTATGCTCAGCACCTCATGTCGGCGGAATTTTACTTAACAATCTTGATAAACAAGTAGAAAAAACCATATTAGTTAACATTAAAAAAAACTTCGTTGAAGAAGATGAATCGGTTCTTAGCAACTATCTAAAAGAAAATTGGTGGGACATCATTCGGTCTAATAAAATTTAATTTCTCAATATTAAAATTAATAGTTTAACGTTTATAGAATGTTAACGAAATAAAAATTAAATTTCTTTTTTCCGCGGACGTTTCCAGTTTGAAACCGTTTTAGTCTCAGCTCTATTTAAAGTTAATTTTCCAGCAGGAACATCTCTACTTAAAGTAGAACCTGCGCCTATCGTCGCTCCTTTTTTTATTCGTATCGGAGCTATTAAAGCTGTATTAGAACCGACAAACACATCATCCTCTATTTGCGTTTGGTATTTTACCGCTCCGTCGTAATTACAGGTAATGGTACCCGCGCCAATATTAACATTTTTACCTATATTTGCATCACCGATATAACTTAAATGATTAATTTTCGTTTTTTGCTCTATCTGGCTTTTTTTAACTTCTACAAAATTTCCTATGTGAACATTCTTTTTTAGAATCGATCCAGGTCGAATATGTGCAAAAGGACCAATAATACAATCATCCCCAATTACTACCCCTTCAATTATGCAATTAGGTTTAATTTCAACATTTCTACCAATTTTGACATCTTTTAAGACCGTATACGGCCCCACCAAACTATTAGCTCCAATAGTATTTTCCCCTTCTAAAATAACATCCACATCGATAATCACGTCTTTTTCGACTGTTAATTGTCCACGTAAATCAAATCGGTTTGGATCGCGTAATGTAACTCCAGCTAACATCAGTTTTTCAGCAGCTTGATGCTGAAAATAACGCTCAAGCTTAGCGAGCTGTATACGATCATTAACGCCTTGCATTTCACCATCAATATTTGAAGATACCGTTACTATTTCTATCTTCTCATCCACAGCCATTGTAATAATATCCGTTAAATAATATTCGCTTTGAGCATTCGTTTTTTTAATTTTAGGTAACCAATGTTTTAGTAATTTTATCGGCACATAAAAAATGCCACTATTAACTTCCTGTATTTTTCTTTGTTCAATATTTGCATCTTTTTCTTCAACAATTTGAATAACTTTTCCCTCTTGATTCCGTAAAATCCGTCCTAAACCAAAAGGTTGTTGGGTAGTTAATGTAATTAAACCTATTTGATGCGCTTCAGTTGCATTAATTAATTTTTGTAATGTTGCTAAATTTACTAAGGGAGTATCCCCCAATAAAATAAGTATATGATTATCATCTTGTTTAATTTCCGGAATAGCTTGAGCAACAGCATGGCCCGTGCCTAATAATTCCGTTTGCTTTACCCAATTAACTGCTAAATGACTTAAATACTTCGGAACTTGCCCTCCCCCATTTCCATAAACCACATACACTTCGTGTGGTTGCAAGCCTTGTACTGTTTCAACGATATATTGTAATAAAGGTTTACCTGCTAATTTATGCAATACTTTAGGTAAAGTAGAACGCATACGCTTTCCATGACCGGCAGCTAAAATGATAACATCAAGTAACTTCATATTTTCAAAACTAGCCCATTTCAAAACTTCAGTTTTTGCTAGATATTACTCGCACTTTAATTGAAAGAATTGTTAAAATTAAATTCTACCGGTAAGCTTTTTCTTTAATTTAGATATCACTTGTAATTGAGCAACTGCTTGTGCTAATTCTGCAGTTGCCTTTGCATAATCAATATCCGCTTGTTTATCATTTAATATCCTTTCTGCATGCTCTTTGGCTTCTAAAGCAGCCATTTCATCTAAGTCAGAAGCTCTAATAGCCGTATCGGCAAGTATACTTACGAGTTGTGGTTGAGCTTCTAAAATACCACCCGAAATGTATAGTATTTCATCTTCACCATTTGGCTTTACAATTCGCACGGGTCCTGGCTTTAATGCTGTTAATAATTGGGTATGGCCCGGATAAATGCCAAGTTCACCTAATAAACCTGTAGCTACTATATGCGTAGCTTCACCTGAAAAAATTGCTTTTTCTGCACTGACAATCTCAACCTGCATAGTCTTAGTCATGATACTTCTCTAACCCTACAAAGCTTTTGCTTTAGTAGCGACTTCATCTATACTTCCAACCATATAAAATGCTTGTTCAGGTAAATCATCAAACTCACCATTTAAAATAGCTTTAAAACCACGAATTGTTTCCTTAAGGCTAACATATTTACCAGGAGACCCTGTAAATATCTCAGCAACAAAGAAAGGCTGTGATAAAAACCGTTGTATTTTTCTGGCGCGCATAACTGTTAATTTATCTTGTTCTGATAACTCATCCATACCTAATATAGCAATAATATCTTTCAGCTCTTTATAACGCTGTAAAGTTTTTTGTACGGCACGCGCTACATCATAATGTTCTTGGCCAACAATTAAAGGATCCAGTTGACGACTGTTAGAATCTAAAGGATCAATTGCCGGGTAAATACCCAACTCAGCAATTTGACGAGATAATACAACCGTTGCATCGAGATGCGCAAAAGTAGTTGCCGGCGAAGGATCGGTAAGATCATCAGCTGGGACATAAACAGCTTGGATAGAAGTAATAGAGCCAGTTTTAGTTGAAGTAATACGTTCTTGTAACGCACCCATTTCCGCAGCTAAAGTAGGTTGATATCCCACAGCAGAAGGCATGCGCCCTAATAATGCAGATACTTCAACTCCTGCTAATGTATAACGATAGATGTTATCGATAAATAACAATACATCTCGACCTTCATCTCGAAAATACTCTGCTACTGTCAAACCTGTTAAAGCTACGCGTAAACGGTTACCCGGCGGCTCATTCATTTGTCCATAAACTAATGAGACTTTATCTAATACATTAGATTCTTTCATTTCATGATAAAAATCATTACCTTCTCTTGTCCGTTCACCAACACCTGCAAATACAGAATAACCACTATGCTCAATAGCGATATTACGTATTAGTTCCATCATATTAACAGTCTTACCGACTCCAGCACCACCAAATAAACCTACTTTCCCCCCTTTAGCAAAAGGGCATAGTAAGTCAATAACTTTAATCCCTGTTTCTAATAATTGCTCATTGGCGGCTTGTTCTGCAAAACTGGGGGGTTTACGATGAATAGGTAAACGAATTTTCTCATTGATAGGCCCCGCCTCATCAATGGGTTTTCCTAACACATCCATTATTCTACCTAAAGTTTGCTTACCTACAGGTACACTAATAGGGGCTTCGGTACTAGTTACTTTTGTTCCACGCTGCAAACCATCACTCGTACCCATCGCAATGGTCCGCACAATACCATCACCTAATTGTTGCTGAACCTCTAACACTAAATCACGACCGTGAACCGTTAAAGCGTCATAAATTTTCGGAACCACTTCTCTTGGAAATTCTACGTCGACAACTGCACCGATAATTTCGACTATATGTCCGATGGGGTTAATTGGCTTCATAACGTTACTCTTCATTATTTATTCATATAAGGTTAAATCTAAACGGCTTCAGCACCCGCAACTATTTCAGCTAATTCTTTGGTAATCGCTGCCTGACGGGCTTTATTATAGGCTAATTGTAAATCACTTATTAATTCACCCGCATTATCCGTTGCATTTTTCATAGCTACCATCCTAGCCGCTTGTTCACATGCAGTATTTTCAACAACACTTTGATATACCTGTGATTCAATATATCGTGTTAGTACTAATTCTAACAAAGGTTTTGCATCAGGCTCATAAAGATAATCCCAGCGATAATTAAGTTCTGATTTTTCAGAAGGCATCACTGGCAACAATGGTAAAGTCTGCGTTTTTTGTGTCATCGTATTAATAAATTCATTATAGAAAATAGTTACACTATCCAGCTCACCTTGTTTGTAAGCATCTAATAAAACTTTGGTAACACCAATTAAATCTTGTAATTGAGGAGCATCTCCTAAATGATTAGCATGTGCAACCACATGGCCACCAACACGCTTAAAAAAAGCTTCACCTTTTCCACCTATAATAGCCAAATCTACATCGATTCCCTGAGATTGGCATACTCGAAATTCCTGCAAAACTAACTTGAGTAAGTTAGTATTCAATCCCCCACATAACCCTTTATCAGTAGTAATAACAAGAAAACCAGCTCGTTTTATCTCTCTTACCTGTAAATAAGGATGCTGATATTCTGCATGACTACTTGCAACATGATAGATTAAATCTAACATTTTGTGTGCATAAGGTCGCGAAAGCGTCATGCGCTCCTGAGCTCTCCGCATTTTACTAGCCGCAACCATTTCCATTGCTCGAGTTATTTTTTGAGTACCTTTAATACTAGCAATTTTTCCACGTATCTCTTGCGCAAAACTCATCGACTATCACCAAATTTGTGTGGTTTTATAAGTGGTAATTGCTTCATTTAGCTCGTTGGCTATTTCCTCGTTATAATCACCTTTTTGGTTAATTTTTTCTAGGCATGCTTCCTGTTCCGAATGCATATAAGCTAATAACCCTTCTGCAAATCCAACAATTTTTATTAGTTCAATATCATCTAAATAACCTTTATCGGTAGCAAACAATAACACCGCCATCTCTGCAACACTTAAAGGAGCATATTGTTTTTGTTTTAAAATTTCAGTAACACGCTGCCCTCTCTCGAGCTGCTTGCGCGTTGCCTCATCCAAATCTGACATAAATTGGGAAAATGCAGCAAGTTCGCGATATTGTGCCAAACTTAATCGAACACCTCCGCCTAATTTTTTTATAATTTTTGTTTGAGCCGCAGAGCCTACTCGTGAAACAGACAAACCTGCATTAATTGCTGGACGTATACCTGCGTTAAACAAATCCGTTTCTAAAAAAATTTGACCATCTGTAATTGAGATTACATTCGTTGGAACAAAAGCGGATACATCCCCCGCTTGAGTTTCAATAATAGGTAGTGCTGTTAATGAGCCCGTTTTCCCTTTTACACGTCCATTACTAGCCTTTGTAACAAACTCCTCATTAACTCTTGCTGCACGTTCTAGCAAACGCGAATGTAAATAAAATATATCTCCTGGATAAGCTTCTCGGCCAGGTGGGCGTCGCAATAACAAAGATATTTGTCGATATGCCCAAGCTTGTTTTGTTAAATCATCATAGATAATAAGGGCATCTTCACCTAGATCGCGAAAATACTCACCCATTGCACAGCCCGCATAAGGTGCAATAAATTGTAGCGCTGCAGAATCAGCCGCACTTGCTGATACTATAATGGTGTGTTTTAAAGCATCTTGTTCTTCTAACTTACGCACTACCGCTGCAATAGACGAAGCCTTTTGACCTATTGCAACATAAACACATTTTACGCCGGTGTCTTTTTGGTTAATAATCGCATCAATGGCAAGCGCTGTTTTCCCAGTTTGTCTATCGCCAATTATCAATTCGCGCTGGCCACGCCCTATAGGCACCATACTATCAATAGCTAATATACCTGTTTGTAATGGTTGAGAGACGCTTTGACGCCAAATAACACCCGGCGCAACCTGCTCTATAGGCGCATTCTTTTCAGTCTCTATAGAACCCCGGCCATCGATGGGATGTCCTAAAGCATTAACAACACGACCTAATAAAGCTTCACCTACTGGCACTTCAAGAATTCGTCCAGTACATTTAACTGTTTGACCTTCACTTAACTCATCGTAGTCACCTAAAACAACAGCACCTACTGAATCACGTTCCAGATTTAAAGCTAAGCCATAACATTGGGGTGAAAACTCTATCATTTCTCCCAACATGACATCATTCAAACCATAGATACGCACAATCCCATCGCGAAGACTAACGATACTACCTTCTGTACGCGTTTCTGCAGAAACATCAAATTTCTGGATACGCTCTTTGATCAATTCATTTATTTCAGATGTGCTTAATTGTTGCATTTGATTATATTGCCTCTTAATTCACTAATGTCGCACGTAAACGTTCTAATTTTCCACGCACAGAACCATCGATAACTAAATCTCCAACACGAACGGTTAATCCACCTAATAGATCCTTATTAACATGGCGATCTAATTTTATATGACTTTGGAAACGCTCTGATAATATTTTCACTAAAGATTGCTCTTCTATTTTAGTTAAAGGCACTGCAGATATAGCATATGCCGTAATTTCCTTAGCTTGCGCGGCCTTATAACGCTCAAACAAGCGTGCAGTCTCAGGAAGCATTAATAAGCGTTGATTAACTGCCATTAGCTTTAAAAAATTCTTTCCAAATGGAAATATCACCGGTTTACAAAATTCTAGCAAACATTCATACGCCAACATTTTATCAATGCAGGGATTTTTTAGTAAATTTTGCATCGATTTCTCTTTAACAATTTTTGCAGTCTCTTTTAATAAGTCAGACCAAGCATCCACATTTTTTTTATCCAATGCACTAGCAAATGCTGCTCGCGCATAAGGTCTAGCGATGGATGTAAAATGTATCATCAAATTTCTTCCAACGATTGTTTAACAAGAGCATGTTGGGCTACGCTATCCAATGATTGAGCCAAAATTTTTTCAGTTGTCGTAATAACTAGATTAGCTACTTCTGCTCGGAGTTTTTGCTGCGCAGCCTGCCATTCTTGTTGGATGTCGGCTCGAGCTATAGCTAGTAAACGTTCATTTTCTATTCGTATTTGCTGCTTGGATTCTTCAGCCAATTGATTAGCACGTTTATTAGCCTGTTCAATAATCTCAGCCGCATGTTGTTTTGCTTCCTGTAAATGCTCGTCTGCTTTTAACTGCGCTAATTCTAAGGCTTGTTGGCCCCGTTCAGCTGCGGCTAAACCATCAGCAATACGTTGCTCGCGCTCTTTCATTACTTTTAGTATAGGTGGCCATACAAATTTCATGGTAAACCACACGAAAACAGAAAAAGTAATTAATTGGCCTAATAAGGTTATATTAATTTCCACGAAAATTTCTCAAGTTTATTATCTCATTTAACCCGTTACTGGTTTAGAAACTAGTTTTAAAACTTCGCTTAAAAATGGATTTTTAGCAAAAATTAAATACAGTCCCATTACAATTGAAATAGCAGCAAAGGCATCGACCAATCCGGCCATTAAAAACATTCGCAACATCAGCATAGGTGTTAATTCAGGTTGGCGAGCTACTCCCTCTAAAAATTTTCCGCCTAAAATACCAAAACCAATCGCGGTACCTAATGCGGCTAACCCCACTAATAAAGCCGCTGCAATGGCCGTTAAGCCTTGTACATTAGCAACTACTTGCGCAACTTCTACCATTTTTATACCCTCTCTTTTATTAATAAATAATTAATGTGTTCGTTCTTCACCGTGCGTTTCATGTGCCATACTTAAATAAACTATAGTTAGCATCATAAAGATAAACGCTTGAATCGCAATAATTAATATATGAAACACCGCCCAAACACCGCCAAACGTCCACTGTAGCCACCAAGGTAATAATGCCACTAAAATAAAAATTAATTCGCCGGCAAATAAGTTTCCAAATAACCGTAACGACAATGATATTGGCCGCACGAACTCTTCTAATAAACGAAAAATAATATTGATAGGGAAGAGATAAGGACCAAATGGGGCAACCAGCATTTCTTTACTGAGTCCCTTCACACCTTTAATTTTCAGATTATAGTAAATGATTAAAATAAAGACCGCAATTGACATGCCGAATGTTGTGTTAGGATCGGCGGTCGGCACGGATCGAAAATGACTTACACCAAATAACGATAAAACTGTCGGCAATAGATCGACTGGCAGTAAATCCATAAAATTCATTAAAAATACCCAAACAAAAATTGTCAGCGCTAAAGGGGCAATCAATCGGCTAACACCATGAAAAGACTCTTTTACAGTTTTATCTACAAATTCAACGAGAATCTCAACAAAATTTTGTATTTTACCCGGAACACCACTACTTACTGTTGCGGCCACCCAGCGAAATAAAATTAAAAATCCTATGCCCAACACAGCAGATAGGAAAAAAGTATCGAGATTTAAATTCCAAAAGCTTCCTTCACCCGAGAAACTTAAGGTTTTCAGGTTAAAATTGAGATGCTCAAGATGGTGTTGTACGTAATTTGCTGAGGTTAGTTCACCATTCATATGAACCTTCCACACTTTTAATTATTAGCAATAGCCAAAATACGAGCTGGGAGGTCAAATAAGCCAGCAATAAAATCGGTATTTTTACTGATAATAACTTAATCGCCACTACGAAAAAAATCCCACTAAAAAATAATTTTATTAATTCTGCTCGATAAAAAATATTGAGCAAGTCTTTCCCCGACACCTGTCCTAAACGACACATTATTTTGATCACAAAATAACAGTTAGGAAGTAGCCATAAGGCAACGCCTAAAGCAAGGGATCTCATAACCCGGCCATCCTGACAAAAATTCAGTAGAAAGACCATTATCCCAAGGATAGCAAACACCATGAGGCTTGACTGACACATTCTTTGAATTACCTTCCCAGGTAACTGGGCAAGCCTATTAAAAGTCATTCTAAGCCTTACTTACAAAGTGTCGGACAGTATAATAAGCACAACCCTTTTATGCAATGCTAATAAAGAAAGAATTTAGTGCTTTTTTCAGTTCAATTTAGCTCCATTCAAACTAATCGAATATTCTGATAATTTATAGGGAAACTAAAAATTTATTGTAAGTTGGAATAAAAAATCTAATTTAATCTTTTTTCAGCGCCCTCCTATCTCGCTAAAATAAACTGCAACCAATTAAAATCACTATAAAAACCGAGATCGTCACTTTACTAGAAATTACTCACATTGTTCTATATAGTATTAGGCTTTACAAAATCTATATGATTCATTTAGCTTTACACGTCAAAAAAATGTAAGGAGCAATATCATGGCCACTCACGAGCTTGAAGGAACTATTCAACGATTAACAATACCAGGAAAAGGAATTTTAGCAGCTGATGAAAGTCAAACTACGATTGCCAAGCGATTTGCTGCCTTACATTTAGAATCCACGGTAGAAAATCGCCGCAATTATCGTGAATTACTTTTTACTACGCCTGGAATTGAAGCGTTTATCAATGGCGTTATTCTTCACGAAGAAACCTTAGCACAAAAAACTAAAGATGGGTTATTATTCCCCGATTATTTAGACAATGAAGGCATTGTGCCTGGCATAAAGGTTGATAAAGGCCTCATTTCTCTAAATGCCGATGAAAAAATGACTCAGGGTTTAGATGGTCTAGCAGAACGTCTCTTAACTTATAAAAATCTTGGAGCTTGTTTTGCTAAGTGGCGAGCTGTTTTCTCCATATCGAGCCTCCTTCCTTCTTCTCTAGCCATCATAGCTAATTCTCAAGCTTTAGCTCGTTACGCCTCTATTTGTCAACAGAATGGAATTGTACCTATTGTAGAGCCTGAATTACTAATGGACGGCGCCCATAGCTTAACCCGTTGTGCTGAAGCAACAGAGGCGGTTCTTTATACTGTTTTTGAAGAACTTCATAAACATCGTGTTTTACTCGAATGTATGATTCTTAAGCCCAGTATGGTAATTGCTGGAAATCAATATGTACCACAACCTAATATTGCTGAGGTGGCTGCAGCCACTTTAAAAATATTACGTCAAACTGTTCCTGCAGCTGTACCTAGTATTAATTTTCTTTCTGGAGGTCAAACCCCA
>Ga0066652_100000080_pt1 | contig 59727 bp, 52 predicted proteins | sample GraSoiAngelo_101_FD_71413 | JGI IMG/M metagenome (GOLD analysis project Ga0066652, IMG submission 71413) | Grasslands soil microbial communities from the Angelo Coastal Reserve, California, USA - 14_0903_02_30cm | ecosystem: Environmental > Terrestrial > Soil > Grasslands | place: USA... | reverse complement strand
TCGCATGCGCTGAACATTCGCGTCGCGCTCGCCCCGCACGCATCTCTGCTGGCGGACCGACTTCGCGCCCGCCCGTTCGACGTGTATCTTTTCGCCCGGATGCTGTTTCGCAGCAGAATTGAGAAGCCGCCCCCTAATTCGTCCGGGCCGGGTTTCTTACTTCTGCCTTCTGCCTTCTGCTTTCTGCCTTCCGATCTCGTGGACAAACGAGCGTTCCACATGCCCATCACGTGACGAGCCGCTACAAGCGCTCGGTCCTACACCATCTCCAGTCGCCCCGCGATCTGGTGCCACTCCTTCTCGTTCGACGCGAACCCCACGATGCTGTCTTCCTTGAGATTGAGCACGACCGTCACCGTGAAGCCGGAGTGTTGCGAGAGATAGGAGACGAGATAGACCGAGTTCGCGACTTCGACGGCTGCGTACTCTTTCTCGTCGCCGCTCTTTCCCTTCGCCGGCCCGTCGAGAATGCGCCACGTCATCGTGCCGTCCCGGCGGAACTGATGTTCGTGCGTTTGATTCGCAACAGGCCCCGAGGTCCAGAACCAGCGCAGAGTTTGCCCGGCGAGCGCATTCATGTCTGCGATCGCGTGAAAAACGCGTGCCTGATTCAGCGCCGCACTTCGAGTCGCGTGCTCTCGAATCCTCTCCGCTTCGCGACGATGCGGTAGTCGAACGCGACGTTCGATCGTCCGCCGCCGAGCTCGCGCACCTCGAATCCGTCGTCGTTTTTCTTTGCGACGTAGAGTCCTCGGCAGTCACCTGCCGGAGTGAGGAACACCTGATATCCGGCGGCGGTGTTCACGGTGCTGCCGAACGTCGGATCGAGTTGTACGTGCGCGATTCCGTCGCCTAGTGACGCGCTGCCGAAGTCTTCGAACCAGTTCTCCGGACTCTCGATCGCGTAGAGCGCGACGACGCGTTTGTCCGGCAGCTCGACTCCCGCCGACTTCGCGCCGAGGACAAGGAGATTGCCGTTGATGCGGACGTCGCCGGCGACGTCGAGCTTCGCGGTCGGAGGATTGACGCCGATGCCGACGTTGCCGGGCGAGAGGATGATGTCGCCGTTGGCGAGGATCACGAAACGGTTGCGCTGCGCCGACGGCAGACTGAGATCGTCCTTGCGGATGATGAACGCGCCCGGAAGAACGTTGTTGCTGAGGAAGACGCCGTAGGAAGCCGCCTCGAGCGGATGCGTCGACTGCATGCGGATTCCGGTGACGGAACCGGAAATGGAGTCGAAGCCGACGTTCGATCCGATCTCGACCCAGCGGTTCACCGTGTTCGTCGCCAGCAGCGTTCCGCCCGTGCTCGAGTTGCCGGCCGTGGCTGTCGTTGCAGCGGTGAGCGAGCCGGTCGTGCTGATGCTGCCGTTCAGGCTGAGCGGCGTCGACACTCGCAGCGGCGTCGTGCTCGAGCCGTCGCCGGTGAGCGTCGCATCGTGACTGATGGATGCGAGACCAGCGGGACCTTGCGGACCCTCCGGCCCTTGCTCGCCCTGCGGGCCGGTTGCGCCCTGCGGACCTGCCGGTCCCTGATCTCCTTGTGGTCCCGCGGGTCCTTGCGGACCTTGTGTGCCTTGCTCGCCCTGCGGCCCGGTTGCGCCCTGCGGTCCCGTTGCGCCTTGAGAACCTTGCGGTCCCTCTGGACCCGCAATTCCCTGAAGACCTTGCGGACCGGCCGGCCCCTGCGGTCCCGTGATGTTCCAACTCAGCGCGACTTCTTTGTTCGTGCAATCCGCCGGCGACGTGACGCGTCGCAGATCGCCTTTGTTCGCGTCATAACACGCGTTGATCACCTGCGCCTCGGCCTGCGAAATGACGAGCAACGCCACCACGAACGCGGCAAACTGTTTCATGGCACCCTCCGTTGTCAGGTGATGGACCCGAACGGAGATATGCGTCCGCGCAAGGACTTTGTCAACGGACTCACACGCACGCGTGAGCGACGTTACGAGGCGCTGTGCGGCCGTTGTCAGCTCATGCGTCCAAGAACCTCCGCGAGCGCCGCGTCTTCGACCACCGGCTCGACGCCGATCTCGATCAGATCGTTCCAGCTCAGCGCGAACTGCAGCACCGCCGTCACGTCGTCGCTCTCAACGAGAGCGTAGCCCCCGCTGAAATCGGCGCGCGTCCAGCGGCCGAGCAACGTGGCGCCCGGCGGCGTCGGGCCGCCGGTGGCTTTGAACCGAGCGATCGCGGCGTCGCGCCCAGCGGAACGGATCTCGTACGTGACGATGTACTTCATAGCGCCTCCTTGTTGGCCCTGTCGGTGTAGGGCAGGTTTTCTAACCTGCCCCCCGGGAGGCAGGCTGGAAAGCCTGCCCTACACCGGGTCTGGAGCAACTACGAGGTGGTAGGCGGGTTGGATGGGCACGAAAAAAAGGCGAGGGGGGAGCTCCCCCTCGCCAACCGGGACTACGGACAACGGTGCTGACGTCGCGGCCGGAACGGGAGCGGCTCTGAGGTCGCCTTCCGTCTCTTTTCCGCGCTTCAGTTGCGTCGAATGTCTTCGACGTGCAGCACGAACTGGGCGCCGTCTTTTCGTTTGGCCAGGCGCTGCGCGATCGCGCAGATGTCGAGCGCGCTCAGCCCGACCTCGCGTGCTGGACGCGGACAGGTGCACCAGCGTACCGAGGCCATGACGCGGGAGATGAGGGACATCCTGAAGAGGGGCCGGGGTGGGGGGGGAGGGGTCCCGCCCCCCCACCTCCGGTGAATAGATTTGGTGGAAGCCGTTGCTGTGCGGGGGTAGGAAACCTCTCCCATCCGTCACTCCTATCAGTATGAGCACCACGCTGAAGGTTTATGTGAATGAAGATGACGCGCTGTTGTTCTGGAGCATTCCGCAACCGATTCCCGGCTGCCGCGGATTTGCGATCGAACGGAAGCGCAGGGTGGCGAATCAGCCGGAAGAACGAGCATTTCTGAATAACCGGACGGGGTTCGAGAACGAGAAGGTCGCCGCTCAGCCGAAGAAAGATCAGCCTGCGGTTCTGAAACCATCCACCGAGTGGCCTTTCCAGCGTTTCTCCTGGACGGATCACGACGCGAATACGGGGGATTCGGTCTCGTATCGAGTCGTTCCGGTCTTACGCGATTCCGCGGGGAAGCTGGTACTGGACGAGGGAAACGCCAGCCCCTTTAGCGACGAGAAGATTCTCGGCAACGCGCCCGACGCCCGCTTCGCGCCGTTCTTCAACCGCGGTTTCGTGATCTCGCAGTTCATGTCCCGTTTTCTTGCGGAGAATGGCCTCGACTTCAACAGCAAGACGGACATGACCAAGTTCAAGAAAGAGCTCGGCAAGAAAGAAACGCAGATCCGCCAGTTCCTGTCGGGTGATCTTCGCATTGCCCTGTTGGATCTCCTGGAAAGCGCGCACAAGGACGGCGGCGAGGTCTTTGGTGCTCTGTTTGAAGTGAGCGACGACGAGTTGATTGAGGCCCTCGCGAAGCTCGGAGAGAGAGCTCACATCGTTCTCGCGAACGGATCGATCACGGCGGCAAAGGGTGAGAGATCCGCGGCGGCGCGCAAACGCGATGAGAACGAGGAGGCGCGCGCCACGCTGAGAGCCGCGGGCGTCGACGTCACCCGAAAGGATCGTTTCATCTCCCCCGGCGCCCTCGGTCACAACAAGTTTCTCGTCATCACGGATAAGAACGGGAAACCGGCGATGGTCTGGACGGGCAGCACGAACTGGGCGACGACCGGCCTCTGCACGCAGGTCAACAATGGACTTCTGATCCGCGACCCCGCAGTGGCGAAGATTTATCGAAAGCAATGGCAGCGTCTGTTCGATGCGAAGAGCGGATTCGACGGCCTCGCCGAGGCGAACAGCACGCCGAAGCCCGCCGGAGACGACGTGATCGTCTGGTTCACGAGAGCCAGCGGCAGCACCGACCTCGAGGCATTGCAAGCCGAGGTGAAAAACGCAAAAGAGGGAATCCTTTTTCTGATGTTCATGCCTGGATCCGCGGGCTTATTCAGCACGGTCGCCGCACGCTCCGGCGATCCGAGTCTGTACGTGCGCGGAGTTGCGACGGAGCTGCCGAACGGTCAAGCGGATCCGAGCGTGGCCGACATCAATCTCGTCGATGGGGCGAACCACACCCCGATCCAGTTCGACATGATCCAGGCCCAAGGACTGAAGAATCCGATGGCGAGGTTCGTGGCGGAGGTCACCCGCAACCAATTCGTCGCGAACATCGGACACGCCATCATTCACAGTAAGGTCATCGTGATCGATCCGTTTTCAGACAACCCGGTCGTCATCGCCGGCAGCCATAACTACTCCACGACCGCCAGCACCAAAAATGATGAGAATTTCATCATCATCAAAGGCGACCGTGATCTGGCCGAGGCGTATGCCGTGAATGTCATGGGCGCGTTCGCTCATTACCGATGGCGCGCATTCGTCGGGAAGACAAAAAAGCCCTTCAACGGCCTGCGCGACAACGACACCTGGCAGGCACCCAAGCTGAAGGCAGAAGCGAACGAACTTCGATTTTGGGGCGTCTGAGCATCGAACGTCGTTGGTCGCGGACAGGGGATTCGAAGGCGTTTCGCATTCAGATGCCTTGCCTCACAACGCCCCCGCCCCGCCGCGCGAGACCGGCACTTTCACCGCCTCCGGCACGGGCAGAAAATCCTCCCCCGGATTGATGAACCGGTCCGTCTCGAAGTTGTACTGCCGGTCGTACAGCTGTCGATAGCGTCCGTTCGCCGCGAGGAGCTCGCTGTGGGTTCCACGCTCGACGATCTCGCCTCCTTCCAGGACGAGGATCTGATCGGCGCCGCGGATGGTGGAGAGGCGGTGGGCGATGACGAAAGTCGTTCGGCCGCGGCGTAACGCGCGCAATCCGTCCTGGATTTTTGCTTCGCTTTCGCTGTCGAGGCTGGACGTGGCTTCGTCGAGGATGAGGATTTGCGGGTTGGCGAGGATGGCTCGCGCGATGGCGATGCGTTGGCGCTGGCCGCCGCTCAACTTGATTCCGCGCTCGCCGATGATGGTGTCGTATTTTTTCTCGAGGGGGTCGACGAATTCGTCGACGTGGGCGATGTGGGCGACTTCGAGGACTTCGTCCATCGTGGCGTCGGGGCGGCCGTAGCGGATGTTCTCGGCAACCGTTCCGTCGAAGAGGAAGTTGTCCTGGAGGACGATGCCGAGGTGGGAGCGGTAGTCGTGGAGGCGCAGGCTCTCGAGGTCGCGGCTGTCGACGAGGACGCGGCCGCTCTTGGGGTGGTTGAATGTCATGACGAGGCTGATCAGGGTGCTCTTGCCGGAGCCGCTCGATCCAACGAGGGCGGTCGTGGTGCGCGCCGGTGCGTTGAAGGAGATGTGTTTGAGCACTTCCACGCCGGGGTCGTATTCGAACGTGACGTCTTCGAATGCGATATCGCCGCGGATGTCGCCCACCGGTTCGCGCGCCGCGTCCTCATCGAGCTCCGTGTGCATCTTCATGATCTCGCGGATTCGATCCAGACCCGCGAACGCCTCGGTGATCTGGGTTCCGATCGACGCGATGCTCATGATCGGCGCGGCGAGGAGGCCGGTGAAGAAGACGTACATGACGAAGTCGCCGAGGGTCATCGCGTGGGCGAGGATCGCGCGTCCGCCGACGAGCATCATGATCACGCCGACGACGCCGAGGATGATGGTGGCGAACGCGCTGACGGCGGAGACGGAGGTGATCGTCTTGGCGACGTTGCGGAAGAGGTTGTGCACGCCTTTCGCGAAGACGATATCTTCGCGCTTCTCGGTCGTGTAGGCCTTGACGACGCGGATGCCGCCGAGGCTCTCGCCGAGGCGGCCGGTGACCTGCGCGTTGATCTCGCCGCGCTTGCGGAAGAGCGGACGCACACGCTTGAACGTGAACGCCATCCCAGCGCCGAACAGCGCCAGCGTGACGATCGTGATGAGGGTCAGCTTCCAGTTCAGATAGAAGAGGACGAACAGCGCGAGGAAGGCGGTGACGATGCCGCCGATCAGCTGTACGAGCCCCGTGCCGACGATGTTTCGGATGCCTTCCGCGTCGCTCATGATGCGCGAGATCAGGATGCCGGACTTCGTCGAATCAAAGTACGCGACGGGGAGCCGCAGCACGTGTTCTTCGACGCGCTTGCGCATCTCGGTGATGGCGCGCTGCGCGGCGACGCCGAGGATTTGCGAGAGCGCGAACGACGTCGCGGCCTGCACCAGCGTTGCGATGATCGCCGCGAGCGCGAGCAGCGGCAGCAGCTCGCGGCGCCCCTTGCCGATCACTTCGTCGATCAGATACTTCGACGTCGCGGGAAGCACGAGGCCGGAGATGCGGCTCACCAGCATCAGCGCGAGTCCGATCCCGAGCCGTCCGCGCCGCTCCCAGACGAGATCGCGCGCTTCGCGCCACACTTCATCGAGCTTGAGCTTCTTCTTTTTCGCCTTTTCGTCGGGCATCAGGCGGCGATGATACGTCGAGCGTGAGGGGCGTGCGGTGGAGCGGCGGCCGGCTTGAACGCCGGTGAAACAGTTTTGCCACGAGCGTGAGGCGTTCGGCGGCCGAGGGCGGCCGCCGCTCCACAGGTTTCGCGAGCGTGAGCGCGGCGCATGAATGCCATGAATGAATTCACATTGATTGTGCGCATGGTGACCCATAGTCTGAGAACGTGAAGACGATCGGCTCAGGCACAATTGGATTAATCGGCGGCATCGGTCCGGAATCGACGGTCGATTACTACCGCCTCATCGTCGCCGCGCGTCCCGGCGCGTCGGTCGTGATCAACAGCGTCGACATGAAGCGCGTCCTCGGCCCGATCGCCTCCGGCGATCTCGACTCGGTCGCGCAATATCTCGCCGACGAAGTGCAGCGGCTCGCGCGTGCGGGTGCGGACTTCGCGGCGATCACGGCAATCACCGCGCACATCGTCTTCGATCGCGTTCGCGACGCGTCGCCGATTCCGGTCGTCAGTCTGCTCGACGCCGTGCGCGATCGCGTGCAGGCGTCGGGCTGGACTAAAGTCGGGTTGATCGGAACGCGCTACACGATGAGCGGCACGTTCGTTTCGGATGTGTTCTCGCAAGCCGGCATCGCGATCGTCACGCCGGATACAGACGAGCAGACGTACATTCACGACAAGTATTTCAACGAGCTGGTGCGCGGCATCATCGATCCGCAGACGCGCGACGGAATCGTACGCGTCATCGATCGCATGGCGGCGCGCGACGCGATCGAGGCGCTGATCATCGGCGGCACGGATTTCTCGCCGATGCTGCGCGCCGTCGCGAATCCGCCGGTGCCGTTTCTCGACGTGACGAAGATCCACGTCGATCGACTGATGGAGCTTTCGCAATGACGAATGCAGAACTGAACGATGCGTGGCGCGTGATCACCACCGCGAACATCGCCGACGCCTGCATCCGCCTCGGCGCCTCGTTCTCGATCGCGCCGACGATCGTGCGGCCGCTGTTCGCGGGCGCGCGCTGCGCGGGACGCGCGTTGCCGGTCCGGCACTTCGGCAGCGTCGACGTGTTCCTCGACGCGATCGACGTCGCGGAAGCGGGCGACATCCTGGTGATCGACAACGACAACCGTCAGGACGAAGGATGCATCGGCGATCTCACGGTCATCGAAGCCGCGACTGCCGGCATCGCGGGCGTGGTGTTGTGGGGATGTCATCGCGACACGGAGGAACTGTTGTCGATCGCGCTGCCGGTCTTCAGCACCGGCAGCACGCCGGTTGGACCGCGCGGCGTGCGCGAGCGGACGTCGAGTGGATGCACGTTCGGCGGATTTGACGTCGAGCGAAACCACATCGTGTTCGCGGACGCGGACGGCGTGTTGTTTGTCGACGACGCGAACGTGCGCGCGGTGATCGAGTCCGCTACATCAATTAATGTGACGGAGCAACGGCAAGCCGAGGGGGTGCGGGCGGGGGTGAGCCTGCGGAGGCAATTCGGTTGGGACGCGTATCGCGAGGCGCGCAAACAGAAGCCGGGAACCACGCTGCGCGAGCATCTCGCGCAGCGTGGCGGTGCGATCGAAGTGTGAAGCGTTGATTTGGGGTTGTGGTGACCGCTGCCCGCAGCGGTCACAGCGCCGCCTGTGGCGGCGCCAGCGGCGCTTTGCGCCGCCGCGACCGCTGAGGGCAGCGGTCGCCACGTAGTGCACTATGGCTCGATGCGCATCACGCGCACCGATGGCGCTGGTGCGCGATCAGTTGCAGGCGGCCTGAAGCAACTTCAGGGTAGGGAACTGCGTCGCTCGCGCAACTCCTTCTTGGGAGATTCGCGATGGTCAACTGCATAGGCCCGAAGAACGACGACTACGACAAAGACCGGATCATCAGCAACGCGCGATTCGATTACAAGCCGGAGCTGATCTGCTACTGCAAGACCGAGGACGACGTCAAAGTCGCGATTGCGAGAGCGACGCTCCAGACTCCTTTTCCGGGCATTCGCATTCGGGCCGGCGGTCATCACCATGAAGGGATGTGCTCGGGCAACGACGTGATGATGATCGACGTGTCGAAAATGTGCTCGATCAGCATCGACACGAGCACCGGGATCACAACGGTCGGTGCGGGCGCGAAGAACGGGGACGTCTACGAGGAGCTGTGGAAGGCCATTCCGTCCAGGGTCTTCCCGGGCGGCGGCTGCGGAGACGTGCGCGTCGGCGGCTTTCTTCAGGGCGGTGGTTGGGGGCCATACTCGCGCCTCCTCGGGATGGGATGCGATCGCGTCGTCGGCTTCCGTATCGTCCTGGCCGACGGCGAAATTCTGGACGTGGACCAAAACGATCTCGATCCGAGGAAGAAGCTTCTCTACTGGTGCGTCCTCGGCGCCGGCGGCGGAAATTTCGGAGTCGTGACGCAGTATCGAATCAAGGCGGAGCACATCCCGGGTCCGCTCTCGACATTCACCGTCTCCTGGGACCACCCGGAATATCGCATCGCCGTGATGGAGGAGTGGCGCAAGAACTTCTTAGGCTCGTCCAATCAGCACCAGACGTCCTTCTGCCGCGTATCGACTCCGAGCGACGTCGACCCGCCGGTGCTCATCGGCGGCAACTGCTTCGGCGGCGCAAATGAGGTCGTGCACCTTCTCGAGAGCTTGCTGCCGAAGACGATCTCCACGGCATCCTCGATTCGTGTCGACCCGGTGCACGCATTCAGGCGGACCGGGTTCACGCATCCCGAATATCAACCCGGACCTCCGCCGGCCGCGTTGAAAGCCGTCGGTGCGGGCACGCCGAACCTCGCGGACACCTGCGCCGGCACTCCGTTTCCGCACATGGTGTCGTCGTGCTTCCCCACGGACAAGTTCGGCGAAGTGGCGATGGTGGATCTCGCGAACTACATCGCGGGCTCGAAAGAGGAGCGGAAAGCCCGCCGCTATCTCAGCCTGCATGCGATGGGCGGCGCGATCGACGACAAGAGCAAGGACAAGGTGAATTGTTTCCCCTGGCGTCATAAGCCATTCATGCTCCAGTACCAGGCGTGGTGGGCGGACCCGAAAGACAAGGCCCTCGGCGACGACTGTATGAAATGGCTGCGGGTCATCCGCGACCAGATGCGCAAGAACACATACACCGAAGGGTCGTTCATCAACTTCCCCGACGCCGAAATCAAACTGGAGGACTATTACGGCAAAGACACCTTCGGACTGCTGAAGAAGTTCATCGAGAACTACGACGGGAAGGGTGTCTTCAACTTCCCGATGGGCATTCCACGACCCCCACAACCATGATCACGGCTCGACACGCATCACGCGCACGCTCTCGAGCGGCACTTTCTCGTTGCGCTTTCCGTCATCCGTCCACGCCTCCCATCCGCCATTGGCGATGAAGTGAAACGCGCCGTGCGCGAGGGTGCCGAGGGTGACGTCGGTCATGGACGCGTGATTCGCGGCGAGCGTGGTGACGCGGTCGATGCCGATGCCGTCGCCGCGCAACGCGAGGCGCAGCACGCGGATCGGATTCGCGCCGTTCTGCACGGCGATGAGCGTTCGGTCATCGGCGAGATAGATGCCGTCGACGCCGAGGAGTGAGACCGTGTCGGGAGTGTCGAGGGGAGTGATCTCGCGCGACTTGCGATCGATCGCATACAGGCCGTTCGAATAATCGGAGACGTAGAGATAGCGGCTCGTCGCGGCGAGTCCCTGCAGCGACGCGAACGCGCCGCGCGCGAACGGCGTGAGCCTGCCGCCTTCGACGTGAAACACGATCGGGCTCGAGCCGTCGCTGACGAACACCTCGCCGTCGGCGGCGAGCGTGACGTCTCCGAAGAGATGCTTCTCCTTGTCGTTTGGACGCAGCGTTGCGAGCACGCGTCCGCTGCGCAGATCGAGTTTCACCAGCGCGGCAGTGTCGCGATCCGCTTCGCGGAATCCGTCGACCTGAGGCAGCGACGACGTCGCGACCCACAGCACGCCGCGTTTCGCGTCGACGGCCATTCCGAACGCGCCGCGATCGAGGTTCGATGCGAACGTCGATGCGTGTCCGTCGCGATCGATCGCGAAGATCTTGCGCGCGTGCACGCCGCTGACGAAGAACCGCTCGCGCTTCGCGTCGAACGCGAGCCCTTCGCCGATGATCCCTTGCTCATCGAGCGTGAACACGTCCTTCGGCGCGCCGGCGGGTTTTGCGTTGGACGCAAACCGCTCCGTGATCGCGGCGAAGCGCGGCGAAGATGCGATCGCCGCCAGCTCGGGCTGCTTCTGCGGGTTGTACACGAATCCCATCTCCGCGATGCGCTCGAGGATCGCCAGCGCGTCGTCGGTCGCGCCGCTCATCGCCTGCGCGATCGCGAGCTGATACTGCAGCGTCGGATGCTTCGGACGCAGCGCCGCGGCCGCGCGCGCCTTCTCCAGAAACAACGCGGCGTTCTTCGCGCGATACGCGTCGAGCGCTTCGCCCTGCAGTTTGCGCGACTCGGTGACAGGGTCGACGGTTTGCGCGAGCAGCAGCAGCAGAATCAGCGGCTTCATGCGCCGGAGTCTGCCACGCGATTGGCTCCCTCATTGCTTCGAAATGGTGTCAGGAGAACGACATGCCTGAAAAAGAAACACTGCGGCGAGCAGCAGCAGACAAGCGCGCCGGAAAGTCTGCATCCACGCAGGCCGGTGAGTTCGTGCGCGAAGAGATGGAGCACATCCGCCACGGCAAGCACGGCGCACGGTCGGCGAAGCAGGCCATCGCAATCGGATTGTCGCAAGCGCGACGCTCCGGCGTGAAGCTGCCTCCGCCCGAGAAAGGCGAGGCCTCGGCGCAAGCACGCAAAAGCGCGAAGTCGGCGTTGAAGCGCAGCGGCAAGAAGGTCTCGGCGAAACGGTCGCGCGCAGCCGAGAGCGCGCTGAAACGCGAGCCGCGCGCGGCCGCGTCGCACAAAGCGCTCTCGCGTCAGGCGCGAACCGCGGCGAAGAAGCGCAGCGCAAGCTCACGTTCGGCGGCCGCGAAAAAAGCCGCTCGTACACGCGCCCGTCGCGCGGCATAATCCGCGTCCGTGTAGCGGCAGGCTTCCAGCCTGCCGGCGAAAGGAGAAGGATCATGCCGACACGAACAGCAGATGCCGTCTGGCGCGGAGGATTGCGCGACGGTAACGGAACCGTGCGCACTGCGAGCGGAGTGCTCGACAGTCAGTATTCATTCAGCACGCGATTCGAGAACGGAGCGGGGACGAATCCCGAAGAGCTCATCGGCGCCGCGCACGCCGCGTGCTTCTCGATGGCGCTCTCGGCCGGACTCGAGCGCGCCGGCCACAAAGCCGACAGCGTCGAGACCAACGCGAAGGTCACGTTTGAGAAAGTAGGCGAGGGCTTCGCCATCACCCGCATCGATCTCGAAACGAAAGCCTCGGTGCCGGGCATCGACGACGCCGCGTTTCAGGAGCAGGCCGAAAAGGCGAAGGCCGGCTGCCCGATCTCGAAGGCGCTGGCCAGCGTGCCGATCACATTGAAGGCGACGCTGGGGTAGGACCGGTTTTCCAGCCGGTCCTCCGGGTGGCAGGCTGGAAAGCCTGCCCCACACCTTCCTCAGCAGATCCTCAGCGTCCGCTCAGGACATCCCTCCTCCACTCGAGGTAGAACTTCATTCCGTCCCTCGCATCCTCGGGTATCCTGAAGCGCTTTTTTTGAGGTTTGCGGACATATGAAGAAACGAATGTTGCTCATGCTGGCGATTGTGATCGCGGTCGTCGCGATTCTCGGGTTCGTCAAGTACCGGCAGATCAGCAGCGCGATGGCGCAGCAGGGAAACTTCCAGCCTCCGCCGGAGACGGTCACGAGCATTGTCGCGACGCAGGACACGTGGGACACGAAGCTCAGGGCGATCGGCACGGTCGTGGCCGTCAACGGCGTCACCGTCAGCGCCGACATGCCGGGCGTCGTCGAACAGATCTCGTTTCAGTCCGGCCAGCATGTACATAAAGGTGAGCTCCTGGTGCGACTCGATGCGAAGCAGGAGCGCGCGCAGCTCGTCGCCGCCGAGGCGCAACGCGACCTGTCGAACGTAGAGCTCACGCGCGCGAGAGGGATGCTCGAGTCGAAAATCGTCGCGCAGGCGGTGTACGACAGCGTGGCCGCGCAGGCGAAGCAGGCCGAGGCGAGAGTGGGGGAGATCCGCGCGACGATTCAGCGCAAAACGCTCCTCGCTCCGTTCGACGGGATTCTCGGCATCCGCCAGATCAACCTCGGGCAGTATCTCGCCGGCGGCGCGCCGATCGTCACGCTGCAGTCGCTGCATCCGGTGTATGTGCGTTTCACCGTGCCGCAGCAGGAGATGGGAGCGCTGCGCGTCGGCAGCACAGTCGAAGTGACGTCGGACGCGATGGGCGGCGCGACCGAGATGGGACGCATCACCGCGATGGAGTCGCTCATCAATGAAGCGACGCGCAACGTGGACGTGCAGGCCATCTGCGACAACCGTTCCGAGCGCCTGCGCCCCGGCATGTTCGTCGAGGCGCAACTCGCCCACGGAACGAAGCAGACCGTCGTAATGCTGCCGACGTCCGCGATCGCGTACGCACCCTTCGGCGACTCCGTCTTCATCATCGAAGACGTGAAGAGCCCCGACGGCAAGAAGACCTACAAAGGCGTGCGCCAGCAATTCGTAAAACTCGGCGGCTCGCGCGGCGATCAGGTGGCGGTGGTGACCGGCGTGAAGCCGGGCGAAGAAATCGTGACCTCGGGCGTCTTCAAACTGCGGCCGGGGGCGGCCGTCGTGGTCAACAACTCCGTGCAACCGGCGAACAGCTCGAATCCCCAACCCGCGGATAGCTAGACAAATGAAGGCAGAAGGCAGAATGCAGAAGGCAGAAGTAAGAACCGAGGTTCGAGGTTCGAAGTTCGAGGTAGGAATTCAGAGTTTCTTCATTCGTACCTCGAACTTCGAACCTCTGTTTTTGTCTTCTCACTTCTGCCTTCTGCCTTCTGCCTTCATCTCGGATCGCACATGAAACTTACCGATCTCTTCGTCCGCCGTCCCGTCCTCGCGATGGTCGTCAATCTGGTGATCCTGATCGCCGGGTTGCAGTCCATCCGCACGCTCATCGTGCGCCAGTTTCCGCGCAGCGACATGGCCAACGTCGTCGTCACGACGGCGTACGTCGGCGCGAACGCGGATCTCGTGCGCGGCTTCATCACCGCGCCTCTCGAGCGCTCCATCGCCGGCGCGGACGGCATCGACTTCCTCGAGTCGTCGAGCGCGCAGGGCATCAGCACCATCACCGCTCACCTCAAACTCAACTACGACACCAACGCCGCGCTGACGCAGATCCAATCGAAGGTCGCGCAGGTGCGCAACCAGCTCCCGCCGGAAGCGGAAGCGCCGATCATCGACCTGCAAACCAGCGACAGCCAGTTCGCCGCCGCGTATCTCGGCTTCTCGTCGAAAGACCTCGACCAGAACCAGATCACCGACTATCTGACGCGCGTCGTGCAGCCGAAGCTGAGCGCGATCAGCGGCGTGCAGCGCGCGTCGATCTTCGGCGACCGCACGTTCGCGATGCGGGTCTGGCTCAAGCCGGAGAAGATGGCCGCACTCGGCATCGCGCCTTCGAAGGTTCGCGACGCGCTCGCGGCGAACAACTACCTCTCCGCTCTCGGTTCGACGAAAGGCTCGATGACGAGCGTCAATCTCGTCGCGAATACCAACCTGCAGACGCCGGAAGAGTTCAAGCAGCTCGTCCTGCGTGAAGAGAACGGCACGGTCGTGCGCCTCGGCGACATCGCCGACGTCGTCCTTGGCGCCGAAACGTACGAGCAGGAAGTCAACTTCAACGGACAGACCGCGGTGTTCATCGGCATCTTCACGCTGCCGACCGCGAACACGCTCGACGTCATGAAGCGCGTGCGCGAGGCGCTGCCCGAGATCCAGGCGCAGCTTCCCGCCGGCATGACCGCGGGCGTGCCGTACGACTCGTCGGTCTACATCCAATCGGCGATCGACGAAGTGCTCAAGACGCTCGCCGAAACGCTGGTCATCGTCATCATCGTCATCTTCCTTTTCCTCGGGTCGATCCGCGGCGTGATCATCCCCGTCGTCGCGATCCCGGTGTCGCTCGTCGGCGCCGTCTTCCTGATGGCGGTGTTCGGCTTCACCATCAATCTCCTCACGCTGCTGGCGATCGTCTTATCCGTCGGTCTCGTCGTCGACGATGCGATCGTCATGGTCGAGAACGTCGAGCGGCACCTGCACATGGGCAAGACGCCGTTCCAGGCGGCGATGGACGCCGCGCGCGAGCTCATCGCCCCGATCATCGCCATGACCATCACGCTCGCGTGCGTGTACACGCCGGTCGCGCTGCAGGGCGGTCTCACCGGCTCGCTCTTCCGCGAGTTCGCGTTCACGCTCGCCGGCGCGGTCATCATCTCCGGCATCGTCGCGCTGACCTTGTCACCAATGATGGGCTCGAAGCTGCTGCGCGCGGGCGACACGGAGCGCGGCTTCGCCGGCTTCATCAACCATCGGTTCGACAAACTGCGCGCGGCGTATACGCGCGTGCTCGGCGGCACGCTGCGCTTCCGGCCGGTGATGATCACGCTCTGGCTGATCGTCATGCTGCTGATCGTGCCGTTCTACATGTTCTCGCAGAAAGAGCTCGCGCCGACGGAAGACCAGGGCTTCATCTTCGGCATCATCCAGGCGCCCGCGAACTCGACGATCGATCAGACGAAGCTGTTCGCGAGTCAGGTGCAGAGAGTCTACGAATCGATTCCTGAACATCGCGCGACGTTCCAGATCGTGTTCCCGACCGGCGGCTTCGGCGGCATGATCGTGGCGCCGTACGATCAGCGGAAGCGGGGCATTCAGCCGATCCAGATGGAGGCGTCGATGAAGTCGGGAGCGATTCCCGGCTTGCGCGTGATCCAGCTCGTGCCGCCGTCGCTGCCCGGCAACCAGGGATTCCCGGTCGACCTCGCGATTCTCTCGACCGCGGAACCGGCGCAGCTCGCCGAGTTCGCGAATCAGCTCGTGCAGAAGGCATTCACGAGCGGCAAGTTCATGTTCGCCGACACCGATCTCAAATTCGATCAGCCGCAGGCGAAAGTCGTCTTCGATCGTGACAAGCTGCGCTCGCAGGGTGTCGACATGGCACAGGCCGGACGCGATCTCTCCACGCTCCTGAGCGGCGCGTTCGTCAATCGGTTCAGCATTCAGGGACGCAGTTACAAAGTCATCCCGCAGCTCAAGCGCAGCGAGCGGCTGACACCGGATCAGCTGACGCAGATCTACATCAGCGGTCCGAACGGAAAACTCGTTCCGCTCTCCACGTTTGCAACGCTGCAGACATCGACCGAGCCGCGCGACCTCAAACGCTTCCAGCAGCTCAACGCCGTCCGCATCCAGGGGGCGATCCCGCCGGGCGTCTCGCTCGACACGGCGCTCAAGTATCTCGAAGACGAAGCGCACAAGATCCTGCCGCGCGGCTACACGCTCGACTACGCCGGCGAGTCGCGCCAGCTTCGCACCGAAGGCACGAAGTTCTTCGGCGTCTTCCTGCTCTCCGCGATCCTCATCTATCTCGTCCTCGCCGCGCAGTTCGAGAGCTTCCGCGATCCGTTCATCATCCTCGCCGGCTCCGTTCCGCTCGCACTCGCCGGCTCGCTCCTCTTCTCCTTCCTCGGCCTGACGTCGATCAACATCTACAGCCAGGTCGGACTCATTACCCTGGTCGGACTCGTCTCGCGCAACGGCATCCTCATCGTCCAATTCGCGAATCACCTGCAGGAAGAAGGACACGACAAACTCTCGGCCGTCCTCGAAGCGGCGGGCACCCGCCTCCGCCCGATCATGATGACGACCGCCGCGACGGTCATGGGCCACCTCCCCCTCGTCTTCGCCAGAGGCCCCGGCGCCGGCGCGAGAAACAGCATCGGCATCATGCTCGTGACCGGAATGATCATCGGGACCTGCTTCACCCTCTTCGTTGTCCCGTCGATCTACGTCCTCGTCGCAAAGACGCGCACGCCCGCCGCGACGCCGGTGACGGAGGATGAGGAAGCCGAAGGCGAATTGATCGTGGGAACGGCGTAAGAATCGATTGTGGACTGCGGCAGCTACGCTGCCGCTTTCGTACACGTGCCCCGGCCCGCGCCCAATGGCCTTCCCTTCAGGACTCACAACCCCTCATCCGGCCTTCGGCCACCTTCTCCCCGCAAGCGGGGCGAAGGGCAACAATTCAATGCACTCTTTATGTTGCCCCTCGCCCCGCTTGCGGGGAGAGGGTGGCGCGCAGCGCCGGGTGAGGGGGCGTGCCTGCTTCAGTGAACGCCATTGCTCCCGCGCCCGGGCGGGCGGGGCATCTCCCTCCAATTCGGCACAGCCGTCTCGTTGGATTTGTGCGGTTGCGAAACGAGTTGATGATCGTGACGGCTTTCTGATCACGGCGTATCCAACCGATGCCATCAAGGAAGGCACGCGCATATGGACAAAGTGAGAGTGTTCTACGATCGCGAAGGAGAGACGCTCACCGTCTGGTTCGATGACCCTGCGACGGAGTCTGTAGCCGAAGAGACCGGTGAGGACGTGGTCTTGATCAAGAATGCGGCCGGTCGTGTCATCGGATTCGAGAAGCTTCACTTCGTCGCCAGCGATCCGCACCATCTGGACGTGACGCTCGAACGCGTCGGCGCTTAGATTTACGTTCGCGCGGCCCTCCCGGATTTATCAAATCCCCTCCTTTCTTTTTTTCATCGCCTCATACGTCTGCCTGCATTGCAGCGACGTACATCCGTGCATAACCCGGTACCCATGACGATGAAAAAGAAAGGACACCTATGAAACTCTCTCGTCTCAATCGACGTCTGGCCGGCGCACTGCTGTTAGGAGCGCTGGTCTTCGTCCCGCAGGCCCTGGCCTCCAGTCACCGCGAGGCGCTCGCGATCCTCAATGAACCGTGCGCCGACAATACCGACACCTACGCCTGGGTGTCGAACAGCACGCACGACAAGCTGTACCTGATCATGGATTTCAACCCGCTCCACGAGCCGGGGCAGGGAAATCAGGGCTTTCGCGCGTGTAACGGATACCGCTACGAGTTCCACATCGGCAAAGGCGCCAATCTGAAGGACGAAGCGGTCTATCGCATCGAGTTCAAGAACACGCTCAATCCCGAAGCGGCGCCGAGCGCGACGGATCCGCTGGGCGGCGGCAACGAGCTGTTGTGGCAGCTCACCGGCGGCACCGAGACCATGACGATTACCCGCGTCGTGGCGCCGGGACAGCCGAATCCCACCGTGCTGGCCGCGGACGTCACGGTGCTCCCGAACAATCACGGCCCGCAGACCGATCGCCTCATCTACGGCCTCGGCCCGTTCAAGGGCTACGACTCCGGCGATCCGTCGAGCCGCGATACCGGTCTCTATGACCAGAATTTCATCGACACTTTCATTCACAATTTGTCCAACGGCGGACGCGTGATCGCCGGACAATTCGACGATCCGTATCAGCTCGACGAGAAAGGAATTTTCGATCTGGTCAACCTGGGCCGAGGCGATCTGGGTGGCATTCAGGGCGCGCGCAACACACCGATTGAAGACGTGTTCACCGGGTTCAACATCTTCTCCATCGCGCTCGAGATTCCGACGGGCGAGCTCTTCCCGAATGGCATTCCCCACAATGGACAGTTGATGCAGAACACGACCGACAGCCTGCTGCGCGTCTGGGCCAGCATCAGCCGCCAGGCGGTTCAGACCGTCGACCCGACGAATATCGTGACCGGCGTCCGCGGCTCAGGCAATTACGTGCAGGTCGGCCGCAATGCGCTGCCGCTCTTCAATGCCGGATTCGTCGGAACACAGCGACAGACGCTTTATCTCCACACCGATCCGATGAAGGACGTCACGCGCTTCGGCGCCGACGTGCTGTTCCCCGTCCTCGTCCGCGATCTCGAGGCCCTCGGCATCTATAAAGCGCTCGGCGTTCCGGCCAGCGCCGTCACCACCCTCAAGGGACCGCGGCTCGACATCATCAACGCGATCAACCTCGGCCGCCCGATTCCTATCGCCGACGGCTCGACCGGCGACGTCATTACGCTCGACGCGGCGGTCGACTCGTCGTTCCCCAATGGCCGACGGCTGGGCGGCGGCACCGCGCCTAACAAGCATCAGGTCAACGTCAATACCGTACTGATCAGCCTCATCGCAGCCGGCGATCCGGCCGCGGGCCTCGGCAAGGGCGTCGAAGTCAATGACAAGGACTTCCTGCCGCGCTTCCCGTTCCTCGCGCCCGCGCATCAGGGGCTCTTGCAGGGACACGGCGGCACGAATGTTCCGACGCAACCGACGCCCCCCAACCCGAATCTGCCGCAGCCGTGATTAGGAGAACATCATGAAGAAATTTGTCTGCTCGATTGCCCTCGTTCTCGCGGCCGGCGCGTTCGCACAGCAGCGGCGCGCAGTGCCGACCGACAGTTTCGCCTCCGACAGCCAGACCATTCCCGTCATGGCCAACAATCCCGGAATCGGCGGCGCCGTATTTCAGACGTATGTCGCATTGCTCAATCCGACCGCGTCCGCGTTTTCGATCGACGTCAATCTCTATGATCCGGCCGGAACGAAGCGCGCGGCCACGATTACGCTCGCGGCGGGAGAATTGAAGACGTACAACAACTTCCTGTCCGAAGTGTTCAATTACAACGGCGGGGGCGCCGTGACGTTCAAGTCCGCGGCCGGAAATCGCTTCATTGTGAACGCCGAGGTGCGCACCGCCGGCTCGCGTTACAGCACGCCCGTACCGGCGCTCGAATTCGCCGGCTCGAATTCCCGCTCCTTCAGCGCCGGCATCACCGTCGACTCGAATTCGCGCACGAACGTCGGCTGCTTCAATCAGGCCGGCGTCGCGAACACCGTGAAGGCGACGGTCTACGACAACAGCGGCAAACAGACCCTCGGCACGGCGACGCTCAATCTCGCCGCCAACGGCTGGGGCCAGACGTCGATCAACGCGATCGTCAGCGGCGGCTACGTCGTCTTCGAGCCCGAAGACTCCGCCGTCTGCTACGCCGTCGTCGTCGATAACAGCACTAACGACGGCCGCTTCATCTCCGCCGCCGAATACAAGCCGTAATTCACTTTCATCGAAGCCGGAGGCGTCCAAGCGCCTCCGGCTTTTTGCTGTGCTGTGGATTCGATTACGAGATTGAGCTGCTGATCCTCTGCACGAACCAATACAGTCCCACCGCCGCAATCAACAGCGATCCCGGAATCACGATCCGCTGCCGGTACCACGCCTTCTTGCGGAACCACACCCCCACCAGTAGAAAAGCCGTGAGGATGACGGTCAATTGCCCGAGCTCCACGCCGGCGTTGAACGCGAGCAGCGCCGGGACGAATTCGGAGCGGGGGAGTCCGATGTCGGTGAGGACGCCGGCGAAGCCCATGCCGTGCAGGAGGCCGAAGCAGAAGACGACGAGCGGACGCCACGCGTGCAGCTTCGACGTGAAGACGTTTTCGACGGCGACGTAGACGATCGAGAGGGCGATGAGCGGCTCGACGATGCGCGGCGGAAGCGAGACGACGCCGTAGGCGGTGAGCGCGAGCGTGATGGTGTGCGCGATCGTGAATGCCGACACCTGCCACAGCACGGCGCGCAGTTGGACGGCCAGCAGGAAGATGCCGAGGACGAATAGGACGTGATCGAGGCCGCGCGGAAGGATGTGCGTGTAGCCGAGGGCGAGATAGGTTTGGATGATGCGCCAGCGGGTTTGCGGGATCACGGAGCGGTCGAGGACGAACGCCTCGCTTGTTTTTCCGTTCTCGATCCATTGGCGCGCGACGCCGGAGCGGCCTTCGTTGCGCAGTGCGAGCATGAAGTAGGGAATCGCGTCATCGGCGAACGTGAAGCGCGACACGCCCGTGGGCGTGCGGCCGGAAAGGATGACGCGCGCGACCCACGACTTGCCGTTCACGCCGTCGATGATGCGGCTGTTCGGAATGACGCGGCGTCCGTCGAAGAAGATACGCGCGCTGTCGATCGCCGCGTGCGGCGAGCCGTGCTCGCGATCGACGGTGAAGTCGATCGAGTAAGTGCCGTCGCGATGGAACGCCGCGTTGACTTGCGTCAGGCCGAGCTCGTGCGCGAAAACAGGAGCGGCGAGAAAAACGAGCAGCGGAAGCAGGCGGCGGACGTTCACTTCGCCAGTTCGAACGTCATCGAGGCCCACCAGCTTTCCCAATCAGCGCCGCTGTCTTTCGGCGCCGGCTCCATGTGCACGGCTTTTACCAGCCAAAAGCCCGCGCGCGGGAGCTGCAGCGACGCGCGTCCGCGCTTGTCGCTGCGCGCGCGTACCGCATGCTCCGGATCGTCCTTGCTCATCGCGATGATGAGGACGTTCGACAGCGGCTTTCCGTGGAACAGGATCGTCACCGGGATCTCGCCGCCCGCGTGCAGCGCGTACGGGTTCTTGTGCGGCACGAGCTCGAGCGTGAAGCCGAGCGGTGTCTCGAATCCTGTCGACGCATCGCCGGTTGCGAGCAGCGATTTCGCGCAGCGATAGAAACGCTCGCGTCCTTCGATGTTCGTCTGTCCGCTCTTCGCGCGCTTCTCGATGATCGATTCGAGTCCTTCATCGCGCAGATAGTTTTCGAACTTGACCGCTTCCTGCGTGAGCGGCGTCGGATTGCTTTGATAGCCGATCCAGTGCAGTCCCGGCTCGTTGATGCGCATCAGGCCCGCGGGCTCGCTGCCGGGTTGTCCGATCATCGGACTGTCGCCTGCGCTCCCTTTCGCGATGAAACGCTCGACGTATGACGGAATGCGCGGCACCGGATCGCCCTGCATTTTCTGTCCGACGCGCAGCCGCGCGCTGACGATCTGTCCCGCCGCCGGACGAAACGTCGACGGCTCGATCCAGAAATCATGGGCGAGCGCGGCGGGAGCGGCGCAGAGAAGGAGAGCGAGCGTGAATCGTTTCACGTTCAATTTACGAGGAACGCGCTTGATCGGATTGCACTGTGGAGCGGCGGCCGCCCCCGGCCGCCGAGAAGGGTCGTGCCGCTCGATGCGCATGATGTTTTTCGGCGCCCGAGGGCGGGCGCCGCTCCACAGGGCGTCGCGAGTGATGCGGTCAGTGCAGCAGCACCACGTCCGACGAATCGACAACGTGCGAGATCACCGCGTGCGTGCCGCTCGCGTTCCACGCGTAGTCGAGGATCGATCCCTCGCTGAAGTGCGTGAGGCGGCGCGGCGCTCCGCCGTCCGCCGATTGCAGCCAGAGATCGGCGACGCCGTTTTCCACGGCGACGAACGAGATCGTTCTTCCGTCGGGGAGGAAGCGGAACGCGCCGCCTTTGACGTTCAGCGTCGTCACCTTGCCGCTATTCGCGTCGATCATCGCAAGCGACGATTTCAGCGAATCTACTGGTGAGTAAGAGCAGACGATCCGCCGTCCGTCCGGCGACATCGAGGCGTCGTGCGCGCGTGCGTCCGTCAGCGCGATCGCGCGCCCGCCCGATGCCGGCACGCGATACACCTGCATCAGCGAGTCGCCGATGCCGGTGAAGAGAATCGATTTTCCGTCGGGGGTGTAGCGGACGTATTCGAGCATGCTCGCGCTCGTGGCGATTTGTTTCTTCGGCCCGCCGCCGAGCGGCATGACCCAGAGTCCCCACGTGTTCGTTTTCTGATTGAGCGTCGCCCACGCAAGTTGTTTCGAGTCGGGCGACACCGAGAAGTCGCCGTCGCGCGGACCGCTCGTCACCTGATGTCGATCGCTGCCGTCCGCGCGCACACTCCAGATCGTGTAGTTGCGCGGCGACCCCGCGAGGTACAGGACGCGCGATCCGTCCGGTGTCGCCAGCGGATACGCCTCCGAGGATGCATCGTCGGTGAGTCGCATCGGCGCGTGGTCGGGCTGCATCGTCCAGAGATCGGGCTTGCCGTCGGTCGTCGACGTGTACACGACGCGATCGCCGGCCCAGCCGACGCCGGTGAGTCCGTTCGCCGCGTCGACGCCGGTCGTCAGCTGCCGCACGGTTCCGCGCGTGTCGGTCTCGTAGACGTTCGCCTGCCGAATCAACTGCAGCGCGGCGATCGCGCCGCTCGTTGCCACCGACGGTCCGTTGAGATCGGCGAGATCGCTCGTGATCGGCGTCGTCGCGCCGTTCTTCGGATCGATGCTCCACAGGCGGAAGCGTCCGGCCGCGCTGTCGGTCGTCGCCGCCGCAATCATGCGATCTCTCTGCGGCCACGCCACTCCTCGGAATGCGTCGAAGCGTACGTTCGTCTCGATCGCACGCGTGTTTCCTTTCGGCAATTCGACGACGATGAGCTTCGACTGCCGCGCGGCGACGATCGCGTCGCCGTCGGGCGACCACGCCGGCGAGCCGAAGCGATCCGGCATCGGGAGCGCAGCGACGACGTGCGCGTTCGTTCCGTCCGCGTTCGCGACGAGAATCGACGTCGTCGCCTTGTTGTAGTCGTCGCGCGCGAACGCGAGCTGTTTGCCGTCGGGCGAGAGCGGCGCGCGCGTGTCGACGTCTTTCACGAGCGGCTGCGCGTCGCCGCCGAGAATCGAGACGCGATAGAGAACGCCGATCGGATTCTCGTCGTAGCGCGAGAAGTACAGGTACTCGCCGTCGGGCGAGAACGTGATGCCGGAGTATTCGGCTTTGTTGTCCGCGGGCGCGACGACGAGCGTGCGGCCGGTCGCGAGCTGTTCGAGCGAGAGCGTTTGTCCCTTCGCGCCCGAGGTCACGTATGCGACATAGCGGCCGTCGGGCGAGATCGCGGTCGTGATCGCGTGGCCTTCGCTGGTGATGCGGCGAACGGTGGATTCGAGTTTCGGTTGCGATGGAGCGCGCAGCAGCAGGAACGCAAGGATGGGGAGTGCGGCGATCAGCGCAGCGAATGTGAAGATCAAAGTCCGGCGCCGGGACGGCGACTGGTCAGCCGGCGGGACGCCGGCGTTCCAGGCGCGGAGCTCGGCGGCGATCTCGCGGATGGATTGGTAGCGGTCTTCGCGATGCTTTTCGAGGCAGCGCGTGACGATGCGCCGCAATTCCGGCGGTCCGTCGAGCGGCGCGGGATCTTCGTGCACGATCTTGTAGAGCGTGTCGATGAACGACTCCGCCTCGAACGCGCGCTTGCCGCCGATCGCTTCGTAGAGGATGCAGCCGAAGGCGAAGATGTCGGCGCGGGCGTCGAGCGGCTTGCCCGTCACCTGCTCGGGCGACATGTAGCCGGGCGTGCCGAGGAGCTCGCCGTGCGCGGTGAGCGCGCGCAGCGTCGGCGAGTCCGCGCCGATCGGATTCCAGCTCGTGTCGATCAGCTTGGCCAGTCCGAAGTCGACGATCTTCGCGTAGCCGTCGCGCGAGACGAGGATGTTGTCGGGCTTGAGATCGCGATGAAGGATGTTCGCGCTGTGCGCCTTCGCGAGTCCGTCCGCGACTTGCGCGAGCAGCTCGATGCGCTCGCGCAGATTCGGCGCGCTCAGGAACTGTTCGCGCAGCGTGCTGCCGTCGATCAGCTCCATCGCGATGTAGTGCACTTCGCCGGCGCGAGACGGACGCTCGCCGATCGCGTGTACGCTGAGCAGCGGACGCGCGTGTCCGACTTCGTGAATCGCGACGATGTGCGGATGGCTGAGCGCCGACGTCGCGCGCGCCTCGTGCGCGAAGCGATGCACGCGCTCGCGATGGCCGGTCAGCTCGGGCGGCAGCACCTTCAACGCGACTTGGCGGTCGAGCGCACGATCGTGCGCGCGGTAGACGTCGCCCATCGCGCCCGAGCCGAGGAGCGAGACGAGACGGTAGCGCGCGATGGTGGTGCCGGGCGGGAAGGGCTCACTCCGCGCGCTCTCTCCGGAGTCGCTCGCGGGAGTCTGCTGCTTGACCAGAGGATCCATGCTTCGTCGCCTCCCCCGGACCGTTCGGCGTATGGGCGTGTGGAACCGAAAACACTGTACAGGCTGCGCGCGTTCGTCCGGTCGCGGGTCAGTGCCGTGGTGGTGAAGGATCGGTCACACTGACGGTGGAAGGGCGGAGGGAGGGCGGGAAAGCAGAAAGCAGAAAGCAGAAGGCAGAAGGCAGAAGGCAGAAGGCAGAAGGCAGAAGGCAGGGGTCCGAAGTTCGAAGTTCGAGGTTCGAGGTTCGAAGTACGAGGGAAGAATTCTGAATTCATCATTCGAACCTCGAACCTCACATTTTTGCTTTCTGCTTTCTGCTTTCTGCTTTCTGCTTTCTGCTTTGTGACATAACCTGCGCGCGGTATGGACAAAGTCGAACGTCTGCACGAGCTTCATCAATCGGGCTGCTTCGTCATTCCCAATCCGTGGGACGCGGGCAGCGCAAAAGTGCTCGAACAACTCGGATTCAAAGCGCTCGCGACGACGAGCTCCGGCTTCGCGTGGTCCATCGGTCGCCGCGACAATCACGTCACGCTCGAGGACGCGCTCGCGCACTTTCGCGCGATCGCGTCGGCGGTCGACGTTCCGGTGAGCGCCGACTTCGAGCACGGATTCGCAGCGGATCCGGATGGAGTCGCGGCGAATGTCGCGAAGGCGCTGGAGACCGGCATCGCCGGCTTGTCGATTGAAGACTCGACGAAGGACGACGCGAATCCGCTGTTCGAGTTCGAGCTCGCGGTGCGGCGCATGCACGCCGCGCGGCGTGCGATCGACGCGAGCGGCACGCGCGCGGTGCTCACCGGCCGCTCGGAAGGATTCATCGCCGGACGTCCCGATCTCGAGGAAACGATTCGCCGGTTGAAAGCGTACGCGGATGCGGGAGCGGACTGCCTCTTCGCGCCGGGTATCCGCGACCTGCGCGACATCGAGAGAGTCGTGCAGGCGGTCGCGCCGAAGCCGGTCAACGTCATCGGCGGCGACTACGCGACGTTCGATGAACTGCGCGCGATCGGCGTGCGACGCATCAGCGTCGGCAGCGGACTCGCGCGCACGGCGTGGACGGGATTCCTCGCCGCCGCGAAGGAGATTGCCGAGAACGGCACGTTCACCGGGCTCGGCCGCGCGATTTCCGGCAATGAATTGAACATGCGTTTCGTGCGATAGCGCAGCCGCCATCAATTCGTCACAAAGGAATCCCATGGTCCGTTGAATAGAATCCGCGAAAAGGAGGATCACCACCGATGGCCAACCTGGAATCCCACGAACCCGGAACGTTCTGTTGGATCGAGCTCGGAACGAGCGATCCGATTGCAGCGAAGCAGTACTACACGTCTCTCTTCGACTGGACGACGAACGAGAACGACATGGGCCCCGACATGGGGATTTACTACATCTTTCAGAAGAACGGGCGCGACTGCGCGGCGATGTACAAGCAGGGCGCGGATCAGCAGGGCGTTCCGCCGAACTGGATGTCCTACGTCAACGTCGTCAACGCCGATGAGTCGACCGAGCGCGCGAAGTCCCTCGGCGCGAACGTCATGGCCGGTCCGTTCGACGTCAACGACTTCGGACGCATGGCGGTGATGATGGATCCGCAGGGCGCGCCGGTCTCGGTGTGGCAGGCGATGAAACACATCGGCGTGCAGGTCCGCGACGAAGCGAACACGCTCTGCTGGAACGAGCTGCAGGCGCGTGATGTGCCGGCGGCGAAGACGTTCTACTCGACGCTGTTCGGATGGACGCTCAAGGAGTCGCCTGAGTACACGGAGTTTAATGTCGGCCAGCGTCCGATCGGCGGGATGATGCAGTCGCAGGCGCCGGAAGGCGTGCCGTCGTACTGGCTGCCGTATTTCGCGGTCGACGACTGCGACGCGATGTTCGAGAAGTCGAACTCGCTTGGCGGCTCGTCCATCATGCCGCCGTCGACCTATCCGGGCGTCGGGCGCTTCTCGATCCTCACGGACCCGCAGGGGGCGGTGTTCGCGATCATCAAGCTGGAATTGACCCAACACTCCTGACGTTTCGGAATGCAGCTTCTGAAGGGGTTTGCACCATTGTGGCTCTCCGTCAGGCAGCACAGATTCAAGAAAGGAGATCCGCAATGAGTCGTCAGACCGGAACCGTCAAATGGTTCAACGATGCCAAGGGTTTTGGATTCATCACAACTGATGGTGGCGAGGATGTGTTCGTCCACTTCAGCGCGATTCAGTCCAAGGGCTTCCGCTCGCTGGCCGAAGGCGCTCACGTCGAGTTCGACGTGACCCAGGGCCCGAAGGGCCTGCAGGCCGCGAACGTCACCGTTTCCTAATCAACGCTGTCTCGAAAGAAAAAGGCGGACTCGGAAGAGTCCGCCTTTTTTGTTTCGCCGTCATCCTGAGCCGGCGCAGCGCGGCGATGAAAAAATCGTGTCATCCTGAGCCGCAAAGACGGCGAAGGATCCCCCGCCGACGGAGCGTCAAGCGTTCTAACGCCGGGGATCCCTCGCTACGCTCGGGATGACACATTTTTTTACAGCGGCTCAGGATGACGACGGTTGAGCCGTCGTCATTTCTTGCGCGAATACTCGATCATCATCGACTTGAACATCTTCCCGTCCGGACCGGGCGCCCACATTTCGAAGTTCATGTGATCGTTGTCCGCCCAGGTGACCTTCTCCTCGATCGTCGTGTCCTTGCCGGTCATCGGATCGGCGAACGTCCCCTTGAACGTCATGGTGTTGCCGCTGCCGCCGCTGCCGGTGGACGTCATGATGCCGGTGCTCATGTTGTCCATCCACGTGCCGAAGTACTGCTTCTTGACGTTGTCATAGCCGGTGTAGCCGAGGCCTTCGAACGGCATGCCCATGAAATCGCCTTTGAAGGTCTGCTGGACATAGCGGCCGCCGAGGATCCACTTGTCCTCCGACGAGCCCGTGCCGACGATCGGATCGGCGCCCGGCATCATCCACGACGTCACCTTCGTGTCCCACGTTCCGATCATGCTTTCGAGCGCCTTGTGCGCCGCGCCCGGCATGGCGGCCTTCATCATCGCTTCCATCATCGCCGGATCCATGTCCGGTTTCTTCGCGGCCGGCTTGTCCTGTGCGAACGCGCACACGGACACGAGGACCAGAACCGCCATCGAGAGAACGAGCGTTTTCCGCATTGCTGCCTCCTTAATTTTTGAGGGTTGGTTGTCGGGGACATGCTATCGCGGTGTGGTGCGGGCTTTCCAGCCCGCCCCCCCGGGGCAGGTTGGAAAACCTGCCCTACACCAGGGTTGGTTGTTGTTGGTGGCATGCTATCGCGGTGTGGTGCGGGCTTTCCAGCCCGCCCCCCGGGGGCAGGTTGGAAAACCTGCCCTACACCAGGGTTGGTTGTTGGGGGGAATGCTTGCAAATAGGCTCGAGCCCTCATCCGGCCTTCGGTCACCTTCTCCCCGCACGGAGGAGAGCGGGCGTCCCGCCCGCCCCCGGGAGGCGGGCAGGATGCCCGCTCTCCTCGGCGAGGGGTGAGAAGGGCAATCAAAGAGCGATCGATGTTCGTTGCCCCTCGCCCCGCTTGCGGGGAGAGGGTGGCGCGAAGCGCCGGGTGAGGGGCGGTGCCTACGACGCGACCGCGCGCTTGAGCATCCGCGCGATCTCCTCGCGATCCCACGGGCGCGAGATCACGCAGGAGTTGATGCCGCCGACGCCCATGCTCAGCTTTCCGCTGTAGCCGCTCGCGACTTCGCATCCCGATTCCTGCACGAACTTCGCGCTGTGCACTTTCACGTCCGCGTGCAGTTCGCCTTCGGTGAGGGACATCGGGAAGAGCATCCCGCGGGCCATGCCCAAATGTTGGGCAGTCAGTTCCCAGCCGCCGCCGACGGACATGCCGTGGCCGAACGTTCCCTTGCGCGCGGTGAAGACGACGTCGGGGTGCAGCATCTCCAGCGCGTTCTCGATCTCCATCGGGTCGCCGGGAGTCGCGGTCGCGTGCATGTCCCACGTCGTGACGTCAATCGCCTGCAATTCTTCGAGCGCCGCCTTGATCGCGAGCTGCGGTCCGCCTTTCGACGGCGTGATGATGTGATGCGCATCCGACGACGCGCCGACGCCGACGATCTCCATGCCCACAGGTTGGAATCCGTGCGCCATCAACTCTTCCGCGTCGCCGACGATCCAGATGCACGAGCCGCCGGCGACGTGCGTTCCTTTGAGTCCGGTCATCGGACGTGAAACATCCGCGTCCGCGGAAAGAACGTTCGCGTTGTAGAACGCGGAGATCACCATCTCGTGCGGCGGAGGATCGGTCATGCCGATGACGACCGCGGTTGCTTCGCCGCGCTGGATCGCGTCGACGCCCATCTTCACCGCGATGCCGAACGACGCGCACGCGGCCACCGGCGCGTACGCCGGTCCGACGATCTTTCCGATCATCGAAATCTGCGCGGCCGGAATGTTCGCGATGTTCCAGAGGAGGTTCGGCGACACCGCCGCCCACGGCTCTTCGGGACAACCCCATCGCCGGTTGAGCGCGCGAATCTTGCTCAGCTTCTGTCGAATGATCGACAACTTTGCCGATCCCGATCCTGATCCCGCGGAGGGCGGCACCGGCTCCGAGTGAATCTCCCGCGCCTCGGCGAGGTACGTCGTCAGCGCATCGCTCTTCGCCGCCCAATGCGCTTCCCACGGATATTTCGTTTCGATCCACTCTTCCGATCCGATCGAAAGCTCGGACGGACTCCGCGGCGCATTCGGATCGACGTTCGTGCCGTCCTGATGCGCGCGCAACGCGGCGCAGCGCTCGGGCGCGGACCAGAATTCGTTCCATCGCCGCAGCGCGCGCTCGTAGCGCAGCGCTTCGTTCTGCGTGACGGTGATGTCGCCGATGCCGGTGCCGACGTAGACGTGACACTTCGTGCCGAGGGACTGGAGATATTGCTCGATGCCGGGATTGTTCGCGAGAGACTGGATGAAGGCGCCGATCGCGTACTGCGCCATCGGCCCCATCTTTTCTCTCAGCTGCGCGTAGCGCGCGGGAGGAAATCGCTGATCGAACCAGTCGCGATACGTCTCGAAGTCGAACTCAGGATAGCCGACGAGAAAGTTCGACTGGCCATAGCCGGTGTAGGGCGAGAGCCAGGTGTCGGCCTGCTGCAGATTCCGGTCGAAAGTCTCGATATTCGGCGATTTAGGCGCGACGATGCCCCAGCCGAAGACGCCGATACGGCGGTGCTGCGTCATTGCCCGGCATTGTACCGAAATTGCATTTGTCCTCCCGTCGCACAGAAAATCCCAGTTCTGGAGAGGTGCTCGTGAAGAAGGCAATAGTGGTTCTCACAGTGTTTGCGGTCATTTGCGGCGGGTGCAAAGGCCGCGAGGACGCGGCGGGCAATTCGACGGAAACGATTGCGCCGGCACAGCCGAAGCCGGCGTCGGCGTCCGACAACACGGACGCGATGACGCAGACGGTCGACGTGGAAGACGGACGCTCCGAAGCCGAAGGCGCGGGGCTCAACAACACGACGACCGCGAAGACGGGGACGACCGAGAATCCGACGACCACCGTACCGCCGCCGCCTCCTCCGACGACGACAACGAGGCATTGAGCTCCGAACTCTACGAACCGCTACTCGAGCGCGATCTCGATGCGATCCCCGCGGCGGCGCGCGCGTTCGCGGAAGCGCATTCACTCGATGAGCTGTACGTCTCCGTGGCACGCTTCGCCGTCCTCGCGTACGCGCCGTCGATGCACGCGAAGCGCGCGGTGATGGCGTGCCGCGCCATTCACGAGTTGCGCGACAAAGAAGACTTTTTCGATTGGATCGTCGAATGCGCGCGCTACGCGGCGGAAAGCCGGCAGCCGTGGAGCGAGCCGCCGATCATTTCCGAGATCGAGCCGATCCCGCGCGAAGAACTGGAGCGCAACGCCGGCGACGACGCACTGATGATGATCGACACCGCCTTCGCCCTGATCCCGATCCTCGGCGAGAAGGGCACGTCCGCCCTGCTGCGCATGCCGTTGATGGAGTTGGAAGGACCGCAGACGCGGACAAAATCAGCGATGGAGCCTCTCATCGATCGTGCGATCGAATCCCATGGTGCAATCGAAGACGTCACGTGCGTCTTAGCTTGTGGAGCGGCGGCCGCCCTCGGCCGCCGAAACGTTCCGGCGGCCGCCTCGGCCGCCGCTCCACCGCCCTACCACCTCGCACGCGATTTCGCGCAAACGCTCCTCGCCTACGCCCACCCTCCCGCGTATCGCCGCGATGAATTTCTCGCCGCGGTGAAGCACAATCTCGCGCATGGCGAAGATTTTTCGGCTTGGAGTCTTGCGTAGAAGAGCAGAAAGCGGAACGCAGAAAGCAAAAAGTTTTCTGCGTTCTCATTTCTGTTTTCTGCTTTTTGCTTTCTGCTTTCTCCTCACGGCCTGTGCGTCGAGCGTCCAACTGACGTTCCCGCGCGATGGCAACTCATGGTTCGCGCTCGTCGAAGACGACAGCGGCCGCGTGCTCGCCTCGGTCAATGCCGACAAGCGAATGATCCCCGCGTCGAATCGCAAGCTCTTCGCCTCCGCGACGATCGCGAACTGTCTCGGCCTCGGCACGCAGCTCCACACGGAGATCCGCTTCGACGGCGACAATCTCGTCGTCGTCGGCGACGGCGATCCCTCCCTCGGCTCATGGCGCTATGAGCGCACCGAGGATTTCAATCGCGTCGCCGATTTGCTCGTGCAGCGCGGTGTCACCAGCGTGCACGACGTCATCGCCGACGTCTCGCACTTCGATCGCGTCACCATCCCCGGCAGCTGGAAGTACGGCAACCTCGGCAGCGACTACGCCGCGCCGGTTGACGCGATCACGTGGGGCGAGAGCGAGATTCCGACCGATCGCGCGGTTCCCGATGCGGGCTTGCACGCCGCGACTGCGCTCGCCGACGCGCTCGTGTCGCGCGGCATCGAAGTCACCGGCGTTCCGCGCGTGAACAGCGAGCGGCGCACGTGGGGCGAGAGAGTCGCCGACCTGCCATCGCCGTTCGTCGCGCAACTGCTCACGACCGTGCTGAAGAACAGTCACAACCTTTACGCGGAGATGCTGCTGAAACGCGCGGGCGACGGAACGTATCCGACTGCATTCGCGCTCGAGCGCGCATTCGCCACGCGCGAGGCACACGTCGCGAACAGCGACTTCAATTTTGTCGACGGCTCCGGCTTGTCGCCGGACGATCTCGTGAGTCCGAGGGCAATCGTCGCAATGTTGCGCTGGATGAACGATCCGATTCGCCGCGGCTTCTGGTGGTCGACGCTAGCGCAGCCCGCGAACGAAGGCACGCTGCGGCGGCGGCTGATCACGCTCGAACATCGCATGCGCGGCAAGACCGGAACGATCAACGGCGTGAACGCGCTCAGCGGCATCATCGAAATGCCGGGCGGTCACTATCGATATTTCTCGATGGCCGCGAATCACGATCTCGACGGCGACGAGGCCGTGAAGATCATGGATTCGATGGTGGAGCAGATCGCCGGAACGTCTCCCCAAAAAAAGTGAGCGACTCGACGTCGCCGTCTTTCGTCAGATCGAACGCGACTTCTTCATCGACTTCGTCCAGCTCCGATTCGGCGGTGAAGATGTCGAAGTGGAAATGCTCGAGTGGAATCAGCAGGCGATTCCATTCGAGCACGAGCTGATCCTTCGCGCGCGTGATCTTCACGTCGCCGTAGGCCTTGTTCGAATACGTCCCGATGTAGGCGTCGAGCGGACGTGACGGCGTCGTGGCCGGCTTGCGCGCAGCCTTCCGATCCTGCTTCGCCTTCTCTTCTTTCTCGTCGGCCTTGCGATCGACCATCAGGTAATACGCGTTCCAGTCGCGCGCCGGTTTGAGCGTGAGCATGTCGGCGAGCGCGTTGCGTAGCGCAACGAGGGCCATGCCGCGCCCGAGATTGGAGAGGATTACGAAGCCGGCCTGGCGGCGGGGGAGGAGATCGACGTGCGTGCGGAAGCCGTTGAGCGCGCCGGAGTGCGAGACGAGCAGCTCGCCGCGATAGTCCTGCACGTTCCACCCCATGGCGTATGCGAGCAGGTTCGTCTCCGGATGCGTGTCGCGCGTGAGGTTCTCGAGACGGATGACCGTGTTCGGCATTTTCGTTTCGGTGAGCAGCGCGGGATCGACGAGCTGCACGCCGTTGAACATGCCGTCGGCGAGCTGAAAGCGCAGCCAGTTTCCCATGTCGCGCGCCGACGACTTGACCGCTCCGCCCGCGCCGATCGTCGTCGTGTCGATCGGACGCTGCGCGGTGATGCGATCTTTTTTCCAGTCGTAGTGATAGCCGCTTGCGTGGTCGGCCGCGTTCCAATCGGCGTCGGACGTCACGGTGCGCGTCATCTGCAGCGGCGCGAAGATGCGGGTGCGCACGAAGTCGTCCCACGACATCCCTGACGCGTGCGCAACGACTTCGCCCGCGGTGATGAACATGATGTTCTGGTACTGATACGACGTGCGGAACGGCTTCGTCAGCGCGACCTCGCCCATCGCGCGGATCACCTGTTCGCGCGTGAGCGGCGTGTTGTCCCACAGCTCGTCGTGACGCGAGAGGCCGGTGCGATGCGACACGATGTCGCGGATCGTCACCATCTGATCGGCGCACGGGTCGGAGAGTCGAAAGTATTCGAGGTGCTGCCGCACCGGATCGTCGAACGTCAGCTTCCCGTCGCTCGCCAGCATCGCCAGCGCCGCGGTCGTGAACGCTTTCGACGTCGACGCGATTTGAAAGAGCGTGTCGACGGTGACGGGCTGATTCGTGCTCAGGTCCTTCACGCCATACGCGGCGACGTAGACGACGCGATCGTTTTTCACGATCGCCACCGCCGCGCCCGGAATCTGCCACGCCTTCATCGTCGCCAGCATCACGCGATCGACGGCCTTCGTGTCGACGGCATTTTGCGCGAGCGCGGACAGAGCAAGAGCGAGGGAGACGACGTATGCAAGCGGACGCATCGGTACGATTGTAAGCAAACCGCGGCCTCGCTCAGGCGTATTTACTTGCGTGTACAGACTGATCGCCGCTGCCATTTGCAAATGGACCGAGGGTCATTTCTTGAGCGATCGGCGTACGGCAGCGAAAGGACAACCGTTCATTTGTTCAAGAATCGTCGATCATTTACAAAAGGTCGGAGGATCACCTTTTAAAGGATCGCCGATCATTTCTAACAGGATGGCCGGCCATTTTCAGGACGAGGTTGGATCAGATCGTTCTGAGGAGGCGATCATTTCGCGATGTTCGGGCGATCACTTCAATATGATCCATGGTTCATTTCTTTTGGTCGCCCGATCCTTTTCAGGACGCAAGAGCGACCATTTCCGGAAAGTGCCGCCGGCATTTCGATCTGATGACCAGATCGCACTCATCTGATCAGCTCTTCGAAAGCGTGAGACGTATCCCTCATATCTTTCTACAGGTTGCGTCAGATCGTTCTGATGAGGCGATCATTTCCTCATCATCGGGCGAGCACTTCGTCATGACCCGGCGATCCCTTTTTTCAGATCCATGGATCGCTTCTTTCTTGATCACTGATCATTTTGTGAACGCTTCGGCGAAGGACTCGCCATCCTCGCGGCCGCCTGGAGCGCAGCGCTACTCAAGCGGTTCGACGGCTGAGCGCTTCGCGCACGAAGTAAAAGAGGGCGCCCGCCGCGATGACATAGAGCGCGGCGATGCGCAGATGTTTCTCCGGCGAGAAGGCGACGTACAGCCACAACCCGAGTGCGATGATCGCGGGGATCGGATACAGCCACATGCGGAAAGGCCGTGGGCGATCCGGCTCGCGCACGCGCAGCACGATCGAGCCGGCGACCTGCATCGCGAACGGGATGATCGCGCGAATCGAGAGGATGCCGCCGATGATGTGGCGCAGCGGAAGCCAGCAGAAGATCGCCGTCATCACGCCTAAGAAGATCACCGCTACGAACGGATACGCCTCCGTCGCATGCAGCTTCGCGAAGACATTGAAGAAATTGTTGTCGCGCGCGGCGGCGAAGAGAATGCGCGAGTAGCCGAGCATCACCGAGAAGATCGAAGCGAACGCCGTCCAGAGAATCAGCCCCGACACCCATCGCGCGACGGTCGGTCCGGCGAGCATTCGAATGTAGTCGGCGACGACGAAGTGCGACTTCGTCGCCGTTTCGTACGGCAGGACGGAGATGATGCAGGCCTGCATCACGATGTAGATCACGGCGATGGCGAGGATCGAGATCACGATGACACGCGGAATCGTTTTCTCCGGCTCCTTCACTTCGTCGCCGAGATAGGCGATGTTGTAGTAGCCGAGATAGTCGTAGACCGCGAAGATCATCGCCGCGCCGAGACCGGCGAAGCCGGTGAGACCGTCATGACGCGGCGCGCGCCAGAACGCGAACGCATCGAGCTTCAGATGCGGCAAGCCGACCGCGATCACGACTGCGAGCGTCGCCAAGACGCCGATCCAGAGGATGACCGACAGTCGTCCGATGACATCGATGCGTCGCAGCAACAGAATCACGATCAACACGCAGACGATCGTCGCGGTGATGGGAATGCTGCGGCCGGCGAACGGCCAGATCGGCTCGAGATATTGCGCGAAGCCGATGCATCCCGAAGCCATCGAGAGCGGAGCGCTGACGAGAATTTGAAAGAGAAAGAGAAACGAGATCAAACGTCCCGCGCGCCCGAACGACTCGCGCAGGAAAACGTATGAGCCGCCCGCGCGCGGCATCTCCGCCGCGAGCTCCGCGGTGACGATCCCGTCGCAAATCGCCAGCACGCCCGCGAGCAGCCACGCCGCCATGCAGCGCGCGCCGCCCATCGTCGCGAGAATGTACGGGATCGTAATAAACGGCCCGATCCCGACCATGTCGATCATGTTCAGCGCGACGCCGCGCCAGAGACCGATCTCGCGTTTGAGGGAGCTCACCTCGCGGAGTGTAATGGAGCGTGGACGGGTGTCGAGGAGCCGCGTTCAGCGGCGACCGGCAGGATCGTTCGTGCACCGGCCGGGAATGTAGAACGCAGAATTCAGAATGCAGAATTGGTGTAGCGCAGGCTTTCCAGCCTGCGCCCTCCCAGAGGACAGGCTGGAAAGCCTGTCCCACACCGGAAGTCCCGGCCCAAGCCGTGCTTCGTGTTTGGGCGTGCTTCTCAATTCTGCCTTCTGCATTCTGCGTTCTGCATTCCTGTGCCGTGCGCGATGATCACGCGACGCAGCGCAACACCTGACGAGCCGAAACGCGGGCTCGCCCCTCACTGCCCACGAATAATCTGATTGATCGCCGCCACCACCTTCAGCGATCGCGTCGATCTTCCCACCGTCACTTCCGACAGTCCGTTCGTCATCAGCGCTTTCTGGCCGTGCTTCTGCCACCAGCGGCCGATGTATACGGTCTGGCCGATCTTGCCGATCACGAGCTCGCCGCTGGCGGCTCGGCCGCGCGGGCGCAGCTCGACGACGAGGAGGTCGCCGTCTTCGATGTTGTGGTCGCGCATGCCGTCGCCGCGCGCGCGGAAGATGATCTCGTCATCTTCGACGAGCGACTTCGGGAGCGTGAGCGTCTCGCGTTTCAATTCGTCGATCGGCTGTCCGTGGCGGATCTCGCCGGCGGTTTTTACTTCGAGCGACTCCGGCCGTTCGTGAAGAACATCGCCGGTCGATGAGGCAGGCATGTCGATGCGACGCACGGGCATGCGGGGAAACGCCGTCTGCAAGCCGCCGGGCGAATCCGATCCGAGAATCCCTTCCGCCTGCGCGAGGATCGCCTGCGCCCGCCCCGCCTCGGCGCGCGCCTGCCGGATCGTGTCGGTGAGCAGCGGAACGTTGAGTGTGTGCTCGCTCTCGTTGCGGCGCAGCTGCATGTCGCCGATCTGGATCTCTTTCAGCTCCAGCACCGCCGCAACGCGCTGCAGAATTCCGACGGAAACGTTCGCTCCTTTCTCCAACGCCGCGAGGTGACGGCGGCTCACTCCCGCCATCTTGGCGAGGCGGGCCTGGGTGAGACCCTTCTTGAGACGAGCTTCGCGAACGCTTTGACCGAGCATAGAAGGAACTTTTAGGTTACTAACGACGTGAGAAATTGGCAACACATCAACAGTCATGGGTCTCCGCATCAGTGGTGGGCGAGAGTGCGTTTCGCTCGCGCGCTCTGCTTCTTCAGCCATGTCATGCACGACACACTCTCGCACAAGGAGTGACGCGAAGACACTTTTCCACCCCTTGTAGCAGATTCAGGACGCGTTACCGAGGACTAGAAAGGATGGAGGCTGTTAGGCGCTAAGCTTAAGCCGTCCTATCGGTTGCGAAGTATTCTGCTCCGTCAGCCCTGAAAAGCCGAGATCCACATTGACATCCATACTGCACACCGTTAAGATGCAAGATACTGCACATGGCGACACGTTTGGAGCGATTTCTCAGAACGAGGGGGATCAAACCGGCGCACCTCGCCCGGGAGTCGGGATACAGCCGCCAGCACCTCTTACGCATTCGTATGGGGCGGATGGATCCGACGCGCAAATGCATCGCGGCGATCGCCGCGGCCTGCCGCAAGCTCTCGGGAGAGAACGTCCGCGTAACCGACCTGTTCGATCTGGGGGAGGAGCAATAGAGGAAAACATTGCAGCCGATCAAGCATAGCCCCGACGTCGAAACGTTCAAAACACGGCGCGTGGCGGTCATCGACGGCGACCGCGGGGCTGCGGAAATGCTGCACATGTTCTTCCGTTTGATGGAGTTGGAATGCTCCCTGATCAGCCCTTCGAGCGACATCCTAGCCACGCTTCGTAGACTCGACCCCGACGTCGTGATCCTCGATTTGGACCTTCCGAATCTACGTTCGATGGAACTCGCACGCGAAATCCGACAACCGCTGATCTTCGTGACCGACGACGATCCGTCGCAAACCGGCGTCACGAGACCGGTAATGCGCAAGCCGCACGACCGGTTCGAAGAACTGTTGAAGTTGATGGAAGTCGTGCTCGCTCTCGAGCAGTAATCCCAAGCCCGTGCCCGCGCCCGCTCCCGCGTCCGGGGCGGGCGGCTCTATGATTTGCGGCGCAATGAAACGCCTGCTCGCCATCGTCACGCTCCTCGCCGCCGCCTGCTCCACCGCGCCGAAGAAGCCCGTCGTCTTCGAGCCGCCGCCACCGCCGCCGCTCATCGAGCCGCACGGTTTCGACCTCGCGCAAATCGACCGATCCGTCAGTCCGTGCGACGACTTCTATCAATACTCGGTCGGCGGCTGGCGCGCCGCGCATCCGCTGCCGGCGACGTATTCGCGCTTCGGCAGATTCGAGGAAGTCGCGGAGCGCAATCGCGACACGCTGCGCGCGATTCTCGAGGCGTCGGCGAAACAGTCGAACGCGGACCGCGGCAGCAGCGCGCAGAAAGTCGGCGACTTCTGGGCCGCGTGCATGAACGAGACCGCGATCGAGTCGCAGGGCGTGTCGCCGATCCAGGCGGACCTCGCTCGCATCGACGCGATCAAGACGCGCGAGGACGTCGTCGCCGAGATTCATCGCCAGCAGCAGCGCGGCATCGCGCCGCTCTTCCACTTCTCCGCGCAGAACGATTTCAAGAACAGCCAGATGATCATCGCGACGGTGTCGCAGGGCGGACTCGGACTTCCCGATCGCGACTACTACCTGCGCGACGACGAGAAGTTCAAGACGACGCGCAAGCAGTACGTCGATCACGTCGCGAAGATGTTCGAGCTCGCCGGAAGCGATCACGCGAGCGCGGTCGCCGATGCGGAGCGCGTGCTCGCGCTCGAGACCCAGCTCGCGCGCGCGTCGATGGCGCGCGTGGAGATGCGCAAGCCGGAGAACGTCTACCACATCACTTCAGTGTCCGAGCTGCAGTCGCTCGCGCCGCGACTCGACTGGACGCGATTCCTCGCGTCGATCGATCTCGCCGATCTCCGCTCGCTCAACGTCGCGCAGCCGGAGTTTTTCAAAGAAGCGAATCGTCTTCTCGATGAGCTGCCGCTCGATGCGTGGAAGGCGTATCTCCGCTGGAACGTGATCGACTCCGCCGCGCCGCTGCTGTCGTCGCCGTTCGTCAACGAAGACTTCGCGTTCCACGGCCAGACGCTGTCCGGCCAGAAAGAAATTCAGCCGCGCTGGCAGCGCTGCGTGCGCTCCGCGGACACGAACATCGGCGAGATCCTCGGACAGGAATACGTGAAACGCGCGTTCACGCCCGAGGCGAAGCAGAAGATGAATGAGCTCATCGACAACCTCGTCGCGGCGCTGCGCGAAGACATCCCGGCGCTGAGTTGGATGAGCACGACGACGAAGCAGGCCGCGCTCGCGAAGCTCGACGCATTCCGCCGCCGCATCGGCTATCCCGACAAGTGGATCGACTACTCGTCGGTCGACATCGGACGCGACTCGTTCGCCGCGAACGTGTTCGCGTCGCGCGCATTCCGCGTGCGCCGCGCCGCGAGCCGCGTCGGCAAGCCGGACGATCCGAACGAATGGGGTTTCTTCACGCCCGCGACGGTCAACGCGGGCTACAGCCCGACGCGCAACGACATCACGTTCCCGGCCGGCATCCTGCAGCCGCCGTTCTACGACCCGAACGCGGACGAGGCGTACAACTACGGCGGCATCGGCACGGTCATCGGCCACGAGATGACGCACGGCTTCGACGATCAGGGCGCGAAGTTCGACGCGGCCGGAAATCTGCGCAACTGGTGGTCCGACGAAGACCTGAAAAATTTTCAGGCGCGCGCGGAATGCATCGCCAATCAATACGGCGACTACGTCGTCGAGGAAAATCTCAAGCTGCAGGGGAATCTCGTCACCGGCGAAGCGATCGCAGATCTCGGCGGCGCGACGCTGGCGCTGCGTGCGTACCAGAAATCACTCGCCGGCAAACCGCGCCGCGTCATCGACGGTTTCACTCCCGAGCAGCGCTTCTTCCTCGGCTTCGCGCAAGTGTGGGGCGAGAACATGGCGGCCGAGGAGGGGAGGCGGCGCGCGCTGACCGACCCGCACGCGCCGGGTCCCGCGCGCGTGAATTTGACAGTACAGAACATGCCGCAGTTTCAGGACGCGTGGAATTGTCCGCAGGGCTCGAAGGAAACACGCGAAGCGGCGAAACGCTGCGGGATTTGGTGAATCTTGTACCCTTAGGTTGTGGTGACCGCTGCCTCAGCGGTCACAGCGCCGCCGGATGGCGGCGCGAGCGGCGCTTCGCGCCGCCGCGACCGCTGGGGCAGCGGTCGCCACATATCAGCTGCGTACATATCCCTCCGCCGCCATGCGCTTTCCGGACGCGCTGTAATCGCCCAAATCGCCGACGCCCGAGGCGTCGACCCACGTCGTATAAAAATTGAAGAGCGCGCAGACTGTGATCGCGTCGTAAATCGCTTCGTCGCTCCAGCCCGCGGCGCGGACGGCGTCGATGTCGGCGCGCGTGATTTCCCACGCGCGTCGTGCGGCTTTCTCGATCAAGATCAGCAATTCCGCGAATTTCGCGTCGATCGGTGCGCTTCGATAATCGTCCAATACCGATTGGACGAGTTGCGTGTCGCCGAGGAGCTCGGCCGCGACCGCGGCGTGCGAGCCGGTTCAGAAGAGACAGTTGCGCTGGCGCGAGGTGAACGCCGCAATGAGCTCGCGCTGGCCGGGCGAGAGAGGAGATGGACCGCGCATCACTTCCTGCGTCCACATCGCGAGAAACTTCGTCCGATCCGGCTTGAAATTGAAGAGATGCAGGATTTCCGAGACCGGAATTCCGGCGGCCGCCATCGACTCCGCGGCGGCCCCCCACGGACTCTGATTGTGCTGATGTTCGACGTCGTGCAGATGCATGAATCCATGATAATGCGCGGGCCATGACGCGCTATCCGCTCGAGCCGGACGCCGATGAAATGCGGAGCCTCGTCGATGAGGCGATGTCGCGCATCATTCCGCACATCGAGTCGCTCCCGTCGCAGCCGGCGAGCAACGTCGAAGGCGCAACCGAGTACGCGCGCACGCTGATCGAGCCGCTGCCGCAACGCGGCGAGTCATACGAAACGCTGCTCGATTTTCTTTTCAACGACGCGATCCCGCGCTCGTTCACGGCCGCGGGACCAGGCTACGTCGCGTACGTGCCGGGCGGCGGACTCTTTCACTCCGCGGTCGCCGATCTCATTGCGGATGCGGTCAATCGCTACGTCGGCGTCTGCGCCGCGGCGCCAGCGCTCGTACAACTCGAGGCGAACGTCGTGCGCTGGTTCTGCGAGATCGTCGGATATCCGCGCACTGCGGGCGGCGTGCTGACGAGCGGCGGATCGCTCGCGGCGTTCACCGCGGTCGTCACCGCGCGGAAGGCGCTGCTGCCCGACGATTTTCTGAAGGGCACGTTGTACTGCTCGAACCAGGTCCACCATTCGTTTCAGAAAGCGGCGAACCTCGCGGGATTTCCGTACGCGAACGTGCGCGAGCTGCCGGTCGATGACCAATTCCGCATTCGCATCGACGCGCTCGAAGACGCGATCGCGCGCGATCGCGCCGATGGATGGACGCCGTTCCTCGTCGCGGGCAGCGCGGGCACGACCGGCACCGGTGCGGTCGACGACCTCGAAGCGCTCGGGCGCGTCGCGCAACAGAACAAAATGTGGTTTCACGTCGACGGCGCGTACGGCGCGCTGTTCATGCTCACCGAGCGCGGACGTGCCGCGATGCGCGGCATCGAGCAGGCCGACTCGATGATCCTCGATCCGCACAAGACACTGTTCCTTCCGTTCGGCACCGGCGCGGTGCTCGTGAAAGACGCGAACACGTTGCGCCGCGCGCATTCGCTGCACGCCGACTATCTGCCGGCGATGCAAAACGCCGACGAGCTGGTCGACTTCTGCGAAGTCTCGCCCGAGCTGTCGCGCGACTTTCGCGGACTGCGCGTCTGGCTGCCGCTGAAACTGTTCGGCATCGAGCCGTTCCGCGAGCAGCTCGACGAGAAGCTCGATCTCATTCAGTACACCGTCGACGAGCTGCGCAAGATCGACGGCATCGAGATCGTCGCCGAGCCGCAGTTGACGATCACGGCATTTGGAGTGGTGCGCGCCTCCGGCGCGCCTTCCGCCGCCGGAGATCCGCACCACTCCAACGATCTCACGCGCGAGCTGATGCGCCGCATCAACGCGAAGAAGCACGTGCTGCTCACTCCCACGACGCTGCCGGACGGACGGTTCGTCATCCGCATCGCGATCGTCTCGCATCGCACGCATCGCGATCGGATCGACCTGATGCTCGACGACATCCGCGAGTCGGTGCGGGAGCTGTCATGAAGCGGATGGCGGATGGCGGATGGCAGACGGCAAAACCGAACGCCATCCGCCGTCTGCCATCTGCCATCTGGTTCCTCACGCCGCTCGTGGCATTGCTCGCGCTGATCTACTTCCGTCCGCTCACGCTCTTCTTCGCCGCGCGCCGCGTCTATCTCGCACTCATCGGCATGAAGAGCGAATTCGTGCAGGTCGGATCGCATCGCATTCACTACTGGGTGGGAGGGGAGGGGCCGCCGCTCGTGCTCGTGCACGGCGTCGCGATGCGCGCCGAAGATTGGGCGCCGCTCTTGCGCACGCTCGCGAAAACGCATCGCGTTTACGCGCCCGATCTCCTCGGCTACGGCGACTCCGATCAGCCCCGCGGCTCCGACTACTCGGTCGCCACGCAGTCCGACATTGTGCGCGGCTTCATCGATGCGATGCATCTGCAGCAGCCCGACGTCGCCGGCATCTCGATGGGCGGATGGATCGCGATGAAATTCGCGTCCGAGCATCCCGAGCGCGTGAAGCGACTCGTGCTTTTATCGAGCGCCGGCCTCGCATACGAGTCGACGCTGACGGAGAGCTCGTTCTCCGCGACGACGATCGCAGAACAGCGCGCGAGCTTTGCGCTGCAAAGCGACCTGGCGCCGCGCCTGCCGGACTTCATCCTGCGCGACGTGATTCGTCATTCGAAAACGAAAGCGTGGATCGTGCGCGCGTCGATGCGCTCCATGCTCACGCGCGCCGACCTTCCGCTCGACGGCAAGCTGCAGCGCGTCCACATGCCCGTGCTCATCGTTGCCGGCACGAAAGACCGCATCGTCCCGTTCGACGTCGCGAAGCGGCTCCATCGCGAGTTGCCGCAGTCGCAACTCGTCCCGCTCACCGGCTGCGGCCACCTCGGCGCGTTCGAATGCCGCCGCGAGACCATCCGCGCGGTAACCGCGTTTCTACGTTAGCGCTGCTTGATGATGTGGCGACCGCTGCCCTCAGCGGTCGCGGTGCCGCTGAGGGCAGCGTCACCCACAAACGTCACGCGAGTCCCGATGGCAGCCGCGGCGACGACAGCAATTCCGCGAACACATCCCACCGTTTCTCCGCATCACCGCCGCAGCGGCGCTCGACGTAGCGGCGGACGAGATCCTTGCCGAGGTTGTAGTTGATGACGTAGGCGCGATATTGGTCGAAGAATTTGACGCGCTGTCGCGCGCGCGCCGGTGCCATCAGCGCGTACGTCGTCAGCCATTCGGCCGCGGCTTCGGCATCGATGTCGCCGTCGAGATAACGCCGCGCCGCTTCGTTGCCCGCATAGCCGGTGCGCGCGATCAGCTCGTGCACGCGGTAATACTGCTCCGCGCGCGCGGGATCGAGTCCCGCGATCGGGAACAGCGTCTCCTTCTCCATCGTCACACGCTCGTCCGCGGGAAACGCGACGTCGATCCCGTAGTTCGCCGTCCCCTCGGCAATGAGCGACTGCGCGCTGAACAGCGCGTACACCGAAAACTCCGGCCAGCCGCGGTCGCGCACGAGCGTCTTCTCCAGCAGCGCGTTGTAGACGTGATGGCCGGGATAGCCTTCATGGCAGGCGAGATCGATCGCGCGATCGATGAAGATCGGCAGGTCGGTGTTCACCTGGATGAGACTCGTGAAGCCGCCCTTGTACCAGTTGTAGCCGCTCCATGCTTTGTTGTTCACGTACTCGACCGTGAAACTCTCGCCGATCGGCAGCGCGATGTGATCGGCGGTCGTCGCGTGGCAGACATCGATCGCCGTGCGAAATACGTCGTCGAGCCTTTCGCGCGGAATCACGAACTGCATGCGGAACGCTTCGACGCGATCGATGAGCGGACCGTCGCCGGGCAGCTCGTCTGCAATCGACGCGTTGAGCCGCCGGAAGTACTCCTCGGAATGCGAAGGAGCGACGGCCTGATACAACTCGCGCGACTCGTCGTCGAACTTAAGCCGCCGTCCCTCGAGCATCTCCGCGCGCGCGATCAGCGCGCGGGTTTGCCCGCGAAGATACTCGAGCCGCAGCGACTCGAGCGGATCATCCGGCTGCTCGATCGCCGCGAGCTGATCGCGCAGCGCGAGCGCCGCTTCGTGAATGAAATCGAGCGTCGGACGCGTCTCCCGCACCTGCTCGCGCCACTCCGGCGGGCCGTAATACGCGTCGACGTAATCGGTGTCGTGCTCGCCCATCGCGAGCACCAGCTTCACGTAACGGATGGCGGCGTCGTTCATGCGCGCCGCATCGTATTACCGATCGGCGAAGATCTTCTTCTCGCCGATCGTGATCGTGATGCCGTTGTCGTTGGCGATCTTGCGCAGCGCCTGGTCCCACGGCATGTCCACCACCTGAATCGTGACCTGCTTGCCTTTCACCGCGGCGCCGACCGAAACGTCGTAGCCGGTGAGCTCGCCGAAGACGTTGATCACGTTCTCGATGTCCGCGTCTTTCAGATCGAGCGAGATCGGCTCGTATTTGGACTTGCTCGCGGGCGCCGGCTTCGGCGTGAAGGTGAATGCGTTCATCTGGATGCGTGCGCCGTTTTCCGTCGCGACGAGAACGATTTCACCGCTGCCGTCGCTGTTGCCGCGCGCGCGCAGTTGAATGTCGCGCGCGCCGTCCTTCGCCTCGATCGTCTTCCATTCGCCGGCGGCGACGTCGAAGTCGGCCTTCGAGATCGATCGCCCGCTTTCCTTCTCGGTGATGTCGACGTGGAAGGTGGCGACGTTGTCATGCACCGACATGCCGTACACCGGCCAATAGATCATCTTCAGCTTCTCCGCCGATGCAACGCCGGCGAGCAGAACGAGCGCGAACGCGAAGGCTTTTCGATGAGTCATGTCTCTATGATAGACCAATGAACGCGCGTGATCTTCTGCTCGCGAACCTCGATGCGGCGTACGACAAGCGCGGCTGGCACGGCACGACGCTGCGCGGCGCGCTTCGCGGCCTGACGCCGGCCGACGTGTACTGGCGTCCGCCGAAGTCGCGTCACAACATCTGGGAGGAGGTCGCGCACGCTGCATATTGGAAGTACGCGGTGCGGCAGCGGCTCACGCGAGGCAAGCGCGGATCGTTTTCGATCAAGGGCAGCAACTGGTTCGAGTCACCGCCGCGCGGCGGCGAGCAGGCCTGGCGCGACGTCGTCGAGCTGCTCGACATCGAACATCATCGAATGCGCGACGTCATCGAGTCCCTCGACGACGCCGCGCTCGATGATCCGAAAAAGGCGCGGATGATCTACGGCATTGCCGCGCACGACGCCTATCACACCGGACAGATCCAGTTGATCAAGCGATTGCGGCGCGGGTGAGACTCACTACTTCGCGAACGTGCAGTCCTCTTCGCCGTACTTCATCCATTTGCCGTCCATCATCATCTCGCCGGTGTGATGGAGGCCTTTGGCGGTCTTGGTGAAGGTGTCGCGCGCCTGGACGGTCTGCGATCCGAGGTGCCACGGACCTTCGAAGACGATCGAGTCGCCGGACCAGCCATCGGAGTGGCCGCCGGAGTAGCCGCCCATGTTGTCCACGCCGCCGAGAACGAACTTCTTCATCTCGGGGTCGTAGCCGAAGAAGCCGCGGACGCCGGCCGGCATCGAATTCTTGGCCGTCTTCGTCTCGATGTAGCTGAAGCGCACCCACATGCCGTCGAGCGTCCAGTCGCCCATGACGCTGGCCGACGTCGGATGCTCGGGCGACATCTCATTGGCGAACGCCGTGCCGCTGCACTTGTAGTTCTTCGCGAACGGAGCGAGTTGTTTGAGGTTGGGATTCGGATCCATCGCCAGCGCGCTGCCGGCGACGACGAGACACACGAGAGACACGAAGATCAAGACCTTGCGCATGATGCTTTCCTCCCAGCTGATTTGCTCTCAACTACGGACAGCCGCCGCGTTCGGATTGGCAATAAGTCGCGCCCTCCCGGCGTTGAGCGATCCCGGTGGTTGACAGGAGAGGCACCGCTCCGTATGTTGACGACCCTTTTTGTTCGTTGAACACGCGGGCCCGTAGCTCAGTGGTAGAGCAGCTGGCTTTTAACCAGTTGGTCGTAGGTTCGATCCCTACCGGGCTCACCACGTGCCGCACCGCTTCGCGTCGCCAGACGCGCCCACGTCCCCATCGTCTAGAGGCCTAGGACATCGCCCTTTCACGGCGACAACACGGGTTCGAATCCCGTTGGGGACGCCACTTTAAATGCCGCAGATTCAATTGCTTAGAATGTCGTGAATCTGGCGCGTGTGCATTACGTGTGATTCGACCTCAACTTGGAGGTTGAATGCTCACGTTGTTCCGCCGCCACGTTTCGAACTGCCGGCATCCTTCCCGCCGGTATCGCCGCTGCTCCTGCCCGATCCACGTCGAAGAAGTCTCGGCGGCGAGACGATCCGCCTCTCGCTCGACCTCACGCCATCGGAAGCCGCGACGATCAAGATTCGCGGGTGGAAGCGGTTGGGAGGATTGGCCGCGATGAACCGAAGCTCGTCACGCTCGCCGCCGTCGATCTCTACGTGAAGGACGCCACCACCCGCGGCGTGCGTGCGAGCAGGGTGCCTTTCCCCGGACGACTCCTCGAAGGCGATCACGTTTCGTGGCGCGAACGGGAAGGACTCCGCCTGCTCCACCAAATCACGCTCAAGCACATCATCGCATACCGAGCGTCGTGGAACCGGCTGCCGCGATGAGCCACCGAAGGCATCTTGGTCTTATACTGCTCATAGAGAAGGAGCTTCCCATGTAACCGCCGTCGTCTCCGTTCTTCGCTACGGAGGCTTGCGGATCCGCGACGCTGCAGGTCTGGAGAGGGGCCCGGCTCACAAGCGCGAGCCGCGATGAGCCCTGATTCGCGCTATTTCTTCCCGAACGCATCGGCTCGCTCGAAAGTGCCGTCTCAAGCTGGAAAACGAACGCTCTACCGGATTTTGAGCTGGCGCAGGTTGAGGGGCCAACGCATATCGATTTCGCGACATGTTCGCCGTCGATCTCTTGCTTTATGATGTGCCGCTCGAAAGTATTTCGCAGCTACTCGGACATCGATCAAGAGGACGGAGATAATTACGCCCCCAGAATGAAAGCCGGCAAGATCGATTACAGCAGATAGTTCGAGGTACATGGGACTACCGCGGACAGCTCCAGCCCGATCTGAAAACGCCTAATCTCTCAAATGAGGATGCCAGTTCCAACAGCAGCTATCAAGACGTGAGCAATAGCTAAACGCGCTACGCTTGCCGTATTTGACGCGTAAATCGATCAGCGCTATCTTTAAACGAGCGGCGGCTTCGTCGATAGATGGAGTTTCATACGCGAAATTCCTGACCGCTGAAAGGGATATTGTGAAAACGATTTTCGTCAAGTTTATCTTGGGCGAGAGCGCCTTCTGGTTTACGTTCGGGGAAACGTTCGTGAGGCTCATACTCGTTACAATCACGAATCTTTTGCTGATAACTTCGCACGCTCCATATCGGACGCCATCCTTCAACATTGTCGGTTGGATTCTTCCACGGTGTGGTAGCCGGACTCAATCAGTCACAGCAAGCGGTGGCCTTGAAGGCCGCCGTTACTTACTTTTTGCGGCTTTCTAACGATTCCGCACGCCGAACGCGAATTGCAGATGGCACAACCTCGACTTCTATATAGCGTCGTATGGGAAGACGCGTTCGTTGCCTGTGAAGCTCTTCGATCCACGGCGCTGCAGGGAAAGTTACTTTGCATAGCTTCGGCCGGTGACATCGCGCTGTCACTACTAACCTTAGATACGGATCAAGTTCTCGCCGTCGATTGTAATGCTGCACAGATCGCCGCTACAGAACTTCGCGCATGCGCGATCGCCCACTTGTCGAATATCGATGTCCGTGAATTCTTGGGAGCCTCGGGGGGCAATGAATCTTCCAGGCTGGATACATATGCCACTCTCCGCTCATCCTTATCTCCATTTTCGCGCAGCTTCTGGGATTACAGGCGACACGCGGTTAAAAAGGGTATTATTCATGGAGGCCGGTTCGAAAGGTATCTACGACGCTTTCGACGCTGGCTCTTGCCTTTACTAACTCGGCCGACGGCGATTTCTTCCCTCATCGCAGCGCCGTCACAATCTGCACGAGAAGCCGTGTTTGCTAGTCTATGGAACACTACCCGTTGGCGCGTTGCCTGCCGGCTATTTTTTGGCGCGATCGCCCAGAATCGGTTCCGCTTTCCGAACGCTCTCCGAGCCGCTGCTGTGGATATTGACTCCGAAGTTGAACGCCGCACTCGTCATGTTCTTACAACTCGTACTATTGCTAACAACCCTTATCTAAGTTATCTCCTTTTAGGATATTACCCTGCGGATGCGCTCCCGCTCTATCTACGGGATCATACGCTCCACATCATTCGCGCTCGGCTAAGCCGTCTTCATCTCCATCATTGTACGATCGCTGACATTAGCGATGCCGGAATCAGCGGTATGTATTTGTCCGACATCTTTGAGCCGCTGACACAGGTGGAGTTTGAGCGCGACTATGCGATTTTGTTAGATCGTCTTCGACCCGGCGGCCGCCTCGTTTATTGGTGCAATTATGCGATCAGGCAGCCCCCGCCTCTGGGAATCGTAGTCGAAAGTTCCGAGGTCGCGCGATTAATGGTTGCTGATCAGATCGGGTCGTATCCAGAGCTTCACATCGAATCGAAGGCTATTCCGAGAGCGATGCCCCTTCGCCTGCGATGAGCCTATCGATGCGGCCTTGCCGCCCGTCCAGCAGCAGCATAAGGCCAATCACTATCATTGTCCCCATTACCGCGTACGCGAGAGCATAACGTAAGCCCATATTGAAAGGAAGGAGCATCACGCCGCTCCAGCAAAGGGGACCAATAATTGACGCGCAGCGTTCAAAAACAGAATAAAGACCGTAGCCCTTGCCAAGCGTAGTTCTCTCCGCCAAGTCAAACAAGTATGCGCGTGATGTGCTCCAAAGAACACCAAAAAGAATGCCGCAGCACACGATGGTGCTCCAAATTAATAGACCAATCTGCGTCGCTACTGCCAGTGCAGCGAATGCGCCAAGCCACAATATAAGCGTCACCACAATAATCTTGCGGAGCGGCTGCGGACGTAGCCAGCCGACTGCGGCGCTCGAGAGCGAACCGCAGGTTAGTGCGATCGCAAATGCGACGGCAGTCTGGCTGTCGGAAAAGCCGATGCGTTCCCTGAGATATATCGGAAGGAACAATTGCACTGTTAATAGCGCGTCCGAGTACAACATAAACGCCAGAAGGTAGCGTGTTAAGCGCGGGGCTTTCCTGGCGAAGAGCCAATTCTCATGGAAATACCTCTTGATCGACCATTTGCTTTCATCGTCATGAGTTATGGCAACGGCATCCGTTCCCCTCCCAAGAGTGATGAACACAACTACGAAGAGCACAAGAAACACCACACCCATCACGGCCAATAAATTTAGCCGTCCGTCGGCGCTCTCCCCCAGCCAGTGGCGCAATAAATAAGCGCCGAGCAGCGCGCCAATTACGGAACCGAAGCTACCTGCGGCCTCTCCAAAACCCGTGTATTTCGTGACGTCCTTAAGGTCATGCACGCCGCGAATGTGCGGCAGGAGCCAATTGTACGGAACGAGACTCAACTGATACACAAAGTTGATCAGGCCAAAGACCATCAACGTTCCGCCGATGCGAAGCCATTGTGCTTCACGGTGGCCTAGGCCGGTAATCGCTAATGCGAGCATCCCGAGTGCGAACGAGCCATACACGAGGAAAGAAAAGCCATTTCGCTTTCGATCAATCGCGGCACCAATCAGCGGCGCGATCACCAGTAGCGCGAAAGCCGATAGAGAATAGGTCAACCCATACCAGAACGAACCCTGCCCTTGGTCAATACTGATCCATTTGGAAAAATACAAACTACCATTTATGATAAGCAGCGAATTAATGAAGTCATAGGCTATCCATGCGCGAATAGCTCCGCGTGCTGGGTCGCTCGTATTCATGGTGTCGCTAACCATGCTGTGCCACCTCGTTGTTCAAACGCTGATCCAATGACAATTCCTCTTGCTCCGGCGGCAAACGCCGAAGCACATTGTTGCTGCGTCTTGATTCCGCCGCCAACGAGGACTGGCAATCCGTCTCCACCTTCGACCGCGGCCCGGATTTCCTCCACGCTGGCGCTTACAATAGCGTCGCTGCCAGCCTCTAGGTAAATGGCGTCTACGCCCAAAAGACGTCCGACAAGAGACATCGTACGAACGATCTCGGGTTTACCGCGCGGAATGGGAAGCACCTGCGTGAAGAAAGCCGCTGACGTTGATCGACCGCCATCAAGTTGCAAATACGCGACTCTTACGCACGGCATGCCATATCGCTCAATCGTTGCAGCGGCCGCGATAACATGGTCAGTAATAAACCGTGTGTTGCCGCTTCCGATCGCCAACGGCACGACAAGAAAGTCGGCAAGGGGCGACAGTACGGTATCGACAGGGCCAGCAGTTAGAAAAGTGCCGACGCATTTAAGCGTTCTCTTGCAAGTTTTCATCACCTCGTCGAAATTGGTGCCGTGAATGTAAGTGCCGCCTACGATCAGGGTATTGACAGGAGTCGTCGCATTTGCGGCTAGGGCGTGTTCCAAGATGAGTGGATCCCAATGATCGGGATCGACCAAAAAATGAATGCCGTTCGGTGCCAATAAGGCGAGTCTCCCACACGCTGTATTCACCATGGCTACATCGCCAGAAAGAGCGCCGGCACGCTGGAATAGGCGGCTAGCTTCAGCAGTCGCGAATCCAGGCTCGCATTGTTTCTGCCGGCGGAGTTAAAAATGATTAGCAGGAGTGGCATTCCGCTCACGCAAAAGCTGAACGAGCGGCTAAGGCCGCACTCCATAACAGTTGCCGACAATCCGGCGACGATAAGAAAAGCGAAGAGCAATTTCCCAAATCGAGGGTAGCGACGGAGAACGGGTTCTGGACGGAATTGCTTATCACCCTCATAGTCCAGAATATCCTTCTTGAGTTCACGGGCGAGTGTGACGGCAAAAAGAAAAACGGCGATGAACACAAGTGGCCAGCGTCGCTCAGGTGAGGCAGACAACGGAACTACCGCGATGAGGGTTGCCGTCAGGATGTTCGCTGCGGCGGCACTCCGATAGCGGACGAACGAGGAATAGAACAATCCGCCGCTAAGGCCCAAAAGCGGCCACAACGACACGTCCGGCCGCAAAGCGAGGCAGAGCAGCAAGTCTGTCATTATTATTACCAGTCCTGCGCAGATCGCCGCTCGCCGGCTGATATCGCCATGCAAGAGAGGTCGACTCGGGCAGTTTATAGCGTCGACATGAACATCGACAAGGTCATTAAATAGGTAGGAAGCGCTCGCGGCCAGGAACCAGGCGCTCGCCGAAATTATTATGAATTGCAGTGAGCCCGTAGCGGCATAGCGTGATGCCGCGAGATACAATAAGGCTATAGCGAGCGCATTCGGGAGTCTAATCAAGCGCGCGAGAGCCAGTACGAAGTCATACGTGGTACGCCACATAAATGATAACTATACGTCGTCCGACCATGCTGTTTCAATAGTTTTCGTGTAGTCGTCCGGGCTGGAAGTCTGTCCAAATAGACGTCGATGCACGACGGGCGTGAGAACAGTTGTGACTATAGCGGATGTTGCGACGACAATCGCATATGTCGAGCTGCTCCATTTTTCACCATATGTCCATGCAACGAAAGTCAGCCCGATTAAAATGCCAAGGTAAATCAATAATCGCTTCGCGAAATGAGTTAAGTGATTGATGGCTTGTACAGTCGCGTTGCCTTTGTGGCGAAGTGTCGAGCGCATCTGTTTCAGTTTTGCGACGTTAAGCAGTATGAGTAGAATCAGAAAGACAGGAGTAACTGCGGGCTCCTTTGCCGCGCAGACAGCTACCAGAGCGAGGGTCACTGTTATCAGCAAAGTGGTCATCTCTTGCCAAGACGTCTCGGCTTTTTGACTGTGGAACTGAAGCGGAATGTAATATGTGCTGTATTGCCTCCAAACGGTGAATACGAGATAACCGGCGAGGATTGACCAAGTTACGTCGGCCAAGCGGTCGCTGTTACTTGCAGTAACACTGAATGCCTCCAGAATTAAGGTGTAGATGCTTCCAAAAGCGATGGCGAAACACGTGTTGATGAAGACAAGCGAACTTTGCGTAAGATCGAATCGACGAACCGAGGCACGATAGCGGCATTCTGCCGCGGAGTCCATCTCGCCCATTTCGTGAGTCTTTACCGTCCCTTCTTGTTCTAGGAGTGATGCTGACGAGAAATTCCCTACCCCGGCGTAGCCGGAACCAAGAAGAAAGCGTGAAGGCGCGAGTGGCGATATCGTCGCCAGATGGCGAAGCTGATCGAACGTCACCGTGACCGGTTCGAGGGAGTGTTGTCGTGCTTCGATCGGGTGTTGATTCAGGGAATGTTGCCGAGCGTGGGTTACGCCAAAGTCATGTCGATCACGCTCGACAGCCGGGGCATCAAGCTGTTCGACTACGTGACCGAGTTTGCTCAGCCGTTCCGAGAGTCGATTCGCGCCCAAGCCGAATGTGTGTCGGCAGATGCTGGGATCGAGGTCGAGTACATCAAGAAGCCGAAGGGCCTTCGGAAGGAAGATCGCAGCCGAGAGATCGTCGTCAGGCGAGGCGACTATCCGGGACTGGCGCATCTGTTTTCGGTCATGGAGTTCTGCTTGTCGTATCGGCCATGGCACAACAAGCAGACCGGGTCCCCGCGCCCTCCGCATATAATTTCCTTCGTATGCCGAAACATTCGGCGGACGTAGAAACGATGGCGCATGAGCTGATGGGGCACTTCGATGAGCTCGTGCGGGAGTTCCTTATCAACGAAGAGAGCGGGAGCTACCCTGCGAACGAGAGGAGTCTGCTCCGCTTTCTCCGCGATCATGGTCCGGCGGTCATGTCCGATCTCTCGGGGCACTTGCGTCTGGCGCTGTCGAGCACGACCGGGATCGTGGATCGGCTGGTGGAGCGGAAGGTGGTCAGGCGCGTGCGCCCCGAGGAGGATCGGCGGACGGTACGAGTCATGCTGACGAAACGGGGGAGGCGGGCCCTGGAGGGGCTCGCTGCTGACCGTGTGCGTCTGGGGCGGGCCATGCTCGGCCGGCTCGAGCCGCACCGGCGCAAAACGCTCCTCGCTCTCTTCCGGCAGATGGCCGGCGGCGCGAAGTGACGGTACGATTACTTCGCTTACCGAAATATTCGTAGTTTCGAATGGATTTGCCGTTTTCAGCCAGATGTCGAAGGTTTTTAGATTTCTCCTTCCAGTTCTTCTCGCGGTGCCGCTCGCGGCGGAGCCGTTGCGGCTCAGTCTTCAGGACGCGGTGTCGATGGCGTTGCGCGAGGGGACGATCGCGCGGCTCGCGGAGTCGCAGGCGGAGCGTGCCGAGATCGCCCGGCGTGAGGCGCTGTCCGGTCTTCTGCCGCAGAGTGACGCGCGGCTGCAGCGCTACAGCGAGTCGATCAATCTCGCCACGTTCGGCTTCGAGCTTCCCGGCCAGCCGCCGGTGATCGGGCCGTTCAATGTCTACGACGCACAGCTCACCGCGTCGATGCAGCTGTTCAACCTCGCGGCGCTCCGCTATTACCAGGCCTCGCGTGCGGGCGTCGAGGCGAGCAAGTGGCGTCTGCAGCAGGCGCAGAACGATGTCACGGTGAGTGTCGCGCGGCTTTACGTCACGGTGCAGCGTGCCGACGCGCAGGTTGTCTCCCGCGACGCGAGCGTGAAGCTTTTCGAACAGCTCGCGCGCGTCGCGAAAGATGAATTCGACGCCGGCACGGGCACGCGGCTCGACGTCGCGCAGGCGAATGTCCAGCTCGCACGCGCACGCGAGGCGCTCCTTCGCGCGCAGAACGATCGCGAGTCGGCGCGCATCGCGCTCCTGGGTGCAATCGGCGCCGATCAATCCTCCGACGTCGTCCTTGCGCCGCTCACCACGCCGGAGACGACGCTGGCGATCGACGCCGCGCTCGCAACCGCGCGCGAGCAGCGTCCGGAATTGAAGGGAGCGCAGGCCGCGGAGAAAGCGGCCGAGCTCACGCTTCGCTCGGCGAGCGCGCGCCGCATTCCGCACGTCGAGCTGAATTTCCTCGGCGACTACGCGGGCAACACGACGGACGAGATGCATTCCAGCCGCCGCATCGGCGGCGCCATCGCCGTGCCGCTTTTTCGCGGCGACATCCCCGCCAACATCGCACGCGCGCGGCTCGAGCTCGAAGACGTTCGCACGCGCGCTGCGGGAGCGAATCGCGACGTCGAGCAGCAGGTGCGCACGGCGATCCTGAGCCTGCGGAACGCGCAGGCGCGCGTCGCCGTGGCGACCGAGACGGCGAACGTCGCGCAGGAAGCGTTGACGATCGCGCGCGAGCGGCGTACGGCGGGATACGGATCGCCGGTGGAAGTCGATCGCGCCGAGGATGCGTACCGGCAGGCGCAGGAGGACTTGATTGCGGCGCGCGCGGACGCGGCGCTCGCAGCGGTGCAGGTGCAATACGCCACCGGCACCATCGGATCGAAGGAGTCGCCGTGACGGCAGCGCCGCCAGTCAACAAGTGGCTGGTCACGATCTCGGTGACGTTCGGCACGCTCATGGGAGCGATCGACGTCTCGATCGTCAACGTCGCCGTTCCTCATCTCGCCGGTGCCCTCGGCGCGACGATCGAGCAGATCACGTGGGTCACGACCGGCTTCGTCATGGCGACCGTGCTGGTGATGCCGCTCACCGGATTTCTCGCGCGCATGTTCGGGCAGAAGCGCGTCTATCTGGCGTCGCTCGTCCTCTTCATCGCCGGCTCCGCGCTCTGCGGCTTCGCGCGCTCGCTGCCGGTCCTGGTGATCTTCCGCGTGGTGCAGGGACTCGGCGCCGGCGCACTGCAGCCGACCGAGCAGGCGATCCTTCGCCAGACGTTTCCACCGGCCGAACAGGGCATGGCGATGGCGGTCTTCGGCATGGCGGTCGTCCTCGGGCCGGCGTTCGGTCCGACGCTCGGCGGCTACATCGTCGACAACTACAACTGGCCGTGGATCTTCTTCATCAACGTGCCGGTTGGCCTGATCTCGCTGGTGATGGTGACGCGTTTCGTCCATGAGCCGGAAGACATCCGCGCGTCGAATCACGCGATGGCCGAGCAGCAGAAGAAGAACATGGACTGGATCGGCATCGTGCTGATGTGCGCCGGGATCGCGACGCTGCAGTACGTGCTCGAAGAGGGGAACCGCAACGACTGGTTCCACTCGCTCGAAATCGTCACGCTGACGTTCATCTCCGTCGTGGCGATCGCGGCGCTGATCATCCGCGAGCTCTCCGCGCCGATGCCCGCCGCCGACTTCTCGCTCTTCCGCGACGTCGTCTTCCTCTCCGGCACGCTCGTCGGCGCGGTGATGTTCGCGATGCTGATGGCGGTGACGTTCCTCCTGCCGCTGTACATGCAGATCCTGCTCGGCTACTCCGCGACGCAGGCGGGCCTGGCGATGATGCCGCGCTCCCTGACGATGATCGTGGTGATGCCGATCGTCGGGAGGATCTACAACAAGGTCTCGCCGCGTCTCGTGATCGCATTCGGCATCTGCCTCTTCGCGGTCACGGCCTGGATGATGGGTCATTACACGCTCCAGACGACCACGCGCGATGTCGTCAACGTGTTGATCATCCAGGGAGTGGCATTCAGCTGCCTGTTCATTCCGCTGACGACGCTCGCGCTCTCGAGCATCCCGCGCCACCGTCTCTCCGACGCGACGGGACTCAACTCGCTGCTGCGCCAGGTCGGAGGGTCGGTCGGGCTGGCAGTGTTCGCGACGATGCTCTCGCGCTTCGCCACGCGCGCGCACGGCACGCTGATCCAGCACGTCGACAGCGCGAACGCCGCGGCGGCCGCGCGCATCCATGCGATCAGCGGAGCGATTGCGTCGCGAAACGGTAACCCCTCCGGCGCGAACACTATGGCGCTGCAGATCATCGACGGGATCGTGCGGCGGCAGGCGATGGTGCTGTCATTCGAGAAGCTCTTCTACCTCGCGGGAATCAGTTTTCTATGCGTTCTTCCGCTCGTGCTGCTGCTCCGCGCGGCGCCGGGCGGCGAGAAGATCGAAGTGCACGTAGAGATGTAGGGAGACCTGGATGGATTTGAATGACAAGAAGCCGGTGCTCGCGCCTTCGCGCGCGAAGCGGATGTACCTGATCCTCGCCGCGGTCGTGGTGGTGATTCTCATCGCCTGGGGTGCGTTCGCGCTGATGACGAGCGGCAAGGAGACGACGGACGACGCGCAGGTCGCCGCCGACATCGTGCCGGTCGCCGCGCGCGTGCCGGGACAGATGATCGCCGTGCACGTGAAGGAGAATCAGTTCGTCCGCGCCGGCACGCTGATCGCGGAAATCGATCCGCGCGAGCTGGAAGTAAAGCTCGCGCAGGCGGAAGGAGAACTGGAGACGGCGAAGGCCTCGGCGACGGAGGCGGAAGCGAAGACGAGCATCTCGCGCGCCACCGCGACGGGAGGATTGACGGCAGCGCAAGCGGCGGTGGAGAGCTCGCGCGAAAGCGTCGGCACCCAGTCGAGCGCGATCAATGAGGCGCGCGCGGTCGTGCAACGCGCGGAAGCGAATGCGCAGAAAGCCGCCGCCGACTGGGAACGCGCCCGCGGCCTCGGCGAGAAAGGCGACATCTCGCGAGCGCAGGTCGATAGCGCGCGCGCCGCGACTGATGCGGCGCAGGCGGATCTCGCGGCGGCGCGTGCGCGACTGCAGAGCGCGATCAACGCGCAGCAACTCGCTCAGGCGAACGTGCGACAGGCGCAGGGACGATTGACGCAAAGCGCCCCGGTGGAAGCGCAGGTGCAGGCGGCGCAGGCGTCCGCGAGTCTCGCACGTGCGAAGGTGCGCACCGCACAGGCCGCGCTCGATGCCGCGCGCCTCGCGCTTTCGTACACGCGCATCGCCGCGCCCGCCGACGGAATCGCGTCGAAGCTCTCCGTGCACGTCGGCTCGCTGATCGCGGCCGGACAGCCGATCGTGCAACTGGTTCCGCGTCAGACGTACATCGTCGCGAATTTCAAAGAGACGCAAGTCCGCTCGATGCGCCCCGGCCAGCACGTGCACATCAGCGTCGACGCCCTCGGCGGCGAAGACTTCGAAGGAAAGGTCGAGTCCCTCTCCGGCGGAACCGGCGCGAGCTTCTCGATGTTGCCGCCCGACAACGCCAGCGGCAACTTCGTGAAAGTCGTGCAGCGAATCCCCGTGCGCATTTCGTGGAACGGCCCGGCCGCCGACCGCGTCCCCGCCGGATCGAGCGCCGAAGTGACGGTGCGGACGAAGTAAGAGAGGGCGGATGGCGGATGGCGGATGGCGTAGGATTCTGCCATCTGCCATCCGCCATCTGCCATCTATTTCGATCTTGTTTGTGCACCAACTTTCCCCCCGCCCGCCCGTATCCTAGTTAGATGACCTCTTCGGGCTCGTTGCCGGGCGGTACTCGCCTCGAGCGATACGAGATCGTGTCCCTCCTCGCTGCCGGGGGCATGGGCGAGGTCTATGTCGCGCGCGACACGCACCTCGGGCGCGCGGTCGCGCTCAAGGTTCTTCCTCGCGAGCTCACCGCGGACGCGAACCGCGTGGCGAGGTTTGTGCGGGAGGCCGAGGCGTCGTCGGCGCTGAATCATCCTGCGATCGTGACGGTTTATGACGCGGGCGTCGCGAGCGGCGTGCAGTATCTGGCGATGGAGCTGATCGACGGCGAGTCGCTGTCCGAATGGATGCGCACGCGGCGCGATGCGCGGCGGAAGCTCGAGGTGATGGCGCAGGTCGCGGAGGGACTCGCGGCCGCGCATGCGAACGGGATCGTGCATCGCGATCTCAAGCCCGCGAACATCATGGTCGGCCGCGGCCGATGGGCGAAGGTCGTCGACTTCGGCGTGGCCAAGCTCACCGAGCGTCTGAACGGGAAGTCCGGCGGCGGCGAGACTGCGCCGGCCGCGGTGATCGGCACGGCCGCGTACATGGCGCCGGAGCAGATCGAAGGACGCGCCGTCGATCATCGCGCGGACGTCTATTCCTTCGGCGTCGTGCTGCACGAGCTGCTCACAGGGCGTCGTCCGATGGACGACATCGCGCGCCGCACGCCGCCGATGGATGAATTGCCGCGCGACGTGCAGCGCATTCTGCGCCGCTGTCTGGCGCATGATCCGGAGAGCCGCTATCAGTCGATGAAGGATCTCGCGCTCGACCTCGGCGAGGCATCGCTCGACGAAACCACTCCGCGCAAGCCGCGCTACTTCGTCTGGGCCGCGGCGATCGCGGCCCTCGTCGCCATCGTGTTCGCGTTCCGCGCAAACAAGAATGCGGAGGCGACCCCCGTGCCGCCGCAGCGCGATGAAACGCTGATGACGCGCGTGACGAACAGCGGCAGGATCATGACCGCTGCGATCTCGCCGGACGGCAAGTATCTCGTGCACGCGGTGCGCGAAGGGGATCAACAGGCGCTGTGGGTCAGGCAGATCGCGACCGGCACGCTGACGCGCATCGCGCCGCCCGAGCCGCGCTACTACTTCCGTCTCAGCGTCTCGCCGGACGGCAACTACGTCTATTACATCTCCGTGACGCGCGCGGAGCCGAATGTCGCCGATCTCTTCCAGGTATCGCTCCTCGGCGGAACGCCGCGCCGCATTGCCAGCGACGTCGAGTTCACGTACGGACTCTCGCACGACGGCACGCGCGTCGCCTTCCGGCGCTTCAACGCGTTCGACCGCGAGCATCGGCTGACCGTCGCGGACGTCGACAGCGGCGAAGAAGAGGTCGTGCTGCGCCGCGCATATCCGTACTACTGCGACCTGCCGGCGTGGTCGCCGGACGGAAAAACGATCGCGTTCATCGGCGGAGAGAGCGGAAAGAATCCCGGCATCTACACGCTCGATCTCAAGACCCGCAACATCATGCGGATGCCGTCGCCGGAGTGGCCGGGCTTCGTCAACATGACCTGGATGCCGGACGACAGCGGCCTGCTCCTGACGGTCTACGACCGCGAGTCGCCGCCGCAGATCTGGCTGCTCGCGCGCGGTGGTGTGGCGCGCAAGATCACGTCGGACATCAACGCCTACACCGGCATCAGCGTCACCGCGGATGCGTCGACGATCGGCGCGGTGCGCGACGAGAGCGACTCGAACATCTGGACGCTCGATCTCGGCGAAGCCGCGCGTCCCGGCACGGCCGCGCTGCGTCCGGTGACGACGGGACTCGGCAACTACTACGGAACGGGCGGAGTGCGCTGGCTGAGCGACTCCGAGGTGATGTACACGGCGATTACGTCCAAGATGCCGACGTTCTTCGCCGCGCCGCTGAACGGCAGCGGATCTCCGCGGCGCGTCGTGCACAGCATCACCGCGTGGAACCCCGCCGTCTCGCCCGATGGAAGGCGCGTGGCATTCGTCTCCGACAAATCGGGCCGGCAGGAGATTTGGATCAGCGACGTCGATGGGCAGAATGCGCGGCAAGTCACGAACGTCGAACGCGCCGGCTCGCCGTCCTTCACTCCCGACGGAAAGTCGATCGTCTTCCTCTCCCTCGGCCAGACTCAGTTCGCGTGGCGCATCGGAGTGGACGGCGGCCCACCGGAGCAGATCACGCGCACGCCCACGAGCCGCGTCAGCATGTCGCCGGATGGACGCTGGCTGTTGTGCCGCTTGCGCTCCACGGAATCGAAAACGCCGCTGTGGCGCACCGCGCTCGTCCCGCTCGACGGCGCCGCGCCGCGCTTCTTCGGCGTGCCCGCGTACGGCGGCGAGCCAGTCTTGCAGTGGCATCCCGGCGGGAAGGCCTTTTCCTATCTCGACGCGAAGGACGGCATTGCCAACATCTGGCTGCAGGACATCGACGGCGGCCCGCCGCGCCAGGTGACGTTCTTCGAGAGCGGCGAGATTTTCTCGTTCGACTGGTCGCGGGATGGGCGAAAGCTGGTGCTCTCGCGCGGAGAACCGACCAGCGACGCCGTGATCATCAGGAACTTTCGTTAGTCTGCATTTCTCACACCTTCGTCATCTTGAGCCGCGTAGACGGCGAAAGATCTCAATCTACGTAACTTGAGATCCTTCGCCGCGCTTCGCCGGCTCAGGATGACGTTTGACACTTGCTCCACGCCTTTTCAGATGCTG